>Ga0335073_10002848_pt1 | contig 23827 bp, 22 predicted proteins | sample Lox_Sample_22_FD_207093 | JGI IMG/M metagenome (GOLD analysis project Ga0335073, IMG submission 207093) | Soil microbial communities from Loxahatchee National Wildlife Refuge, Florida, United States - Lox_Sample_2.2 | ecosystem: Environmental > Terrestrial > Soil > Wetlands | place: USA... | reverse complement strand
GGATGAGGCCTGTTCTTTTGCCTCATCCTGAGCGGAGCGAAGCGAAGTCGAAGGACGCGTTTGTCCGTGGCCGCCGTCGCCGCCGGTGGTGGTTTAACGGGCATTATGGCTCCTTCGACTGCGCGCCTCCGGCGCTCCGCTCAGGATGAGGACTTTTCTTTTGCCTCATCCTGAGCGGAGCGGAGCGAAGTCGAAGGACGCGTTGTTCGTCGCCGCCGTCGCGGCCGGTTGTGGTTCGACGGGCATCATGGCTCCTTCGACTGCGCGCCTTCGGCGCTTCGCTCAGGATGAGGACTTTTCCTTTGCCTCATCCTGAGCGGAGCGAAGCGAAGTCGAAGGACGCGAGCCTTGCGCCTCAAATCTTGAACGCCTCGAAAGTCTCGGGCGCGAACAGATCCTTGATCTCGAGCCGGCGGCGCGACAGGCCCTGCTCGTGGTGGTAGCGCAGGAACGTGTCGAGCACATGGCGGTTCGGTTCGATGCCATAAGACCACCAATCATCGCCCATCTCGGCCCTCGTTTCTTCCACATGCGCGATTTGCCACGGCAGCATGGTCTTGATCGCGGCGGTGATGTCGAGATTGGCCTGCGCGCGGCGCTTTGCCTCGACGAACGCCTTGGTCAGGGATTGCGCGATCCACGGATGGGCCTGGTAGAGATCGCGGCGCAGCACGACCGTGTGCATGATCGGGAAGATGCGGGTCTTGCGGAAATAGGCGCGCTCGACCTCGATGTAATTCTCGAAGAGCCGCTTCACCCGGTCGGGACGGGTCGTGAAGGTCGAGGGATTGCGCGGCGCGGTGATGGCATCGAGCTCTCCCTCGGCCAGCATCGCCGACAAGGTCTCGGCCGGTCCGATCGGCTGAACGCGGAATTGCCGCGGCAGGTCGAGGCTGACTTTCTCCTCGCGGCCCGGCTCCTCTTCGCCGCCGGTGAAATAAGCGGGGCTTGCCGGATCGACGCCATATTCGTCGTGAAGGATGCCGCGCTGCCACACCGGCGCGGTGAGCTGATATTCCGGCACGCCGATGCGCTTGCCGGCGAGATCCTTGGGCTCCCTGATCCCGCTTGCGGTCGAGATGAAGATGCCGTTGTGGCGGAAGAGGCGCGAGGGATAGACCGGAATGGCGATGAAGGGCGGATTCTCGCGCGACAGCGAGATGCAATAGGAGGAGAGCGACATCTCTGCCGCGTCGAACTCGCGGTGGCGCAGCATGCGGAAGAACGTCTCCTCGACCGGCAGTTCGAGCACGTTGAGGTCGATCCCTTCGGCTTCGACGGTGCCCTCGGCAAGCGCCCGGGCGCGGTCGTAATCCCAACAGGCGAGCGTCAGGCGCAGCTTCGACATGGTCACGGTGTTCCCTTCACTGGTCTCCGCCTATGATAGCCTTCCCCTTCGTCCATTCCATCCGCAGGAGCAAAGGAGCATGTCCGCACTGACCCTGGCCGAAGCCTCAACCATCGTCGACAAGGCGCTGGAGCATGGCCGATCGCGCAACCTGAAGCCGCTGACCGTTGCCGTGCTGGATGCGGGCGGCCATCTCGTCGCGTTCAAGCGCGAGGACAATTCCAGCATCCTGCGGCCGCAGATCGCCGAAGGAAAGGCATGGGGCGCGCTCGGCATGGGGTTTGGCGGGCGTGAATTCGCGCGCCGGGCGCAAAGCGGGCCGTTGTTCCTTACGGCATTGATGGCGGCCTCGAACGGGCGCGTCGTGCCCGCGCCGGGCGGCGTCCTGATCCGCAGCGGCGGCACCGTGATCGGCGCGGTCGGCATCAGCGGCGACATCTCCGAGAATGACGAGGCCTGCGCGGTCTTCGGCATCAAGGCCGCCGGCCACACGCCGGACACGGGCGATCCGGCCTGATCCCGCCGCCTATTCCGGATTGGCCTGCCGCTCGCCGCGGGCGCGGCGCCAGAACTGGGCGGAATGGGGCTTGCGGCGCAGGAAGGGGAACGCGAAGCCGCCGGCCCGCGTGGGAGCCGGCGCGTAGACGCGCGCATTGTCGATGACGGCGGTGCCCATCGTCTCGAGCGCGACATAGCCCAGCACGTCGTCGACCCGCGGCACGCGCGCCGGACGGACGACGATGGCAAGCCGGCTGCCGGCGCGGCGCGCCATGCGCCCGATCACGTCGAACATCGTGTCGTCGGGCAACGTCAAAAGATAGTCCGCCCGCGCGAGGTCGCCCAAGGTGGTCCCCGGCGAGCGCGATTGCCACAGCTTGAAGCCGGGATCGAGCCGGACATAGCCCTTGAGCCGCCTGCCATCGGCGACGAAGAGATACATCGGCCGGCCGGTCTCGGCGAGCGACGCGATCGTGTCCTCGATCGTGGCGGAGGCGGGACGCACCTCGAAATCGGTCGACATCACCGTCTCGGCGTGCCGGATGCGGAACATGTTGGCCTGAAGCGCGTCCGGCACCTCGTGCCCTTTGGTGAAGAGCTTCACCGTGTAGATCGAATGCGGCAGCAGCGCGCGGCGCACCGCGATCGCCAGGGTTACGCACAGGATCATCGGCACGATCACGTTGTAGTCGCGGGTCAGTTCGAACACCATCACGATCGCGGTGATGGCGGCTCCGGTCGTGCCGCCCAGCAGCCCCGCCATGCCGACGATCGCGAAATCGAGCGAGGTCACGTCGAGCTGCGGCCAAAGCAGAAGACAGCTCGCCCCGACCGAGCCGCCCAAGGTCGCGCCGATCACCAGCGATGCCGAGAACACCCCGCCGCTGCCGCCCGAGCCGATGGTGATGCCGGTCGCCACCAGCTTCGCCACGAACAGCAGCAGGAAGAACTCCGCCGTCGTGATCTGGCCGTGGAGAATGTCCTGGAGCGCGGCATAGCTCGGGCCCTCCACATAATAGTGGCCTGTGGTCATCATCAGGACGTAGCCGAGGAGTCCGACCGCCAGCATGCCGATCGCGTGCCGGATGTAAGGGGTCGGCGAAATGCGCGAGAATTGCCTCTCGATCCAGGTGAGCCACCAGATCATGAACCACGAGACGACGCCCAGCGCGATGCCGAACGGGACATAAGGCAAAAGCGCCACCAGGCTCGAGGCTTGGAGCCGCGAGGCGGTGACGGTCTGCACCAGGAAGGTCGGCTGCAGGCCGAAATAGAATCGCGTCACGAACGTCCCGGCGCCCGCCGCGATCGTGACCGGCAGCAAGGTGCGGGGGCTGATCTCGGGCATCATCAGCTCGATCGCGAACGCGATCGAGCCCAAGGGCGCGTTGAAGGCCGAGGCCAGGCCTGCGGCGCCGCCCGCGGCGACGAGCGTCATGCGCTGCCATTGCGCGACGCGCGTCACCCGCGAGATGCGCGAGGCAAGCGCGGCGCCGATTTGCACGGTGGCGGCTTCGCGACCCACCGAGCCGCCGCTGCCGCTTTGCACACCGGCCGCAAGCGACTTGATGATGGCCGAGAGCGCGCGAACCCGTCCCTCGCGGTAGTAGATCGCGTCGATAATGTCGGAAACGCCCTGTCCGCGCCGGTCTTCCGGCTGCTTGCGGATGATGTAGGTCACGATCAGCCCGCCGATCACGGGCGAGGCCATGACGAACGGGCCAAGCCAGCCCATCGGCGTGTGCAGGTTCGGATCGTAGTAGAGCGAGAATGTGCCCAGGAACGAGAGGTTGTGGATCACGGCGACAAAGGCGCGGAACAGCACGGCGGCGCCGCCGGTCAGCACGCCGATGACAAGCGCGATCCCTGCAAGCTCGACGAGGCTGGCGACACGTTCCCCCGGGCCGGACTCGATTCTTTTCACACGCGCCACTCCTGCCGGGCGCGCTATGCGGCGGCGGCAATATGGGCGACGAACCAGCGATAGGTATCGGCAAGTCCTTCGTCGAGTCCGATCCGCGGCCGCCAGCCGAGCGACCGCAGCCGGCCCACATCCAACAGCTTTTGCGGCGCGCCGTCGGGCTTGTCGCTCGCATAGCGGAAGCCGCCGGCGTAGCCGACCGTCGCGGCGACGCGGCGCGCCAGCTCGCCGATGGTCACGTCGGTGCCCCAGCCTACATTGACATGCTGGTCACCCGAATAGCGCTCCATCAGAAAGACCAGCGCGTCGGCCAGATCGTCGACGTGAAGGAACTCGCGCCGCGGCGTGCCGGTGCCCCAGATCTCCACCACCGGCTCGCGCGCGGCCTTGGCGCGATGGGTCTTGAGAATGAGCGCCGGGATCACGTGGCTCGCATTGGCGTCATACGTGTCGCCGGGACCATAAAGGTTCGTGGGCTGCGCCGAGATGAAATCGCAGCCCCATTGCCGGCGATAGGCTTCGGCGAGCTTGAGGCCCGCGATCTTGGCGATCGCGTACCACTGGTTCGTGGGCTCGAGCGGCCCGGTCAGCAGCGCCTCTTCCGCCATCGGCTGCGGCGCGAGGCGCGGATAGATGCAGGAGGAACCGAGGAACAGGAGCTTCTTCACGCCGGCGCGGCGCGCGCCGTCGATCACATTGCCGGCGATCATGAGATTGTCGTAAAGGAACTCCGCTGGGCGCGTGTCGTTGGCAAGGATGCCGCCGACCGTCGCCGCCGCGACGAACACGGCGTCGGGCCGAGCCTTGTCGAGCCAGGCCTCGGTCTCGGCCTGGCGGCGCAGATCGACCTCGCCGCGCCGCACGGTAAGGATGTCGCAGCCGGCTCGTTCAAGGCGGCGCGCCAACGCGCTTCCCACCATGCCGCGATGGCCGGCGACGAACACTTTCCGGCCTGCGAGCGGGAATGTGACCGGCGCCTCGGTCATTGCTCTGTCTCAGCGCCCGTCGGCGGCAAGGCCGCGCGCGGGATCGTCGTAACCTGCGGTCTTGAGGGTCCGCTCGCGCCGCGCGAGGCCGATATCGTGCCTCACCATCGAGCGGACAAGCTCCTCGAGGCTCATGCGCGGCGTCCAGTTGAGCTTCTGGCGCGCCTTGGACGCATCGCCCTCGAGCGCGTCGACCTCGGTCGGCCGGCGATATCGCTCGTCGAACTCGACATGCCGCTTCCAATCGAGCCCGGCTTCGGCGAAGGCGAGCTCGACGAACTCGCGTACGCTCGCCGAGCGCCCGGTGGCGACGACATAGTCGTCGGGCGCGTCCTGCTGCAGCATCAGCCACATCGCCTCGACATAATCGCCGGCAAAGCCCCAATCGCGCCGCGCGTCGAGATTGCCGAGGAACAGCTTTTCCTGGAGCCCTTCGGCAATGCGCCCGACGGCGCGGGTCACCTTGCGGGTGACGAACGTCTCGCCCCGGCGCGGGCTCTCGTGATTGAAAAGGATGCCGTTGCAGATGAAGAGGCCATAGGCCTCGCGGTGGTTCACGGCATACCAATGCGCCGCGACCTTGCTCGCGGCATAGGGGCTGCGCGGATAGAACGGCGTGCGCTCGCTTTGCGGCGGCGGCGAGGCGCCGAACATCTCGGACGAGCCGGCTTGATAATAGCGGACGGCGCGGCCCGTCCGCGCCGTGTGGTCGCGCAGCGCCTCCAAGAGCCGCAACGTGCCCAGCGCGACGACGTCGGCGGTGTATTCTGGCATCTCGAACGAGACCTTGACGTGGCTTTGCGCGCCAAGATTGTAGATTTCGTCCGGATCGATCTCTCCCAAGAGCTGGCGCAGCGACGCGCCGTCGCCCAGGTCCCCGTGATGGAGCGCCAGGCGCGCCCCCGAGACGTGCGGATCGTGGTAAAGATGGTCGATGCGGTCGGTGTTGAAGAGGCTCGCCCGCCGCATCACCCCATGCACGTCATAGCCCTTGGCGAGGAGCAATTCGGCGAGATAGGCCCCGTCCTGGCCCGTAATGCCCGTGATCAGTGCGCGCTTTGCCATATGACCGTTCGGTTCCGGGCGGTGAGGGTGAGGCCGTCGCGGCGGCTTCGAGGCGCGCGGCGCGTCACTGCATCCGGCTGCTGCGCAGCACGTAGCGGTTGCCTGCGTGGCGCTCGAACATCGAGTCGATCATCGGATGCCGGATCGGCCCGTTCTCCTCGTCGATGACGAGGTTCTGCTCGGACACATAGGCCTCGTACGGGCCGCCCTGGGCGTTCTGTGCTAGCAAATGATAGAATGGCTGGTCCTTCGAAGGGCGGCGTTCCGCCGGGATCGACTGGTACCATTCCTCGGAATTGCTGAACACCGGATCAACGTCGAAGATCACGCCGCGAAACGCAAAGAGACGGTGGCGGACGATCTGCCCGACCGAAAATTTCGCCTGACGGAAGACTCTCCGAGTTTCCAAGATCGTTCCTGCCCGTGGCCGAAGCACCACACTCTTATACGAGGGATTTCACTCAACGCTCAAGCCCCCGGCCAAGGGAGAACGTTCAGCGCCCCGATTTATAATGCCGCGCGAGGCGAAGCAGCTCGAGATCGCAAGTCTGCTTGGCGATCAATTCGAGATCATTAAAATAACTCCGAACCGCGGCAGGATTGAGGCGGTGGGTAAGCCATTCGATGAATTGATCGGGGCCCTTGACCCATCCGGGGATCGGATCAAGGCCCGGTCCCGGGGGCAAGGCGGCGCGCAGCACGCGCCACCGGCGTCGGCGCACCTGGATTTCGACGGGTCCCAAATCAGGGTCAAGCGCCCAGCCCGGGCGCGTCTGCGCCCCACTCAATCCAGCCATTTTTATGTATCTCCCTCGGGCTTTGGCGCCCCCGCGCGAGCGTTAATGAAACGCTTAGAAGAAGCCTAGCGCAATTCATTCATGCCGCAAATCGGAAAGAAGTTAACAGGCTCGAACGCGAGCCGTCCTGAATCGCTTTTGTGTGGGCCAACGCGACTTTAGAAGTCTTGCACTTCGAGTATGCCCGGCAAGGCGCGGACCGCCATGAGTATATCGGGTCCGATCTTGAATCCGCCGGGCAGCGTGATTTCCACCTCGCGCGTCTGCGCCACCGGGACCACGACGCTGACCCGCCCGCGCCCGCCGCTCTCGCGCAGCATCAATGTCTTCAGCGGCCCCAGCGCGTCGCCTTCGCCGAGCACGATCTTGAGACCCGCCGCGGCGTCGTTCGCAAGCCGGTCGAGACGCTCGAATTTCTGCGCCGAAAGGCGCAGGCTCTCATCATCGGTGCGAACATCGACCGTGACGACGAGAGGCACGCCCTCGTCGAGCAGCGCGCGGCTTTGCGCCAGCACCTCGGAAAACGCCATCACTTCATAGACGCCGCTCGTGTCGGACATTTGGACGAAGGCAAAGCGGCTGCCGCGCTGGGAATTGCGCTCGCGCCGTGCGATCGGCACGCCGGCAAGCCGGAAGCGGGTGGGTCCGCCGGCGGCAAGCCGGGCCGGCAGATCGGCGAAGCGGATGACGCCAAGGCGCGCGAGGCCGCACCCATAGGCGTCGAGCGGATGGCTCGACAGATAGAAGCCGATTGAATCGAACTCATGCTGCAATCGCTCGGCCGGCGGCCAATCCTCGGACGCCGCGAGCGCCGGCGCCGGCGCGCCCGCGGGCGAGGCGCCGAACAGGCTGACCTGCTGCGTCGCGCGATCATTGGCGGCGGCTGCGGCATGGCGCAACAACAGGTCGATCGCCGCGAAGGTCTGCGCGCGGTTGCGGTTCAAGCTGTCGAACGCGCCCGCCTTCACGAGGCTTTCGAACTGGCGCCGGTTGAAGCTCTTTGGATCGAGGCGGCGGGCGAAATCGAAGAGGTCGACATAAGGCCCGTTGGCCGTACGCTCCTCGACGAGCTGCTTCATCGCCAGCGCGCCGACGCCTTTGACGGCGGCAAGCGCATAGCGGATCGCCGCTCCCTGCGCCGTGGCTTCGACGGTGAACGTTTCGCCCGAGCGCGCGACGTCGGGCGGGAGGAGCCGGATGCCCAGCCGGTCGCATTCCTGGCGCAAGAGGTTGAGCTTGTCGGTGTTGCCGATTTCGAGGCTCATCAGCGCCGCCATGAACTCGACCGGATGGTTCGCTTTGAGCCAGGCGGTCTGATACGCCACGAGCGCGTAGCAAGCGGAATGCGCCTTGTTGAAGCCGTAGCCGGCGAATTTCTCGACCAGGTCGAAGACATAGCTCGCGCGCTCCGACGAGACGCCTTTCGCTTGCGCGCCGGCGATGAAAATATCGCGCTGCGCGTCCATCTCGGACTTGATCTTCTTGCCCATGGCGCGGCGCAGGATGTCGGCGCCGCCCAACGAATATCCCGCGAAGACCTGGGCGATCTTCAGCACCTGCTCCTGGTAGATGATGACGCCATAGGTCTCCCGCACCACCGGCTCGATCGTCTCGTGCATGAATTCGGGCTGTTCGCGGCCGTGCTTGCAGGCAAGGTATTTGGGAATGTTCTCCATCGGTCCCGGGCGGAACAGCGCGACCAAGGCGATCAGGTCCTCGATCACCTGCGGCTTCGCCTGCCGCAGGAGGTCGCGCATGCCGGAACTTTCAAATTGGAACACCCCGGTCGCGTCGCCGCGGCCCAGCATCTCGTAGGTCTTGGGATCATCGAGCGGGACGAGGCCGAGATCGACGGCGATGCCGCGCCGCTGCAAAAGGCGCTGGGCAGCGTCCAGGACGTCGAGCGTCTTGAGGCCCAGGAAATCGAACTTCACCAGCCCCGCCACCTCGACATATTTCATGTTGAACTGCGTCACCGGCATGTCGGAGCGCGGATCGCGATAAAGCGGAATGAGCTCGTCGAGCGGCCGGTCGCCGATCACCACGCCCGCGGCGTGCGTCGAGGCGTGGCGATAAAGCCCCTCGAGCTTCAGCGCGATGGCGATGAGGCGCGCGACGCTCTCGTCGGTGTCGCGCAACGTTTGCAGCTGCGGCTCGCCGTCGATCGCTTGCTGCAGGCTCACCGGGTTGGCCGGATTGTTGGGAACGAGCTTGCACAGGCGGTCGACCTGGCCATAAGGCATCTCGAGCACGCGGCCGACGTCGCGCAGCACGGCGCGCGCCTGGAGCTTGCCGAAGGTGATGATCTGCGCCACGCGGTCGCGGCCATAGCGCTCCTGCACGTGGCGGATGACCTCGTCGCGCCGCTCCTGGCAGAAATCGATGTCGAAATCCGGCATCGAGATGCGTTCGGGATTGAGGAACCGCTCGAACAGCAAACCGAACCGCAACGGATCGAGGTCGGTGATGGTGAGCGCCCAGGCCACCACCGAGCCTGCGCCCGAACCGCGTCCTGGGCCGACCGGGATGCCTTCGGCCTTCGCCCATTGGATGAATTCCGCGACGATCAGGAAATAGCCCGCGAATCCCATCTTGATGATGGTGTCGAGCTCGAAAGCGAGTTGCTCGCGATAGGGCGCGGTTTTGTCCGCGTCGATCGCAAGCGTCGCCAGGCGGCGCGCCAATCCGGTCTCGGCCGCATGGCGCAGCGCCGCCTCGGTCTCGTCGCTGGTGCTGGCAAAAGGCGGCAGGATCGGCGCGCGCGGTTCCGGCATGAAGGCGCAGCGCTGCGCGATGACGAGCGTGTTGTCACACGCTTCCGGCACGTCGGAAAAGAGCATGCGCATCGCTTCGGGCGACTTGAAGTGATGATCGGGCGTCAGCCGGCGCCGGTTCGGGTTGGAGATCACCGTGCCCTCGGCGATGCACAACAACGCGTCGTGCGCCTCGTAATAGCCGGGGTCGGCGAAGAAAACGTCGTTGGTCGCGACGAGCGGCAGGTCGTGCTTCAACGCAAGCTCGATGAGCGGCGCTTCGATCCGGTCCTCGCCCGCGAGGCCGTGCCGCATCAGCTCGACATAGAGCGCGCCCGGAAAACGCGCCGCGAGCCGCAGCAGCATCGCCTCGGCCGCGGCCGCTTGTCCCTCGGCGATGAGGCGCCCGACCGGCCCGCGCGGGCCCCCGGTCAGAAGCAGCAGCCCGTCGGCATGGCCGTCGAGCGCGGCAAGCGAAAGCTGCGGCTCCTCGCCCGCCGGCGTCTCGAGAAAGGCGCGACTCACGAGCTTCAGAAGGTTGCGGTAGCCGGTCTCGTTCCGCACCAGCAGCAGCACCCAGTCGGGCGAGGCGGGCCGGCCCGCGAGTCGGCCTTCGCTGTCGGCGCGGCGCAGCGCCAGCTCGCAGCCGATGATCGGCTGAACCCCTGCCTCGCGCGCGGCGATCGCGAATTCGAGCGCGCCGAAGAGATTGCCGGAATCGGTCATCGCCACGGCCGGCATCGCATGGCTTTTCGCCAACGTCACCAGGGCCTTGACCTTGATCGCGCCGGACGAGAGCGAATAGGCGGAATGGGTGCGGAGATGGATGAAGTCGGCGATCGGCATGAGACGGTTCAAAGCGGGGACGAGCAAGCTTCGCATGCCGGCTTCCCGACGCAAGGGAATTCGGGGGGCTAGGCCGCCTTTGCGACCACGACTCCATCCTCGATCATCAGGACCCGGTCCATGCGGCGAGCAAGCTCGAGATTGTGCGTGGCGATGAGCGCCGCGAGGCCGCCCTGGCGCACCAGCGCGAGGAGAAGCTGAACCACGTCCGACGCTGTGTTGTGATCGAGGTTGCCGGTGGGCTCGTCGCCCAGAAGCACGCGCGGCGCGTTGGCGAGCGCGCGCACGATCGCGACGCGCTGTTGCTCGCCGCCGGAAAGCCGCGCCGGCCGATGCTCGGCACGCGCCGCCAATCCGACGTGATCGAGCAGCAGCTCGGCGCGCTTGCGGGCGCGCGGACGGTCGACGCCGGCGATCATCTGCGGCAGCATCACGTTCTCGAGCGCCGAGAACTCGGGCAGAAGATGGTGGAACTGATAGACGAAGCCCACCGTCGAGCGGCGCATCTCGGTCCGGGCGAGATCGGAGAGGGTGCCGCAGGCGCGGCCGCCGATCATCACCTCGCCCTCGTCGGGCCGCTCGAGAAGCCCCGCGACATGGAGCAGCGTCGATTTCCCGGCGCCCGACGGGCCTACGAGCGCCACGATCTCGCCCGGCGCGAGCGCGAGCGACACGCCGCGCAGAACCGGGAGCGGGTTGCCGGCCTGGCGAAAGGTGCGTCCGACCTGGCGCAGCTCGAGCGACGGCCCGCGCGTCTCATTCATAGCGAAGCGCCTCGACCGGATCGAGCCGCGCCGCCCGCCACGACGGATAGAGTGTCGCGAGGAAGGAAAGACCGAACGCCATCGCCACCACCACGACGACGTCGCTGGTTTCGATCTTGGCCGGTATCTGGGTCAGGAAGTAGATCTCGGCGGCGAACAGGTTGACGCCGATGATGCTTTGCACCACCTGCCGGATCTGCTCGATATGCGAAGCGAACTCGACGCCCAGAATGAAACCCGCAAGCGTGCCGATGATCCCGACGCTTGCGCCGCTCAGCATGAAGATGCGCAGGATCATGCCGCGCGTCGCGCCCATGGTACGCAGGATGGCGATGTCGCGGCCTTTGTCCTTCACCAGCATGATCATGCTCGAGACGATGTTAAACGCCGCCACGATGATGATCAGGGTCAGGATCAGGAACATGACGTTGCGTTCGACCTCGACGGCGTTGAAGAAGCTCAGATTGCTCTGCTGCCAGTCGAACACGCGCACGCGCGCGCCAAGGGCCTGCGTGATCTCGCGGTCATAGGTGTGCACCGCTTCCGGGTCGGCCACTTTCAGCTCGAGGCTCGTGACCCCGGTGCCGACGTTGAAGAAGGTCTGCGCCGCCGGCAGCGGCATGAAGAGGACGCCATTGTCGAATTCGTACATGCCGACATTGAACGTGCCGGCGATGGTATAGCTCTTGATGCGCGGGACGCTGCCGAATGCGGTGGCGGTGCTTTGCGGCGAGATCAGCGTGATCTGGTCGCCCTTCTTGAGACCAAGGCTGAAGGCGAGCCGGCTGCCGACCAGCACCGAATCATCTTTGAAGTCGGCAAGGCTGCCGGTCTCGATGTGCTGCGCGATGAGCGGCTGGGCCGCAAGGTCCGCGGGATCGACGCCGCGCACGAGCGCGCCCGATGCGCCGCCGCGCGAGGTCGCCATCACCTGGCCCTCGATCAGCGGCTGCGCCGAGAGAACGCCCGGAATGCGCTTCAGCTCTTGCGCCAGCGCGTCGTAGTCGTTGAGCGGCCCTTGCGCCGCATAGACGTTGATATGGCCGTTGAAGCCGAGGATGCGCCCCAGAAGCTCGATCCGGAAGCCGTTCATCACCGCCATCACGATGATGAGCGTCGCGACGCCCAACGCGATGCCGAGCAGCGAGAAGATCGCGATGACCGAGATGAAGCGCTCCTCGCGGCGCGCGCGCAGATAGCGGAACGCCACCATGCGCTCGAACGTGCCAAAGATCATCGCGCGGCACCGATGCGGGCGAGCGCGGCTTCGGCCGAGATTTCCTGGCGCGCGCCGGTCGCGCGCTCCTTGAGCTCGACCGTGCCTTGGGCAAGCCCGCGCGGACCGATCACGATCTGCCAGGGGACGCCGACAAGGTCCATCGCCGCGAATTTGGCGCCGGGCGATTCCTCGCGGTCGTCGTAAAGCGTGTCGATGCCCGCGGCGGCGAGGCGCGCGTCAAGCGCGTCGCACGCCTCGCGGCATTTCGCGTCGCCGGCGCGCAGATTGATAAGCCCCACTGTGAACGGCGCGACGCTTGCGGGCCAGATGATCCCGGCCTCGTCGTGGCTCGCTTCGATGATGGCGCCGACGAGGCGCGAGACGCCGATCCCGTAAGAACCCATCTCGACCGGCACCTGGCTCCCATCGGGACCAGTCACCGTCGCGCCCATCGGAACCGAGTATTTCGTGCCGAAATAGAACACCTGACCCACCTCGATGCCGCGGGCCGCGCGCCGCCGCGCCTCGGGGACCCGCGCCTCGAACTCGGGCTGGTCGTGCTTTTCGTCGGTCGCGGCGTACCAGTTCGCGATATAGGACTGAACCTCGGGGCTCGCCGGGTCGATGCTGCCTTCGTCGAGATTGACCACGTCGCTGTCATAGAAGAGCTGGCTTTCGCCGGTGTCGGCCTGGACGTGGAATTCGTGGCTCAAATCGCCGCCGATGGGGCCCGTGTCGGCGCGCACCGGAATGGGCGTAAGCCCCATGCGCTTGAAGGTCTTCATATAGGCCGCGAACATCCGGAAATACGAGACGATCGCGGCGGCCTTGTCGATGTCGAACGAGTAATTGTCCTTCATCAGGAATTCGCGTCCGCGCATCACGCCGAAGCGCGGGCGCACCTCGTCGCGGAATTTCCACTGGATGTGATAGAGGTTCTTCGGCAGGTCGCGATAGCTTCTGACCGCGCCGCGGAAGATGTCGGTGATCAGTTCCTCGTTGGTGGGTCCATAGAGAAGGTCGCGCTCGTGGCGGTCCTTGATGCGCAGCATCTCTTTGCCATAATCCTCATAGCGGCCGCTTTCGCGCCACAGCTCCGCCGGCTGCAAGGTCGGCATCAGCACTTCGAGCGCGCCGGCCCGGTCCTGTTCCTCGCGCACGATCGTCTCGACCTTGCGCAGGACGCGCAGGCCCAGCGGCAGCCAGCTATAGATGCCGGCGCTCGATTGCCGGATCATGCCGGCGCGCAGCATCAGGCGATGCGACACGATCTGCGCCTCGGCCGGAATCTCCTTGAGAAGCGGCAGGAAATACTGCGTGAGACGCATCGGACCTCGTCAAAGGGAACCTGTCCCGGGCCCCACGAGAGGGCGGGTGAGGAGGGCCCTATTTAGCTTGTCGCCGGGAGGGACGCACCCCCCGGCTATTTTTTTGTCACGCCGCAGGCGCCGATAAGGGCGGCGCTCGCATCCGGCGGGAGCGGCTTGCCGTTGAAATAGGCGACGCCGTTGTGCACGGTGACGTAGCCGATGATGGCTTTTGCGCCGTAGGCGCCGCCTTTTTCCGGCACGCCGAAGCGGCCGGCGAGCGATGATTCGATCCTGACCGTCGTGTCATCGGCCGAGACCGGCGAGGGCGCGCTTGGCAGGTCGGCCGCGGCCACGCTGCTCCCATCCGCCGCGACGCCGGGCACATAATCGGCGCCCGCCATCAGTGACCCGCAGGGCACGCCCGTCACCTCGACCTGTCCATCAGAGCCGCGCGTGACAACGCCATGGGGCTCTGTCTGTGCCCACGCGGGGACGGTCCAAATCAGAATGGGCAAGAGCAAAGTGGTTGCACGCATGCCACTATCCTAGCCGAAACGGATTAAATTTCGTCCATAGCGGGAGCTAAAAGGCAGAATTTGCGTGACGAGTCGAAAGGAGTCCCTTAAACTCCCCCTGCCTTAGAAGATCGCAAGATTATTGCGGCTGGGCCCAAGTTTAGGGAGGATATTACCGTATCCTGCGGTGGGATGGCTGCCCTAGACAAATAAGAAGAGTGCAAAACGCACTGCGCTGGGGCAAGATCAGCTTGTGGTCTTGCCTTTCTTTTTTACTTTGACTTTTGGTGGGACCGTCGCGGGCGCCTTGGTGGCGCCTGATGCTTTTGCATTACCTCCCGCACGGCGCCAGGGCGGATCGAGCCGCAGGATGCGCCGGTAGACCGTGCATCCCTCGACATGGGCACCGGGAAGGTAGCCAAGGCTCATCAGGAACTCGCCCACAATTTCGCCGCCGGTGAAGCGGAACGTCTTTTTGAAGAGCCGAACCCAGTCTTCCTTGGGCAGGGGATGGTGGGTATCGAGCCACTGCGCGAGCGAGCCGTGCTCGCGTGCGAGGTCGATCGCCCGGCCCGCATTCTCGATCACCGCCTCGATCTTGAGCCGATTGCGGATGATGCCGGGATCGGCGAGCAGGCGCTTGATGTCCCGCTCGCCAAAGCGCGCGATGCGCTCGAGGTCGTAATCCGCGAAGGCGGCGGTAAAGGCGGCGCGCTTCTTCAGGACCGTCAGCCAGGAAAGGCCGGCCTGATTGATCTCCAGCACCAAACGCTCGAACAGCACGCGATCATCACGCGCGGGAAATCCGTATTCGGTATCGTGATAGGGGCCGTGAAACGGATGGGTCGGCGCCAGCGCGCAATATTCCTCGCTCACGACGGGCCTCGGAAATTCACGACGTGATTCTGCATCGCCCAGAACAGGCCGAACCAAAGCAGCACGGTGATGCCCGTCGTGATGCCGACCTTGAGCAGCAGGCGCGGATTGGCAGGCGCGCCGGCCGCATGGCCGAGATCGTCCTTCTCCGCATGCTGGATTCCGAACGGCAGCACCGTGAAGATCACGAGCCACCAGATGATGACGAAGGAGGCCACGCCGGTGAACCAGTTCATTCCGCCTCCTCGAGCTTGATGAGCGCCGAGACCTTGGTGCCAAGCATCGCCCGGAATCGCGCGGCGGCGGTGAGGTCGGGCGCCGCGCCGGCGACTTGATTGAGGCGCCCGATCATGCGCCGTTCCGGCCAGCATCGAGGCGGATGACATGGACTTGCGTCGCCGGACGCTTGCGGTGCTGCGCGCGGATGACGCGGCGCACGGCAGCGCGGACGACTTCGCACACCGCCTTGTCATCACGCCGTTCGCCCCGGGTCATTCCTTCGATCGCCTCGGCCGTCTTGGCGCCCAATTCGTCGAGGAGCCCGTCCGTCTCGCGAAGACCCTGAACGCTGACGCGCGGGGGCGCGGCAAGCCGGCCCTCGCGGTCAAGCACGATCGTCGCCATCGCAGCACCATTGAAGGTCATGCGCTGACGGTCCTTGACCGCATCGTCGCCGGCATCGATCAGCCCGATCCCGTCGGAGGCGAGCCGCCCCACGGGCACCTCGCCGATGACCGCGGCCGGCCCCGGCGCGAGCTTCACGATCTCGCCATTCTTGGTGACGATCGTCTCGGGCACCGCGAGCGCGCGCGCGAGCCGCGCCTGGGCCTCGAGATGGCGCGCCTCGCCATGGACCGGCACCGCGATCCGCGGCCGCACCGCGCGGTACATGCGCGAAAGCTCGTCTTGCGCCGGGTGGCCCGAGACATGGACGAACCGGTCGTGGTCGGTGATCACCTCGCAGCCGATCCGCACGAGCGCGTTCTGCAGCCGGCCGATCGCGCGATCGTTGCCGGGAATGACGCGCGACGAGAAGACCACGGTGTCGCCGGCCTCGAGCACGATATGCGCGTGATCATCGGCCGCGATCCGCACCAACGCCGAGCGCGGCTCGCCCTGGCTGCCGGTGCAGAGCAGCAGCACTTTCTCGCGCGGCAGATAGGCCGCCTCCTCCTCGGTGAGGAAGGGCGGAACGTCGGTGAGATACCCGGTATCCCGCGCGGCCTGGGCAATGCGCCAAAGGGAGCGGCCGACAAGGCCCACATGCCGGTCGTGCGCGGCGGCGGCGGCGGCCGCCGTCTCGAGCCGCGCCACGTTCGAGGCAAAGCACGCGATCACGACGCGATGGCGCGCGCGCCCGACGAGATCGATCAAGGTGCGGCGGACATCGGCCTCGGATCCGGCCTCGCCAGGGCGAAGCGCGTTCGTCGAATCGCAGGCCATGGCGAGCACGCCTTCGTCGCCAAGCCGTTCGAGCGCGGCCATGTCGTAGCCCGGCCCAATCAACGGCTCGGGATCGAGCTTCCAGTCGCCGGTATGCAGCACCGCGCCCAAGGGCGTGCGCACCACGACGGCATTGGGCTCGGGGATCGAGTGGGTGACGGTGATGAGCTCCAGCATGAAGGGACCCAGCGTGAACTTGCCGGACAGCGGCACCTCGATCAGCGGCACCTCGCGATCGAGCCCCGCCTCGACCAGCTTGGCGCGCAGCACGGCGGCTGTGAAGGGCGTGGCGTAGACCGGGCATTTGAGGCGCGGCCACAAATAGGGAATGGCGCCGATATGGTCCTCGTGCGCGTGGGTCGCCACGATGCCGACGAGGGTCTCGCGCCGCTCGGCGATGAAGGACGGGTCCGCCATCAGGATCTCGACCCCGGGCAGCGTGTCGTCGGCAAAGGTGATGCCGCAATCGATCATGATCCAAAGGCCGGCATAGCCATAGAGGGTCATGTTCATGCCGATCTCGCCAACCCCGCCCAAGGCAAGAAAGGCGAGCTCGTCCGGCCGGTTGGGCGACGGGAGGATGTCGGTCATGGCGAATGGTTGCGGTCGTACACGAGCTTCAGTCCCCATAAGGTCAAATTGGAATCGGTGTGGCCGATCACGCCGGTCGTGCCTTCGAAGAGCGGCGCGAGCCCGCCGGTGGCGACGACGCTCATCGCCGCGCCGAACTCGGCCTTGATGCGCGTGACGAGGCCCTCGATGAGGCCGACATAGCCCCAGAAAATGCCCGATTGCATGCACGCGACGGTGCTGGTGCCGATCACAGTCTTGGTGCGGCCGATCGTGACGCTGGGCAGCTTTGCCGCGGCGAGCGCCAATGCCTGAAGCGACAGGTTGATGCCGGGCGCAATCACGCCGCCGCGATAATTGCCGTCGGCATCGACCACGTCGAAAGTGGTCGCGGTGCCGAAATCGACGACGATCAGCGGGCCCTTGTAGCGGTCATGGGCCGCAAGCGTGTTGACGATCCGGTCGGCGCCCACCTCCTCGGGCCGGTCGACAAGGGCCGAAACGCCGGTCTTCACCGCCGGATCGCCGACAACGAGCGGATCACTATGGCAATAGTCGCGGCAAAAGCGGACCAGGTTGAAATTCGCCTCGGGCACGACGCTCGCGATCACCGCGCCGCTCACTTGGCGTCGCGACAAGCCGCCAAGCGCCATCAGGTGATCGAGCCAGACCACGTACTCGTCGGCGGTGCGGCGCGTGTCGGTCGCCGCGCGCCAGGCGCCGGCCAGCCGCGCGCCGTCCCAGACCGCGAAGACGGTGTTGGTATTGTTGGCGTTGATCGCGAGCAGCATCCTCGCACTCCTTGGCGATGGCGTCAGGCCGCGGGAAAAATCTCGGCCGCGGCGATCGCCTGGCGTCCTTCGGCGCCGTCTAGCAGCAGTCTTCCTTCGGCGTCGAGCCCGGAAAAGCGTCCGTCGATCTCGCGGTCGGCAAGCCGCACGCGGATCGCCTTGCCCATCCCCTGCGCGTGGGCGAGCCAATCGGCCCTCAGCGACGCGAAGCCGCCAGGACGCCGCCACGTTTCGTATTGGACAAGGAAGCGCGCCGCGAGGATCGGAAGCATCCGATCCGGGCTGACACCTGGCGCGCCCGCCTCGGCAAGCGAGGTCGCGGGAAACTCGGTGTCGGGCGGATAAGAGACGAGATTGATGCCGATCCCCAACACGAGCCAGGACAGCGCCGCGCCGCCCGCCGCCCGCGATTCAAGAAGAATGCCCGCAAGCTTGCGGCCGTTGGCCAGCACGTCATTGGGCCATTTGCACGCGAACGAGGCGCCCGGCGCAAGATCGCGGCAGGATTGCAGCACGGCAAGCGACGCGGCAAACCCGATCTGCGCCGCCTCGCGTGGCGCAGAGGGCGGACGCAGCACCAGCGAGCAATAGAGATTGCCCGGCGGCGACACCCAGAGGCGTCCGCGGCGGCCATGCCCCGCGCTTTGCTTGTCCGCGACGATGAGCGTGCCTTCGGCGGCGCCTTCCGCCGCGAGCCGCGCCGCCTCCTCGTTCGTGCTGGCAAGCTGCCCGAACCTCAGGAGACGGAAAAACGACGGAAGCGCCGGTCCGGTCATCCCGCGAAAAGTGCAGCGGCGGCCGCGTCGGCGCCGTCGACGATGAAGCCGGGATAGACGAAGAAGAACAGCACCACGAACGCCGTCAGCACCAGCACCGCCTGCAGCTCGCGTCCCGCCGGCCGGTCAAAGGCAGGCGCCGGCTCGTCGAAATACATGAGCTTGACGATGCGCAGATAGTAATAGGCGCCCACCACGCTCGACAGCACGCCGATCACGGCGAGGACATATAGGCTCGGCAGCCCGGTGTCGATCGCGGCCAGGAACACATACACCTTGGCGAAAAATCCCGCCATGGGCGGGATGCCCGCCATCGAGAACATGAAGATGCCGACCGCCAGCGCGAGGCCCGGCCGGGTGCGCGACAGACCGGCGAGATCGGCGATCTCCTCGATCATGTGCCCGTCGCGCCGCATCGACAGGATGAAGGCGAACGTTCCGGCGTTCATCACGACATAGATCGCCATGTAGACGAGCACGCCGCGCACGCCGGCGGCGTTGCCGGCCGCGAGCCCGATCAGCGCATAACCCGCGTGGCCGATCGAGCTGTAGGCCATGAGGCGCTTGACGCTGCGCTGATTGATCGCCGCGAACGAGCCGAGGATCATCGACGCGGCGGAGATGAACCAGATTATCTGGCGCCACTCCGCCACGAGCCCGCCGAAGGGCCCCACCATCACCCGCACGAACAGCACGATCGCCGCCGTCTTTGGCGCGATCGAGAAGAAGGCAGTGATCGGCGTCGGCGCGCCCTCATAGACATCGGGCGTCCACATATGGAACGGCACGGCCGAGCATTTGAAGGCGAGGCCCACCGCGATGAACACGATGCCGATGACGAGACCGACCGGCACCGTGCCGCCATTCGCGAACAGCTTGCCCATAACGTCGAAATTCGTCGTGCCGGCGAAGCCATAGACCATCGACGCGCCATAAAGCAGCATGCCCGAGGCGAGCGCACCCAAGACGAAATATTTGAGCCCGGCCTCGGTCGAGCGCTCGCTGTCGCGCGCGAAGCTTGCAAGCACGTAAAGCGCAAGGCTTTGCAGCTCGAGCCCGAGATAAAGCGAGATGAGGTCGTTGGCCGAGATCATCAACAGCATCCCGACGGTGCCCAAGAGCACCAGGGTCGCGAATTCCGGCCGCGCCAACCCTTGCCGATCGTTGTAGGACAAGGCGATGACGAGCGAGAGCGCCGAGCCCGCAAGAACCAAGAGCTTGGCATAGCCGCCGAACCCGTCGGTCACGAACATCCCGTAAAAGCTCACCTCGCGCGCCGGACCGTGCGACGCGAGCGGGGCCAGCACGAGCGCCATGTCGACGACGAGCGCGCCGACCGAAAGCCACGCGATCTCGCGCGCGGCCCGATCGCCCTGATGGACGCCCAGAAGCAGCAGCGCGAGCGCCGCGACGCCCAGAAACATCTCCGGCAGCGCCGGCATGAAATCGGGGACGGGAAAGACCGGCATGGCGTCCCTCAGCGTTGCGTCGCGGCGGCGAGCAGCGCGGCGTGCGCGCGCTCGGACGCCTGAACATGCTCGATGAGATTGGCGACCGATGGCTGGATCGGACGCAGGAACGAGGCGGGATAAATTCCCATCCACAGCGCCACGACGATGACGGGCGCGAAGATTGCCACTTCGCGCGGGCTGAGGTCGAGCATCGCGCGCGCGTCGTCATGGACGAAGACGCCGAAGATGATCCGGCGGTAGAGATAGAGCATATAGCACGCGCTGAGGATCATGCCGGTCGTCGCCAGGAACGCCACCCACGTGTTCACCTGGAACGCGCCGATGAGCGACAGGAACTCGCCGACGAAGCCCGAGGTCCCGGGAAGTCCGATCGAGGCCAGCATGAAGAACATGAACACGGCCGCGTATTTCGGCATGTTGTTGGCGAGCCCGCCAAAGCGCGCGATCTCGTGCGTGTGGAGCCGGTCATAGACGACGCCGACCACGAGGAAGAGGGCGGCCGAAACGACGCCGTGGCTCAGCATCTGGATCATCGCGCCCTGGAGCCCTTCGGACGTGACGGTGAAGATTCCCGTCGTGACGATGCCCATGTGCGCCACCGACGAATAGGCGATGACCTTTTTCATGTCGTCCTGGGCCAACGCCACCAGCGACGTGTAGATGATCGCGACCACCGATAGCGTGAACACGAACGGCGTCAGCGTTTCGGACGCCAGCGGGAACATCGGCAGCGAGAAGCGGATGAAGCCGTATCCGCCCATCTTCAAGAGCACGCCGGCGAGGATGACCGATCCGGCGGTCGGCGCCTCGACATGGGCGTCGGGAAGCCAGGTATGGACCGGCCACATCGGCATCTTGACGGCGAAGGACGCGAAGAAGGCGAGCCACAGCCAAATCTGCATCGCCGGCGGGAAGGCGAAATCGAGCGCCACGCGGATGTCGCTCGATCCGGTGGTGTAATAGACGGCGATGAGGGCCAGGAGCATCAGCACCGAGCCCAGGAGCGTGTAGAGGAAGAACTTGAAGGCCGAGTAGACGCGGCGCGATCCGCCCCAGATGCCGATGATGAGGAACATCGGGATCAGCGTGCCCTCGAAGAACATGTAGAACATGAAAAGATCGAGCGCGCAGAACGTGCCGACCATCATGGTCTCGAGCACGAGGAACGCGATCATGTATTCGCGCACGCGGTTTTGCACCGCGGTCCAGGCAGAGACGATGCAGATCGGCGTCAGGAACGACGACAGCAGCACGAAGAACACCGACAGCCCGTCGATTCCCACGCGATAGGCGATGTTGAAGCCGGGGAGCCAGCGCGCCTCCTCGACCATCTGAAAATCGCCGCGCGAGGGATCGAAGAGCGCCCACACCCCGATCGCGACCGCCAGGTCCGCGAGCGAGACGTAAAGCGCGATCCAGCGCGCGTTCCGCGCAACGTCCGCATCGGCGCCGCGAAGGCACAGGATCGCCACGACGCCGGCGAGCGGCAGGAACGTGACGAGGCTCAGTATGTGGCTTGTCATCCCGTCACCACACGAGCGGCAGCAGGTAATACCACGACACCAGCAGCACGACGCCGATCAGCATGGCGAAGGCATAGTGAAACATGTATCCCGTCTGCAGCCGGCTTACGATGACCGAGAAATCGACGGTCGCTTCGGAAACGCCGTCGGGTCCTAGCCCGTCGATGACGGCGCCGTCGCCCTTCTTCCAAAGCCCGTGCCCCAACCAGAACGCCGGCCGGACGAAGAGGAAATCGTAAAGCTCGTCGAAGTACCATTTGTTGAGGAGGAAGAGATAGATCGGGCGGAAATTGCGTGCCCAGATTCCCGGCAGGTCGGGTTTCGAGATATAGGCGTACCACGCCGCCCAGATCCCCAAGAGACCCAGGACGAGCGGCATGTACGAGATGAAGAACGGCACGTGATGCGCGGCTTCGACCGAGTCGTGGGACGACAGGACCAGGATGCTGTCGCGCCAGAAGCCGGCGCGTCCCTCGCCCACGAACAGATTGTAGCCAAGCCGGCCGGCCAGCACCGCGCCGGTTGCGAGCACAAGCAGCGGCGCGATCATCACCCACGGTGCCTCGTGGGCGTGATGCATGGTCTCGGGGCTCGCGCGCGGGGTGCCCTGGAAGGTGAGGAACAACAAGCGCCAGGAATAATAGGCCGTCATGAACGCCGCCAGCACGCCAAGACAGAAGGCATAGAGCCCGACGCCGCTCCCCGACGCCCACGCCGATTCAAGGATGACGTCCTTCGAATAATAGCCGGCGAACGGCCAGATGCCGGCAAGTGCCAGGCTGCCGATCCACATGAGCGCGCGGGTCCACGGCAAAAACCGCCCCAGGCCGCCCATGCGCCGCATGTCCTGGTCGCCCGAAAGCGCATGGATCACGCAGCCCGACCCCAGGAACAGAAGCGCCTTGAAGAAGGCATGGGTCATGAGGTGGAAGATCGACGCATCATAGGCGGAGACGCCGGCCGCCAGGAACATGTAGCCGAGCTGGCTGCAGGTCGAATAGGCGATGACGCGCTTGATGTCGGGCTGCACGAGGCCGATCGAAGCCGCGAAGATGCAGGTGGTCCCGCCGATGACGCAGACGACGTCGCGCGCGACCGGCGCGTACTCGAAGAGGGGCGAGAGCCGCGCGACCATGAAGACGCCCGCCGTCACCATGGTGGCGGCATGGATCAGCGCCGAGACCGGGGTCGGGCCTTCCATAGCGTCCGGCAGCCAGGTGTGCAGGATGATCTGCGCCGACTTGCCCATCGCGCCGACGAAAAGGAGGATGCACGTGACGGTCAGCGCGTCGTGCGGGTACCCGAGGAACGGGGTCGTGTGGCCGACCATGTCAGGCGCCGCCGCGAACACCGTGTCGAATTGCAGCGAGCCGAAAATCTCGTAAACGGCGAAGATGCCCAGCGCGAAGCCGAAATCGCCGACGCGGTTCACCACGAAGGCCTTGATGGCCGCGGCGTTGGCCGACGGCCGGTCGTACCAGAACCCGACCAGCAGGTAGGAGGACAGCCCGACGCCTTCCCAGCCGAAGAAGAGCTGCACGAAATTGTCGGCCGTCACCAGCATCAGCATGAAAAAGGTGAACATGCTGAGATAGGCCATGAAGCGCGGGATGGAGTTGTCGTGCTCCATGTAGCCGATCGAATAGATGTGCACCATGCATGACACGAGCGTCACGACGCCGACCATCACCGCCGACAGCGGATCGAACCGCAGCGCCCATTCGACGCTGAGATCGCCCGTGTCGATCCAGGTCAGGAGATGGACCGTGGCGAGGTGCCCGTTGATGGCGACGGAGACGAAGAACACGCCGCCCAGCACCGCCGCGATCACCATCGCCGTGCACGTCACGAGCTGCGCGCCGCGGTCGCCGATGAAGCGGCCGAAGAATCCGGCGATGAACGCGCCCAGAAGCGGCAGGAAGACGACGGCGACCATCGCGGCTCAGCCCTTCATCAGATGGATGTCTTCGACCGCGATGGTGCCGCGGTTGCGGAAATAGACGACCAGGATCGCGAGCCCGATCGCCGCCTCGGCGGCCGCGACCGTCAGCACGAACATGGCGAAGATCTGCCCCGCGAGATCGTGCAGGAAGGACGAGAAGGCGACGAAGTTGATGTTGACCGCAAGCAGCATGAGCTCGATCGACATCAGGATGATGATGACGTTCTTCCGGTTGAGGAAAATCCCGAAGATGCCGAGCGTGAAAAGGATCGCCGCCACGACGAGATAGTGGGCAAGGCCGATTTCCATCATGTCACATCACCCCCTCGCGCGGCCGCACCTTCACCACCTCGACGCTTTCCGCGCGCCGGCGCGAGACCTGCGCACCGATCCGCTGCTTGCGGACGCCTTC
>Ga0335073_10002847_pt1 | contig 23829 bp, 16 predicted proteins | sample Lox_Sample_22_FD_207093 | JGI IMG/M metagenome (GOLD analysis project Ga0335073, IMG submission 207093) | Soil microbial communities from Loxahatchee National Wildlife Refuge, Florida, United States - Lox_Sample_2.2 | ecosystem: Environmental > Terrestrial > Soil > Wetlands | place: USA... | reverse complement strand
GGAGTGCCGCGCGGACACCGCCGACATCGGCTCGGCAGCCGAAGTCATCGAAGACATCCGGCACGACGGCCCTCCGTTCACGATCGGCATCAACCCGGACTTCCTCACCCAGGCGCTCGCGCAGTACCGCGGCGAGCCGGTTCAAATGCGGCTACTCAGCCCGCTGCGACCGATGATGCTGACCGACGCCACGGGCAAGCTCTCCCAGATCCTCATGCCGATCCGGCTCAACACCCCGAACGGAGAATGAGCACCAGCGACCACAGCCGCGGCGAGCCCGAACTGCCCGCCTCTCAGGCTGGCACCCGCGTATGCGGATGCTGCCTCGGGCGGGACAGTCGAACCTCGACGCGACACTAGTTCACCAACCAACCAGGAGACCAACACCAACCATGCCCGATCTCAACACCGTAGTCATCACCGGCAACCTAACCCGCGATCCCGAGCTGCGTCAGGCTGGCTCGACGAACGTCTGCCGGCTGCGCGTCGCCGTCAACGACCGCGTCCGTGACAGCGCCACCGGCGAATGGAGCGACCGCCCCAACTACTTCGACGTGACCGTCTGGGGCGCCCAGGGCGAGAACTGCGAGCGCCACCTGAGCAAGGGCCGCGGCGTCGCCGTCGACGGGCGCCTGCGCTGGCGTGAGTTCGAGACCGACGGCCAGAAGCGCCAGGCCGTCGAAATCGTCGCCGCGACCGTCAAGTTCCTCGGCGGCGGCAACGGCGCCAGCACCGCGGACGCCAGCGCTCCGGTCGAGGAGCCCGATTTCGTCCCGTCGGGCGCGTCCGACGACGACATCCCGTTCTAACCCGTCACACCACCACCCCCAAGGCCCACGCGGCCGACCGAACGTCGGCCGCCATCGCCTAGTTCCCGACCAGCACGGCCCGCCGAATCCGCGGCGGGCCGTCCACACCAGTTGAGCCTCTCCGCGCGATCGCTCGCCCAATCCGGCGTCCCCTCGCGAATCCTCAACACCTGACCACGGTGGCCGTCATCCGCGCCGCCCGACACTCGCACCTCCAGGAGCTCATCACCTCCATGCTTGCTCGCTGCGCCACATACGTCCTGCACGGCGTCGAAGCGCGCCGCGTCACCGTCGAATGCGACGTCCGCCCCGGGCTTCCGTCGTTCACCGTGATCGGACTGACCGACAGCTCCAACCGCGAGCTTCGCGACACCGTGCGCGCCGCCGTCCTCAACAGCGGCTACCGGTTCCCGGAATGCCGCGTCACGGTCAACATCGCGCCCGCGTCACTGCGGCAGCCGTCGCCCACCATCTCGCTCGCGGTCGCGGCGGCCGTTCTCGCCGCCGGCCAGATGCCCGCCGATCAGGTCGCCGACGTCGTCGTCTACGGCGCGCTGACCCTGAGCGGAGAGATCCGCCCGCTCCCGGGCGTGCTCGCCGCCGCCGCCGAGCACCGCGCGGGCGGCTGCCAGGGCATGCTCCTCTACGCGGGCGCGGCGCTTCCGCAAGACCTCGCGCCGATCCCGTCGCAGCCCGTCTCCCATCTCAGGGAGATACCAGGCAGCGACCGGGGCCGACCGGTGTCGGCTGTACCCGTCAGCGTCGCGCCCCAGCCGGACTTCGCCGAGATTCGCGGCTGCGAGGAGGCCATCTTCGCGCTGACCGTCGCGGCCGCCGGCGGGCATCACGTCCTGCTACGCGGCCGTCCGGGCTTGGGCGCGAGGATGCTCGCGCGCCGTCTGGTCTCGATCCTTCCCGAGCTCACCGACGGCGAGCAGCAGGAGGTCGCGACGATCCGCGACGCGGCCGGTCTCGGCCAGCAGCGCGACCGGCCGTTCCGCGCTCCCCATCACACCATCAGTACCGCTGGGCTCGTCGGCGGCGGCTCGCCCGTACGGCCTGGTGAGGTAACCCTCGCGCACCACGGCATCCTTTACCTCGACGACCTGCACGAGTTCCCCCGCTCCAACCTCGACGCGCTCCGCGCTCCCCTCACCGACCACGGCATCTCGATCGTCCGCGGCGAGCGTGGGTATCGCTTCCCGGCCCGCTTTCAGCTCCTCGCCGCCGTGTCACCGTGTCCTTGCGGCTACGGCAATACCGAGCGCTGCGTCTGCGACGCCGCGGCCATCGTCAGGCACCGGCGCCGGCTTGCCGGCCCGCTGCTGGATCACTTCGCGATCTTCGTCGACCTTCCGTCCGCTGGCGACGTCGCGGCCGCTGCGCCCGGGCCGTCGTCTGCGCAGCTGCGTGATCGCGTCCTTGCCGCGCGCGAACGCCACGCACACCGGCATGCCGCCCCTCGCGTGTGCGGGGCGCCCGCCGATCCCATCGCCGGCAGCCTTTCGTTCGACCTGCCCGCCGACGCGCAGGCGGCGCTCGAGCGCGCCTACCAGACCGGCTCGCTGAGCCCGCGCGGCCACCGCCAGGTTCTCCAGGTCGCCCAGACGATCGCCGACCTCGCAGGCGAGGACTCGATCACCCCCGCGGCCCTCGAGGCCGCGCTTGCCCTACGCTGAAACCTTGCCGGGGCGGCTCCCAAGCTTGCGTGCTGAGCTCGTACGCGACCCTACACCGGTTGAGTCGGCCGCCGGCTCGGACCGTGGATGGTGGCCGGGAGGTTCGGTTGGGAAGCTATGCTCGGTATTCCTCGCGGATCCGCTTTCGCGGGTGATCCTCGAGGAGTTGGTGGCTGGCATGCCGGCGCCTTAGCTGGATCGTCCTGCAAACCCGTCGGCGAGCACATCACTCAGGACGAGCGGTGGCTCTCGAAGTCGGCGATGTCCCGGGCGTTCGTGTCCCGGATCGCGATCAGCCCAAAGCCTTGATGAGTCGCGATCTCTCCCGTTTGCTAGCTCCACACGTCGGTCTCGTGATCGCGATCTCCGCGGTGGTACCGGGTCAGCGCTTCGGCCGATGACGGACGCACGTGGTCCCACTTCACGGTCAGCCCGTTGCTGTCCCCCGGTCTCGCCGCGGAGTCTTGTGGGTTGCTCCACACCCGCGACCAGGGAAGAGCTGGCGCCGCCACCACCGCCGCCGTCTCGGACGGCCACCGCCCTGTCCGACCACCTCGACGTGGCTGCCACCACGATCGCCGCCGGCGGTGCCGGCGCCAAGAGATAGCCCGGCGTCTCCGTTAGGCCTCGCCGGCACCGTATGGCACCCCCTGACGCACAGGGCTGGACGGCCCCCGCCGTGCGTCAGGATCGAAGCTCAGCGCTCGAGGACGATCGAGCCTAGTCGTGTCTGTCCGCCGCTTCTCAGTACAGACACGCCGCGATTCAGTGCTTGCGTACTGAGGTGCCGGCCGTCTGCTCTGGTCAAGCTGGTCGTCATCGCCAAGAGGTCCAACAGAGGGGAGTGGAGCGATGATGAACTCAAGGAGCACCGTCATCAAGAAGTCACGGAATGCGCCGGCCATGTCGACGGTTTGCGGACACGATCGGCACGTCGGTTGTTGTCCGTGCTGTCAGCGCGCCCAGCTCGCTCGCTGGACGGTGCAGCTCACCGAGGCGAAGGCTCGCTCTCACGCGCAATGTAATGGAGGAGGAGGAAGCGATGCCTGAGAACGCTCAAACCGAAGTCGCCATGATCGGGGTGCGCCTCATCGACGATGCCTACATGGCCTGGCTTAGCGCCGAAAGCGAGGCCGAGATGTTGCTCCGCGGATGGTTCCAAGCCACCGGGGAGCGACGCGAAGCCGCGTACCGCGCCTATCGCGCGGCGCTGGAGCGGGAAGAGGCGTCAGCTCGCGACCTGGAGCGGCTGTGCCGCCTGGCTTCGACCTGCAACGACGTCCTCGTCAAGAACGTCGAAGCAGTACCCGAATAACGGCTTATGGACGCTTTCCACAATGTCTAATGCGGGGGACGCTTCTGCGACCGCTGACCACCCCGTTCGGGCGGATGCTAGCCGCCGACGACCTCGCGGATCGGCGCCCGAGACGCGTCCGCCTCTCAGCGAGCGGACGGCGAGGGCGCACGCCGCCGGCCGCCAAATCGGACGATTTGCTGTAGCACCTTCCGCAGCGGTCGACAGTTTTCCGGCCGGTCGCAAGACGAGCCTCCGAGGCTTCGCCGGCCGGCGTAGCTCCGGATGCCCTAAAACGTGGGTTCTCCCGGCCGCGGAATGCCTCGCGCACGACCTCCGCGGCAGCCGCCATCCGCGGCGGGCCGCGGCACGCCCCAAGACCTCACTCGATCCGGCTCGCCCCACGATCACGCGTGTCCGTAGGACCAGCGGTACTGAAGCCCCTCCAAGTGAGATGCAGTATCCCGGTACTGAGGACTCCGTGGGGCGCCGGGGCGATTCTGCCGGGCATAGCGCGATCCCCACCAACGACAAAGGACGACTACGAAATGACCCCATTGCCTCGAGTCCTCAGCCGCGGCGCGATCCCTGCGGTCGCGGTGGCGCTATTCGCCGCCCTCGCCGGATGCGGCGCGGCGACCGTCCCGGCGGACGTCGATCCGGCGGCGGACACCGTCACGACCTCGATCCCTCCAACCAGCTCCCCGCCGACCACACGCGAGGACGCTCACGCATCGTATTCGCTGACCAGCGGGTCCTACACCATCAAGGGCGACGGCCACCTGACGGTCAAGGACGCGTCTTGCGCGGACGGGTACTACGTGCGCGTGGGGCCGCCAAGCGTCTGGACGCCGACCGCGGCGCGCAATCCATCGCTCTCGGTCAACGTCGACAACACCAGCTGGGTCAAGGTATGGAGCACGACACCCGAGAACCAGTACGGCGACCTCTCCAAGGTCGATCACGCTGAAAATCCGTACCGGTCGTTCGACGTCACGTTCTACAGCGAGACGCCCTACACCCACCATCTCACCTTCACCTGGTGGTGCGATGCCATCTCGCCCTGGTATGACGCCACGACCGGCAACCGCAAGAGCACCGGCTTCCGCGGAAGCCCTGACATCGATCCTCCTGAGCCGTGGAGCCCGGATTGCTATTACTGCAACGCGGACTACGACATCGTGGAGAACGATGGCAACGGAATGGTGATGAACAACGCCGAGGCTAAGATCGCCAACGGCAACCCCGTCATCAGCTGGCCGGACACCAAAGGCGCCCGCAATCAACAATGGCACTTCAATGGCCTGGGATTCCGCAAATATCTCCCGGTCTACGGAATCTGGACCGGAACCGCAGACAAGGACAAAGCAGCCATCGTCGCAGACTCCAGCCATAACATCACCATCAGAACCTCGCAAGGCGGGGCGCCAAGTGGCGGAAGCTGGTACTACCTCGACGGCTTCTCGGACGCGATCGGTCCAAACAATAACTCGATCATGCTGGTCGACGACAGCGACGAGCGCTGCTTGGCGGCGAACCCAGATCAGGGCACGCAGCTGATCACCCTCCCCTGCAATACCTGGGATCGGTATCAGTGGTGGACAGTTGGGGACTGGAAGAAGTAACTGCCGCGTATCACCTCTAACCTGGCCGGAGCGCTGGTCAAGACCCCGGAAGCTGGCAAAGCGGCGCCTCGTCACCCTCGGGTGAGGAGGCGCCGTACCGCCCGGGGCGTCGTCGGCGTCGGCACTCAGTCCGACATCGCGGTCGTACACACTCGGGATGCGCATGCTAAGTACACATGTTACAAAGCTGCCGTGCCCCGCCACTCAGGCCGCATCCGAGCACGCTCGCGATTGTTACCGCGCGGCGGCGCAAACAGACCCACGACTCCCGAGTGGATTGAGTTGACTCTCCGATCGGGGAGCTCCGCGAGCGTAACAGCGGGCCCACGGGTACCCTCACTCGCCCAGACGTTCGCGACAAGAGCAACCCACCTACCCAGCTCCTCGACTCCGTCTCGCCCGCGCTGAGCCCCACCTGCGAGACGACACGCATTGGGCACATAGCTCGGAGGCACATGGGACAGCCACTGCCAGCCGAGCGAGTGCTTCCATGCCATTCGAACGCGCGTCTGCTGCTGGCTGGCGCCGGTCAATTCGGCGCTGCCGCGAAGGTGCGGACACACGCAGTAGAGAGTTGGCGCAATTTCAGTAACTGGCTACTGAGGACGCAACCCGAGTCTCGCTGGATCCTCAGCACCCAGCATGTCCGACAGTGTTCTTCCCTTTCCCCCGAGCGACGAGCAGAAGTTCAGCTACGTCAAGCGTCACGTGTGGCTGCTCAACGTGTTCACCCTGTGTAGCTTCGCCGCCGTCGCCTTCAGTACGCTTCAGTTCTCGCACCTGAGCGGGGGACTGTGGCCGTTCGTCGTATTGATAGGGCTGAGCGCGATCGGGCTAGCGCTGTCGCTCCAGGCTGACCTGTTCAGCCGCGATTTCGACGACGTCGAGCACAGACGCCATATCGCCGACTGGGCGCAGTCAACCGGGACCTTGCCGACGGTCGACGTTTTTCTGCCGATCTGCGGCGAGGATCGAGCCGTGCTACTCAACACCTGGCGGCACGTCATAGCGCTCGACTATCCACATTTGACGGTCTACTGCCTCGATGACGGCGGTGATGAGAGCATCCGGTCGGTCGCTGAGGAGTTCGGCTTCCGGTATCTGCGGCGCGATAACCCTGGCTGGTTCAAGAAGGCCGGCAACCTCCAGTTCGCGTACGAAAATTCGTCCGGTGAGTTCATCCTGATCCTCGATGCCGATTTCGCCCCTCGCCCAGACTTCCTGTACGAGACGCTGCCGTACTTCGCATCCGAGCCAGATCTGGGCATCGTCCAAACGCCGCAATTCTTCGGGACGTCCAAGCGGCAGAACTGGGTCGAGCGCGGCGCCGGTGCCGTGCAGGAGCTCTTCTACCGCGTCGTGCAGGTCTCGCGCGCTGGCCGCGACGCCGCGATCTGCGTCGGCACATGCGCGGTCTATCGTCGCGACGCGCTCGATTCAAACGGCGGGACGACGCTGATCGAGCACTCCGAGGACATCCACACCGGTTTTGATCTACGGCGCCGGGGCTGGCGGCTGCGCTACGTCCCCGTGAACCTTGCCACCGGGCTGTGCCCAGACAACGTGCCGGCGTTCTTCCGCCAGCAGTACCGCTGGTGCATGGGCTCACTCAGCCTGTGCATCTCCGGAAAGTTCTGGTCGACAAAGCTGCCGCCGCGTACCCGCATGTGCTATCTGGCCGGCTTCGCGTACTACCTGCTCACCGCGCTCGCGATCCTCACCGCCCCGCTCATACCGCTGATTCTGACAATCTTCTTTCCGGGGCGGATCCGCCTGGTCAACTATCTCGTGCTGTTGCCAGCACTGTTGTGGCTCTACGTGGTGCTACCACTGTGGCACCGATCGCGGTTCCGGTGGGAGACCCTGTCGGTCAAGGTCGCCTATGGGTGGGCGCATGCGTTCGCGATCCTCGACCTCGTCCGCCGCAGGCCGATGGCGTGGAGGGCGACCGGCGAACGGGCGCGCGACCACCGGCTCTTCTGGTTTCGCGTGCTCGCCATGGTGTGGAGCACCGGCACCGGTGCGGCCCTGATCGCCGCTTGCCTGTGGCAGATCGGCGCGAACGGCTATTCCGCTCTCCAGTTCGCGCCGATGCTCGCCCTCGACTTGCTCTATCTCGCCACCAGCGCCCGCCTGATCTTTTGGCGCTCACCTGACAGACAACTCGGACCTACGACAAGCACCGAATCGAGGCAGTCCCATGCGACAAACCCCACCCCGCACGAACCGGGTCGCCCGTCCCAGGCGCACCGTCCGGCTCTTGCTCTGGACGGCGCTGACCGCGTCGTGTAGTGGCTTCCTCCTCAACCCGGGTCCCGCGGCAGCCCGCCCGCTACCGGCCTCTCCCGCGCTCCTGACCGGAGTCGTCAGCCCGGCACACGCGTTCGCCAGCTGGAACAAGGCCTTCGACGGCCGCCTGCGCGCGCGGATGACATTCCAGGCCTGGGCCTACGACGTCGATCCAACCGCCGACCTCGACGGCCCCGGGATCCCGATGATCTCGTGGGAGCCATGGCGCCCACCCCGGCTCGGCACACCAATCGGCCGGCAGGGAACTCCGCAGCCCGCCTACTCCAACGCCGCTATCGCCAACGGTAAATGGGACCGGTACATCAAGCGTTGGGCGCTCGCAATAAAGGCCTACCGACGCCCGGTGATCCTACGTCCCATGGCCGAGTTCAACGGATTCTGGTACCCATGGAGCCACGACCCTAAACAGTTCGTGCGCGCCTGGCGACACATCTGGACCATCTTCCACGCCGTCGGCGCCGATAACGTCACGTGGGTCTGGTCCTTCCAGGTCAATTCCAACGCGCAGCCCGCGGCGTGGGAAGCGCAAATCGAGGAATACTGGCCCGGAGCCAAATACGTCGACGTACTGGGGATGAGCCTACTCCGCTTCGCTCAAGGCAACACCGTGCCCTTCTACCTCAGCCAGCTCACCCTCGCCCACCAACTCTTCCACCGCCCCACCATGATCAGCGAGGCCAACGTGGCCTACGGCCTGCGCATTCCCTGGCTGACCCAGCTGCTCTCAACACTGCCATCAGTCCCCTACAACGAGGGATTTATATGGAGCCAAGTTCCAAGCCGCGAGCAGGCGCACAACCCGGCCGCAGGTGACATGAACTGGGACGCGCGCACAGACCCGCCGGCAAGCGCGCTCCTCGCGTCCATTGCCGCGCTGCCGCGGTAAACGGGTTACGAGTCGAGTGACCGCCGCCATCCGGCGGTGACCAGTACGGTACAAGCCAACCATCGCATCATCCGCAGAAATCCGCCAGGAGCAGCTCGTCGCAACCTGCCAGCGGGCCTGCCGCCGTGATGAAGCTCGTCTGCTCACCTGAGCATCGCGCTGCCCTGCCCGCCGCACCCCTCTCGTCGCCCTCACTTTGCGCGCCGCTGACGTCGTGGGAAAAGGTCTCGACGCGCCGGCGGTGAGGTGCGCCTCCATCGCTCGCTCTAATCCGTTCCAGCGATGGCGGACACGACGCGCGGACGACGATAGTGACAACGAGCTCGATTGTGTCGTCCGGGAACTCGGGGAACATCAAAATCTGCCCGCCCGGTCATCAGGAGAGAACCATCCTATGCCGGTCAACGACTGCGATAACTGGCAAATCCAACAGGCAAGCTACGACCTCGCGACCTACCGCGTCCCAGTCCCAGCCGAGGAGCCTGACGAGCTGGACAATCGTCAGTATGAATGCACAGCCGGATACCGCCTGCGAGTCGACTTCACGTCAAAGTTCTACACCGGCTACGACTACGACGACGTCAGCTCCGGAGGCGCTAGTGTGGTGCTCGGTGCCGCTGGGGTCGCGGGCGACGGCACCACTAACCCCAACGTGGTGAACGACGCGATCGATTACACCAGCCAGGCCGACACACACTCCGGGACCGGTCAGGCACGGGTCTACTGCGACCCGCAGACGACAAGCCCGTGAATCCCCGGCCCTCGCCCCTCGGCCGCCGCTGGCGGGCGGGGGCGAGGACGAAGGCAATCCGCACGACGAGTACGGATGGGACGACTACCCCTACAGGTGCGTGACCCTCCACTCGGAGCAGCTTCGAAGCACCGGTCTTTCGGTTCGGTATAAATCGGCCAGATCCCGCCCGCAAATGTTCCCTATCCGCAATCCGGCATGAACGACGTTCGTAACAGCCCGGTGTACGCCGTCGCCGGTGGCAACCACGTCACGATCGTCGTCGACGCCCGCGAGACCGGCGGCGAGTTCGACCTGATTGAAGTGCTCGCCCAAACGGGCGGCGGCCCCCCGCCACACCGGCACGCATTCGCGGAATGGTTCCACGTGCTGGAGGGCAAACTGCAGATCCTCGAACCCACGGCTGGACGGCTGCGACCCATCGGCTCGCTCGAGGCCGGACAGAGCTACTTCGTGGCCCCATGGGCCGCACACACGACGCGCAACCTGGGATCGGGGTCGGTGCGGTTCCTGGTCGCCGGCCGCCCCGGCACGATGACCAGCTACTTCGCGGAGGCGGGTGTACCGGTTTCCGACCCGGACACCATGCCCGACATCCCACCGCTCGGCCCAGAGGCGCTCGCCGCACTTGCGGCCCGGTACGACATCCAGTTCGTGCCCGTCGAGGACGGGCAAAGCTGAGTCCGGCCCGCCGCCCGACGGCCACCGCGTCAGCCTCATTGCCGCACCGTCCCGTACGGATCGCTGCCGCGCGCATTCCAGCCAGCCATCCTCGCCAACCGGCAACGCAACGGTTAATCGTGAGCATTCATCAGCAAAGGGTTGAGATTCACCGCCTCACTCGCCTGCTCTGGTTCTTCCGTTGAGATCGATCCGTTTCACGTTCGGACGGCTCAGGCGCGCCGGCAGGCTCGGATTTCGCGGGGCCGGGGTATAGTCGAGTTCGGTCACATGGGGCTAATGTCGGCGTCCACGCGTCCGGTCCGGACGTGGCCGCTCGTCGGGCGGCTAAGCGAGCTTGAGCAGATCGCTCGCGCGCGAGCTGAAGGTGCAAGCGGAGTGGTGGTGCAGGGCCTGGCGGGCGTGGGCAGGTCGAGGGTGGCCCGGGAGGCACTGGCGGAGGCCAAGCGGGACGGCGCGCAGACGATCTGGGTACAGGCCACGCGGAGCGTCGCCAGCGTTCCGCTGGGTGCGTTCGCCGACGTGATCCCCACCGAGGTCCAGTCCGACGACCTGTTCCAGGTGCTGCGCGGCAGTGTCCGAGCACTATCAGAGATTGCGGGGGAGCGCTCGCTCGTGTTGGGGATCGACGACGCGCAACTCCTCGATCAGACGTCCGCGGCGCTGGTGCTCCACCTGGCCACGACCGCGACCGGGTTCTCGGTCACCACGGTCCGCACTGGCGAGCAGTGTCCGGACGCGATCGTGTCGCTTTGGAAGGACACGCACACGAGGCGACTCGAGCTCGAAGCGCTCGATGAGGACGAGACCGGTGAGTTAGTGGAGCAGCTGCTCGATGGGCCAGTCGAGCAGCGCCTGCGGAGCTGGGTATGGGACACGAGTCGCGGCAATGCACTGTACGTCCGCGAGCTCACTCTAGGCGCGCTGTCGGGCGGAGCGCTGCGGCAGGTGAGCGGCCTGTGGCGCATGCAGGTTCGCCCGTCAATATCCGCGACCTTAGCGCAGCTCATTTCAGCGCGCACCTCCGAGCTGAGGGCCGAAGAGTACCGCGTGCTCGAGCTGCTGGCGCTGGCCGAGCCTCTGAGGCTGTCCGAGGCGATCGAGCTGGCGGGCCGCGAGCCGCTGGCCGCGGCCGAATCGCGTGGACTGATCGTGGTTGAGGGCCGCCCCCCGGACGCCGAGGTGAGGCTCGCCCATCCCCTCTACGGGGCGACGATCGCGGCCGCGCTGCCGTCGGTGCGAGCACGCGAGATCCGCGTGGCCCTCGCCGCCGCCCTCCGCGCGCGCGACCATGTCACGCCGCAAGACCGCCTGCGGATCGCACGATGGCTCCTGGATGCCGGCGAGCCGGTTCCGACGGCGCTGTTGCTGGAGGCGGCCCGCGTGGCGAATCTGAGCGGCGATCCCGATCTCGCTGCCGAGCTGGCCAGCGCCGCCGCCGAGGCCGGCGCGGGGATCGACGCCGCCCTGGTGCTGGCCCGCGCCCACGCGGTCCGCAACCGCTTTGAAGAAGCGGAACGCGTGCTCGCCGAATTCGAAGGCACGATCGACTCCCAGGACGTCGCCGGTGATTACCTGGAGCAGCGAGCAGCGAGCGTCCTGTATTGGGGACTGAAGCGACCGGACGAAGCGCGGGCGCTGCTAGAGCGGGCGCGCGAATGGTGGCCGGACCAGCCGTGGCAGCGGCGACTAGATCTTCTGCGCCTGTACATGGCATCGGTAGTTGACAGCTTCGGCGGTACGGTCGCGGCGTCGGAGGAGATCCTCGCCGATCCTGAGCTCGATCAGTCCGCCCGTCGCCAACTGGAGCCCGTGCACGCGCTCAATCTGTTCTCGGCCGGGCGGGTCATGGACGCCTACGAGCTCATCCGCCGCATCCGACCGGCGGTCCCGCTGCGCAATCAGAGCGAGGAGCTTGCACTGATCGCGCTGGGCATGATCTCGATCGAGAGTGGCCAGGACCTTGCGCTGAACGAGCGCGAGATGCGAGAGACGTTGGCGGCGGGCATCCGGGCGGGCGACCGTGCCGGCGCGGGGACCGCCGCGCTGATACTCGGCTGGCTAGCGTTCCTCGCCGGGCGATACGTCGACGCCAGGCGGTGGCTGGCCGAGTCGGAGGTCCACTTCGAGCGTCAGGATCCGTTCGGGACGCTGGTGATCGTTCGGGCAGCGCAGGTCGGCGTGGCCCACTTCACCGGCGACGTCGACTTCGTTCCGACCGCGCTCGCTCGTTGCGAGGAGGCGCTACAAGGGCATGAGCCGCTTCCCAACCAGCATCCGTACGTCGTGCGGGCACGAGCATGGGCGACCGATGCCCTGGGCGATCGCTCGGCCGCCCAGCGCATTCTGCTCGACGGTGCGGCTCGTCAGGCGAACACCATCGTGGTGTTCGCGGCCCAGCTCCAGTACGAGGCGATGCGCGTGGGCGTCTCGGCAGGCAAGGTCGCTCCGCCGCTGAGCGATCTGCGGGAGCGCTGCGACGCCCGTCTCGTCGCCGCCTACGCCGGTCATGCCACGGCTCGCGCCCGGCAAGACGGGCAGGCCCTGGTCCAAGCGGCCGACGAGTTCGAGCGAATCGGAACCCTCACCTACGCGAGCGAGGCAGCCGCCGACGCGGCCCGCATCTTCCTGGAAGCCGGACGCGCGGATTCGGCGCGCCGTGCCGGCGCCCGCAGCGCCGATCTGCTGCCGCGGGGGCAGGGTGGAACGCCGCCGCCGATCGACGGGCTGGACGGTATCGCCGTCGAGCTCACCCCGCGCGAGGCCCAGCTCATCGAGCTGGCTCGCCGCGGTATGTCCAACGCCGAGATCGCCGAGCGTCTGGTGCTGTCGGTGCGCACGGTCGAGTCTCACATCTACCGAGCGATGCAGAAGCTCGACATCGCTGACCGGCTGGGCGGGCGCGGCACCGGTCCACGCGGCCACGGCGATCGCTCAGCCGGCCTTGACTGAGCGAAGAGATCACCGTGAGTACCTGACGGGCCAAGAGCGGTCGTCGCCAAGGTTCCTTGGCGACGACCGGTTTACTCTTGCTGTCTGATATGTGTGCCCGTGAGCGATGATGATGACGCGCTCATCGCGCTGTCATCAGCGGCTCAGGGGTTGCTGTTCTGCGGGTCGCAGTAGAGCAGGATCTGACCGTAGTTGGTCTCGCCCTCGCTGTTGGAGTAGATGATCGTGCTCGGAGTGACGCTGTTCGGGTTGGGATCGCCTTCTGCAGCCCAACTGCTCACGCCCTCGAACGCCATCGTGGAGATCGAGACCGTGCCGGAGCTGACGTTGTCGTAGTCGTAGTAGTACTCGTTGCCGCGGTCGCCACCGGACCAAACGTCGGGGGTCTGCCCTATTACCTGGTTGAGGCGCAGGTTGTGCCCGGCGATGCAGCCATAGTTGGAGGAACTCGGGTCGGTCACCGTCCGTAGCGACCCGACCTTGACGCTGGCGGTCGCGTAATCGTAGCTTGCCTGTTGGATCTGCCAATCATCGCAGTCGTTGACCGAGGTGCGGGAGTAGACGCCTTGGCCGTCGCCGGTGGGGGTGCAGGTGGACTCGTTCCCGAGCCCGAGGATGTTGTATCCGTCGTTGGGGTTGGTCATCCTGAGCTCGGAGTAGATGATGTAGCTTCCGCCGCCAGCGTTGGCTGACCATTCTTCGTTGTTGGCGCCGGGGATGCACTGGTACTGGTCGATGGTCGCGCCGTCGTTGTAGTTGTAGCCGACGCCGCTGCCGTTGATCTCCAGGCAGAGGCCAGATTGGCGGTTGATCAGCTGTCCGAAACCGCTGGTGATCGATCCGCCGCTGTTGTTGCTGTCGGGCACGAACTCCCACAGCTCGTTCGCCTGGGTGATCCTGGGCTTGGAGCTGTCGGGGCCCTGGCCGGTGCCTTGGTCGGTCTGATCCCAGACGTCGGTCGGAGCCGGCTCGGACATGGTGTTGCCGGTCCTCGAGCAGCAGGTTGTCAGCGCTGTTCTGGATCGTGTACACGGCGGTGACCTGACCGCCGCCGGGCGACGCCGGCTGCCCCCATCGGGGTCGAGTTGGCATCAAGCGTCGCGCTGGCGAGCGCCGGCAGCGCCAGCATCCCGCATACCAGGCACGCCGCCGTCGCGGCGGCGCGCTCGAGGGTTCGTCGGATACCTGTCCGTCGGACCGGCGTGTCCGCAGCCGGGGTCGCGGGCACGTCCGGCTCGCGGCCGGGTGATGTGGCATTGGCGATTTCTGGCTCCCTTCTGTTAATCGCGCGAGCCTGGGATGGCGTGTGGCCCGCAATTCCCGCTGAGAGATTCCGCGCCCCAGCGCCCGAGTTCCTCCGTAGGCCCGTACGCAATCGTGCGTCGTTCTGTACGTAATCGTACGCGGGCGCCTACGTGGTTCCGTGGGCACTACGCAGAAACGTGGCTATATCCTGCTCGCGGAGCCGCGCAGGGCGGTTCCAATCTCTGCCCCATGTGGCCGAAGAGTGCGTGGTCACTGAGATCTCGGCAACGCCACGTTCTTAACCCGTCCGCGTCGACGGCAGCGTTGCCGGAGGGACGTATATAACCCTCGTTCCATAGGCATCCGCGTCCGCCGACTGAAACCCCGACTCGCTGGATCCGAGGAGACGAGCCCTCAGCCGCTGCCGCTCGGGCATGAAATCTCAGTAGCGAGCTGGGAATTGCGTAACCGTCGTCGCGACTGCGGTGCCGCACTACTGAGGACGTACCGGGAGGCTGCAGGAACGCTGCTCAGCGGGAAATCGTGGGTCACCTCATGTCCCGACCCGCACGACAGACAGGAGCCAGAAATGGCCGATAGCACATGCAATAGGCACGACCCCGAACCCTCGGGGATCACCGCGATCGCTCCACCACCGCGAGGAAAGCGAGCCAGACGTGGTCTGGCCCGTGTTGCAGCCGCAGCCGTGTGCATCGCCTGCGGACTGTTGGCACCCGCGATCGCGAGCGCAGGCACCCTGAACCAGGCGAGCTCGCAGTGGGCGGAACTGGGCCCGTTGTCCTACACGAGCACCCCGGTTTTGTCCCAGCAGTCACAGCAGGACACGAGCGCCCTATACACCATCCAAAACACCGCGGAATCGGGCAACAAGCTGCTCGAGGATAACAACAACGCGATGAGCAACGGATCCACAGTAGACGTCTGGGATCAGGTCAACCAGACGACCGCACAGGACCCCGACTCGAGCAACGAGATCACCCAGGCGAACGAGCTGTGGGAGTTCGTGCCCGATGCCAACAACAGCGGCGGGTCGATCACGACCGGCTACGGCGAGCTGATCAACCGCCAATCCGGGCTGTGCCTGGACGTCAACGGCAATGACACCGCCGACGGCGCCGTGGTCGACCAGTGGCAGTGCGTGCCGGGCGCGAGCAACGAGCAGTGGACCGCGATCAAGTACCCCGGCGGATACGGGATCAGCTCGCAGCTCGACAATGACGCCCTCGGCGTCGGGAACGGCTCGACCTGCGCTCCGCAGGGCGACGGCGATCGGGTCTACATGCGCACCAACGGTCAAGGCTGCCTGAACTGGAACATCCAGCAAGCCAGCTACGACTTCGCCACCTACGCGCTGCCCGTGTCGGATGACGCGCTTCACGCTGCCCGCCCGACAAGATCATCCGATTTGCAGGCCCACATCCTCACCTCCGACCCGGACAGGACACCGGAGTATTTCCGGGGCAAGAAGTCAGCGGCCATGAGCGGCTGCGTGGCTCGCTATGGCTCCGACTTCGAAGAGAGCGCCGGCCACCGGCCCGGTGATGCCGGCCGACACGGTGTGGAAGCCCGCGTAATCGCGTCCCCGGTAGCCGGCGTCCGGCACGTACGTGAACGTCCCCTTCTGTGGGTCGAGATTCTCGATTCGGCCGTGGGCAGGGAGCACAAACGTGGCGAAGTGTCCTGGTGGCACCGCGCCGTCGCAGCGCAGCTGCACGGTGATGCCGGTGCTGTTGCGGGGCACATACACGGTCTGTGTCCTGCATGTCTGAGGTGCCGGGATCCAGGTGAGCTCGACGAGGCCATCGCCGTCGCCTGTGACGCCGCCGCCGACCTTTGCCCCGGTGAGCTTCGTGGTGTACTGCGAGGAGCCAGCGCCGCCGCCACCCCCGCCGCCGGCGCCTGCGCCGGCCCCATCACCACCGTACCCACCGGCTGCGCCGGCGCCGCCACCGCCACCGCCGCCGCCCCAGTCGGTGCCGGTACCACCGCCGCCACCGCCGCCTTTCAGCCCGCCCTCGCGGGCACCAACACCACCCGTACCCGCTCCTGGACCGTGGCCGTCATAGCCGTTTTCGGGGACCGAGGCGCTGGTGCCGCCGTGGCCGCCGCGGTCGATGCTGGGCTCGAAGCCGCGTCCGCCGGCGCCGCCGCCGCCGGCGGCGGTCAGAACCGCCGAATCAGAGCAGGTACCGCAGTCGGCGAGCTCGACGCCGGTGGCTCCGCCGCCACCGCCGCCACCGATGCTGATCGTGCTATTGCCGCCGCGTCCGCCGTAGCCCTCGGCGCCCCAGCCGCCCGCGCCCCCCTGTCGGTTGCCGGGCGCCTTGCCGCGCCCGGCAACCTTGAGCGTCAATACCTGCCCAGGCGCGACATCGATCGTTCCGGTGATCTGCGCACCGTAGCCGCCCTCGGCGTACTGCCCGACGCCGGCACCGCGGCCGCCCACCGCTCTAACCTGCGCGACGTCCACGCCGGCCGGAACGGTGACCTTCTGCGCAACTTCGCCGCGATAGGTGTACGTCTCGGTGGCGGCTCTGGGGCCCCCGGCATGATGGGTACTTTCGCGCTGCGTTCTGTGCGGCGCTGACGCGACGGCTGGAGCCGCTTCCGCCAGGGTGAGCAGAGCCAGGGTTACCAGAACCTTGCGATGTGATCTGACGCGTCGCATGATCGTTCGCAGGCCTGGCTGACCGGAGGAGCGCGACGGATCAGTAGCCGGCAGCGGTGCGCTGTCGTCATCCCCGTTCATGCACACGATCATCGCTCCCCCTTCGCGCTCGTGATGTCTCGGGTGACAACAGCGATGGGCTGCACACGATGGGCAGCGCGGGATAGAGACGTTGTATTGATCGAGAACTCCCCGTTCCGAAGGTCGATCTGCTGATCGGTAGCGTCGTCGCGCAGCTTCACGGTCGCCCCGGAAGGCACATCTGCCTTCCCGCTGATGGTCGCGCCCGCGGCGTCGACGTCCTCGGTTACATCCGCGGTTAGCGAGCCCGTGTTGGATGACGAGACCTCGAGCGAATGAGCGCCGAGGAAGTGAACGAAGCTCATCGACCCGCTGCGCGCCTGGGCCGAGCCGCCGCGATTGCCAGCGATCCCGGACAGGTACAGCACGGTCAAGGTGCTGCCCTTGGGCAGGCCGGTGATCGTGTAAGTCAATCCGACTGGCGGAACGGCATTCGGCGCCGCGGCGGCGCCTCCAGCCAGCCCTGCGGCCAACAATGAAGCCATCACCAACAGGCCAGCGACAAATCTACTCAACAGACCCATCTCGGTCTCCTCCTCAGATTGCTGATTACGTGCATCTGCTAATGCAGCCAAGAATCGAGTCGGGGGGGCCGGATGTCCTCGGTAGCTCGTTACTGAACTCCCGGACTGAGTACTTAAGTGTCGTCCGGACGCCCATCTTCATCCGGCGTTTGCTAGCGCAGCCGCGGCCGGCTGTGACCTGCGCCGAGCTCCAGCGGCGAGTACCGGTGAGTCCGGCAGGAGCTAAGGCCGGCTCGGGAACAGGCAGCTGGGTGCGGTCTCGACCATCCCGCGCGCGGCGACCCGCCCGGCCTCGCGCGCAGCATCGAGCTGGTGAAACTCGAGCAGCCCGATGCCGTCGGCTAGGGGGTTGATGGTTACGTCCGCGTAGCGACGGGCGGAGTCCGACGTGCTGGCGCTGCCGAGGAGCAGAACTCGAGTCAGCGTCTCGCCGAGGCTGGGTATTCGCTCACGACGCGGCGGCGCCGCGGCGCGGGCACCCGATCGGCTCGTCTCGCCAGAACTGATCTTGACGTCCACTGCGATGATCGGCCCCTCACCGAGCTCGGCCATCGGCCGCACCGGTAGGTTGTCGACCAGCGACCCGTCGATCAGTAGTTCCCGCCCGCGAACCTGCGGCGGGGAGAGGACCGGCAGGTTCATGCTCAGGCCGACCGCCTCCCACAGGGGACCGGACCGAGCCAGCACCAGCCGTCCGCTGCGCAGCTCGGCGGCTCCGGACATGAAGCTGCGCGCAAGCTCTTCGATGGCGACCGTGCCAAAGGTCCGGTGCAGCATGGCTTCCACCCGGGCGCCCCGGATCAGGCCGTGGCGCGGCAGCGTGTAGTCACGCAGCGGACGGCGCCGGACCCATTCCTCGAAGCAAGCCTGCTCGATCTCGGCTGGGTCGAGTCCCATAGAGAACAGCGCACCCACGAACGCTCCCATGCTCACCCCGGCGACTCGATCGATCGTGACCCCGGAGGCGGTCAGTTCCTCGAGGACGCCGATGTGCGAGAACGCCCTGGCCCCTCCTCCGGACAGCACGATGCCCACCGAGCGGCCGCTGAGCCGGCGGGCGAGGCGGCCGAGGTCGGCTTCGAGGGCGTCGCTGCGGATCAGATGCGACTCCACCGGATCGAGCGCGGCGGCCCAGCCTTCCAGCCCGCCGCCGCCAGCCGAGACGTCGTATGCGACGAGCTCGCAGTTCCGGAGCTCTGGGCGAGCGCCAATCACTGTGGGTATCGGGCCGCCCGCCGTGAAGGCAAGAATCCGGTCGGCCTGCTGCAGGCAAAACTCGGTCCACGGCGCGGACATGCTGCCGGCGCTTAGCAGAACGAGATCGTGCCGAGCCTCGGCATGATCGAGCGTGGGGCCATAGAACGCGGTCGGCTGTCGCCCGAGGCCGCCGGCATCCGGTTGGTTGCCGCGCAGGACCGCGACGGATAGGTACCGCCCCAGTGCGTCGCCCAACCGGGTGGCCAGCTGCTCGAGTGGGACCCCGGGATGCAGACTGACCAGGGCTACCGTGGTCGCGAGCGGGCGCGTGCTCGGCGCGGGTGCGCTGACCTCGCGCAACTGCGCTGCGAGAATGCTCGTCAGCGACCTCGACAGCGTCGGGGAATTCGCGAGCAGCCGTTGGAAGTCGTGCCTCTCGATCTCCAGCAGCTCGGTTCTACGGGCAGCCCGAACCGACAATGAGCGGGCCGAGTCCGTGAGCAGGCTCAACTCGCCAACGCAGTCCCCCCGGCCAAGCTCGCGGACGGTGAACCCGGCGCTCTCGTCGATCACCTCCAGGCGGCCGGTCTGCACGACATACATCGCATCGCCCGGGTCGCCAGCCCGGAACAGCCACTGACCGGGCTCCGAGCGGACCGCTCGTGCGCGGGAGCCAATCGCCTCGCGCGCACCCGACTCGAGGCCGGCGAACACGGGCGACAGCGCGAGAAAGTCCGCCGCCGTCTCGACGCGGTTCGGCGCCGGATGGGTCGGGTCGAGGTCGATCGCCCGCCTCGCGCGGGAGGGAGCCCGGTGGACCGGTGCTCCGGACCGGACGCCCTGCGCGGTCTCCCGAGCCACGTCGCGCGAGGCCCACCGCGGTCCCTCCGCCCGGACGCGCCCGATCAGAAGGCATCCCACCGCGGCCGCGAGCAGGCTGCTGGCGCCGAAGGCCCAAGCCCGGTGAAACGCGGCCACGGCAGTCAGCGGTGACGGCGTGCCGATGATCGCAACGACGATCGCCACCCCGAGCGCTGCTCCGACCTGGCGCGAGACCGAGTTCAGGCCGGTCGCGGTCGCGAAGCTCTCGCCGGGTGTCGACGCCACCGCAGCCGCCGTTAGGTTCGGGAGCAGTGTGCCGGCGCCGACACCCAGAACCACGATCCCAGGCAGCCATACAGTCAGGAACTCGGGAGTCGCCCCGGCTCGCTCGATCAACCAGATCACGCCGCCGCTCCAGAGCAGCCCGCCGACGAAAAGCACCGGTCTCGGCCCAACCCGGCCAACGATTCGACTGCCCGGGCCGGCGACGGCCGCGGCCATGAACGGTCCCGGGGTCATGGCAAGTCCTGCCTGGAGGACCGAGTAGCGCCACACGCCGGTCAGGAACAGCACGTTGACAAGCGTGTACCCGTAGAAACCGGCGGCCGTCACGATCGTGACCGCGTTGGCCGCAGCGAACGTGCGGATCCGCAGCAGCCCGAGATCCACGATCGGCGATCGATGCCGCGAACAGCGCCGCGCGAACACCGCAGCCATGCCGACGGCGGCCGCAAACGAGGCCAAGATCGGAACACTCGTCCAGCCCCACGTCTCGCCCTGGACGACGCCGAGCACGAGCGCCGCCGTCGCGAGAGCGAAGATCAGGGCGCCCCCCACATCGGGCAGCCGGCGGCGCCCGGGAGTTCGGCTCTCGATCAGTCGCCGGCGTGCCAGCACGACGGCCCCGGCACCGATTGGCAGGTTGACTAGGAACACCAGCCGCCAGTTGCCGGCGGAGATCAAGATCCCACCGAGGGACGGACCGAGTCCCGCCGCGGCCGCCGCCACCGCCGACAGCAGTGCCACACCATGGGGTCGGCGCTCCGGCATGAAGGCATTCAGCACCAGCGCCAGTGCCGATGGGGCGACGCAGGCCGCGCCGAGGGCCTGGAGCACGCGGAACGCGATCAAGGTTCCGACCGAGGGCGCGATCGCGCACAGCGCCGAGGCGGCGGTGAACAGCTCGAGGCCGAGCACGAAGACGCGCTTGCGTCCGATCAGGTCGGCAATCCGTCCTGCCGCCACCAGGAACGCCGCGAACACGATGTTGTAGGCGCTGAGGATCCACGAAAGGGTGGAGATCGGCGTGCCCGTGAACGACCGCTCGATGTCGGGGAAAGCGATGTTGACGATCGTCGCGTCGATGAACGCGACCGCCGCGCCGAGTGAAGCGATCGCGAGCACCGAGTGCGCAGAGGGACGCGCCCGCGCCGGTCGCGGCCCGCTGCTCGGCACGGCGGGGCCAACAGTGATCCGCCCGGCCAGGGAGTCGCTGCCCTCTAGAGCGGTTCGGTCGGCCGACGAATCTACAGTGGCTAGCTGCCCGCACGCATTGACACGCGGGGAGGTGCCCGAAGACTGCTCTGGGGTGATCATCGTTGCTCGCATCGCTGCTCTCGACTCTCCGTCCCTAACCCGCCATCAGCGTCGCGGGCAGATCGGGGTTGGCGGTGAGAACCTGCCGGGCCGCCTCGCGACCCAGCTCGCGCATCCTTGGCAGCGCCTTCCAGTCCAGCAGCGTCACGCCGCCGACGTCGGGGGCGATGACGAGAGCGGCATGGCGACGCGCCTGTGCCACCGTGTCGCTGCTACCGAGCCCGAAGCTACGAACCAGCGTCTCCGCCATGTGCGGAATGGGCGCCTCGCTACCGGTCAGGGTGCGGCGGAGAGGATGGCCGAGCCGCACGCCCCGGCGCCGTGGCGAAGCCCGAGAAGCTCCGCCCGAGCCAGCTACGGGCGCGTCCTGCCGTGCGGTGACATCGACCGCAATCACCGGTCCTTCCCGAGTCTTCGCCATCGCCGCCACGGGCAGGTTGTCCATCACCCCGCCGTCGATCAGCAGGCGTCCATCTGGCGTGGCTACGGGCGGGAAAATGCCCGGCAGGGAGACGCTGGGGATCACGGCATCGATAACGCGGCCCGTTTGATGCACCACGGTCTCCCGAGCCACCAGGTCGCAACTGAGGCAGAAGAACCGCATCGGCAGCTCCTCGATCCGCCCCTCGCCGAATACCTCCTGCAGGCCCCGACGCGTCCTCGCGCCGCGGATGAGGGAGAACACGGGGAGCACGAAGTCGTTGGCGGGATTCCGATCGACGAAAACCCGCTTGTGGAGGTCGTAGGCGGCCTCGGGCGTGAACCCCGAAGCGATCGTGGCAGCCACGATTGCTCCCAGGCTGACGCCGGCGATTCGGTCAAAGGACAGCCCAGCCCTCATCAGTTCTTCGATGACGCCCAGGTGCGCGAACGCCCGCGCACCACCGCCCGACAGCACGATGCCCAGCGAGCGGCCGGCCAGGCGGCGAGCGGTCGCCTTCAGCGCGGCAGGCCGGCGCGCGTTCTCGACGATCACCTGGAGCCCGGACGGTTGCACGGCTTCAACGAGCTCCCGCTCGGGCGACCGCCCGAGCACGAGCAGCTCGCATCCGTGCAGCTTGGGGGCGAGCGCTCTGCCTTTCTCGCCAGCATGGCCGCCGCTGACCGCGATCGTAAAATCGGCCTCGGCCAGGCAGAGCTCGGTCCACTCGCCGCTCATCCCGTCGGCGCGGAGCACGACTCGTTCGGCGCATCGCGCCGCTTGATCGATCGCGTCGGGCTCGCCTTCCGCGAGCAGCGCGACGGTACCGTGGCCCGTCAGCGCGGTGGCGAGCTCCTCGGCGACGCTAGCTGCCAGTTGTTCGTCTTCAAGACCAACGACGGCTATCGTCCGCGGCCGTCCGGTCGTGGTCACCGGAGCCCGGCTGCCGGCCAGTTGTGCGGCCATCGTCCGGGTGACGCCGAGAGCGAAGTCCGGCGCGTCGGCGATCAGGGCCTCGAAGTCAGCCCGTCCAAGCGCCAGCAGATCCACGTCGCGGGCCGCGCGCACAGACACAGATCGCCTGCTCCGGCGTAGCAGCGCCAGCTCACCGAACAGCTCGCCCCGGCGCAGAACGCGGATCACGGTCTCAGGCGGTCTCTCGTCTACCACCTCGACGCGCCCGGTGCGAACGATGAACATGCTGTCGGCTAACTCGCCCTCTCGAATGATCCACTGTCCTGGGCGCAGGTGAACTGCCGCAACCCGCATCGCGAGCAGCTCGAGTGCGCCTTCAGAGATGCGGGCCAGCCCCGGTACGGTGCGGAGGAACCCGACTGTTCTGTCGAACTCGGGGCCGTCGGGGGACGTCCGCTTGTCGCAGGTCATGCTGTTCTGCGCAGGTTCAGTCGGCGGGAAAGCAGCTCCGCGGTGGCGGATCGGGGATTCTTGGCACTCTGCCGGACCGTGCGGGTGATGGTTCATTGGCTTCATGCGGGCAACCTAGGACCGGGTGGCGAGTGACTCCTCAGTAGTTCGTTACTGCATTTAGGAGCGAGCTACTGCACCTGCCGCCCTCCTACTGCAGTCATACGCCGGGGGTTGGTGGCTCGGCCGCGATCGAGACCTGTCGTGCCTCGGCGGCGTGATTCTTAAGGAAGTCCGACCGTGGGATGCCCCCGCGGGCACCCAAGGAATGCGGGCGCTGCCCTCCGCCGGGCGCCGCGTGGCGCCCGACGGAGGGAGTAACGCTCGGTTCTGCGTCGCCGGCTCAGGGAGTGGTGCTCGGTGGATCGCAGTACAACGTGATCTGGCCGGTCTCGCCGTCCAGGCCGGTGCTGTAATAGAGGTAGCCGCCGATCAGCTCGTTCGGATTCACGGCCGTCTGTCCGAGCTGTAGCCCGGGCAGTCCACTCTCCGGATTTGTCCCGGCGATCGACGAGATGGCATCCTGCGCGCTGATATCGCTACCGTTGCTGACGTCATCGTGATCCCAGGACCAGGTCGGATCGTCGATCTTCTCCTGGCCGTCGTCGTCGCTGTGATTGAGCTGGTTGTCGGGGTTGTAGCTGTAGTAGCGCAGGTTGTATGCGGGCACACAGCTGTAGCTACGGTTATCGGTATTTCCTGATGCCTGCGCCGTGCTATCCGACGCCGGCAGGGGCCACGTGGCGAAGTCGTAGCTGGCTTGCTGGATGTTCCAGTTCAGGCAGCCTTGACCGTTGGTGCGCATGTAGACCCGATCGCCGTCGCCCTGCGGAGCGCAGGTC
>Ga0335073_10002846_pt1 | contig 23830 bp, 26 predicted proteins | sample Lox_Sample_22_FD_207093 | JGI IMG/M metagenome (GOLD analysis project Ga0335073, IMG submission 207093) | Soil microbial communities from Loxahatchee National Wildlife Refuge, Florida, United States - Lox_Sample_2.2 | ecosystem: Environmental > Terrestrial > Soil > Wetlands | place: USA... | reverse complement strand
TTGAGCAATACGTTCTCGCCCGATTTTCAGACTCGAAACTCGTGTATCTCGCTGTATCGGTGTCGGGGAGTGGGGACTAGGCTTCGGTCAGTTGACGAAAAATCTCAATTTCACTCATCGTCCGAATGTGCCGATCCGAATCAAATCGAAAGCAGTCGAAATTTGAGTGTTAAGGCCTGCTTTCGACAGTTGAGTCATGCGGGGATGAAATGACAAACTCTGCTGGACTCCTAATCGCGTTTTTCCCCGTTCTTGATCGCGTTGATGGCGGCTTGGAACGTCTCTTCCTTGACATCGCGGGCCAGACGCATTGAACTCGGATACGCTCTTTCGGGGATTACAGGATCGCTTTCCCGATATTTGAGCAGGTAGGGAAGCTCCCGGCGACCACGATTTATGACCGCGTCTGCGTTGTCGCCGGACTCGCCTGTGTAGTAGCACATCAGCACTACGAGGGCTTCGTCTGCGGCTGCTGTTTTCTGAGAAGCAAGATGGGCAATGGCTTCTCCAAGATTCCACCATCGTTTTTGCTCACGTTCGTACTCGGTCCCACTGACGCACGCCTTGCCGTCCGGTCGTTCGCATTCTGTTACCGACTGCTGCCGCAAATCGAGGATTGGCCTGAGCAGCGTAGCTATCGGTTCTGGAACCCTAACAGGCTCTTTGCCCCCTGTCTGTGCGGCCACAGTACCGAGTGCCACGAGTAGTAATGGTAACCAACGGAAACCAGCCATGATCGGATGGTACGGCTAGCAAACGCCCAATCCAAGGTTACGTCGGTTGCTGAATTGATAACTGTCGAAATATCGCCATTACACTCATCGTCCACCTCGGCTCTGGCTCCCCACGCATGGTGTGCACGGTCACGGCGCTGGGCCGGCGATCTGGCGGGCGCACAGTTGTGCACGCCGAGGGTCATGGGTGACCCACTACATAATGACGTTTTTGTAATTGTCGCTGGTGGGGAGGTGTAGGAAGAGAATGTCGGATTCAATCCTCCAATCCCAACCCCAGGTATCCCGACAATGTCATGACATCTGGGGGGATTAATGGAAGTCCAACCCTCGGGCCATCCACCCACAGAGGGAACGAGGGTCATGGGTGACCCACTAATAGAATAGATATTCCGTAGTGGGTCATGGGTGACCCTCGACTACCTGCGCATTGTCGGAATCGAACCCCATCGCGTGCGCGTTCGCCTGCCAATCGATTTCCCGTTCCTCAGCGGGATGATCCTCTTGTGGACGCTGCGCATCCCTCAGCGCTGCCAATGCGGTGTAATTGATACGGTACGCATTCGCTTTGGGCGTACCAGCGTAACCAGCGCCACCACGTCCCGTTTTCCAGTCGATTACGTGTGATACGTGTCGCAGATAACGCGCTGCGCGTTTCACGGTGCTGACGCTGAGTCGCATGTGCTTCGCGATGTTCTCATAGGACTGGAATCGGTAGCGGCATTCGTCGCACGTCACAAGATAGAGCAGCAGGTGATGCGCGGTCGCGTTGCCGATATCAATCAGTGCGACGTTCATGCGCTTGTGCTGGTCACCAGAGAACTCGCGTTTCCATCTGGGCGGAATTGCTTGCGGCGCGTTCATTGCCGACCCTCGAACATGATGTCTACGACGCATCGCTCGGCTTGAATCGCTGCGCCTAATTCCTCAGCCGTCTGCCGCTCGGATTCGTCATAGTTGCGCATCGCGCCCGCGCCATACCGCCAAACATCGCCCCATGTTCTGAGTTCTCCTCGGTCGAGTTTGCGGAAAGCTACTTCCAGTCCGAACGCGATAGCTGCCCGCGTGCGATTACGCCATACGCACACCGTGCGCGTGTCGAGGTACGCTGTCGGCGCGTCGGTTTCATCGTGCGCCTTAATGTATTGATAGATTTTTGATTCGCGCCAGACTTCCAACACGTCGGCAGTACTGCTCACTGTTTTTCTCATTTCATTCCCTCAAGAAAGAGGGCGTGTCCGCTTGTGACAGGGGAATGACTGCCACAGACGGACACACCCGTTCAAATCGCGGGTTTGCAATTCCCCCGCTACGACTCGAAAGATATTCGCTATCCCTTAAATCACAAAGACACGAAAGTGCAGTTCTGGAACGCGCAGAGTGTGCGGACGATGTTCTGGGTCACCCGCGATGAGATCGTCGCTCCGCTGGCGTTAGAATGCGGTAGGCTGTAGCCGTGGGAGATATCGGCGATGGCGCTACGCGAGAAAAACTTACACGGGACAGTAACACTATACAGAACGAAGGGCCCCAAAACGTTCGCAGACGGCGAATACTTCGCGCCACAGTTCGATTTCGAACGGCAAGGTGACCACTTCGTTTACTTCGTGCGAGAGAAGCACGGATACTGGAGCGACACAGAAAAAAGGGTAGTCCACGTTATCGAAACCCTCTCTCCCGATGAGGGGTACACATCCTACGAAGAGGGGCTCGCTAGGTACGAACAGCAACTTCTTACGCGGATCAAAGATGGTTTCGTCCACGCATACTCACTCGACCCTTGCAAACTCAGCGGAGACTACATCGTGTACGAGTTTCTGGGTGACATTACCGAATGACCAGAACATCTCGTGCGCGATCAATTTGCGATCAGATAACCCGTTCTGCGCCGTCTTGCACCGCTTTGCCAGTCGTGCTCGGTTATGTATCTCGTTGATCCTACGTTGGGGTACAGATTCGAATCCTATAGCGCCCACCATCTAACCAACTGGAAGCACAAGGGTTGCTGAATCGCCCATGTCCATAAATGTCCAGTTGGCACATTTCTCGTTTTTTCTTCCTTAGGACGCCAGCACCATCTCCACGACTTTGGAGTGGGCGGCGCGCTTCTGCTCGCTGACGGCCTGGGTGTAGAGATTCATCGTCGTTCGAATGTCGGCGTGACGCAACAGTTCCTGCTGAACCTTTAGGTCGACGCCCAGCTGTCGCAGCATCGACGAATAGGTATGGCGGAAAGTGTGCCAGCCGATCCGTCCTTCGAGTTTAGCCGACTGCACTGCCGGTTTGATTTTGGTTTCGAGCATTGCCGTGGCCCGCAGCGGCAGGTCGCCTGCCTTCTGAGGGCTCGCGAATACCCAATCGGATTCTGCCCTGAACTGCGAAGCTGCTTTCCAGGACGACAGCACTGCGGCGAGCGCCGGATCCAGAGGCAATCCCGATCTCGAATACTTGGTCTTTACCTCTCCAACCACACCGTCGACGATGGCTCGTCGCACCAGAACCGTGAGTTGATCCCAGTTGAAATCCAGCCACTTCAAAGCAAACAATTCGCTGCATCTCAAACCGGTACTTAGCGCAAAAATCACCGCTGTACGGCAAGGATCTGCCAAGCGGGAGATCAGCGCCTGAATTTCATCGCGGTTCAGAATGCGAGGCTCTGCCTGTCTGCGGCTGATGCCTTTGACCCGAACCAGGGCCATGGGGTTCAGGCCGAGATCGACAAGTCCCCACCGCATTGCGCATTTGAAGATCACAGACATGACATTCCGGATGTTGCCTTTCGTTTTCGGCGCCAAGTTACAGGTCTTGAACCATTGTTCGATCGTAAATGGTGCACCTCGATTCGAAAACTTCCGCAAAGGCCAGTCCGACCACTTCGGTCGAATGTGAACCTCAATATACGAGAGATAAGCCAAGTTCGTGGAGTGCCGTTCGGGCATTTCCTCGGCAACATATCGATCGAGCAAGGTCCCGAACGTCATGCTTCGGGAGTTTGGGTTGTCAGAGTTGGCTGTGAGTTGCAGGTGTTCGCTTGCCTTGAGGGCTTTCGCTTTGGTTGGGAATTCGTCGATCGTACCAACCATCTCGCCGCGGCGATTTACTTTTCCCGCCGGCCCGTATTCGCGCCAGCGGTAAACCCATACATCAGGTCCGGTTTTTCGTGTTTCGAGTTGCAAGTTTCCGTGCTGATACCGAGTCCTCATTGAAGATCTTCTCCATTCGGACTCGGGTGGCCACAACACTGTAACCGCGCTGACATCCAGGCGTCCAGTGAAGACTCTCGAAACCGCCAGACTCGACCGATCTTCGTTCCTGGAAGAACGCCGGATTGTGCCAGCTTCTTGACCGTCTTCGGATGCAGTTGCAGCAATTCAGCCGCTCGCTCTGCGTCGATGAGCGGTTCACATCTGACCGGTTTTTGCTTTTCCGAAATCATGTGTTTTTCGCACTCTCCTTCTTCCAGGAAGGCACGGGCGAATTCTTGAGAACTCGTCGTCTCCTGCCAACTTCCGCGCCAACCCAATCGCTACATCGCTACGACCCGGTCCATCTGCGGTCGAAAGCTTGTTTTTGAGGCCGCTACATCGGCTTCTGCTCGTCTCTTGCCGACATCCGGTTGAATCAATTGCGGCGCTTTATGTAGCGGCGTAGCGTCTGTTGGGCCTGACACTGGCGTGACTAGTGGCGATAAATAGCGAGTCCAAGAGTCCCTGAAACACTCGCACCGGTAGCCTTTTATGATCGATGAACCAATGCGCAGGTTGCGAGGGAAGATGTCGAAGGGCGCAAGCAGCCGAGCAAGGGCATTTGGCGTTATCGGTCTGGCGTTGTCCCAAGCGGGCCAAGGACGCCCCTCTGTTTTTGCCAGCGCCTCCACCAATTCCTTGGAGGCTAGTGCCTCAGCACTCCGCTCACAGAAAATGTCTCGGATGTCAGATAACAGGACCACACCGATGCTTTCTCCTTTGGCGTTGTCACTAGAATAGAGATCGGCCAGGGCCGCCCGCGCACGAGCAGGCCAGTCGCTGCCCGCCGCGTCCGCGATAGCCAGCAGTGGCTCGGCGCCATCCTGTTGGCGGTCGGACAAGAACTCCGGGAGTTCCGGGCGTGCGTTCTTTAACTGTTCCAGTTCTCCGCTAATCCAGGCGCTCAACCGAGCCTTGAGCTTATTGGCTTCGCCACAAACTATCTTTATTCGAAAACGCTCTACGACCTCCCGGGGCGCTTTTCGCTTCAGACGGATTGGTATGGATCGATCAGCAATTGTTTCCGGAACCTTACCGATACCCGCGATGACCTTCGGGCAGAAAACACAGAAGTCGGTCGGCTGGTACCCAGCGCTCTTGGGCCCGCACACCGATACTTTCCCATTTCTCCGATGTCCGGCGTTCAGAATGCCACGCAGTGTCTCTGAGAACTCCTGGTTACTTCGTGCTGTGGCGTCCCACTCATCAAGAAGGAGGGTCGGACTATCACTTTCAATCTTTCGAGCAAGCACAGCGGCCGTGACGCGGCCGGTCCGCCATGGACTGCGGACTAACAAATCCAGGATTTCTAACAGGCGGGTTTTTCCCGATCTCATTTCGGCGGACGTTACCGCCAGGTAGGGTGTGGCATCGCTCGCCTCAAAGGCCCAGGTGTGGGTAATCCACAGGGAAATAATTATGAGTTCTGGCTTGTTCAGAACCACAAATCGCGCGATAAAGGCAGCGATCTCGTCAAGAATGCAGCAGCCCGCCACTGGCGTTCCGGGATTTGCACCGGTCAACGACTCGGCAAAGCTGCTGTGCCCGTATTCGACTGCGAAACCGTCGATCGCCCTATTGGCCGTGCGGAGGACATTATTGACGTCACAGTCTTTGTCTAGCAGGCCCCGCTTGAGAGCATCGAGCTCCTTCAAAACGTTCAACCTCAATGACGTTTGGCGGACTCTCACCGCTGCCCGTTCAATCGCAACAACTGTGGCCACAACGCCTTCGATGAGATGCGCTAGGATTGCCGCCGGTTCCGCAATACCGCGACGGCCAAGTTCGCTTTCGACGGATGAGAGGTCCCAGGAAGTGCCCTGTTTGTGAAACTCCGCCATCAGCGACCAGACCAAACCACAGTGCGAATTGGTGAAGTGTTTGTGTGCCAGGACGCCGCACTTTGACATCAGCGCTGGATACAGCAGACAGCCTCCGACGACCCTACGTTCGTCATCAAAAGCGATCTGCAGTAAGCGGCTTAGCTCACTGTCGTCCAGTTCTCTCGCCTTTGTCACCGTCGCTCCTTCGGATCCGTTTCGGAGCTGTTAACTGAGTTTTGGGCTTTGGCGAAGGACTCAACAATCGAGCGCGCAATCAACACGCGACGGCCAATCCTTCGGATGCGAATTTCTTGGTTGCAAATTAGTTGTTCCAGACCGCGAATGCTGATTCCTAGCATCCGGGCTGCTTCTTGTTTGGAGAGAAGTAGCGTGTCCATGCGTGCATAATAGGGCCGATGCGCTAACGCATTAGGGACAAGTCGATAAAAATGTGGCGGGTACCTTTTGTCCCGCACCATTGGTGCGAGGAGACGGCGGGGTTAACGAATACTTAAGGACAGCAAGGCCCAACCATACACGTCGCATGCGTCTGTGCTCGCACCTGACCACGAAAGGGGACCAGGATGACCGACTGGCATGAAATCAACGAACGGTCAGAGCTACGGGATAAGGAACTGGAACGGGCGATCCTCCGCGATATCGGTGCTGAACGTGCCGTTCGTAAGATAGCTCGAGGGGGTGCGGATCGAACGAAGGTCATGCGCCTGCTTGTTCTTGCGGTCCATGATCCAGCATTTTGGCGGAAGCCGGCGCGTCGACTGAAAAAGCAACTCGAGAGTTTCGCCGACCAACTTGAGACCGTGGCCAATCACGCTGAAAGAGTTCAGGGTGAGTATCAGTCTCACGCGATCCTAATGACTATGGTCTTACATCTCTTTAGCGGCAAATGGGGCAAAGAAGACCCTGAATGGAATAGTGTTTGGGAACGCGCAAAATCTGCCAACGGATCATTCGCAAAGATCTTTTCCGGATTCGTGCGTCTCTATGCAAAGAACTGTCGAGCAAAGGCGGAACACATTGGCAAAATGCTAAGACGGTTCCCCCCGCGGCAGAGGCGCGAAGCGCTGGATACGATCATGTTGGCGGTATGGCACAGCACAAGAAGGCACTATGACCGGGAACTAGCGTATTTGCTTACGAAGGCGTTTGAAGCATCCGGCAAAACAAAACAATTCAGCGAGGATCAAATCAAGAAGCACCGGCAGCGACATGTTATGCCACGCATCCGACAATATCTGGAACGAAATGCGTCCAGTTCAACCGCAAGTGAAAAAGCGTGAGAGGAAATCCTTGATTCCGATCCAAAATATGCTATATGCTATAGCGTATTTATGAAACCGTTCTCCACCAAAGAAGTGGCAGAAAAGATCGGCATCAGTCGCGTGACACTGCAACGTTGGCTATTGTCTGGAAAGTTGAATGAGCCAGATCGATTCAAAATGGCTGGCGTTGATGTTCGGGTGTGGACTGAGTCAGATGTCGAGCGTGTACGTCGATACAAAAAAGCTCACTATCGAAAGGGGAGAGGACGAAAGAAGACATCCTGAAAATGTGAGCGCGCCATGCCGGTGCTGGTAACACCGACACGGCGCTAACCACAGTCGCCTACGAAGGAGGCAACAATGGCTAGACAGAACCGTAGCAACAATTCCGCTTTCTCTCAAGAACCTGACCGTCTGGTCGTCCGGGTGGCGCTATACGCCCGGGTCAGCACGCTCAACAACCAAGATCCCGAAATGCAGTTGAGCGAACTGCGTGAATACGCAGGCCGCAGGGGCTGGCGAATCACGGAGGAGTATACGGACCAAGGAGTGTCGGGCTGCAAAGAATCACGTCCGGCGCTGAATCGGCTAATGTCCGACGCCTGCCGCAGGCGGTTCGATGCAATCCTGGTCTGGAAGATTGACCGATTCGGGCGATCGCTAAAACATCTGGTCAATGCTCTGGCAGAACTCGCGGCTCTAGGAGTGGCGTTTGTCAGCCTAAGAGACAATCTGGACCTGAGCACACCCTCGGGTCGGTTAATGTTCCAGATAATTGGCGCCATGGCTGAATTCGAGCGCGCGCTAATCCAGGAGCGAGTTCGAGCCGGTCTCCGGAATGCCCGCGCTAAGGGCAGACGACTCGGGAGACCGCGAGTCCCCGTGGACGCCTCGAGAATTGCCACTCTGCGCGCGCAGGGTCGTTCCTGGAGCCAGATCACCGCTGAGATGAGGATTGGCAAGGGTACAGCTCAAAGAGCGTTTGCTAGCGTGCCCAAAATTAGTTAGGCGAGGATTTCGGATTATGGATTCCTTCGTCCCGAGGCAAAAGCTATAACGCGGTATCGCAGAGCTGCTGAACAAGAATTCGAGCTGGTGCCAGTCTCCACGTTTAAGCCAGCCTCCAAGTGTGTCACTCGCGCAGCCCTCTATCCGCGAACCGCTTTAGTCCCTATTTTCTATGACTTGCGTGCTCTCAAGTCTCAGTCGATGCTGTCTTAACTGACGGTACAGGGACGACCTACAGAACCGGATATTTACATTTCCAGCTCGAGAACTGCGGCGACAATCTTCCGAATACGAGCAATGGATCCTTTGTGGTGCAGGATTCGTTCGATTTGCGCCCGACAAGCCTCAATGGGCCGATTTCTGGATCTGTTATCGGGAACGATCAAATCTATTGTGGGAACGTCTTAAGCACGTTCTATTTGCACATTGACATCTTTGGAAATCCGAACAATAACCAGACCATTCTGCAGCCCACGGGGACGACGTTCTACTGGTACGGGAATGTGGATTTCACGCACGCGAACGTCACAAGGTTGTCTGGTGGAGGTAGAGGATATTATGTCGCTCTCGGATGCCTCCAGATGCCAACGAAAATCAGCACCGCTCCACAACTGACAGATGCGGCGATCAGTCGAATCGCCATCAACTCGAGGTCCGGTCGTGCGAGGTCCCATGAAGGTGTTGGGTCTATTGTTATGCCGGCAGGTGGGGCCGGGATGTTGGGAATTTCCTTACCTTGCGCGGGACCAGTCCATATCCAGCCGTATCCGACTCGCTGACATTCAGAGTTACGATGGGGGATGCACCAGGGGATCCAAAGAAAACAGTAAGCGACAAGAAGACAATAGAGGCTCAGAACAGCTCTCTGCGGCCTCATCACGATTCGCAATTGTGAATCTTTCTGGGACGGCAATGGGAACAGATGACCGAATCTAGTTCTGCCACGATCCGACGCATTTCTCCGCGGTGGTGAACGCGCGTCCCTTTACCAAATATCCGTCTCCGAACCAGATGGCTTCCAGTTGTCGGTCCGCGGTCGAGTTGGAGTACTTTCGATAATCGACGTATTCGGTGACTCCGTTATAAGCAGCCCAAAGTGTTCCTGCGACACCTCTTTCCTGATTGCCCTGTCCCCAGCTGAACAGATATTCCGCGCCTGCACGATCGGCACGTGCCTGCACCAGAGCGCGTTCATAACGAGCTTCATCATCTCGGCGACGGGGCTCCGGAAACACCTGAAGCAGGTATTGTTGCAGCTTCTGGGCATCTACCTGAACCATCGCCATTCGCCTGAAGGCGCCTTCCAGTTCCACGTAGCGGATCTTGATAGCGTTTAACATCCTGGCGGCTATTCGCAGTCGCTCGTGAATGTCTTTCGTATGAGGAATGCGCAAGGTCGGTCCTTGGCTGAGCGCCATCGTGAGGGTGTTTTCGCATACAACTCGAATGGGCGTGAATTTGATTTGAACGGCACTGGATCCGTTGTGACTGTTACTCAGGAGCAAGTATTTGCCGACAATATCGTTACCGATGACGCGAATGTCTTCTGGCAGTCTCGCCAGAATCCATATGCGCTCTCCATCGCCAAGGGCACCGGCTGTGTGATAAACGGCCGATCCCTCGCCGACAATAGGGTCAAAAAACTCAAACGCCTCTCGGTTTTGAAGCGGTGTGTAGGCGCGACCAACGATCCCAAGTACGGTAGCCGTCTGCTTTGCCCAGTCATCCCCACGAACAATGGCGTAGTAATCGGGGAGCGGAAGCTGCTGCTCACCAGCAAAGAGCGGCTGTTTGATGACGGCCCAGCCCAGATGCGCAGCTTGAATCGCCTCTTCGGCCGTCGCGGGCGCTTGCAACACCGTGCCCAGACGGTGCCAGGCTGGATCGCCAACCACCATTACCGCAGCGCTTCCGTTTCTCTCACAAATGTTGTGTGGCACTTGCAGGCTCCTGTTGTCGGTCTCTGCAATGACGGCACTATAGTTCCTGATTGAATCAGCGGTCAATGGGAAACGATGCATGAGTGGCGAAACGCATCGGCGCTGACAAAGCAAGGAGAACGGGCACTCTGGCGGAATCCCTTGGGGCAGAGATTACCCGGTTGAGGTTGGCAAAAGGATGGTCCCAAGTAAAATTTGCGGAATTTCTCGGATACGACGAGCGCTATGTCAGACAACTTGAACAGGGAACCAAGAGTCCAACTCTGCGGACACTCGAGAATTTAGCGAGAGCATTCGATCTCCCAGTCTCGAACCTAATAAAACGAGCCGAACGGCAACGTTCAGGCCGGGAATGAATGAAGTGGCTGAGATTTCTGGCTGGACCACGATGCGACCTCAAGTGGACGGAAGTGACGCTTCTCTTTATGGGAGATGGTTTGAAGTGGTTTACGACTGCCGAGTGGTACAACGGCGGGTACAAGTTTCCGACGGTGAGTATTGCTTTGGACATTTTGACCTGACGATAAGGCATTTGTCCTGCCGCAAGCGGTGGCGCAAAGAATTGATAAAGCGATGAGTGCATAAAATGAGAATTCCTGAATGTAAGAAGGTTGTGGGTGCTCCGGAACAGGAGCTCGGTTCTTGGAGGACATCGGCTCTTCACCTCTCGACTGGGGGAATTCGGAGGTGCCGCTAGTCAGACGGCCCTATGCCCACAGTAGAGGAGCGGCCAATAGATGCCCATATAACCTAGGGCTGTACCGGAAAACTAAGGTATGTGGCGTAGGAGTCGCGCACGTGCGGACAACGGTCGACCCTAATGTTGACTTTTGCTGACCTGTTTCCTTTTGTCTGAACAACAATCCGCTTGGTTACCACACTGCCCACAACGTGCTAAGTGTAGTAAATGAAGCCGGTTAGATTGGCAGGCGACCGGCGATTCTCAGCCGCCTATGGTTAAAGCGAAAGGCGCGTAGGGTCCGGGCCTTCGGACTCGAGGTAATTGCGCCGAGAAAGAGTGACTACGCCGTAGCAACTCGATTTCTAACACAACCTGCAGCGGAACGAGAATTATTAGGCCGGTTGACCGGTTCCAACGCTTGCCGTACTTTCGCGAGCAGACTAGATAGTTCGAACGGTTTCTTCAGGAATATGAGGTTGCGTTTCGTCAGGCCAGTCGCGCCCAACCTTTCATTCGCATGACCAGAAATATAAACAATTTTCAGGTTCGAAAATCGTCGCAAGAGACGATTTGCCAACTCGAAGCCATCCATTCCCGGCATAATTACATCGGTGACTAGTACATCAATCTTCTCGTCTTGCGACTCTGCAACATCAAGAGCTTGTACGGCGTCCTTTGCAGTAATAACACTGTAGCCCTTTGTCCTCAGCGTCCTTTCCATGATGTCACGTAGTGCAGCGTAATCCTCTACCAACAAGATCTTTTCATTGCCATGTTCGTTCTTACAGGGTGGCTGCTGGTTGACACACACTTTCGCCCTCATATCAACCTTCGCGAGGTAAATGTCAGCTGAGGTGCCAGCGCCAGGTGTGCTTGACAGATAAATATATCCACCACTCTGCTTGATAATGCCGTAGACGGTTGACAGCCCCAATCCCGTTCCCTGGCCTTGCGGTTTGGTGGTAAAGAACGGCTCGAACGCACGTTGTAGGGTTGAATTATCCATGCCGATTCCGGTATCTTTGACACACAGCCTTACGTATCGCCCGGGTGCAAGAGACCCGGACTTCGTCTCACCCGCATCGGTCACTACATTTTGTGTCGAAATTGTCAGTCTACCCCCATTGGGCATTGCGTCTCGTGCGTTAACGCCCAGGTTCATAATGACCTGCTGCAATTGCGCGGGATCGGCAACCACATTTCCCGGATCACGAGATAGGTTTAGACGAAGCTCGACGTTTTCTCCGAGAATCGCCTTCAGCAGTTTGACTGTGTCCAATACGACGTTGTTCGGAGAGATCACCCGAGGCTCGAAAACCTGCTTACGGCTGAAAGCCAAGAGTTGGGTTGTCAGGCCAGCGGCAGAACCAACCGCCCTCCGAATTTCTTGAGTGATGCTTCCGAGTGTCGTCTCATCGCCAATTTGGCTGTCGAGTATTTCGCAATACCCGCTGATGACGTTCAACAAATTATTGAAATCATGCGCAATCCCACCTGCCAATCTCCCCACAGCCTCCATCTTTTGCGCTTGCCGAAATTGCTGTTCCAGAGACTTTCTGTCCGTGACATCCTGCTTGACAGCAATAAAGTGCGACCATTCTCCGCCGTTCGCCTGGACCGGTGTGATTGTCATCTCCTCGGTGTAAAGGCTTCCGTCTTTGCGCTTATTGATAACCTCTCCGCTCCAAACTTTCTGTGACAGAATCGTCCTCCACATTTGAGAGTAAAACTCGCGCGGGTGTTTCCCGGAGGCGAGGAAGCGTGAGGTTTTGCCGATAACCTCCTGAGCTGTGTACCCCGTCAGCGTCGAGAAGGCCGCATTTGTCCACTCAATCCGCCCTACTCGATCTGTGATGACGATTGCGTTAGCTGCCGCTTCAAGTGCGGCCTTCAAAAGGTGCAACTGTTCGGAACAGTTGGAGGGGGGCTCTGGCCACTTTTTTGTCATTCGTGGGACCTCATTGGTTACAGTCTTTTCTAATCGTCCAACATCCACGGTGCTATGCACTTTTGGCAGTATCGAAAGGCAGACTCGCTTGACGAAAGTGTTTTACCATTCGGCTGTTGCTACTGCCTTGAGTGACTCCAACGGCGATTCCATAACGAACCAATTCGGCTCGGTTTGTAAGGCCAAGTTTCTCGCAAATACGAATACGATGTGCATTGATGCTGCTTACTTTGATCTCCAATTCGGCAGCCATTTCTTTATTTGAATAACCCCAGACGATGCACTCCAAAACCTGCCACTGGCGATCCGTCAGAAGATGGCGAGCCCTGTGACTAGCTTCCGGAAGTGCTTCCAGTTCAGTGATTACAGCATCGGCAAGCCCTGGATCGAGAAATCTGCGCCCTCGCAGAACGACACGGATAGCGTCCATCAGTACGGAGAGTTCAGATTCCTTAATCACATAACCCCTTGCTCCCGCAGCAAGCATACCCCGCACAAGCACAGGATCTTTACTGGCACTGAACGCCAAGACCCTTGATGCGGGACATGTGCGGGCGATCTTGTATGCTGCACACAGCCCTCCTTCATCCTTCAAACCCACATCAAGTACCACGATGTCCGGTTTGTGAAAAATTGTAAGAGCAACTGCCTGCCGGGCCGTCCAGCCTTCTGCCACGACGTGGAGTCCGCGCTGTCCATTCAACCAATTGATGGCTCCACGCCGAACCACAGCATGATCATCGATAACGACGATGCTTACGCAAGCACGGCCACCCTGATCCCCCGAAAGTTCCTGTTGCATGAAAGGAGAAACTTGGGAGACTTGCGTCGTCGTTTCGGGAAATTCAGTGAGATTGGGCCTAATTCGTGCATTATTGATGGAGTTTCGTGAATCCGCGATCCGGCTGGTATTTTCCATTGACACTCCTCCTATATGCCAACTCGGCTTCTGCTAGGAGAACTACATTCGAAGTCCGAATCGGAAAATGCTCTGCTCGGAGGAATCCCTACCGACGTTTAACCGGAAGAAGTATTCAATATCAACAGCCTTGAGGATATCTGTGACATATCTCACAAAAACCATCGAAATGTTGTGGAAAACTCAACGGTATTCGTCTATCGAGGAGGGAAGTCGGGTTTATTGCTGTCGCCCCTGCGGAGCAGTGAGCGACGCGCGAGACTGGCCAGTTTGTCGATGTCGGTCTTCAGTTGACGACTGGCGTTCAGGATGTCGGTTGCTTGCCCACCGACTTCTTCGTGTGTGGAGAGAGCATCAGCATGAAAGCGGATCGAACAGAGAAGGTTGTTGATAGCATGGAGAAGAAGTTCTACTTCATGTTTCTTGCGATTCCTGCTGGGATCCTGGGCCTTCACCGCAAACTTCCTTGCGAGGATTAAAGTACGTCGTGCTTCCTAGGTTCAACAACTGTCTTCCTGCTGACCTTGGCATTGATTATTGGCGGAGTCAATCAATTTCCTCCAATTGAGAACATCCAGCAGACCAATATGGGATTGCTCACGCGCTCTTCCTGCCACTGAGGCTTGCTTGATGGAGCGTGCGAAAGGGACAAACCAAGGGTGCAGCCTTCGCTTTCCACAGAGAAGCATGTGAACGTCGTAGTTCTGCGACGTAGTTCGTCGTATTCGTCACATTTCTGCGCTTACGTAGCCCTGGCGGAGATGACTATAGTTCGTCTCCAGTGGCGGCAAGGGAGATGTCGAAGCCGAGGTTCCTACTACAGTTGGAGGAGCGGGCTGTGGATGAGAATCGAACCACTCGAAACCACTACTCACACCACCACTACTCACACTACCCCTACTACCACTCTTCATACCATCCATCGCACCCATGCTGCCCACGTTGAAAATACAATATGCCCTTTCATAAACAGACGATATTCATAACCAGGAGGTTCTGTGAAGTCCACACCGAATCCAGTTCCTAATTCACCGCCCAATCGGGTCGAAGCTGTTCAACATATCAGGCGAATGCGAGGAGGGGCGCAGAGTCATCTGATGCGCTGCTCCGACGGGAACTTTTATGTGGTCAAATTTCGCAATAACCCGCAGCATCAGCGGGTACTGGCCAACGAGATGCTTGCAACGTCCTTGGGATGGAAGGCTCGTCTCCCTGTTCCCCCAGCCGCAATCGTCGAGGTCAGCGAATGGTTGATCGCTAACACTCCCGAACTGCATGTTCAATTGGCGCATGAAACGATTCCTTGTCAAGCTGGGCTTCAATTCGGCTCGCAATATGTTGTGAGTCCTTGGCAAGGGCGGGTCTTCGATTACCTTCCTCCGGAGATGTATGGGTTAGTGAGGAACGTCAACGAGTTTGCAGGAATCCTTGTTTTGGATAAATGGCTGGGAAATAGTGACGGGCGACAGGCAGCCTTCTGGCAACGCTCAACTGAGCGCAAATACCACGCAGCCTTTATCGATCATGGCTATTGCTTCAATGCTGGGGAATGGACGTTTCCTGATTATCCGCTCCGAGGCATCTACGCCCGAAACGAGGTCTATGAATCCGTCCGAGGGTGGCACTCCTTTCAACCGTGGCTTTCTTCAATCGAGAACATGCCCGAAGATGTACTCTGGCATGCGGCGACGAGGATTCCAAGCTGCTGGTATGGGGACGAGTGGAACGCATTATCGAACTTGGTGCGCTGTCTTCTTGAGCGGCGCTCGATCGTACGAGATCTCATCGAACAGTTTCGAATTTCGCCCAGACGTCCATTCCCGTCTTGGACGCAACAGGGATGCGGGTCTGGTGTTCCAGCACGACAGACCTGCGCGGTGTAATTCACGTCTCTGTATGTTCGGCATCGCTCGCGAACGTCCCAATTCGGGAAAGGAATGGATTTTTGTGGTCGCATCGAGCGCCGAGTGCCGTAACATAGGAGTCTGGAAAACTTTTGAATGGCAACCGAAGTCGCATTCGAATATTTCTTCTTGCACTATGCGCCAAACCTCACCCACGAACGCACCATTCCTCTCGGTATCATATTTCTCGATCCGCGGGCTTGGACGACTGGACTCTGTATAGCTCGATTCTTCCCAGCCTGGCAGTCGCAGGTGCTGAGGGCTGATCCGGCAGCGGATATCGATGTTCTGGAAGCACTGACTCGAGAAATCGAGAGGTCGTTGAGCGTACCCGAATCGAGAATCGAAATGCTTAAGATGATCGAGGATTCGTTCTCAAATCAGCTGCGGGTGTCAAATCGCCACACTTGTAAAACGTCTACCCCTTTTCTAGAAATCGAGAGTCTGATCTCAACGCATTCCGCGAACGACGCATCATCCTGATTTCTGCAGCTACGTAACTAGTTGGAAGACGCAAGTCTCTGGGCATCGCAGCGGCAGGCAAATGCGATTCCAGGGGTTCTTAACATACACGGTCAGGACGGTAGAGATGTTGATCCAATAGAAACCGACGAGACTTGGATCTGATAAAAGAGTGACGACGCAATTCGGCTTCCTGGCATATTTCCCACAAAACGGTTGCAGGCCCTAGTTTGTTGCTGAAAGGCTGATAGTACCTTCCAAATCTCTATTCGAGTCGGTGCCGCCAAAGAGCTAGAGTACCGGGAATAGAACCGCCCCAAGGAAATAGGAATCAGCTAGAGTGGACAAATCGGCGGCTAATAGTAGCTGGCCACTTGTCAGACGAGTATTCAATCGAATGCCTTATGTCCTCCGCCCGGCAAGTTCTGCAGCAATGACTCGGGGACCAATCGTTAAAATCGAACAAGGATGCCAAAATCACACTCAGACAAGAAGGTGTGGGCGCTGGTCTCTTCCGACGTGAGAATTGCATTGCCGCGATCCGTGACAGTGTTGTGGCTCCGATAAATCGCGAGAGACTGGTGATAGAAAAAGTGTCGCTTGAGAGCCGGCGACGGCATCGTCATGGAAAGGATAGTGCCTTGTGTCCCGTTCATCCAATCCGAGCCCTTCATCACGTAGTCGACGCCGATCCGCGCATTGAAGTCGCTCCGGCACAATCTTCCTTGATGCAATCCTTGACGAAAAGATCTTTGCTCCCGCCAATGGTCGGCCTCCATCCGTTCTTCTTATAGTTCGTTGTGGAAAGCTGGCTCCATCGCGCCCCAGTCCCAAAAGCCCAGCGGGATGTCATCCTGAAGTAGATTCCCACGACGGCTCCTCGGGTGTGCCCCTTTGGATTCGGTTGGTCGTTGTCGTCGGTCTTACGGGCGGTGTCGTACCAGACATTCGTATCCAACAAGAAGTGCTGACCGTCGATTCTAACTCCGGTAGTACCAGTAGACCCGAGCGGTGCATATCCAGCACTTTCCAGTGTCGGCCCTACCAAAATATAGGGCCGTGGAAGATAGTTCTGCTGCGCCGTCAGAGCCGATGAACACACGAGAATAGTTAGAAAAGCACCCAGCTTCGATTTCGTGACGAATGGCATATCGACCTCATCGGCTGCCTACCTCCAATACCTGCCTTAAAGGAAGCCCCAACACCCAAGGCCAGGGTTGGTGCGTCGGAGGAATTGCGATGTGGAAACAGAGCCGTCTCAGGCCCATTGCTCTATCAATGCGCGTGCGATACTCGCATTGTTCGGAGGGCATCCCTCATTGCCCACCGGTATCTCTTTTCCCCCTGGCCGGCTCCTGCGGCTGCTCTTGTGCCGCCGACAGTAGCAGGCGAGTCTTTGCGCCGAACATCTCGTAATCAGTGAACATCCCTCGGCACCAGTACGTCTTGTCTCGGTCGAGTTCCTCTACGATGGTGACCGGCACGCGGTATTGTTTCCCGTCCTTCTCTAGCCAGCCATATGTCATCACTCCCCACCATCGGTACGCCTGTCCCGAAAGGTCCATGGTTTCCGAAATGCGCAAGATCGTGCCTGACTCATCTAGCCAAACTTCACCATGGCAGTCATAACTGCTCGTCTTCCCGGAGCCGAACAATCCGTAGGCAGTTGCTTGCCGCAATCTGCACACCCCATCCTCGGCTCTTGCAACATACTGGAACACATGAATGGTTCGGCCCCCGACCACGGCGTCTGGCGCTTGATGAATTTTCAACCTGAGCTTCGTCCCAACCATCTCAGGAAGATAGGACCACTCTGCCCCAGGCGTGATGGAATATTCGAGCGCGGGAATTGGGACGTTCTCGTCATAGAACTTCTTGCTGCCGCGGTGATGCCACCGCTGGGCCCCGTCCACGATAAGCGTCTCATAAGCGTCCGTCGCGTCCGGTTCGCGATTGTCGTGCCCCCAAGCGAATGTCTCGGTTGCCGTGAAGTTATGCATCGAGTCAGCGAGATGCTCTGCTTTCCGACGCAGCTCAACTGTCTCTGGTGTTTCCTGAGGACGTTGTGAGAAGAGTTCGGACCGGGGCCATACATAGGGAGTGTAAAGGTCTTTGGCAACTGGAGAGACGAAAACGGTTTTCGGAAAAAGAGTCGCCTGCAGATAGGGCTGTGCGCGAATGACAAAGTCTTCCAGTTCTTTGACAGGCACTGCCAGCGCGATACGCTCGTTGTTGTCGCCCACACCATTGAGGATGCCGACGATCTTTTTCGTCTTGCTGTCAACCACAATACCGCCGCTAGCTCCGCCGTGCACACGGCCTTCCTCGTACTTGAAAGCAAGGAGACCTAGCAAGGTTTTGCCCATGAACTTGCCATGCCAGCAGACTAACTTACGCCTGAGATTCCAATTGAATGGATAGGCGTAGATGTCTGCATCGAAGCCGTCTCTGAGATCGTCCGTATTGAAGCCGATTCCATGAAAGTGCTTCAGAGGACGGCGCATTTCGTAAATGGCAAGGTCATGAGCTGGTGTATACGTCAGAGAACCTCCGAAATTGAGATTTACGGCCTGTGCTCCGGCGTCGTTCGGATCTGAATCGAGATAGCGCTGCTCGGAGAACACCCCTTTGATGCGGACATACTTGCCCATAACTTTTGCGACGTGATAGTTAGTGCCCACAAAGCGGCACTCTGGGTCAAGGCAAAACCCTGTACCGAACTTGAGGGCAATTGGGGCAAGAAGTTTGAGATCGGGCTTGAAATCCGTGATTGGGAAGACTACCCGATCAGGAGCGAAGTCCTGAGCGAATGCCGACAGCGAAACGGCTAGCAGGAGGTGTATAAACACCAGTTTTACGGCGTGTTTCTTAGTAGAGGTTAAGAAGATCGTATAAAGGTACTTTTGCTTGCCGAGGGCTGACATTTGATCCAGAACGCTAAGAAGAAAGTAATTTCGCATCGCTCTTCCCATCCTTTGCTGAACGTATTGGCATGCTCGATTCCTCCTTTCGCGGCATTAGTTCAATCTCATGAACGAAGGTTACCGGCGCCACGAATCCGGTTGTTCTGCAGGGGTGTATCTGTCGCTGGAAAGTGCGGTTAGAGAGCTACCAATGCCTGACCTATATGGGATCATCACAAAGGATGGCTGCTATACCCACAACATGGTCGCTAACCAGGCGAGCGCGCACCGTCAACACACTTAGAAACGCTTCGTACCTCGAAGGGGCGAGCACAACGTTAACCTCAACGAGCGACTGCAGACCGAGCAAGGCTTGCGTCACCGTTCTATCGCAAGCGAGTTACACCATAGCTCGACTGGTGTGTGAATAGCTGTGATGTATGAACATGCAGGCCCTGTGGAAAAGTAAGGCGATTGTTCCCGATTTGGGAAACCGAAACGAATAAGCTGCCATAACTAGCTGACGTGAGGTACAACAATTGCAGTATCATCGGGGCATGAAAAGTACAATATTGTTAGTAGTCCTGCTTGCTTCCGTTACCACGTTCTCTAATGCGCAAGAGTCACCGATAGACGCACCTTCTGCCTCGATGTCGCCTCAGTCGAGCGCTAGCTCGGAACAGGAGAGACTTCGGATTCGGGACTTGCGCCGGAACACACCGACGTTCTCGATAACAACCACTCCCCAAATTCAGGCCCGTAGCGTTGTCGACAAACACTTTGTCCTGCAGCAGATCTATCCCGTGCTAGCCTCCGTTAGTGATATTCAGCTCACGCGCTACGCGCTCAGAAATGGTTTTGTTGAAGGCAGTCCTCTTTTTGGGCATCATCCATCCGCATCCACAATGTACGGGGTCAGTATGCCGCTTTGTGTGGTGACCACCTTTTGGAGTTACAGGTTGAAGAAAGCCAGCCCCCATTCCAAGCTCTGGACAATTCCCCCTCTGGTCCTCGGCAGTGTGCATATTGCGGCCACTACCTATACCTTTTTCACAATGTGATGGGTCGCATTTATTGGTGAATCACAAATTGGCGCGTTAGGATTGTCTAGAGACCGCAGCTCTCTCTGCCGCGTGCGTTTGGAAGCTATGAGCACAAGTGCATGGGGCATGGGAGGCACCTGCATTGGACGATGGCAATTCAGCGGCGAAGAACGCGATACACCGCAACAAGCACCACAAAGGCAGCCATAATCAGGCACGACCTTTTTGTTTGGCAAACTGATGCAGCAAATCTAGCGAATCCCATCGAGCAGTGTCGCCCGGCATTGACCCAGACCGGCCGTGTCAACCCTCACGACAATGCAAGATGTTTTGGATCAAGCGATGGGCGACGAACGGTTTCTAGATGCAGCTGCTCAGCATCTTTGCGGGTCTCGCACTGTTCGTGGCGGGAATTGGAATCTATGGTGTGATGCCGTATTTCGTCGGCCAGCAAACTCATGACATCGGATGGGTGGCGAAGGTAGGATTGAGAATCATCTTGATCGGAATCGTGGTTGGAGTGGCTTTAGCGATAGGCGTGACGCGGTCACCCAATTATCCGACCGGGTCACTGGGCTACACTAAAGCAATACAGTTCGGTAACAAAGCCTTTCAACCCGATGGCATACTCGCCTGGCGCCAATGGCTGAGCGGGAGTTATTTGATAGGAGTTGAGGCCATATTCCTCGAAGCGAATCGGCACTCCGCCCATGTCAAGGGTGGTTGTGGAAGAGCCACCCACGAGGCTGCCATGTCCCGTAGTCAGAACAATCTCGCGGTGATCCTTTGATACCTTTAACAGACGCAATTCGAAACGCGACGAAGGATCTATAGGAGCACGACCACGTACAACGAATCGAGCGTTTGGGGAAACGCGAACCGGTGAGTGCGCGGGCTTGAATTCGGCGATCATCTTAATCGTCGCGTAACCCGGCAATATTTTGCTGTGCGATTTGAAAGTCGCTGACTGGTGTTCGAGCTCTGTCAGCTCTCCATGTGGTTCTACCGCCTCAAAAACATTAATGTACTGCGGTTCGGCGATCGTAGCCGGTGCTTGAGAGTCGGCTGTCTGTGCATTTGAAATCCGCGGCACGAGGGAAGCTCCGATCATTACGGAGACCAAACACCAGTTCATAGCGCGGACACCTCGGCGCGGATTTTACGTGCGAGGCTTTGGCCGGTCAAGTTAATGTCCTCGTTACTGGGTCAGTTTCCTTGTCCAGAGGGGAAGGTATGATTCGCTGCACTAAGCCGCGTCTTCATTTTCGGCCCAAATCGACGCGCTTGCCAAGACAGTCGTGTGGATCACTGCCCGCGAAGTAGTTCTACGAGCCGTGATAAATTGAATCGGGCGCGAAAATGGTAATCCGTTATGAGAACAGGTCATGCAAAAGCAGAATACGCAAAACTAAAGGGAGTCGTCGAGACTCTCGCACTAATCCTGGGCCGTGCTAGGGCAATAGATCTTCAGCAGGCTGAGGCGAATCTCAGGGCAAATACCCACAATCCAGACGCTATGAGTAATCTAGAGCGCAACTTGCGTAATGCACGAGTTCGCATCATGTCGGACCTCGCGGCTCTGATGAGCACTTTCCGATAAACATACGATTTTGAAGATAGTGCGAAACCACCTCGAATGGCGCGAGCGGAAGTGAAAGGGGCCCCTGACCATCAGAAGGTGCTAGGTCGACTGAAGATCAATTTTGCAGCGTAGCCGTTTCTGGACAGCATGTCGCGTTTTCGTACCGTCACGTCGCCGCTATCTGGTTGCTCCGTTCCTGCCAGAATACGCAGCAGTGTGGGATTTTCCCGAGCCGGGATCAGCCCAATTCGGGCGGCCTCCGAAAGCACGAAAGAAACATTCTCGAAAAGCGGCTTCGCTCCAAATGCCTTTGAGATGCTTTGTGCGTTAATGATTGGCGGCAATAGCGACGCTCCCCAGCGCTCCCGAGGTTATCAGAAAGAGCAACGCGCGCCTTCAGCCCGAAGATTCAGGAGGCGAGGCTGTCTCCGGAAGTTACATTTCGTTTGGAAGATCACTATTGCCAGCGGAATGGGCAGAGGAAGATAGGCCGTCCTCAGTTGCCGGGCGAGACGCCCGCTCGGGTTCTTCTTGTTTTGGGCCGAGCCTGAGATTGGCTCTTCCGCGTATTCCTCGCCTGGCCCTCTCATCTCATTGGCTTTGACTGCAGACGGGCTTGGATCTTAAAGGAGCAATTGACTTGCGACTCAATACGGCTCTAATCTGCTCTGCTCCGTCCGTACATGAAGGGCCGATTGATGACTTTCCCTGCGACTTCGCGTGCATACTCCCGCAGTTACGTTCAATTCGTGCTGTTGATTGCGGTGGCTATCGCCTTCACTTCTTGTGGAGGAAGCGGAGCCGGAAACGGCGGCGGAATCCAGCCTCCCGATCTGGCGCTCACCGTGTCACCGCAACCTCTGTATATCTTTCCCGCAAGCACTTTTGTGATCTCTATAACGGCCAGTAGCACCGCATCGACGACCCCTACCCTTACCGCGATCCAGTTGCCTGCAGGGATCACCCTGGTCACGGCCCTCCCTACCACCATCCCTAGCAGCGGAGCATCACTCATTTTGCAGACCACTGCCACACTTGCTGCAGGCAACTACACTCTGACCTTGAACGCCGCCGCGGGTGCCGCGACAACCGCTGCCAATGTCACCGCCACCGTACCCACCTATGCGCCTCCCTCTTTCTTTTTCCCAACTCCGTTATTCACGGAACTTGGAGTGCCGATAGGCGGGTCGGCTCAAATGAAGTTTTCTACCAACGCGAATTCCAACCAGGGTCAGACACCGGACTACGCGGTCCAGTTGTCTCTGAGCGGTATTCCCGCGGGTACCACTGCCACTGTTAACCCGACCGAGATCACTCCCGGCCAATCCGTCACGGTCGCTCTTACAGCCAGCAACAACGCTCCAACCGCACAGAACGTAACAGTCACCCTCACCGGAACGCCGTCGACTTCTGCGGTATCTCCGGCCACTATAAATTTTCTGGTCGACGTGTCGTCACCGCCTGGCTCGCTACCCGACAATCGAACAGATTACTTTTCCACCGAGGGAACGCCTTATGCCGCCGTTTACGATTCCGTTCACGGACTGATCTTCGTCAGCAATCCATCGTGGAATCGTATCGACGTCATCTCCTCGACGACCCATGCTGAAGTCAACCAAATTCCGATTCGCGATCCCCGCGGCATTGACATCACTCAGGACGATTCGACGGTATGGTTAGCAAGTGGCTCGAGGCAGGTTTTTGCAATCAATACCTCGAGCTTCGCTGTGACCCGCTACCTGCTTCCTGCGGGCAATATTGGCTACTGGGAAGGAACTCTGCTTCTGGCCTTGGCCGATGGGACCCTGATGATTCCTGTCAGCACGGGACCTGGCACGGAGGCCACGGATTTGGCCCTCTGGAACCCAGCGAATAACGCCCTCACGTTTCCGCGAGCAGGTATCGGCTCGGATGCGCTCTATCGGTCCGGTAATGGGGAACGAGTTTATTTCATCGACAGCAGTTCGGGTGGCCAGCATTTCTACTACGACGTTCCCACCAAGACCTTCAGCAACCCTTTCTATGTAGGGGAGTACGCGATCGCCGCGGCCGTAAACAAAGACAGTACCCGTCTCTACATGTGCGACGCCGTGAACGGTCCTGCGCTGTACGACGGCAACTTCAACTTGATTGGTCCGGTGCCAGCCTGTGGAATTGGAGATACGGGCTTCTTCGAGGGTGGATCCGTCTTCAGTGCGGATAACCGATATTTATATCAAGAAGGAACTTTTGGCAACGGACTCGCTGTCATTTATCAAATCGATCCGAATTCGGCAAACATCCTCAGTACGGCTCCAGCTCTGCCTATGATCCCAATCTTGACGAAACTGAGCCAAATTTTCTATTTGCCAACG
>Ga0335073_10002845_pt1 | contig 23831 bp, 19 predicted proteins | sample Lox_Sample_22_FD_207093 | JGI IMG/M metagenome (GOLD analysis project Ga0335073, IMG submission 207093) | Soil microbial communities from Loxahatchee National Wildlife Refuge, Florida, United States - Lox_Sample_2.2 | ecosystem: Environmental > Terrestrial > Soil > Wetlands | place: USA... | reverse complement strand
TGCTGCTGCTCGGGGCTGGAATTGAGCGCAAGAAAGCGATGAGGTGGGCGCTTGGAGTGGAAAGCATGACCATCGTTGGCGGCGTAATCGGATTCTACCTGGCGAATTCCACCTCGACATTCTTGTTGGGAATATTGTTCGCACATGTTGGAGGGGGGTTCATTTACATGATCGTCAGCGCCATCAGAGGTATACTCGGCCAGCATGCGGAGAACCCTCGATACGCTCAGCACGCGTTAGTCAGTAGTGCCTCTTTCATTTCTAGTGCGGTGATACTCAGTTTGGCTGCGAAATGATCCGAACTATTGAACCTCAGCAGCGAGCCGACTTCACTCCGCTATCTGCACATCCGAAACGGGCGGCAGGTCAATGCTGCAGGAGCCTCGCTCAGGCTTTAAGATAAAGGTTGCGAAATGTCTTCAAGGATTGGCACCTGGAAGTCATAAACACCGCCGATCAGGGAGAAGGCAGCCGTCTCAACTAGGAGAAAGTCGGACGTTGGCAACCGCGCGCAGCGGTGATAGCCTTTTGTGGCGCGGAGCTTTGCTGAAGTGAAATCCATTTCTCACCGCATTCTTGTCATGCTTTTCCTAGTTACCTTGGCGGGAACTGCTTTCAGCACCGCTCAGTCAATGCATGATGCGGATGCTCGGGAGCTTGAACGACTTGAAACCGTCTGGAATGAAGCCCACGAGCACGGGGATGCAGATGCCTTGGCCGGCTTGTGGGCAGATGATATGGAAATTGCCGTTCCCAAAATGCCCGTGCTCACAGAATCCGACGCTCTCAAATTTGCCCGTTCTGGTCGGATGAAATTCCTAAGCTATCGCACTTCGGACATACACGTCCGTGTATACGGCGATGCTGCGGTCGTGACGGGGCGCTTGCAACGAACTCGCTCCATGAATGGACAAGAAATCTCTGATGACTGGCGCTTCACAAAGACCTACATTCGGGAATCACAGAAGTGGCGGGTAGTGGCGTTTCATGCTTCGGAAGCAGCGCGACCATAGCACTTTGAGTAACAAAATCAAAAGGCCAAACGGGTTCGAGCCAGCTACCCTCTCTTAAGAGAGGGTAGCTGGGAATTTCCTGAACATCTTATCGATCGCTTTTTCCAGCTTCTTTGCATTTGTATTCGGATTGTCGCTCAGCGTGTCATGAGCCAGGCCGCGCCACACAAGATGGTGCGTACCGGTTTCATAGATGTCGACCACAAGGGTGCCGACCGGGACGATCTCGATCGTAGTTGTCGCGATTCCGCCCGATCCATGCCACCGCCAGCCTGATTCAAGATCTGTATCCGGCAGTGCCGCCCGCGCCGGGCAGTCCGGCGTGGGCACACTCGCGGTCGTTAGCGTCCCGGATGGTGGACCTCGACGCGAGGTCCAGCCGGACGCACCCATGGATGGGCATAGGGGTGAACAAAGCCAGCACGGTTTCCCCAGCCCCGCATCCACGGGCGATGATCGATCAGGATGGTATGAGTTGGCCATACGAATCCCGAACCGATCCACCAACCCCACGTCCCAAAGGTGGCGCCGATCGTGATGGCGGAGCCGAAGTGAACGGCCGCTGCTACGACAACGCCAGGCCGCGGCGGAGCAAAAACGGCTTTGCGCCAGGCAATTCTCGTCGCGTATCGCCGCTGAACCCAAAATAGACGGTTCCATCGTAGCTCACGATCGCACAATTCACGGCCATCTCCCCTCCAACTGGGACATACGGATAGCAGTGCAGCATTTTGTGTCCGAGCAGAGCGAGCGGAACTTGTGGCCCAGGCACATTTGTACATACAAGGTTGAAGGGAATTTGAGACAGTCAGGAATCGTGCAAGATCGCGAAGAAAAGCGACGATGGTCCACGACGGCTGAATTCTCGCCCTTATGGAATATCGAGTTCCAAAGACTGCACGTCGGAATTCGTATGGACCAGAGAGGCCAGCGGTGAATTGTCAGGTGTGAGTCCAGTCATGGTATAACTCAGCACATCTGCGCGAAGAATCTGCCGTGCTGAAGTAATCTGCTCGACCAGGTGATCGCTTATTCGAACACGGAAAATCGGTTGCTCTTCGCCGTCATAATGATGCTGGTAATACACGTATCGGGAATCGCCGGACCATCGGATTCCCCATCCATAGGGAAGCCCATCGGATAGTTCTGACCATTTCTGGCTGGCAAAATCGAACAGCATCAGTTTCCGGTCTTTCCGGTCGGATGCGACGGCGTACTTTCCGTCCGGCGACCACTGTGCACACTCGAAGTCCGACGAGCCAGGAATCTTGGTGACCTGTCGTGAATCTAGGTCCAGGCGATAAAGAGTGGGGACTGCCGTTCGCCATTCCGTGAAGAGAAGCGATTTGCCGTCTGGCGAGACACTCGGCTGTCCAGCAGAAATACCTTCGGGCAACAAAGGCTCCGCTTTGCCGCCTTCGAATGGCACGGTATATAGCTGGCTGGTACCCTCGAAGACGATCGTCCTGCCGTCCGGGAACCAGTCCGGGTGATACGTGTCGAGGGGTGCAAAAGTGAGTTGTAAGGCTTCGGTGCCATCGACGCGCGAGCGCCACAACGTGCCATCCAATTCGTTCTTGTATGCAACCCATTGGCCGTCGCGAGAAAACCTGAGATGCCGGGCAGCGATGCCGCCCAGATACGGAACGAACACCTTACGCTCAGCGTCATAACGAACGAGTTCGCGTTTCTGGTGGGAGTCCACGAAAAAGATTTTCCTGCCATCGGGACTGAACCTGGGTTCGTTAAGCCGGTCAGGGCTGGTATAGAGCTGAACGGCTGTCATCTGATGACGATCAAGCGCGCCGTTTTTCGTCCGCACTATCCATATACTCTCGACCCAGTCCCGCGAAGAACGAAATATGAAGTAGCGGCCGTCTGGCGACCAATCGCCGCAACATTCGCCTTGTCCGAATATTGGCGTGGGAACATTCCAGCCAAGCGACAGCGGATGGGCGTCGCTTCCATCCGGCCGAATCTGCCAGACCGAAACTGTCCCGATCACGGCATCTCGCAACGTAAAGTTGATGTGCTTTTCGTCAGGCGCCCAGCGTGGAAACTCGATCACGCCGTGTGAGGGAAAAATTTTTTGCGGGTGCGCACCGTCATTGCCGACAACGAAAAGGTCTGAACCGAGGCAATAAGTAATCCACTGGCCGTCGCGCGACCAAGCGGCCTCATTGGCAACCACATCGCCCACACGCTGTCCCGACCCTCCTGCGGCAGGAATCATCCACAAAGCATCGCCTGTATCCAGATCGCTTAGTGATGTGACCAGGAGTCTACCTCTATTGCGGTCAACGTCCTGCAACAGACTGTTTCTCACAGAGTTCGTTACGTCGGTTGGTTCGCCGCCCGATTCGGAAATCTGGGCCAGGCTCCACATTCCACCGATCCGCTCGGTAAAGAATATCCGTGTGCCATCGCTTAATGCCCGGCTGTACGGTTCCACGCGGCCAACATGGGAGAGCTGCACCGAACGAAGCACCGTGGGCATGCGCGGTGGACGGACGACAATCCACGCCATAACCGCTCCCACCAGAACACCCAAACCGATAAAAGCCGCGACGGAAATTTGTCGCCAGCTCCGGGAGACGGATCCGGGAAGTAATTTTTGCTCGCTTGCATCCAGTCTCGGCCCAGAAACGGGACGGCCGCGATCTTCGGTCTTTTCTTCGATTACCACATGTGACCGCAAGTGGCTCGCCACCAGAATGTCTTCACCTTTGCCCGGCAGGATTCGTACGCCCGGCGCAAAGCGGTAACCACGTCCCGGCACCGTGACGATGTACGACGATCCCTGTGCGCGATCTCCCAGAGCCTTGCGCAGCTGGAAAACATGCTGGCCGAGATTCGATTCCTCGACGAACGTGTCGGGCCAGAGCTGCTTCATCAGGTCGTCCTTTAGAACAACCTGACCTTGTCGCTCCAGCAGGACCATCAGCAGATCAAACGCCTTAGGAGATAGAAAGATGGGCTCGTCGTCGCGTAACAGAATGCGTTGTTCGGGCTCTACGCGGAAAGGACCGAACTCCAGTAACTGCTTGACAGGCTGAACCATAGCCACTCTTCAAAACGATTCAGAACTTATTAATCGGTCCTTAAGGACTTTCAAACGAACCCCGGGGCAGGATGCGTGCGTTCAGGAACGAAGGCCCAATGGCCACTAACGTGGAGAGCAATTTATCACGGTTTCAGCTCTGGGCCAAGCGGCTGATGGGAGCTCGGGGAACGAAGAAAACGACGGAAATTACGGTACAAACCGACCAGATTTTGGTCATCCGGCGGCGGCGACCCATCCGTGCCTGGTGCCACGAGTGCGGATGCGAAACAGACATGCTGACTATAGACGAAGTGGGCAGCGTGATGAGCTCCGGGCCGCCACTCACCCTGGATGCGCAGCCTGGCTGGCACCGATCCGAATCTGAGGATGGAACTGGGTTGGTTTGTTTGGATTCGTTCCTGAAGTCGTTGTAACTGGGGATGTGGGGACATTGTGACGTTGTCCGGGAGTCGGTGCGGAGTTTCCCCCTGAGCAGTGTTCGTCCGAGCTACCCGTCTCGCGTCAGATTCGCAAAAGTTCAGGACCACGAACATTGCTCCCGATACGTGTGTTCCTGTGGGGGCTGGGGAGCGAAATTCAGGAGAGAAGTCATGAGGAAAATGCTGTTGTTTGTCGTTCTTGCCGATGTGTCGCTGCTGGCCCCGTCCAGCGCCATACAAGCTGCCTACGCTCAAGATGATGCTTTTGCTCAGGCTCCAGCGCGGGTGAGTCGCCCTCAATTCGAAACGGCGTCAGTTGCCGTTCTCGCGGGGAACCACTGCATGCTGCACCCCGAAGGCAACGCCGACCCCAACCAGTCCATTCATGTCAGCTCCGACGAGGACGGTGTGGCCCGCTTTCTCGCCGTTCGTCCAACGCTGCCGAACAGCGTCGACAGGCTGGCGCTCGACTGCACCGATTCCGATGGAAACAGCTACACCTATTCCGTCGACCTGCGCTCGGAAGAAACTTTTGCGCCACGCCCGTTTGACCCTGTGCTGGCCGGCTTGACTTTTCGGCCGGGACTTACCGGCGATCCGCTTAACTACACCCAGCAAGAACTGCTGGATGGAGGGTATGGGCTGCGCCCCGATCCGGAGCAGAACCCAGACGGATACCAAAGATGGCTCGCTACGGCGATCAAGCCCGCGTACAGGCTGGGGAGCCAAGCACACACGGCTGCGAAATCGCGCCCGCATCCCGCCCAATTCGATACGCCTGAGATCGACGCGGGCGTCGTCACAATTCCGTTCAATTTCTGGACCGGGGCCACACTCTATGGCTCTTACAAAAAAGGTGCGAGCTCCGCTGACACGTACAGTTACTTGTGGAATGAGGCGACGTTCAATGTCCCCAAGGTAACCCCGGGCGGATTCCATACGGGCATCACGTCGATGTCAATATGGAACGCGCTCGATGGGTACAATAACGCAGACATACTCGGGCTCGGTGGGGGGCCTCTTTTCCAAGCTGTCGTCTTCTTACAAACGACCGCCACGACCGCGAGCTTCTGGATCCAGCATCAGGATTTTGGAGGTTGGCTAAAATGCCCGGCGTCTCCGAGATGCACCAATTCGGGAAACGATACAGCAGCAAGAACGTTTACCCCGAAGCAAGGTGACTCCATCTATGCCGCGGAGTGGTATTGCGATGCCAAAGGGAACGAGAATCTGGATGGGGGCTATGCCTGCACCTATATGTTCGACAACACACAAGGAATCGCCTGGGATTGCTATACGGCAGGCAGCAAAGGATGCCAGTCCTACGCTCTTCCCAACAAGGACCTGGTCAACGGCTTCCTTGGGCAGACGGCAGGTTTCATTATCGAAATGGATACTTGTCAGGCTATCACAGGACCGGGGTCATGCGGATCGAAGACCCCTTCTGAGGAGTGGCCCGATTTCTCCCCGGTGACGATGACGGGCAGCGCCTTCGTGGTCAAAGGCAGCGGCACCTCGGGAGTCGGCACTTGGGTGTCAACGAGCAAATGCCCGAGCTGTAGCACAGTCCCAGCCGTCGATCCGGAAATCCTTTTGAACACCGACGCCACTGCGAGCGTTCCGTTCGTGCGCGGCGACGGACACCTGCTCATCACCCTGCCATCGGGCGGAGTCGAATGGGACGAGAGACCTACCAACGTTTACAGTTGGGACGGCAGTAACTTCAATACTTACTCGGTCCAATGCGCCACTTCGATTGGCCTCGGGGCGAACTCGCGCGGGTTGACCAACGGAACGCCGTGGGTCACCGGCTGCGCGACCTACTCCGACCATAATCACGACATATACCAGATGCAAACCGGCGGTGCCTGGGTCAAGATGCAGGGCGACATAGCCGCCCAGGTCGCTGTGTCCCCGGACTCCAATCACGCCTGGGCGATCAACGCCAAGAATGATGTCCTGTACTGGAATGGAAGCAAATTTGTTGCGAGCCCTACGCCTCACTGCGCGACCTCGATTGCCGTTGGAGCAGATTCACGTGGACTCACCAACGGAACTCCGTGGATCACGGGCTGCGCGACCTATCCCGATGGGAATCATGCCGTGTACCAGATGCAAACCGGTGGCGCTTGGGTCGAGATGCAGAGCGACATCGCAAAGCAGATCGCAGTCTCGCCGGTGGGGAACCACGCCTGGGCGATCAACGCCAAGAATGATGTCCTGTACTGGAATGGGAGCAAATTTGTTCCGAGCCCTACGCCTCACTGCGCGACCTCGATTGCCGTGGGAGCGGATTCACGTGGACTCACCAACGGAACTCCGTGGATCACGGGCTGCGCGACCTATCCCGATGGGAATCATGCCGTGTACCAGATGCAAACCGGTGGCGCCTGGGTGGAGATGCAGAGCGACGTGGGAATCCAAGTCGGGGTTTCGCCGGTCGGCAACCTGGCCTGGGCGATCTCGACCTTGCAACCTTGACCTTGTATTCGGGGAATTCTTCTCAAGCTCGCAGGAAGTCCGCTTCACCTTGGGGGGATGCAGCGGATCTTTGGGGGAGAAGCGATGTCCGGTTACCCGGACATCGCTTTCTTGCGTTCTCAGCGGATCACTCTAGCTTTCCGTGAAGTATGGTCAACGAGGCCGCAGGCAGGTTGTAGGTCGTTCGACCAGATGCTGGAATTGGTTACGGCTTTCGCGGCAGTTCGAGAACTTCCAAAACCCGTGGTCTCTCGGCCCGTCTATGATCGCGTTAACTTAGTACTGGCGGTAAAGAACGCAACCGAGAGATTCCACCAAGACTGGGAGTTTCGGCTTGGATTGCTTTCCAAACCTGGTATTTGGAAGGAACATTGGAAGAGGGTAAAGGCACTGACTCGGCGCCTTGCGCTTGGTTGGGCTGATGAATACGACACCTTAAAACCTGTTGCTGATCTTCACCGCAATCTTCAGAATGACATCTATGTTCTCATCCAGAGTCCGATGAAATGGGACGGGCCTGAACCTGGTGATGACGAGAAGCAATCTGTATTCGACCGCCTTGCCGAAGCGATCAGCGCTCGTGCCCTCGAATTGGTAACACGTCGCATGCGGCAAGAACGTGTCCCTGATTGGCAGCGTGCATACAACTGCCGCGGCGTTGGGTCGAGCTTCAGCCGCGCCGCCATTATTGATAATGACATTTATGACCGCGCTGCTCCAATCCCGGACATCGCACCCTCGCCTGATCGAAATGCCTTTCTTCACTAGGTGATCAGCGCTGTTGACGACGCTACAGCGGTATTGGAAATTCAGCTTGCATGAAGTTGGTTTGGGAGTCACGCTATCGAACTCGCATCAGAAGTCCGGCTTGGCGTTTAAGCGGAACGTGGCACACTCAGTGATGTATGCATCCTGGACGTTAAGGGAAGCGTGACCGTTGTTTGACGGATAATCATGTTCAGAGCGCGGGAACTCGTTCCGCGTGCAAAATAATGTGCTCTCTTAGCCGCGATAAGCTAAGGTAGATTTTTCGAAGGAAGAAGCAGCTGTGCCACGTCAAGAAATCGACAACACGCAGCCGCGGCCGGCTCTCTACTATCCGTACATCCATATCCGAAGTGAACATCGGCTCAAGGCTACTCTCCTATGTGCACCCGCCGTGAAACGGATTGTTCCTGAGACCTACCGACCAGAAGACTCCTTCCAAATTGCCAAGTATACCCAGATTATCGGACCATACGGTGCGCTTTTGCAGCCCTGTCCCTGCGTATTTTGAGGCCGCGGAGCGAGCACAGCTTCGGATTGTGGAGAAGATCAAGAACCACATTGGCGAAATTCGAAAGAGGTACGCACGTGATTCGGCGCATGGAAACGATCGATATTGGATTCATGACGCCAAATTCAGTCGCCTGCTGCTCGATCTCCTAGTCCAGAACAATTTAGCGTGGCGGAGCGCAGATCCTCATGATGCCTACGGGCACCGCACGTGGTATGCCCTTCATCCGATACTTGGAAGTGCCGTCATGACAACTCTCGGCCTCAGCATCGCTGAAGAGCAACGATACGACATTGTCACTCCAAGTTCCGATTTTCACGAGACACTCCTCGCCACTAATAAAGATGGAATATTTAACGCATTGTTGAATCCGTTTGCAGCAGTACCACACACGAGTACCCAAACACGCAGCGATCTTGCGCAACTGGTCATTATGTTGAAAGCCTCGACCGTATCAATACCGTTCGGAGCTCGTCGACGCGCAAGACGAAATGCTACGCCTGACGTTCCCGTTAGGCCTTGAGACGTAGAAGAAGATTGAAATGCAAATGTTGCGTCAGATCTTCTCGACTGCCGAGATGTGACTACCATTGCTACCAAAAAGTGCCCTATTTATTTTTCCATCAAAATTGGTATAGTGCAGGCGCGCTCGGTCGCAAGTGACTGGTAGCGTTGGTAGTAAGAGCAGAAATTTGTCGTGGTTGATGGCGAAACAAAAGCGGTGGATGTTAATCCCAGTCTCTCCGCCCGGCTCTTTCTTGAATGGGATGCAGGTCAACAACCCCTATAGCAGCGCAACTGGACCCATGCAATAACAAAAAGGATCTCCGGTTCCGTAAACTTATCCCCGCCCGCCCGCAATTCTGCCGCACCTGGTACGCAAAATAAGGAAGCCGATTCAACCCTCAAATAAGGAAGTTGATCCAAATCTTCCAACGACTACGCTCGGGCTTTGTCGATCATGTCTTCCCAAATGCCTTTGGAGCGGAGAATCAATTCCACGGCTTCGCGGATGGCTCCGCGTCCGGCGGGGGCCTTGGTCGTGTAGTGGGCGACTGCTCTTACTTCCGCGACAGCATCGCCTACTGCGATCGCAAGACCAGCCCGGCGCAGCAACGGAATGTCAGGGAGGTCGTCGCCTATGTAGGCCACTTCATCGTCGCTGGCCGTCGCCTTTTTCAGGATGTCCTCATAGGCAGGCATTTTGAGCGGCTGCTTCATGTAAACGAAGTCCATCTTCAATTCATTCGCGCGCCGAAGAAGCGCCGGGCTTTCACGCCCTGTGATACAACCCGTTCGTAAGCCAGCGGTGTGAGCAAGAGAGAGACCCTGGCCATCATGCGCATCAAAGGCTTTGATTTCGAGCGCAGTGCCGTCAGGTTGGGAGAGCAAAATGACACTGCCGTCGGTCATGGTGCCGTCGACATCCATGAGCAGAACTCGAACCTGGCTGGCGCGCCGCTTCAATTGCGGCGAAATCCTGGTTAAAGCGGGCAAGCAAGCCTCCAAGATGCAACCTGAGAGTTTACGTGAAGTGGAAGATTCTATCCCACCATGGTCAGTTCAACGACCGGTCAGGCCCACCCCTGAGAATCCTGACGCATCCGAGCGATGTCGTGGGTGGGGGCGCTTCCGAAAAAGCGGCTGTATTCGCGGCTGAATTGCGACGGGCTAAGATATCCCACTCGGCGGCTGGCACTGCCTGCGTCCATCATCGACGAGAGCATCAGCCGCCTCGCTTCTTGCAGGCGCAGGACCTTTTGATACTGCAGGGGACTCATCGACGTCACTGATTTGAAGTGATCATGGAAGGAAGAGACACTCATATGCACCAATTCGGCGAGTTCTTCGATTTTCACCGGCTGAGAGAAATTGCCACGCAGCCAGGAGATCGCCTTAGCCACGCGATTCACGCTGGACTCGGCGAATCCCATTTGCGCAACGCGAACACCGATAGGACTGCGCAGCAGGCGAATCAGAATTTCCTCGAGGATCAGCGGCGTGAGCAGTTCCGTATCTCCGGGATGCGAGAGGCATTCCAATAATCTGATTGCGGCATTCACGACGCGCGGGTCGGAAGGAGTCACGTAAACGGCGCGCCGTTCCTGCACGGGTGGTAGTCCGTTGGGATAGATCTTCAGAACCAAATCAGCGATCTTGCGCGGATCGAGGTCGAGCCGTAAAGCCAAATATGGTTCGGAATGACTTGCTTTCGAGATCTGCGACGCGACGGGCAGAGCGACGGAGAACACGAGCATACGTGAGGCGTCGTATTCATAGACGTTTTGCCCCACGATCGACGTTTTTGCGCCCTGTGCCACCATGCAGAGCGAAGGCAGGCGTAAAGAGTGGAAACATTCGCTGTTCGCCCGTGAATATCGGCTGACGTGCACACCCGGGATGCGTAACTCGAAGCTGTCGTCATACGGAGCGTATGCGGCAATAAGGCGCGCGAGTCTGGCGAAGTCCTCGTGCTTTGACGCCGATCCGTTGCCTGCGTGGCGCAGGTCCTTAGAGGCGGCATCCGTCGAAGGGCGAGAAGAGTGGTCCAGCGCAGAAATGCGCATTTCGTGCCTTTCTTTCGCGTCAGATCTTTCAGGGAACCGACGCCCTCCATTTCGCGCCGGAATCATAATTGCTCAATGGACGTCGGCTATGACGGCGACGTCGAAGTTTGAATAATACTTTTTCACGTCGCCCGCACCGTATTTGTTACGGAATTTTTCGATCACAGCGGATACCTGTTTCGCATCCGTGACAGCAACGGCCTGCAATTCAGCTTCGGCGCCGCGCGCTTCGACTTTAATTCTTGGATTCTTGAGCACGTTCTTGTACCACTGCGTTTCCGATCCGCTTACGGGCAACAGGTCAAGCTTGCCATTCTCGAACACGAACCACACAGGGTTGGAGATCGACCGGCCAGATTTTCTGCCGGTTACAGTAATAGTAAGTTCGCGATAGCGGGAAAGACGATCCTCGAGAGAGTCGTGTTTGTTGGGCATATCCACCTCCTGGGAATACTCCTGCCACGCAGCGATGGCTCTCGGCCCACCCAATATATCGTCTCATGATTCGGCGAAAAGTTCTTTTGCGATCAAGATGGCGGTCATTGCATTCGGCCAGCCTGCGTAAAAAGCAAGATGAGTGATGGCTTCAATAAGTTCCTGTTTTTCGACGCCGTTGTCGACGGCCCTGCCCAGGTGAAACCGCAACTGATCCGGGCGGTTCAGCGCAATCAGGGCAGCGACCGTAATGAGGCTACGATCACGCTTCGACAACTCCTTTCGTTCCCAGATGTCGTCGAAAAGAACTTGATCCGTCAGTTCGACCAACTTGGGAGCGAAGGTACCGATTAGTTGCTGTGCGCCTGTGGATGGTTTGCTCAAAGGGGCCTCCTTATTACTCGGCCTTAAGCGACGCCATATCGATCGAGAAACGGTATTTCACGTCAGACCTGAGCAATCTTTCGTACGCTTCATTGACCTTCTGAATCGGGATAACTTCCACGTCAGCGGTGAGGCCGTGCTGGCCGCAAAAGTCGAGCATTTCCTGAGTTTCGGCGATGCTTCCGATGTTCGAGCCAGAGATGCTGCGACGGCGCATAATCAAGCCAAAAGCAGAGATCGCGAAAGGCTTGGGCGGAGCGCCGACGAGCGTTAAATTGCCTTCGCGGCGGAGCAGATTGATGAGGGCCTCGATATCGTGTTCGGCCGAGACGGTATCGAGGATGAAATCGAAGCTCTCCACGTGTTTCTGCATCTCATCCGCGTTGCGAGAAACCACAACCTCGTCGGCGCCGAGCCGCAGGGCGTCTTCCTTTTTCTTTGGGGACGTAGTGAATGTGACGACATGGGCTCCGAGCGCATGAGCAAGCTTCACGCCCATGTGGCCGAGTCCGCCGAGTCCGACCACGCCGACTTTCTTTCCCTTCGTGACGCCATGCTGACGAAGAGGGGAATATGTGGTAATTCCGGCGCACAGCAGCGGCGCAGCTCCGGCGAGGTCCAGGTTGGAAGGCACTCGCAGAACGAAACCCTGGTCGACGACGATGCTGTCGGAGTAGCCGCCATACGTGACGCCTCCGAGGTGTTTGTCCGGAAAATTGTAGGTGAGGATCAGGTTTGGGCAGAAGTGCTCCATGCCGGCCCGGCACTCCGGACACGTGCCATCAGAGTCGACCATGCAGCCGACAGCGGCGAGATCTCCGACTTTGAACTTCTTGACTGCTGAACCAACTTTGGTCACACGACCGACAATCTCGTGGCCGGGAACAAGCGGGTAAACAGTCGGCATTACATCGGCCCACTCATTTCGAGCCTGGTGAAGATCAGAGTGGCAAATGCCGCAGAACAGAATTTCGATCTGGACGTCGTTCTCCGTCGGGTCGCGGCGCGGAATCGTCGTGCGTGCAAACGGCGAGGTTGCGCTCGATACTGAATACGCTTTGGCCTCATTCATGGATTTCCTTTCACCTCCCTGTCATAGCTTCCAGCGCCTCCGGATATCGTGCGCCTTCGACCTTGATTTTTGAAGACGCATCTTCAATCTCGCGAAGATCGGTGGGAGTGAGTTGAACGTTCAGAGCTCCAAGGTTTTCTTCCAGGCGATGCAGCTTGGTTGTGCCCGGGATGGGAACGATCCAAGGCTTCTGCGCCAGCAGCCAGGCAAGCGCGATCTGAGCCGGGGTCACTTTTTTCTTGGTCGCGATGTTTTCGACCAGATCGACCATGGCCTGGTTCGCTTTGAGAGCCTCTGGCGTAAATCGCGGCAGAGTACTGCGGAAATCGGAGTTGTCGAATTTCGTATTCTCGTCAAACTTGCCAGTGAGAAATCCTTTGCCCAGCGGACTGTAGGGAACAAATCCGATGCCGAGTTCTTCGAGCATCGGCAAGACTTCTTCTTCCGGACGTCGCCACCAGAGAGAGTATTCACTTTGAACAGCCGTAACAGGCTGAACTTTGTGGGCGCGGCGAATCGTCTTGGCCGCCGCTTCCGACATGCCGAAGTGTCTGACCTTGCCCTGGTGAATGAGATCTTTGACGGCTCCGGCCACGTCTTCGATCGGGACCTCGGGATCAACGCGGTGCTGATAGAAAAGGTCGATGGCATCGACCTTGAGGCGCCTGAGCGAGCCATCTGCGACTTGCTTGATGCGCTCGGGTCGGCTGTTCAGACCCACGGGTCCAGGGGAGCCGTCCGGCTTGTGGTTGAAGCCGAACTTGGTGGCGATGACAACTTTGCCACGGAACGGGGCAAGCGCTTCGCCGACCAGTTCTTCATTGGTGAACGGTCCATAGACTTCAGCGGTATCGAAGAATGTCACTCCGCGATCGACGGCTGCCCGAATGAGAGAGATCATTTCTTTTTTATCTTTGGGTGGTCCGTAAGAGAAACTCATTCCCATGCAGCCCAGGCCAAGAGCCGAAACTTCCAAGTTGCCTTTCCCAAGTTTGCGCTTTTGCATCATTACTCCCTCCAAACGTTTTCAATAGAAAGTGTAGTCGGCCTGCGGGTGCGCATCTTGCCTAATTCAACGGAGTTCTTGCCAAATCCTCTGAGGGTGAGATTTCGTGATCCGCTCCAGCACATAGCTTGCCTCTGAGAGAGCGGTTGCAATGATTAAATCGCGAACGTGTCGATGAAGTGTTCTCGGCTGTCAAAGAACCGATGTTTGCCCGTCCGGTTTCGGACAGGCCGCTCCAGAAGCGGACATCCGCGTTGCATCGCGAGGTTCGCACCCAGATGTAAGTTCGGTCACGATCATGGGTTAGCATCATGCGAGGAAGGTACGGCGATTGCATTCGGGTAGACGGCGCCAACCTGTGTTCTTAGCCGGGAGGCTCGCAACATGACAGGACTAGGGCAGGATTTTCGATGTGCAGTTCGCCAACTGCGCAAGTCTCCCGGATTTACGTTAGCCGCGATTATCACGCTGGCATTGGGCATTGGGGCAAACGCCGTCGTATTCAGCGTGCTGAACGAACTCGTGCTTCGGCCCTTGAACGTGCCGGGCGGCAGAAATCTTTATCAGGTGGAATGGCCTGAAGGGTTCCCGTCGGAGTCATATCCCGATTATCTGGATTTGCGTGATCGAAACCGATCGTTTGATGGCCTGATGGCCTATGAAATGTCTACCGCCGGCCTCGACTCCGACGGGAAAGCGGTCCCGGCCTGGATCTACACCGCAAGCGGAAACTATTTCGATGTCCTTGGGGTTCAACCTTACCTGGGAAGATTCTTTCACTCGAGCGATGAACATGGACCGAACAGCGCTCCCTATATTGTTCTGCGTTATGACTACTGGCAGAGTCATTTCTCAGGGGATCGCGCAGTCGTGGGACGAGTCGTTCGGTTGAACAAATATGACTTCACGATCCTGGGGGTCGCGCCGCGCGAATTTCGCGGCACGGAATTGTTCTATACGCCGGATTTCTGGGCACCGATTGTAAATCAACAGCAGATTGAAGGATCAAGCGACCTCGAGGCGCGTACCAATCGCGGGAGGTGGGTGGTTGGCCGGCTGAAAAGCGGCGTGACTCCGGCGCAAGCCACCGCTGACCTGAATTCTGTCGCAGCTTATCTTGCCAAGACCTATCCCAAAGAGGATGACGGGATCAAGTTCGCGCTGACACGCCCCGGACTGGCGGGCGACATGCTGGGAGGTCCGGTTCGGGCTTTCGTGGCAGGACTGATGCTTTTGGCGGCCCTGATCCTGCTTGCCGCCTGTGCGAATCTTGGCGGTTTATTTGCCGCTCGCGCCGCGGACCGCACCCGCGAGGTTGCTGTGCGTCTGGCGCTTGGCTCCAGCCGGGGGCGAATCGTGCGGCAGTTGCTAACGGAAGCGGTCCTTGTTTCTCTTGTGGGCGGCGCGCTCGGGGTGGCCGCAAGCGGATTTCTGTTACGCCTGTTGAGCCAATGGCATCCCGATCCGATTTTTCCGATTAGTCTCGAAATACATACGGGAATCGCCACCTATGCCCTGGCTCTTCTCCTCTCGCTCGCCAGCGCATTGCTGTTTGGTATCGTGCCGGTCCGGCAGGTGCTCCGGGCAGACCCTTATCAGGGAATCAAGACGGGAGGGACGCCCTGGAAATTCTCGCGCCGGCTTGCGCTGCGCGACGTGTTGCTCGCTGGGCAGATCGCCGTATGCGCTGTGCTCGTGACGGCATCGCTGGTCGCCGTTCGGGGAATGATTCGGTCGCTGAGCAGCAATTTCGGATTTGATGCTCATAACGTTCTGCAGGTGAACACTGAGCTGCTTATGGCCGGATACAAGGGCGAAGAAGCCGCGGCTATGCAGAAACGCATGCTCGAAGCGGTCGAGAACCTTCCTGGAGTTGCCGCAGCCTCCTACTCCGATCGGATCCCGCTGAACCTTGGCTGGAGTGAGAATACCGTGTTTTCGGATGCCACAACCGATTACCGGATGTCGAATGCGGCGGCGCGTCCGCTCGAGTATTACGTGTCGCCCGGCTATTTTCGGGCAGCGGGAACATCGCTGCTCGAAGGCCGGTCTTTCACGTGGGGTGACAAGCGCGATGCGCCGCTCGTCGCGGTCGTGAATCGGCAGTTTGCGCGTGTCGTATTTGGATCGGGATCAAACGCAATCGACAAGTACTTCAAAATAAATAACGGGACACGGGTGCGAGTTGTGGGGATGGTCGAAGACGGCAAATACCAGGTCCTGAGCGAGGATCCCAAAGCCGCGATGTTCCTGTCGATTTTGCAGTTTCCATCAACCTGGACATGGATGATCGTGCGAACGAAACAGGATCCGCAACAGTTTATCCCGTTGCTCGAGGAAACACTGCATGCACTTGATCCCGGGATGCCACTGGCGATCAACACATGGGAAAAAGAGCTGGGGACGGCGCTGCTGCCGGCTCGAGCAGCATCGATTGCTCTGGGCATGCTGGGCGCGATGGGAGCGCTGCTTTCCATCACCGGTATTTTCGGGATGGCTGCGTACTCAGTCAGCAAGCGCATGCGCGAGTTGGGAATCCGCGTGGCGCTGGGTGCGCGGCGAAAAGAAGTGTTGCAGGCGGCTTTGGGACGAGCCTTCCAGTTGCTGGCTATCGGTTCGGCTGCAGGGGTCGTCCTGGGAATCCTGGCCAGCCGCTTGTTGGCCTACATTGTCTACGAGGCGACTCCAAAAGATCCTGTGGTGCTGGCAGGAGTTGTCTTGGCGATGTTGCTGCTAGGTCTTCTGGCAACGTGGGTTCCAGCGCGCCGTGCGTTGTCGATCGATCCCATGATCCTGCTCCGCGAAGAATAGGTACTTCAGCCACGCTCGGAGCGAGCCTCAATCACCGACGTTAGTGCCCTACGTTGTCTTTTCCGAGCGAAGGCAGGAATTTGGGGTTTCTGCCGACTACCCGGTCCCGGTTAATATTTTTTCAGATTCACGACAAACCTATCGTTCCGCTCTAAACTGGGAGCTTACGGACGCACCCTGTCGTCCGCTCTTCCCAGATGAACTTGCTCATCGTCGAAGACGAACCGCGCATGGCCGAGCTTCTTCGCAAGGGGCTGACCGAGGAGGGCCACATGGCGACTGCGGCCTCGGACGGAGCTCAGGGGCTCGACTTGGCGAAGAATTATGAATTTGATGTCATTATTCTCGACATCATGCTGCCGCGGCTCAGCGGATACGACCTAGTGAAGCGGCTGCGGGGAGAAAAAATTCGAACTCCCGTTCTTATGCTGACGGCGCGCGATTCTGTCCCTGACATTGTTCGCGGCCTCGATCTTGGGGCCGACGATTACATGACGAAGCCCTTCTCTTTTGAGGAATTAGTGGCTCGGTTGCGTGCGGTCAAAAGACGAGCAATCGCTGCGGAAGATACCCGCCTGCGAATCGGCGACCTCGTGGTGGATGCTGCCAGCCGCCAAGTGCGTCGCGGCGAGCTGCGCATACCCTTGACGCGCACCGAATATAACCTGCTGGAACGGTTGGTCTATCGCCGCGGACGAGTCGTTTCCCGTCGCGCATTGATCGAATCTGTCTGGGGATTTGACCGCGAGATTGAGGAAAACACTCTCGACGCATTCATGCACCTGCTGCGGGTCAAGGTCGATGGCCCGGGGCGTCCTAAACTGATTCATACTGTACGTGGGATCGGATACATGATTCGACACGATGCTGACGAATAGAGCAAAGGTGAAAAAGCTTTCCATCGGCACTCGTCTCACGCTCTGGTACGTGGCGATCTTCGCGCTTGCCCAGATCATCTTCGGTGCGGGTATGTGGTTTTCACTCAGCTACCATCTCTACGATCTGGCCGATGACAGCCTGGAGAATCAGATTGAAGATCTCAAGAATTTCATGGAAGCGCAAAAGAAAGACGCTTCGATTGCCAAGCTGCAGGAAGAAGTAGCCGAAGCTTATTTGCTGGAGCACTCCGGCGACTATCTCGAGTTATCTGCAGACAATGATCAACTGATTTATCGTTCCAACTTTCTTCAGAGTCATGCGGTGAAGATGCCAGCTGGTCAGTTTGATAAGCCGATGTTTCGCAGCTTCTGGATCGCAGGAAGGCCATTTCGCTTCACCGTTGAGAAGCTGTCGGCGAACGGCCACACCTATCGCGCCACGACAGGCGTTCCCATGGACGATGAGGTGGAGACTCTGCATTTGTTTCGGACTTACTTGTTCATGTTCGCGCCGCTGTTATTTCTAGTTGCCGCGATTGGGGGAAACTGGCTCAGCCGGCGAGCGCTGGCCCCAGTGGATGCGATCGTGCAGACGGCACACCAAATTGGTGGGGTCAATCTCGATCGACGTCTTCCCCGGCTCGAAACGGGCGACGAGTTGCAGCGATTATCCGACACATTGAACGAAATGCTCGATCGTATCGAGAAGGCCTTCTTGCGGGTGACCCAGTTTACGGCGGACGCTTCGCACGAGCTACGAACTCCAATCTCGCTCATTCGCACCGAGGCCGAGCTGGCGCTGCGCCGGTCACGGGGCGAAGCGGAGTACAAAGAATCTCTGCGCGCCATCTTGCTTGAGGCGGAACGTACGACATCTATCGTGGAGCAACTCCTCGCTCTGGCTCGCGCTGACTCCGACCGCCAGACCCTCCGGATGGAAACGGTTGATCTCTCTGAGTTGATCCGAGAAGCGCACGAGAGCTGGCGTCAGGTAGCGGAGATCCGCGGTCTCCAATTTTCGGCTGGGATTGAGGAGAACATTTTGGTCATTGGGGATCTCACGGCACTGCGCAAACTCGCCGACCTTCTAATCGACAATGCATTGAAGTACACGCCCTCACCCGGGGACGTGCAGCTTTCCCTTCGCCAAGCCGGAGAGAATGCAGTGGTGGCCGTGCGCGACTCGGGACCCGGAATTGCCGAAAGTGAACAAGTTAAGATCTTCGAGCGTTTCTATCGAGTGGACAAGGCCCGAAGTCGAGAACAAGGCGGGTCGGGACTGGGTCTAGCGATTGCGAAATGGATCGTCACTCAGCATCGCGGAACCATCTCCATAAAAAGCGCCCTCGGAGCGGGAAGCACTTTCTCGGTCGAACTTCCGGTAGCTTCGATTGCCCAGTATTCCTTAAAAGAACACGGAAAACTTTCTGCGCGAAATAGCTGAACACTTCGCTCCCTGGAGTTCGCTCGATCTCAGGCAAAACTGATATTCTCTCGACGTTCGAAGCACGCCATCGCCCGCGTGCTACGCATTTTCAGATGCTTTTCATGTTGGTGAGATATGTTCTCGTGAGGAGGTCTGGGCCGAAAATGTCGCGACGCCTTCTGCTCGCAGTGACTGCTGCTGTAGTTATGTGCGCTTGTGCACCATCGACTCTGGCGCAGGCGCGGGAGGACGAAACCGCCCCTGGCTTGGTGCAACCTGCCGGCCCAAATCAGGCGCCACCTCGGGTCATCACGCTGGCGGATGCGGTCGAGCAGGCGCGGCGGGTTGACGCGCACTTTCAATCTGCCATAACCGATGCAAAGCTTGCGCATGAAGATCGCACTCAAGCCAGAAATGCAATCCTGCCAACCATCAGCTATACGAGTCAGGCGCTGCTAACGCAAGGCAACGGCGGTCGAACGACCGTTGGACGCTTCGTGACTAATGATGGCGTGCACGTCTACCGGTCCTGGGGCGTCCTTCACGAAGACCTGAGCCCTGCGAATTATCTTGGGACTTCGTATCGGCAGGCGCAGGCCGCAGCAGCGATCGCGAGCGCAAGAGCCGAGATCGCACAGCGCGGACTGAACGCGACTGTAGCCAGGCTTTATTACGCGCTGGCGGTGGCGCAACGCAAATATGCGACGGCGCAAATGGCTGCTGATACGGCCAAACATTTTTATGACATCACGCAGGATGCGGAACGCGTCGGACAGACAGCGCACAGCGACGTTCTGCAGGCGGAGATTCAATATCGGCAACAGGACCAGGCATTCCAGGAAGCGAAGCTTGCCATGGAATCGGCGCGAATGGATCTCGCTGTGTTGATCTTTCCCACCCTGAACGAAAATTTCAGCATCGTTGATGACCTGGATTCGGCTGTGGCGCTGCCGAGTTTCCAGGAGACGCAAAAAATGGCGGCCGGCAAGAACCCCGATCTGCAGGTTGCCATGCAGGCGCTCTATCAGGCCAAAGTTGCCGTGCAAGCGGCCAAAGGCGCGTTTCTGCCGGCTTTCTACACCGACAGCGTCTATGGGATTGAGGCAAACGATTATGCGCTGCACAGCCGTAACATCGAGGAGAAAGCGGCTGGAGTTTTGCCCAATCTTGGATATTTCATCACAGTGGGGGTGAATGTGCCCGTATGGGACTGGGGTACATTGCGCAGCAAGCTGCATCAGGCCGAGTTCAAGCGCGAACAGGCGCGGGTAGAACTGAATCAAACGCAGCGTGAGCTTTTGAGCAATCTCTATGGCTCGTACAATGAAGCAGCCGTGGCACGAACCGCAGTGGACGAGACCAGGCATACTGCCGATCTTGCGGCAGAGAGCCTTCGCCTGACTGACTTGCGGTATAAGGCCGGGGCTTCGACTGCCCTCGATGTTGTCGTCGCGGAAAACACGTTGACGCAGGCGCGCAACAGCTACAACGATGCTGAGCTACGCTATCGGGTCGCGATTGCCGATTTGCAGACTGTAACGGGAAGCTTCTAGACAAAACTATGGGTTCGACCGGAACCGAAAGGTCCAGAAAGTTGCGTTCGAAAATCTACGCGGCAGAGCCCCTGCTCCAGAACAAGGCGGTAGCATTCGTTTCTGCCGTCGCGCTCGGATTGATTCTGCCTAGTCTTGGATGTTCATCCAAGCAAGAAAAGGAACCCTTGCCCGTAGTGGCTGTACAAGCCGCTCCCGTCAAGACCGAAACCATTCAATCCAGAATCACCACGAACGCGGTTTTGTATCCACGCGATCAGGTGGCGATTGTCCCCAAGATTGTTGGGCCGATCAAGGAGTTCTACGTCAAGCGTGGCAGCCATGTCCATGCGGGCGAGACGGTGGCCAAGATTGAAGACACGGACCTCAAAGGTGCACTGACAGAAAGTCAGGGAAATTATCAGCAAGCGGAAGCTGCTTACAATACTGCTTCGCAATCGGCCGAGCGCGATCTGAACATTGCAAAGGAACAACTCCACGCCGCCCAATCTCTCTACGAGAGCCGCGAGACACTTTACAAGCAAGGGGCCATGGCCCAGAAAGATGTGCAGGACGCGAAGATTGCTTTGTCGCAGGCCCGCAATCAATACGATCTGGCGGAGAAGCAATACACTCTGAAATCGGCCGAGGGCCAGTTGACGGCGGCGAAAGGGAAACTCGCGACCGCCGAGGCCGATGTGAGCTACAGCACGATCGTTAGTCCAATCGACGGAGTGGTGACAGAGCGGCCTTATTATGCAGGGGAAACACCGGCCAGCGGTGCGCCGATCGTAACGGTGATGGACCTTGCAAGAATAGTCGCGCGCGCCTACCTGACGCCGCAGCAAGCCGCGCAGGTGCATGTGGGCGACGGGGCTTCGATTACTCCAGAAAATGGGCAGCCAGAGGTTCTGGGGAAAGTGACGGTCGTGAGTCCCGCGGTCGATCCAAATAGCACGACCGTTCAAGTCTGGGTCGAAGCGCTCAACCACGGCGAAAGACTTAAACCGGGCACGACAGTGAGCGTGAGCATCGTCAGCAGGACCGTTAAAGATGCATTAGTTGTGCCCGCTGAGTCCGTCATTACGGCGCCGGACGGAACCGCTTCCGTTATGGTGATCGGGCCCGATCAAGTGGCGCATGCCACGGCCGTAAAAACCGGAATCCGCCAGGAGGACTACGTTCAGATTCTCAGCGGACTCCAGGCCGGTCAGCAGGTCGTAACCCAAGGCGCATATGGATTGCCGGATGGCGCCAAGGTCACGATATCGAGTCCCGAACCGGCGGAAAAGAACGCTGAGCCGTAACTTCCCATCGATGGCAACTTCCAATCAAATACCTGGGACAAACGCGCAACCGCCCAAACCGGAAGCCGAACGCTATTGGTTCGCGCGCGAGCACAAATCGATCATCTTCCTGATCATCGTTCTCGCGCTGGTGGGCGGATATCTGCTGTTCAGCATCCCGATCTCGGTTTTCCCCACCACAGATTTTCCACGCGTGCTCATCGCGGTTGATAACGGAGTTATGCCCATCGATCAGATGCTGGTGACGATCACCCGGCCGATCGAAGAAGCGGTCAGCGGAGTCGAAGGCATTCAGGATGTGAAATCGGTGACCAGCCGGGGGTCGGCTGAAATTGATCTCTACTTCAGTTGGCGCGTAGACATGTTTCAAACGCTGGAACGCGTCAATGCCGCATTGGCGCGGCTGGCTGGGACGCTGCCTGCGACGGCAAAAATTTCGACCGAGCGCCTGGAGTTTTCCAGTTTCCCGATTCTCGGTTACGGGCTCACTTCGAACACTGTTTCCCAGCGACAGCTCTGGGAGATGGCCACCTACACCATGAAGCCGCGGCTGTCGAGCATTGCGGGCGTAGGGACAATTCTGATTCAGGGCGGAGAAGTGCCTGAATTCCACATCGTCCCGGACCCTGCCAAATTGCGGGCCACGACCGTGAACGTCTCCGATATCCTCTCCGCGGTCGATCGGTCGAACATCATCGAGTCACCGGGATTGTTTCCGCAAAATCACAAGCTGTATCTGGGATTGATCACTGGGCAAGCCCACAACCCCCAAGAAATCGCAAATATCTTCGTTAAAAATTCATCGGGCGGCGCTCCAATACGCGTGGCCGACATTGGACAAGTGACGGATTCCTACGAGCCGCATTTCACCATTGTCACGGCTAACGAGAAACCCTCCGTATTGATCAATGTCAATCGCCAGCGCGGCAGCAATACCATGCAGGTCGCCGATGCGGTCAAAGCCGAAATGATGCAGTTGGAGAAGACGCTGCCGCCCGGCGTGCGCGTCAGCACGTTCTACGATCAGTCGTGGATCGTGGGCCAGTCGATCAAAAGCGTTCGCGATGCGATCCTGATCGGTCTGGTGCTGGCTTCCGCAGTGCTCGTTCTGTTTCTGCGGGACTGGGGCACTTCGTTCATCGCCGGGATGGTCATCCCCATCAGCCTGCTCGTCACGTTTATCGTCATGCGTTTGCTGGGCGAGAGCTTTGATCTGATGACGCTGGGCGGGATGGCGGCAGCGGTTGGTTTGATCATCGATGATGCGATTGTGGTTCTGGAAAATGTGACGCTGCATCGCGAAGCAGGCGAAGGACGGTTCGAAGCAGTTGCCATGACGCTCCGGGAACTGTCGCTGCCGCTCGTCGGTTCGACCCTGACGCCGATCGTTGTGTTTCTGCCGCTGATCGCGATCACCGGTGTTACCGGCGTCTTTTTCCGGGCGATGGCGATTACGATTGGCTCCGCATTGCTGACTTCGCTCGCCTTGGCACTCACGTGGACTCCCACGCTCTGCCTGTATTTGCTGCGCACACAGTCGACGAACGAAAACAATCACGAGCAGACGCCCCTGACCCGAGACGATTTGCCACCTGAGGTTCAGACCTACTTGCCGCGTGAAATGGAGGCTCAGCGCTCGAGCATTGAAGTGAGCCGATTATTACAAGCCGAAGAAGAGCATCTGATGAAGGGCTACTTCGGCAGGGTGATTCGCTTCTACGAATCGTGGTTCAAGCGCAGTCTCAAACATCCGATCTGGGTGCCAATTCTCACCGTCGTTCTGATTGCCGTGTCCTATCTGTGTTATCAGGAGATCGGTTCCGACCTGCTGCCAAAAATGGATGAAGGCAGCTTCATCCTCGACTACGTCACGCCTCCCGGAAGTTCGCTTGAAGAAACGAATCGCATGATCACGCACATTCTTGAGATCGTGCACTCGGTTCCGGAGGTGGAGAGCACTTCGCGGCGAACCGGGTTGCAGTTGGGATTGGCCGCGGTGACCGAGGCGAATGTTGGTGACATTTCCGTTGACTTGAAGACCGACCGCAGCCGCGATATCTGGGAGATCATGGACGAAGTCCGCACGAAGGTTGCTCAAGCCGAGCCGGCCGTGGAGGTGGAGTTCACACAAAAGTTGCAGGACATGATTGGAGATCTCAC
>Ga0335073_10002844_pt1 | contig 23834 bp, 14 predicted proteins | sample Lox_Sample_22_FD_207093 | JGI IMG/M metagenome (GOLD analysis project Ga0335073, IMG submission 207093) | Soil microbial communities from Loxahatchee National Wildlife Refuge, Florida, United States - Lox_Sample_2.2 | ecosystem: Environmental > Terrestrial > Soil > Wetlands | place: USA... | reverse complement strand
TCGGCATTCATGCGTGCCTTCAACACGCGGATACGGCCGAGTTTGCCGAAATCGGCGGAATGCGCGTCGTAGCTGAAGGCACAGGCGATGAGTACATCGAACGCTGCGTCGCCCGCCTCGCGCGCTGCTGCAACCAGGTCCTCCCTCGTGACGGTTCCGAACTCAGGCCCAATGAAGATGCCCGCTCGCTTCTCACTGCCGTCACCATCTGAGAAGCGTCCTTCGGCGCAGATGTAATTACCGGGCCAGGGTGCCAGCGCGGTGAAGGCGATCTTGTCTTCTTTATGTGCTTGCTGCACACCCGAGACTCTGAGATTGTTGAGGATAATTTGGACAAAATCCTGAGCGTCACGCGTGTCTGCGTCGCTGCGTCCCGATGTTTCGATCAGATCTTCGTCTTCATTCACTGCAAGCACGCGATGCGGCGAGAGGCTTTCTACGGTAAAAGGGCCAGCAACGCGAACTTTTTTCTTGTCCTCATAAGGTTTGTCATACAGATGCTCAAAATCGGCCTTGCCGGCGATAGATGCATCCATCGCCTTCTGGCGGGCGATGCGCTGTTCCCGCCATGCGGAGTGCAGTTGCTTCGCTTGCACAGACCATTTGTCGTCGGCCTCGCGCGGAATTTGCCATTCTTCCCACTTCGAACCGAGCGCAGCATTCAACTGCACGCGAAGAGGTTCGAGGCGGGCCTCGTAGTCTTCCCAAATCACGTCGATTTCGGAGTTGTTGGCAATCGACTTGAGCGTAATATGCGGCACACGCTCATACACAAAGCCATGGCGGATGCTGCCGTGAGTGGGTGTGCCAGAAGAAACCTTACCCTGAAGTTCCGCTTCTTTGGCTTGCCCTTCGGGGCTGTCAGCCAAAAAATAGTATGGATAACGAGCGCCCATGATGCGAGCGCGAGAGAGCGCGAGCGCTACCCGCGAGGTGTCTATCGTAATCCAGCGGCGGCCCCACTGCTCTGCCATATAGGCAGTTGTCCCGGAGCCGCATGTTGGATCGAGCACAAGATCGCCTGGGTCTGTTGCCATCAAGATGCAACGCTCGATCAAGCGCGGTGGGCTCTGTACGACATAGATTTTTTCCGTGCCGAACCCACTCTGTCTGGTATCGGTCCATAAGTTGTTGAAAGCCTGAAAGGAAAAGTCGTCGAAAAACCGAACGAAACGAAGGGTGTTACCGATGTCCATCAGTCGATGGCTCTTGCAGATGCGCGATAAACCCAGAGAGTTCGTCTTCCAACCGCCCTTGCCAGGTACAAATGTTCGTCCGCGGAATTGAAATGGGAACGTGGTTGTAGGTGCGCCAGTTTGTGACGTCAGGGGGTTTGGGCTGAATAGTGCCACGTCGCGGGGCAGCGTATCTACTTCCGTCATCTCAGAAGATGTTAGTGCGCGATCAAACACGCCTTCCGATCTACACATCCGGTAGTTGCTGTCATCGCTCGGCGACCGTCTGAAGTAGATTCTGCGGTATTTGATCGACGAAATGTGGCGTGCGTACCACAAGACATAATCAGCGACAGAGGGGAGCACATCCGTGGCAATCGCCGGGCTGCCGGCCCCTGTTGTTTTCAGCGTGGTAATCTGCGAGCAAAAGTTTTCGGTCCCGAAAACCTCATCCATGACTGCTCGAAGCAGATGTACGTTCTCTCCTCCAATCTGAACGAAGATTGAACCGGATTCGGTTAGCAAGTCGCGCACCACTGTCAACCGGTCTCGCAAGTAAGTCAGATATGAATGAATCCCATCCCGCCAGGTATCGCGGAATGCCTTTACTTGTTCCGGCTCGCGAGTGATGTGATCGACATTTCCGTCCTTGACGTCGCGGCTCGTTGTGGACCACTGAAAATTGGAGTTGAACTTGATGCCATAAGGCGGGTCGATGTAGATGCACTGCACCTTACCGCGCAGTCCTTCACGTTCTGCAAGTGACGCCATCACCTGCAGGCTGTCGCCCAGGATCATCCGGTTCGACCAGTGCGCATCGTGCTGGTAGAACTCCGTACGGGCGGCTTCGCTGGGGAGGCCATTAAAATTCGCAAAGAGGTCAAACTGAGGTTCGGCGGCAGCCTTGCCGGCCTTCGTCTGCCGTTCGAGATCGTCAATCAGAATCTTGGGTTGGACCTTTTCCTGGATGTAAAGCGGCGGCGCGGGCACCACCAAATCGGACCAGTCCTGTTCGTCTTTGCCTTTCCACACGAGTTGCGGATCGAGGTCACGGTTGCGGCGCTCGTAGGCCACGCGAATGGGCGAGAGCTCGTCTGCCCGCATCACAGACTGATATTCGGCGGTAGGTATATTGCGGCGCGAAGCCTCCTTATGAAGGAGCGTATCGACAATTTTTTTCGGCTTCTCTTTTACCGTTTTTGGCATCGCTCTCCCTTTACTGCGCCGCTGGGGCGGTCCGGGCCTGACTCACGGAATCGACAATCTTCCGAAACTCGCTCTCGACGCGAGCTCCGAAATCGGCTTCCATGCCAAACACTTCAGTGAATTCGGCGAATGCCCAACGGCCAAACTTTTCGCTATTGTTCACTCCGGGAATCCAGTAGTTCTCCATGGTCAGCTTCTTGTCTTTGGCGTCTTCACGCCGGTATCCCTTTACCTCGACAACCAGATGAAGGAGGTCGTTCTCGCCGTGCCCGTCTTCGACCAGAACGATGAAGTCGGGGCGATAGTTGTGGCTCTCCGACCCGTGACGGTATGGCACGTCGAAGCCCAAATTGTGATTTTTCACGTAGGAGCGCACGCGCGGGTGGTTTTCCGCCACACGACAGAACTCCGCTTCCCAATCGCTGTCGAGAATCACCCAATTGATGTGGCAGCGGCGTGAATCCGTCTCCCACCGGCTCGTTTTAGATGTAGTGAAATTTACGTGACTCGTTGAGCCGACTGGATTGTAAGGGTCCAGCAGCACTTTGATAGGCGCCCGGTCGGCGGCCTCCGCTGTGATTGCCGCTGTGATGCGGTCGCAAGCCATGTCGGCAAGGTGCCGATAGAGAATCTGAGCCGGGTAAGTGTCGCCCTTGCAGATGAGGCAAGTGTCCAGCCAGTCTTTGACGATTCGCTTGAGCTGACCGAACAGGTGGAGCTTGACTTCTTCGCCGGGATCGCGCCACTTCGTATAGAGCAAGTGCGTCGTGAGGCGGTAGAGCACTGTCGATGGCCTCGTATCGCGTAGATGAGCAACAGTAAGGTTCACGCTTTCGCCGACGATGCCGGCGTTTTGCGTCTGCGAAGGGCCGGTCAACTCCGGCGTCAAATTCAAATTGGAGTCAGCCGTGAATTTGGCTGTGAGCCGTTCGTTCGGCAATTCGACGCGGTAGCCCATGACGCGGGGGAAGCTGATTTCCAAGGCATCGCGGTCAGGCCGGACGGCCTTCACCTGGATGGTCTGCCGGGGCGGGACAGGGACAACCACAACTGGCTTCGCGGCAAAATCAAACGGAATGCCAAGGACATCGGCATATTCGACGTTGAAGAGCCCTTCTTCATTCAAGTCGTACGACTGGCGGCGCAGTGCCCGCCCGATGACCTGCTCGCACAGAAGTTGGGTTCCGAAGGCACGTACACCAAGCACATGTGTGACGGTGTTGGCATCCCAGCCTTCCGTAAGCATGGCAACCGAGACAACGCACCGGATGTCGCTGCCCAGACGGCCCTCCTTCCCAACGGTATTCATGACTTCCCGGAGGACCAGCACATCGTCGATCTCTTCAGCCTGTACTTGATGACCGCTGCGTTCGACCATCTCGCGCCTGAACTGTTCAAGCTCCGCAGCTGCGGCTTTCCGAAAGTTGTCATCCAGCGGTTCGCCTGATTCGAGCTGCTCGCTGTCAATCAGGAGCGTGCGCGGGCGAGGATAGGGGTTGCCGTGCTCGTCGAAGTTTCGGAAGTGTTCGAGACGGCCATTCTCAAGCTGGGTCGATCCGTCTTCATTGGGGCGGAAAAAACCGGAGACGTAATCGTAGACGAGCTTGGATGTTGATGTGTTGTTGCACACAACGATGAAGCACGGCGGAACCTTGATTCCAGCTTCCTGCCACTTTTCGAATGTTTGCTTGTAGTGGCCGTATAAGGCGTCGAGGGCGGTGTACAAAGGCGTGGGCAGGCTCAGTGGATCGAGGTTTTCCGCTTTACCGCGGCCCTTTTTTGGCATCTTCCTGCGGATGTGTTCCCAGAGATTCCTGAAGATCGGAATTTCCGCGCCGGGGATGTTGTCGGCCACGGGGACGCGCGGGAGCTTGACGATGCCGCATTCGATGGCATCCATGAGAGAGAAGTCAGACATGGTCCAGGGAAAGAGTGTGCCCTCGGCGTATCCGGAGCCGCGCAGAAAAAACGGCGTGGCGGACAAATCAACCACGCGCGTGAGGCCAACTTTACGTTTCACGGCTTCTAGGCCGTTGATCCAAAGCCGCGCGGCCTCCTTGTTGCGCTCCGCCTCTTCCTTGTCGTCACGAGAGAGATCTTCTTCGTCGGTGTCGCCGGGCTTCTCCTTATAGCAATGATGGGCTTCGTCGTTCAGAATCATGATGTTTTTCAGGCCCATCAGGTCCGGCATGACGCGCTGAATCATCTGGCCTTCGGTTTCCTGTGTGTCGATTGGAGTACCGTGGCGACCCTCGAGAAGCGCGCGGCCACCCTTCGAAATCTCCAGCCGCTCGCGCAATTTGAACGCGTGATAGTTGGTAATAACGATCTTCGCCCGTTTGACGTCGTCCAGCATATCTGTGGGCACGAGTTCACGGTTGGCATAGTAGCTGTCGGGATCGCTTGGTAGGAGAACCCGAAGCCGGTCTTTGATGGTTAGGCCAGGCGTGACTACCAGAAAGCCGCGGGTGAAATGCGTGCTGCCGGGACGACGGACTGCATTCACAGTTTGCCAGGCGATGAGCATAGCCATGACTGTTGTTTTGCCGGCACCTGTCGCAAGTTTGAGAGCCAGGCGAGTCAGTTCAGGATTGGCTTCGGCATTGGCGTTGGCCAGGTGCTCCAGAAACCTCTTTGCCGCCGGGCGCTTCGGCGCAACCTCAGTAAGCCAAATTGCGGTTTCAACGGCCTCTATTTGGCAAAAGAATGGGCGGATGCCCTGGAACTGATGGCTCCTCCAATGCTGGAGGAGCCGCGCCGTCTCTGGAGTGATGAGCCAGTCGTTAGGGCTGGGCAGGCGCCGCCACTCATCCACCTGCTGGCGTAACTCGTTGATGATGGGAATTGGTTCATACCGCTGTTTGCCGGTGGAAACGCCCGTTTCGTCCTCGAACTCGAAACCTTCCTGAATCGGGGATCCTTTTTGCTTGCGGGGCTTCGGGATCGGTGTGATGAACTGCGCGGTTCGGCGCGCATCGACGGTCCGTTGGGTCGGCTGACCGCTCGCATCCAGTTCCCAGTGCTGGGCCGGGTACTCGTAGGGCGAATTGAGGATCGGATGCTCGAAAAAGCGGTTTTCCATCGTCGGTCGTGCCCCTTTTTGCGCCGTGACTTTCCCCGGTTACCTCGCGCTTGCGCGATCACAACGCTACTTCAAGACGGTCAGCGGCCAGTGCGGGAGACTCGCGCGGCCGAAATTGCCATTTCTCAGAACGATACAAGTGTACGACGCAGAGGAGGATTTCCAATGAATTCCGACCTTGACTTCCTCAGATAACCCTCCATCTGTCATACTTTTACCGTTCCCCCCCAAACAGGTACCGTTCCTTCGAGCTGTGACTGAAATCTTATGGAAAAGGAAATGCCACACCTAGCGGTACTGATTGACGCTGAAAACGCCCAACTAGCGATTCTCCCTGAGCTATTCAGCGAGATCGCCAAGATTGGGATAGCCACTGTAAAGCGAGTGTATGGAGACTTCACGACAGCGGCATTGTCGTCGTGGCGCGAACCGATGCTTGCGCATTCAATTCAGCCGATACAACAATTTCGGAACACAGTTCACAAGAATGCAAGTGACAGTGCGCTGATCATCGATGCAATGGATCTGCTGCACTCCAGGAAATTCGATGCATTCTGCATCGTGTCGAGTGATAGCGACTTTACCCGGTTGGCGAGCAGAATCAAGGAAGAGGGAGTTCTGGCCTATGGCTTCGGCGAACAGAAGACTCCAAAGTCATTTATCGCCGCTTGCGACAAATTCATATACACGGAAATCCTGCGAAAGTCGCCCCATGAACTGTCCGGGCCTGCCACTCCATCGGCGGAACTTCCGGGTAATTTGAGTAATATTGCGCCGGCTCTGGTTAGTGCGGTGGAATCCTGTGTTGATGAGGCAGGGTGGTCCTTTTTAGGAACGGTGGGTAATCTGCTCGCTAACCGCATCCCTGATTTCGATCCGAGGCACTACGGCTTTAGGAAGTTGTCTTCTCTAATTGAAGCAATCGGACTTTTTGAGATACAGAGGCGCGGTAGCGATCAAGCTCCGCAAATATTTGTGCGGGTGTCGCTAGACGAAACGACCGCCGGCTCTGCCCCGTAATCGAGTAGGCAGCTAGCCAATTGTCGGAGAGCGTTAGACCTGAAAATGAATGTCCCAGGCGTTCGAACCCTCATCAATAATGCCACCATTTCTTGAAACAAAAAGAAGGCCCAACGGAGAGGCTTTAAAGCCGTGGCGGATGTTCCGCTCGAAATCGACAACATCTCCACGGTGAACCGTTTGCCCATTCAGCGATTCATCGTCGGAAATCACAATTGCTTCACCATCAACGATAAACATCGTTGCATCCACCGAGTGCGAATGAAGAGGCACTTGCCCCCCCGGATTTACTTGCACCAAGAGATCTTGTGCCTTTCCGGCCTGGAGGTTTGCCGTCAATGCGTACGCGGTGACGTCCGGCAATCCTTCGTGACTGAAAGGCTTCATATGGGTGATCCGGCTCATATTCTCTCTTCTCCTTGGGAAAATCGGTGCTAATCCCATTTCAGACTCGATCACTTTTCATCTTCTTTGACCGTGGGCGTCGTATCACCGAAGTGTACCATCCCCCCTTTGATGACCAAAGTTCGGTCAAAGATTCCGGAAAAGCCAGCGGTAACGCTATGCTCGGCAACGATGTACGATGCGCCACGCGCTCTCATGGTCTGCATCCATTGACGAATTGCCTCAACATGTTCAGAGTCAATTCCCGAAGTCGGCTCATCGAGCAGAAACAGTTTGGACTCACCTGCAGACAAAAGACGCAGTGCCTCTATCCGCCGTTGTCCTACAGACAGAGATCCGATCCTCTTTGACCCGCTGACATGCTCTCCTTCCACCATCCCCGAGTCAGACCTAAGGCCGTAAAGGGAACTCAACACCCCCCGGCTATTCTTGACCGTCAGGAAATCAAACGAACGTATCCCCTGTCCCATGTAGCGCACACCAATCAGCAGTAAGCATTTCGGACGGCTAGACGTGAGGTCCGCACCCAAGAGCTTGCAACAACCCGACAACGGCCGCTGAAGGCCGAAAAGGGTCTTGAGCAGTGTGCTCTTTCCTGACCCGTTACTCCCGAGAACCAACAACGATTCCCCCTGTTGCAGCGTAAATGTGACGTCTCGCAAGACTGGCAGAGAGTAACCCACTGTTAAGGCTTCAGACTGCGCGGCGACCTTACTCACAGAGCTACTCATCGACGCCCTCCGATAACATGTCCGTTCCGAATTGCTCTTTGGATCGGATCGCCGACAATCTCCCAGCTTGCAACGTGATAAATACGTCTCCTATTCTCCTCATCGCGTGTAAGTCATGGTCAGCTACTATAACCAGCCTCGATCGTGCCTCTGTGGAGATTAAGGTCGTAGCGGCATTCTTGGCGTCAAAAGCGAGTCCCGCAAACGGCTCGTCCAGCAAGAGCACACGTTTTCGAGCAAGAACCACCGCGCTGAGCGCCACGAGTCTCTGCTGTCCCCATGAAAGCTCGCACAGCCTTATCGAGTTGGAAGTATCAACGCCCCCGGCCAAGAGGAGATCGACGACGGTCTGAGAGATCTGAAGCGATTCCGCTTTTGGCTCTGCTCGCCGGTCACTGGTCAGAATCCAGCGTCCAGCTGAGGGGTCGCTCACGATCGATAAATATTCCTTAATCCCGAGTTCGAGCGGCAGAACCGTTGCCTGGTGTAGACGTGCCGACAGCTTAAGTAGGTTACGCGCACGCATTGATTGTTTACCACCATCTTCTAACACCTCTCCAGAGTTAGGATGATAGAAACCTGCCAAGACATCTAATAGGGTGGATTTGCCGGAGCCATTCTCTCCCTGTAAACACACAACACCGTTGCGGGGAAACTGAATCGTGATATCGTCGAGTGCCCGAACGGCCCCGAAGCATACCGACAGGTTGCGAACAGAAATCATTTCGTTTCCGCCCAAGGATTCTTGGATGATCTTAGCGACCACACCGCGACAGCGGCTAACGCGATACCACTGAATGCCATTTGCGCAAAGCCCGCCTGGGCCATGCTTGATCCAAGAAAGCGCATCAATTCAGGAATACCGACAATGATGATTGCCCCTAAAGAAGTGCCGCGAATGCCCCCAACCACGCCAAAGAATCCGATTGCCAAGATGGTGATCGAAGTGTCGGTCGAGAACAGAGTCGGGTCAATATACGTAAGGAAGGATCCGAATACCGCACCAGATAAGCCCACAATTACGCCGTATGCGATGCCAACCTGGGCATGGGTTGCAAAGGATGAAATGCCCAGAGTATCTGCAAGTTCGCTGCTTCGGGCAACAACGGCCGCGGATAGGGCAAAAGCGGACCGCGCGATCTTCCGCAATATCAATGCCACAAAAATGGCGAATACCACTCCGATTGCCGCAAAGTACAACACAGGATTGCCTTGTTTTGTGTTTCCGATGAGACTGGGAATATTGGGTATTCCAAGAACGCCACCGATGATTGGACGAATATTCGCAATTAAGCCGAGCCAGACGACCTGAAACGCAAAACTGGTAAGCGCGTAATCATCACCAACGACGCGTTCGGCCGCCAGAACCAAGGCCGAGCCAGCGAGGCCGCTTGCAACGAACGCTGCCAGTGCGCCCATCAGTGCAGAGCCACTTGCCATCGCTGTGACGGCATAAACATAAGCGCCGGTGCCGAAGACGGCGCCATGAGCGATCGAGGTCAGATTCAGACGCTTCTGAAGAAACGCAGATCCCGCCCCACACGCAAAGAAGAACGTTACGACGACAATAATGTTGGCGGCGAAGCTCATCTCGCTCCTTGAACTGTGCGGGATGTGCCTCTGCGGAGCAAGAGGTACGCTACGATAGCGAACAGAATTAGATCTGCAATGGACTGATTAAAAATCAATTGCACGATTACATAGATTGTTCCCAGAATCAGTCCACCGAGTACTGTTGCGTTAAGAGTAGGTGCGGGAAGCAGGAGCGCTGCTCCCGCACCATATAGAAACGCGCTCAATCCGCCTTCGGGAGTGCTCCCGCCCGCGAGCGCAAAATAGCAACCTACTACGCCAGATGCGAGCCCAGTCACCACGCCAGTGACGGGAGCGAGGGTTGAACGTTCAATACCGATCTCGCGTGCAAAGTCCTGGTTTTGCGCCCAAAGATCGAGGGCTAGTCCCGTGCGCCGGCTGGCCCACAACAGGACCAGAATGACAACCGCCCCACCGCAGACGATTGCGTAAATGGCTGGTAATCCGATTATCGAACTGGGAAGTATCTGAGTCTGATTTGGCGACCAAATTGGCTGTCGAAGGCCCGGTCCGCGCACAAGGCCGACGAAGCCCGAAATAGCCGTGCTGACACCGAGGGAAAAGACCAGCAGCGCCATCCCGATTTTTGAATGGGCGGAAAATAGGCGATGTATTGCAGAATTCCATCCCACGACGACTAAGATGGCGACGAGGATCCCAAGTCCGGAGCAGGCTACGACACCCACAGCCGGCTTCCCGGCGAATAGACCCGACGCGCTCGTGAATGACTCTGCACTCAATACCACGGCGAATGCAACCGCGAAATCAAACCCACGGAAGAGGGAATATTGGATTCGTACCGCAATCCCGGCAAGAGCGAATACAATTGCCCCTGGAGCTATGACTGAAAGCAAATTCATCTCTACCTTCGTACCCGGTTTAGCCAATTGTCTTTGCGTATTCGATTGCGACCTCTTTGAGAAAGGCATCTGTGGCCAACCGGTCTTCCCATACTCTGCTTAGCCACTGTTTGTGTTTGCAGATGGGCAACCTGCACGACGCTTCGGTGCACTTTCCATGAGCGAAGTGAACCTCGACGCGGCAAGTGTGCAGCGGCTCACTCATCTCGGCCCCAACAAGGGCCAGCCACCGCACTTTATCTATCAGACCCGAACGGTCTGGGCTGTCAGATTCCGTCAGTTTGCTCTCAGATACAACGCCAACCATTAGAAACTCAGCCAAGATATTGTCCTCTAGCATCTCATGTTCGCTGATCGACCTGGGTTTGGGGTCGTCGCTCTCCGGCGAAGGTTTGGTGTCTCCGGGTCCGCAGTCCACAGTGTTTCCACCATCGTCTCCATCGCGAGCTACAACGGCTATCCGAAGATGTCGGAGCAGCCTCTGTGCAAGACTAGATTCACCCACTTTGTCGTCGGGCAAATCGTCATCCTTGCATCCGCACAGATCCGACATCAGGAGCCGCCACAGAGCAACTGGTCGCCCGCAACTCTTCTTCTGCCATTGCATCCCTTCATCACACGCAAGGGTACGGTGTAACCAATCTTCTGCCCAGCCCAATTCCACGCCCGTGCTGGCGATCATTCCGCCCTTGACTTTCCCACTTCGTACACCCAACAACCGCACCAAAGCGTCTATTCTCTGGCACTCCTCGAACAAAGCAAGGAGATTATCTGTCCTTTGGGAAGGTTCAAGATCGCTGCCCAAACGTTCAGCATAAGCCCGTACTTTCACGACTGAGGACAAACACCGCAGCGCAACTTGTCTCTCCTCCGGCTTCTCCATCAAGTCGCTGCCTTTTTTCAAGCCTCTGTCTTCCACGTATTGCGCGAACTTATGGTGCTCAACTTGCCCATCAGGCCACTGGCTCAAGCCATATTGGACCCATTTTTCGAACTCCGGGTTCCATTTCTCATCCTGTATGCCACAAGAGAATCGAATAGCATCCAACAACCCATCCATGGCCTCGGTGCTTCTCTTCGTCAGGCTGCGAGGTGAATTACCATCAAAATATGCCGCAAGGATTTCCGAACGATTTTCTTCAAAGCGTTCCAATCTGGTACGGCCCGATTTGAATATCCCATTTTTTCCGCGCTTTGGCAGAGGAGCACCCATGGCATTGTCAATTTCCTTCAGAAACGCATGCTCATGCTTTCTCTCTGACTTCAGCGCCTTGTTGATCCAAGTACTCTTGATACGAGAAAAGCCACCAAAGTCCACAAAAAGAGGTGCGTACAAGTACCGCTTAATTCTGGCGGGCATACGAAGAGCTGGATCGCGATCAGGTGGGAATTCGACTGCCATTGACTCTTTTGAGGGGTTCTGTGTCAGTTGAAAATCCTCGTCTTTAGTACCCTTCCACTTAGTGCGGTCGGTAATGGGCCAAGGAACGGCATGTAACCGCGCACAATCGAGCACCAGCTTTTCCAATGAATCGAATGCCCATCCCAGAGTCTTACGCTGCTCAGGGTCGGGCTCCCCTGACCCACTTTCTTGTGGAGAGGCCAAAACAGTTCGTATTGGGTAAACATGCGGGTCGGAGACTACTTGAGCTAGAGCTCGCCTATAGGTTCCAAAAAACTCTGCCTCGTGGTAGAAGCGATTTCCCTTGGCCCCATCTGGATAGTTGTAGAAATCCTTCGGCGCAAAACCCGAGACATTCGCCACGACGAGTTTTAGTCGGCGAGATAGATTGTTCCCGCAGCGCTCATTCTCTGTTTTGACACGACAGAGGAATTCTGAAATGACAGCCAAAAGGATGAAGGCATAGTTGCGAATATTCGTCGCAAGTTCCTGACGGCTTACGTCGAATACTTCCTCCTTTTCATACACCCGCATCGTGCGCCACCACGCCTGACGAGCTGCGTCACACCATTCATCGTCATCGGGGTCCTCAGAAGCAAACTCTCGCCGGATCCTATCCCCTGCGAAAAGCCAGGCTCTTAAGGCTTCTACTCCCTGCTCCACACTGTCCACGATTCCCACATCCGGCCGGGCGGGTTTTCCGCCTCTCTCGCGCCGGAGAGCTTCTTCGCGTACGTCCAATACGCGAGCCGCCAAACCAGCAAAGCGTGCCTCTTCGATTGACTCTGTTGCTTGATGCACGGTAGTCTGTAGCGTTTTTGCGTCAGCAGTGTAGCGACCCAATGCCGTAACTTGATCTTGCAGTTTCGCGTCAGCCTCTTCGATTACCGTGCTCGCTCGACCCACAAGGGTGGCGGCAAATACCACAGCGGCAGCAACAATGATCTCTTCGATCTGAGGCCAAGTATTTATTGGAGTTCCTGGCTTCGCCTCGGGAATTGTAGTAGCCATGACAACAATTAGCCCGACGGAGAGTGAAACAAAAATGTCGAGTATTAAGTCGATCAGGCGCGCTCCGAATGTCCTGAAAATCGTCGCCTGACTTGCCGCAAGGGCGAGGATCATCAGAGCCGCCAATGTTATTAAGCGCCAGTGGTGTAAGAAGATGCTTTCGCCACCGAAGAAGTTAGAGAAAATAACTCCAGTGAAGACAACGAACAGCACTTGTACTGACCGGAGAGTCACCAGCCGCCATCGAATCGTCTTCATGAGCTTAGTTGCCAAGTCCCAGAACCGCCTCAACATCAGTTGGTAACCTCCCATTTAAGCGAATCACGCTAGATCTCGTGGAGTAATGGAGTTCGAATGATTGCTTGACAGACGAAGGTATCAGGAGTCGGAATCCGCCGGGAATTAAACGCAATCTGAAGTCGTGCGGGTAAAGAGTCCCCGTGGGGCAGCGGTTCGAGTGTTTGTGCATATTGCTTTGCTAGCCGCGTGTAAACGACTCGCGGCCGCCAGACATTAACCGATATGCGACCGCCGTTCTCTCTGGCATAGGAATTGAGCATCGTCTCTGCCATGCGACGGAAAATGGCAGAGAGATAAAATGGATGAGAAGCCAGACTTTCTTTAGAGGCTGAACTGCTTAGCAGAATTAGCCGTTTTGGCAAGCGTTGCCTGTGCTTGTCCAAGAACTGCATGATCTCGAGAGGATAAGCGAGGCAGCATTCGCACGCGCCGGAAATGTCTTTGTCAGAAACGGTGTGCAGTTCTCCAGATGGCGGAGATGGGCCACCCACAAAGACTGTACTTATTTCCAAGCGGGCAAGCTGCCGGTACATCTTGGATCGGAACGTGTGCTCAAGTAAGTTTCCGGCAATCGTCATGACTTCCGGTGCACCCACAGCTAAGAGTCTGTCGCGGGCGCTATTGAGTGCCTTAAGGTGGCGCGATACGACCACGAGGCGACAACGACGTTGAGCCAGCCACTTTGCAAAAGCAAAGCCGATCCCGCCCGAACCCCCTAAAACGAGATGCCAGCCTTCGCCTTGCGTCGCGGTTGTTTTCTTTTTCATTTGCTCAACCATACGAACTTACCGTTTTGCACAGTCTTCAATTGATACGGCTTTTCGACGTCACCGTTCTGGTCAAATGTCATGGTTCCTGAAACGCCTGGGTATTCGTGCAATGCGCGCACGTATTCCATCACAGCCGGCGATCCCGCGGATCCTCGTGCCGCATAAGCTTTTATCAGAATCATCGCGGAATCGTACCCTGTGTCGGACAGGACGCCTGGTGCAACGTGAAAAGTCTGCGTGTACTCGTCGACGAAGGCTTTACGAATTGGATTGGTGTCGCTTGGCGGAACTGGAGATGCGAACACTACTCGGTCCGCGCCGGGGGTCTGCGCCAAATGTGGGTCTTCAAAGGTAGCCGTAGCCATCATCGGCAAGGCCACCCTTTGTTCTGAGAGTTGTTGCAGGAATCTTTGAGCATCCTCCGGGTAGAGCACGAAGAATATTGCGTCGGCCTTGGAGAGCTTGATGCGTTGGATTGTCGGGCGGTAATCCAAGAGGCCCCGATCAACCGAAATATCTAGGCCAATAGAACCTGAAGGGACGATTCCTTTGAATTGCCCGATCATCGCCACACCATAGTCGGTGTTGGCATAGAGCATAGCGATGCGCGAATATGCCTTCTGTTTGGCATAGCCGCCAATGACTTTTGCCTCATAAGTGTCGGAGGGCCACACCCTTGCAAAGTAGGGCGACGCGCCGCTTAAAGACGGATCGGAGGCTGCCGGTGAGATCAGGGGAATTCTCGCTCGTGTGACGATTGGTATGATCGCCTGCGTTCCAGCGCTCGTGACGTCTCCAACTAGCAGCTTCGCTCTTCCAACATCGATGAGCTCGTTTGCAGCGGAAACCGCTTCGCCAGCTTGACCGCGCGAATCTTGTGCCTCGAACTTAATCGCAAGTCCTGGCAGCAGGTGCTGGTCTGTAGCGTCCTTGACCGCCAATTCCGCTCCGTGAGCGGCATTTTGGCCAAAAGTCGCCGCGTCACCTGTCATCGGTAAGACACCGCCAATTACCAGAGTGGTGTGGTTTGACCGGCAACCAACCACAATGAATGCACAGCACACAACTAGAATCGGGAGTGCGCAGAATCGACACCGCATATCTCGATAGAGCATGTTCCAAGACCTCAGGAAAATGATATGAAGACGGTTGAAGTCTGAATCAGAACACGGGGGATAGGCGACTCATTTCATCGGACTCCCGACAGCGGAGATCCCAGAACACGCAGCTAAGTGGGATTCTCCCAAAAGCCGGCCTTTCGGCCTTCCATTTTGAGGGAGAAATCCAGTATAGCAATGCGCACCAGAGGCTTACAGGAACATATTCTCCTGTTATTCAACTCGTCCGTTCATCGAAAATCGCGGGAATCTGGGTCGGCGCTGCCCGTCGGGTGGGCCACGAATGCCACTCCTGCCTTCGGCAGGAGAATCACATAAGGGTGGGTAGACGGGCGGGGCACAAAAATGCGGAGCCGATGTCCCGGCTCCGCAAAGCGTTCCCGTAGGAATGGTGGCTATGCCGCTGCGGTCCTCTTGGCCGGTTTGGACTGCACCTTTGCTGCCGGTTTGGCCGCGCCTTTCGTTCCGCTCTTGGCTTTTTCCTTCACTGCGAACTCCTGCTTGACTGTCGCGGAGATGGCGTCTACATCAACCTTGTAGACGTGCGCTGCGTCACGCAGAATCTTCGCGGCGTCGGCTTGATTGTGCATGGACAGGAGAATGGCGGTCTCCACCAAAATGCGACCCAGTTTGCTTTCCTCGGCCTTGGGCAGAAACACGGCCAGCAGTTTCGCTGGGGCTGCACCGTCCTTGGGCTTGCCGATGCCATGTTGCCGGATGAGAACGGAAAGGCGCCGTTCGTCCAGCATTGCAGTCAGCCGTTCGGCCAGAAATAGTAGGTCGCGCTTCATCAGCCGGACTGGGACAGCTTCGCCGACGGCTTTGAGCACGCGCAACCCGGTAGTCTGGGCCAGCGCCTCCTCACGGCGGCGCTTCTCCTGTTCTGCATTGAACGAGACATCGGCGCGGGTCCGCTGTTGGTGCTTCTTCGGGTGATGTACCGGGCACTCGGGATTGGCGCACACTCGCTTGGTTTCGCCCTTCTCCGTGCCTTCGGTGACGATGGCTTCCACGGTGTACTTACACGATTTGTATTCGGGCAAATCACGCTCATTCTTGCGCTGCGGTTTGTCCTGCCGGATTTCGACGTACTTGTTGCGCGGAATCGCTGCGTTGCCGTCCTTAGGATGGCCGTAGGCGGTGCTGATCTGTACCAGCTTCGGCTTTGCGGCAACGGTCTGCTTTACGTGCGCGTCGATCTTCACCGCGTAGCACTTCGGATCGCTGCACGAATCGGGTTGGTTGGCTCCGATCTCGGCAAAGAGCAGCGTGTTGTGGCCGGTGCGCTTGGGGCATTCGACACAGGAACCGGCCTCGGGCACCAGCTGTGCGTCGTCTTTGGAGAACGGAGCGGCGGCAAGCTCCAGCAGAATGTTGTGCTCGATCCACTGCTGGAGATGACGGACGGGGAGCAGGATGCGCTTCGCCTTACTGCCGTTTGTGTACGATTCCTGGTAGCAGGCGGCGAGTGCTTCCTCCTGCTGTTCCGCTTGCAAGCGCGCCAGCAAGAGCGCGTGGCCCACGCCAATGTCGTCTTTGGCGAAGGCTTCGGTCACTGCCGGGGCAAGTTGTGCAAGGCGGGCACGGGCAGCCACGTATGCTGGCGATTTGCCGCACTTGGCCGCGATCTGCTCCACGGTGTAATCAAGGTGCATGAGCGAGACGTAGCCGGTTGCTTCGTCCAGAGGGTGAACATCGCGCCGTTGCAGGTTCTCAACGATGCTGGTTTCGAGGGCTTGCGCGTCGGTCAGTTCCACAATGCGCACCGGAACGGAATCGAGTCCGGCAAGCTGCGCCGCGCGGTAACGCCGCGCTCCGGCTACGATTTCGTAACTGTGGCCTTTTGGCCGAACCAAGAGCGGCGCGAGGACGCCCCGAGTTCGGATGGACTCGGCCAATTCGTTGAGCGCCGATTCTTCAAATGTGCGGCGCGGGTTTGCTGGCGATTCGGTGAGATTGAGAATCGGCAGGTTGCGATACTCGGACTGCATTTCAACTGTGGTCGTCATGGGGAATACTCCTATTCAGGTTGTCGAGCGTGAATGGGAGAGTGGGCGCGTTCCGAGCGCACCCGCTCAAAACTCGGGCCTTAGCTGGCCGCTGCGAACTGTTCCGCTGCTGCCTCCTCCTCCGGGCGGATGGCCCGGAGGATGGTGGAGGCAGTGCGCTGGATAACTTCAAGGCTCTCGGCCAGAAGCGTTGCGTTGCCCGCGTACATCTGGATGTAGTCGCTCGAAGCGTTGCCCATCTCCAAGCCAACAGCCTGGCCAACGATGAACGCCACGGCTTCGGCTTCCGTCTCGCGCACGGTCTGCGTGGTCATGGTGCGGCGTTCGGCCTTGTGTAGAAGCTCGTGCGCCGTCTCGTGAACCAAGCTGACGAATTCCTCAGCCTTCGACTGACCGGGGAGCAAGGCGATCTTTCCGCCGTAGCTGACGCCAAGGGCCGGGGCGATTTTCTCGTTGAATTCGAGCGCGATGTTCTGTCGTGCGAGGAAATCGATCAGCCGATCGCGGTGTTCGCCCACCTCGCCGTTGATGCTGTGCTCGAATTCGGGCAGGTCCGCGCCCTCGGTCTGCGCTACATCGAACACGTACACGGCGCGGAAGCCGATCAACACGGATTGCGGCTTGATTTCCGTTTCCGGTTCGGTGGCCGTATCTTTCGGGTTGCGCCGGTAGCCGACCATGGGAGCGAGAATCTGGATGCCCTTCTCACCCTTCTTTACAAAGCGGCCCATCTCGTTCCATGTGCGAATGCCCGCCACGCGCGTGGCAGTAGGGCGCTGTCTGGCGATCTGCAAGATGTTCCCGAAGGAATAGGAATGGAAACGGGCCATTGCGCTTAGGTACCCGGTCAGGGTTTCGCTCTTGCCCGCTTCAAGCTGCTGGATGAGGTAGTCCACGGCCTGCTTGATGAGTAGTTGCGTAGGGTTATCGCGCTGTGTAGCCCGCTGCTGATAGGGCGAGTCGCTGCGGCTCCGCTGCGCCGCATTCTTCCTGTGCGGTGCGGCGTTCCGGCTGCGGGTTGAGCCGTTGCTGGCGGCGTTGGCTGCTGTGGTTGTTGCGGTGGGATATGGCATCTTGATGCTCCTCAGTTGCCCGCTGTGGGGCGGATTGGCGTCCGAAACGGAAGAGCACCCAAACCAATTTTTTTCGTTGAGTGCTCCCGCTTCATGGCTTTTCGCAACGGGCGGAGGCGGGGAGGTCCAGTCAAGGGCGGGCGTTCGGTGTCCGTTCATCGGAGCGCAGCGGAGACCCTTGACGGGTTCTTCCCGCCTCGGCTAGACCGTTGCCTGAAGCGGGGGCGCTCAGACGAGAAAGAAATTCGGTGAGAATATCCCTTCTTGTCGCACATTTCAGGGGCGAGCGTTATGGGGCAGGAACGGACGCCGCTCTGATGAGTGGCAAAGAACCTCGCCGCTCTTTGCGGCTGGCGCCCGGGAAGTAGCGTACTTTCCCGAGGTACTGTGCACCGCTCCTACCCTACTTCGGGCGCATCTTATTGAAGGCACCGAGCGACACGACTTGCATCGTGTTGCGGTTTTAAGCCGTTGATTCGATTCGCCCAATTTATCTGCCTGGAATTGAATCCCATATTGCGGTAAACCCCTTGGGATAGTCCCGGACTTCTCGGTATATATGAGTGCGCTTTCCACTGATTCCGCGGCGCTTAAGGGTAAAGTATTCGGCCGGAGCGTGAACTTCTTGGCTCTGACGCTTTACTCCCGCGCTTGAAGGACTTCGGGCGCGGGAGATTCGTTATGCACCGCATCCCATACTCGGAGCTTCTTCACCTCGTTGAGCTCTACACCATTCAGACCTGCGCCACGCTCATCCTTGTTGTGATCGTCGCTGTGAATACCATCCAAGAGGTCCGCCGTTGGATCTCGAAGCTCTTCGTGAGGAGGGACGACCATGAATAACTCTTGGTTGATTTGTGGGAAGTGAGGGCGTAGTGACCAGACTTTGGCACAAGCGAGAAGATGTTCTTCGGCTGGCTTCAATCGAAGAGATTTTTCTGTAGTTAACTCACCGTAAGCCGCCTTCGTTTGGGTTGCAGCGCGGGAGAGACCCGTTCCGTTATGCTTGGAAAAACAAAAACACGCGGCGGCAATTTGGCTCGCTTTGGATGGAAGCATGAAACGTCTTGCTTGGTTCTGTCTATTCGTCATCGGGGTCATCCCCGTACTCGCCCAATCGGCTCCTGCACCGGCTGGAGCGACCGCTTCTGAAGCGGCGGTCGAGAAAAACCCTCCGAGTTCGCCTGTCTACACAGTTTCGGTACTCAACGACGATTCATGGCATTTCTGGCTGCCGTTTGGATTCAATGTGCTTGTCGCGCTCGGCGGTTTCATATCGGTCTACCTCCTCTATCGGCAAACAAAGGCAGCCACGATGAATGTGGAAGCTATTCTCAGAGGGCAACGGGCTTGGCTGTTGGTGAAGCCGGAACCGCTGGATGTAAGCTCCTATCGGAGCAGAATCAAGATGGAGGGTGAGCGTGCCGTGCGAGAGCTTAAGCTCGCAATCAAGAACGTTGGAGTTACGCCCGCCCAACTCCAGGCGATATCGGCAAGGGCCGTGCTGCAGGAGTATGGATCTCCTGCGAGAGAGGAGCCCAAGTACGGGGAAGAGCAGACTCCAGCTACGCGCCTCCTGGTTCCCAATGACTCGATCGGTCATTTTGTTCAGATCGAAACCGACTACAGCATGAGTGATCTCTCTCAGCGCATGTCCTCTGGCGAATTCACAATTCTCATTTATGGCTATGCACGTTATCTGGATGTGTACGAGCGAGAACATCGAGTATCGTTCGGCCTACGCAGAAGGCTCAAGTGGGAGAACGCTGCATTAACTCCGACTGTCGTGGATGACAATTGGCCTCCGAATTACAATGCGGCCTCGTGACGTGAGCCAAACACAATGCGAGGATGGACGCCTCCACAAACTCGAGTCCGAGAGATTGCCTGAGACGTCGTGGACGAGATCGCAGATAGTATTTGGCAAGACTGATCTTCAGAAACAGACAATTGAGTGGGAACTTCCAACGGCGGTTTTTCCCATGCTGCGCGGCGAGAGGAGCAAGGGATGGCACGGGCCAGGGCCAAAATCAAATCGACAGGCGGTTCAGGTTTCGCGTTTGAGGATAAGGTTGCAGCTACATGTTTAATCAGGATGCTCGATGGGCTCGAAGCTTTTGGCCTCGCCGGTTTGCGGGTGCGGGGGATTTCCTTTCAGGTCCGCGCGAGCGGTTGGTTCGTTGACGATCTTCTGCTCCACTTGTCGGGAGCGTTGGGCGAAACCAAATGCGCGGTGTCGGTCAAAAGTGCGGCGTTTTTGACGACGGATGGCTTCAAAGGCGAGTTCGTCACAGATCTGTGGGAACAGTGGCACGGCGCGAGTGGCAACCCATTTAGGCAGGATCTGGATTATCTCGCGCTAGCTGTGGGGAGACTGTCGGAAGCAGCATCCATCGCATGGGATGACATTACAGAACGTTCGCGCCTCGCTGCGCCGAACGATCTCTCCAATCAGCTTTCGAATAAAGGTAGTTCATCTCAAACGGAGAGGAGTATATTCAACAGCCTTCTTACTGCAGGTGAGCGGCAGAAAGGCACGACACCGACAGACGCTGCGCGTCTTATCTCGCGGATGGCCGTACAGAATTTCGGAAATCGAACGGAAGCACTTGCAGCGCGGGAGTGTGCTGCTGTCCTCAGGATAGACGATGTAGCTGAGGGCGCGGCGCTTTGGAAGGAACTCGTGGGTTTAGCAACGCAGTACCGGATCGCCGGCGGCACAATTATGCTCGACAAACTGGTTGAGTTGCTCCGGCCACGACACGCCCTCAAAGAGCATCCCGATTATCGCGGATCATGGGATCGCCTGAACAAGCTATCGGTCGCTAATTGTGACGCGGTGCGCGCAGTCGCTGGTTCCGATACTACGATCGACCTCGGTGAATTTGTCGCCAAAGTCGGCGCGCAATTGAAACCTCGTCAGGTTCTGGCAATCCTTGGAGATTCCGGCGTTGGCAAATCATCTTCAGTCAAGTCGCATGTGTATCAGCGCAAGGACGAGCTGAACTTGGTATGGCTCTCAGCCAGACAACTTGCTGCGGAAAACCAGACAGTTCTCGCCAAGGAAATTGGCGCAGCTGTTAAAATTCCGCAACTGGCTTCGTATTCGGCGAAACCAGTGCTCGTGGTGGCAGACGGAATCGAGCAGTTTTCCCAGCCTGCTCTAAAGCGGCTTTCTGAAATCATCACGGGGCTCTCTGCCACGTCCGGGCTCGATTACAGAGTGCTCGTTACGACGCAGCCACTTCGCTGGAGCGATGTAAGTCCGGAGGTCTATTCCTGGGGGGCTGAAGCCGTCGAGACACTGCCATTCTCAGGTCCCGCTTTTGAGATCGTTTCCAAAGCGTTTTTAGAAAACGCGTTGGTGCGTCCACTGCTATTTCGCCCCGAACTGAAGCGCTTCGTCACGAACCTTGCAACTCTCGATCAAATCCTGAAGGTTGCTTCTGTCCAAAACCTGGCTACGGATCGCGGTTGGGTCGGTGAAACTGAGGTCATCGACAGGATCTGGAAACACTGGCTGGGCAATGACGGTCTTCAGCACCAACGAGGAGCTCTTCTGCGTCTTCTCGGGGAGGAGGATGCAGAGTATGGTCCAATAATCCCTCTTTCGCACATTCCGTATGAGGCTACTTCCAGGCTAGGTGATTCCCTCATCGCCTCGTTGATCAAGACCGATTCGGTCGGCGTGGGCTTCAATCATGAGGTCCTTAGCGATTGGGCACGATATCACGTGCTCAAAGGGGAAGGTCCTTCCGGGTATGTGCGAGTTGTGGAATTGATACGCAATCCCCGCTGGACGAGGGCGATTCGTCTTTATTCTCAGTCGCTCCTTGAACAGAACGAGGGATTATCTGCATGGGAGACGGTGTTTAGCTCCCTGGGAAGCAGCGACAGCGAACATCAGCTTGCCGCAGACGTCTTTTCCGACAGTCTGGCACTTGCTACAAATTCGGCGGAACTCCTCGAACGAATCTGGCCTGCTTTGATCGCAAATCAGGGAAGTCGTTTGCGACGACTGATGAAACGCATCATGATCGTCGGGACGATACCCGTTCCTACGCAGAATCTCGACGGCGAGTTTGCTGACATAGCCTCAACGACGATTCGACTTCCGGTGCCCGCATACTGGGATGGCTTGTTGTATGTCTTGGCCTCGCACGGAGACGAGGTTGCAACACACTGTCTTTCCGAAGCAGGCGAGTTGTGCGCGTTCTACCTGCGCATGATTCCGGCCGGATACGGACGCCGAAGGACCGTTTCAGTCTTAGTGTTGAAGCTTGCCGCCGCGGCAGAAGAGGGTCTAGACAATCGCCACCTTTACCTCCGGGATGCATCGAAGAATGTGTTCGAGGCGCTATTACGAGCTGGATCGGAGTTTCCCGATCAGGTCAGCCGGCTGGCACGTTCATTGGCAGAGCGAGAGGAGAAGGATGAGTCGGAATCAGAAACCGTCAAAGTGGTTTATTCGACGGGATTCTCTCAACGCATGTTCGGACGGCTGCTAGAGCCATGGCCGCACGGGCCCTTGAGACGCGTGGAAGAGGCGTTTCGAGAGGCGGTACTGGAAACGGATGCTCTGACGGCTTTGATAATTGCACGTCCAGAAGTGGCCGCTGAGATTCTTCTAGCGGTCTGTATAGAGGAGCCTCAACGCGAGTATGAATCTTATCGACATCACACCGTCGGTGAGGCAGGATTTGCCTTTTGGAGCGGGCATTTGCCCGCCATGTATTTCACCGGGCCGTTTTGGAGCTTTTTGCGATTGTCCCCCCGGATCGCCCTTGAAACGATCATCACGCTGGTGGATTTTGCGACGGATCGTTGGCTCGATGGTTTTCGTCGTTTTCACGGCGCAAATGTAGCGCCTTCGTACACGCTATTCTTCGCAGGTTTCGACAAAACCTATATCGGGGACGGCCAGGTCTTTAACTGGCACCGCGAGATGGCGGGTCGTGCGGTGGTGGTCGAAAGCGCGCTCATGGCCACAGAGAAATGGTTATACGATCGGCTGGACTCGAAAGAGGACGTCACGGAGAACATTAACCAGGTTCTGTCCGAAACAAAGTCCGCCGCTTTTCTGGGGATTCTGGTTGCTGTCGGCCTCTATTCGCCGCTCTTGTTTGAGGGACCTCTTCTGCCGCTACTCTCGAATCCTGATCTCTACCTTGCTCAGCGCGCCACATTGTTGAGCGCCAGCTGGACCTTCCTGTTTGACATTACCTGGGGCCGGTATGGGAAGCGCATCGGCGATGAAGTGCGTAAGTGGCATGAGATGCCCCATCGTCGTTATGACTTTTTTGAAGTTGCGCGGCACTTGCTGTTTTTCAGTTCCAAAGCCTCAAGCCAACTGGATGCATATCGCCGGCGCTGGGAGGCAGATGCAAAGGAGAAAGGCGGAACGCTTCCGAGCAGTTTAGCGGCCTATTGCGCGCAACTGAATCGGGACAACTATACGGTTGTTGATGCAGGAGAAGGGCGAATCGGGTACGAATTCCATCTGCCTAAAGATTTGGAACAAGAGCTGGAGAAACAGCGGAGAGGGCCAGAGCTGAACCTTTCTGCAATGGGCCTTATAGGTGAGGCAAGCCGAGCCATCGAAAAAGGAGCAACTCTTGCGACGGAACAAGCTCAGCCTGTTTTTCAACGACTGCAGGGAATCATAGATTCCAGTCAACGTGACGGCACTTTTGAGCTGTACCGGGATGACGCGATAGCTGCGGGCATATTCTTGCTCGTTACGGCAGATGGTGACTGGCTGAGTGCGAACCCAGAACCCGAATCTCTCTGCGTCGAGCAACTGCGCGAGCTGATGGCTAATCCACCTGCTCGGCGTGAGCTTGACTCTCCAGAGTCGTTGTCTGACGGGTTCGATTTGTTCTTGGCAGAAGCGGCTCTGCATCTCCTTTTGAAGGGACGCCGTGACGACAGCTTATGGGTTGCGTTGCTTCAGGGAGTCACAAGTTATCGATACAAGACGGCGGAAAAAGTCATCTTGACCGCCTACCGAAATAGGCACAGGCAGGAAATTCGATTCCACGAGCTCGTGCGAGCCGCGGTGCTTTGGGCAGCGGTCCGT
>Ga0335073_10002843_pt1 | contig 23838 bp, 18 predicted proteins | sample Lox_Sample_22_FD_207093 | JGI IMG/M metagenome (GOLD analysis project Ga0335073, IMG submission 207093) | Soil microbial communities from Loxahatchee National Wildlife Refuge, Florida, United States - Lox_Sample_2.2 | ecosystem: Environmental > Terrestrial > Soil > Wetlands | place: USA... | reverse complement strand
TCCTGTCATCCGTTTGCGCAAGGCTGCTCGGCAGCTGGCAAGTGGAAGGCTGGATACCCGCGTGAAAGTGACGACTCGTCAATCGCTCCTGAAAGGCGACGAGTTTGACGCCCTGGCGCACGATTTCAATCACATGGCAGAGCGGCTCCAGTCTCTCGTTGATGCGCACAAACTGCTCCTGCGCGATGTTTCCCACGAACTGCGGTCGCCCCTGGCCCGCGTAAACGTTGCGCTCGAGCTCTCAAGAGAGGATGCGGATCCTGGAATGACCGCCCATCTGGATCGCATTGAGCGCGAAACGGAACGTTTGAACCAGCTGATCGGCCAGTTGCTTACGCTGTCCTCCATGGAGGCCACAGAAAGCCTGGGAAAACCCGAAGAAGTTTCCCTCAAGCGGCTGCTTGGAGAGATGCTGCCCGACTCCGAGTACGAGGCGCAGCAGCGAGGCACCGCCGTGGAATTGGATGCGGAGTGTGAATGCGCTGTCCAGGGCCGTCGCGAGCTCTTGTATCGTGCGATCGAAAATGTCATTCGCAATGCGATCCGCTATACAGAAGCGGGCACCCGGGTTGAAGTCCGATTGCACCAGGATGCAACGACCCACGCGGCGATCGTCGAAGTCAGCGACCGTGGACCCGGTATACCGGAGTCAGAACTCGACGCGATCTTTCGCCCTTTCTACCGGGTCGATGCTGCACGGAACGCGCAGACCGGAGGTTTCGGCGTAGGCCTCGCAATCGCCGAGCGAGCCGTGAAACTACACAACGGACAAATTCGGGCGTTGAATCGCCTTGGCGGCGGCACCACCATCCGGATATCCTTGCCCGTCGCGGCCCAACTCGGATAAACCGCTAACTCTCGCGCCGTTTGTCGTTTTGTGGAAGGGCACGACTTCAGTTCGTGCCGCAAAGCGCAAAAACCTCAGGGCTTTAGCCCCCGACGGGTGCCAATTCTCACGCGAATCGGCGAAGAAATTTCATTGGGAAGGGTTGCCGGCTGCACGCCTATTTCGAGTGAGCGAGCCAGACCTCGCCGGCCAGAAGGCCCGCCGAGACACCGACAAATGTTCCGGCGATTACATCACTGACGAAATGCCAGTCACCCGCGACCAGCAGCACTGCCGCGAACAGCAGCAATACCGAAAACAGCAGGATACTGGTTCGATAGAGCCGCATGAAAACACCGGCGAAGGCACCGGCGATAACCATGTGGCCGGAAGGGAAGCTGCTCTTCGCAGAGCCACTCAGCAGGTTGAAAGCATGCTGAGTCCCGTGTAACACGGCGTCAGGATTCGGTACCCCAAATAAGAACTTCAGCGTGCTGTCGTTGATCGCAAAAGCACAGATGGAGGTCAGACAGGCGAGCACGGTCGTCTCGCGAAAGGGCGATAGATGCCCGCGCGTTATCCGAATGATCACCAGAACGAGGGCGACAGACGCTTCGAAACCGAGAAGAACGGCACTGGCAAACCCCGTTGCCATGCTCTCCGCTGACCCCAAAATCCCGTAGACGCGATGGGCGATTGGAATGTCGAAGTACACGAACGACACCGCTACTGCTAGCGCGCACATCAGCAGGGATAAAACCCAGATTAGGTAAGAAACGGATGAACCTCTTCTATCCAACGCACTTTGCCTCTGCTCGGAGCTACCGGCACTCTGAACCAATCAAGTCTCCTTCCGAGGTCGACCTCGGCGACGCCGCAGCGGCATCTTCGAGATCGCCCATCCTTCCCTTACTAGTCTTGCATCAAATTCTGCCTCTTCGCCTTTTCCCCAGTCCCCGAACAGACGAGCAGTCGCACAGAACCTGATTGCCGGTGATGCGCTCAGCGACATCGCTCTGATCCCTTTGCCTAGTGTGCTTGCATCAGAAAACTGATGCACATCAGGATTGCACTCACGCTGAGAAACGCCCAGAAGAGTACGATACCTATCGGCATTCCGCGATGAAGTTCTGGAGTTACAGCAACTGCAAAATCAAACGGAATGTACCGAGCCGCAAGTCGGCACACAACCGCAAGAACAGCCACGATAAGTGCAAGCCATCGGAGTGTTGACATCGTTTGCCTTTTCTCCTCATCCGTGCGTTCTGGGCTTCGCAAGCTTCCTCATAGCCGGTGATAGGCCAGGGCCGTTGCTTCCTTGCACTATTGGTCTCCCATCAGTTGGGAGAGGGCAGCTCGATGTGATCGATCACAATCACATCGAGGTTTTCCTTCTTCGGTTCAAGTCTCAGACCAAGTTGCTCTTGAATCGCTGTGACTAGCGATGACGGAGCGGTGTCGGCGGCGCTCTGCGTATGTGCCAGGCCACTTTCAAGACTGCCAGGAGAATAGGTATCCAAAGGCGGCAGAGCATTGTCCGGCGTCCACCGCAGAGTGAAGTTATAGTTTCCGGTCAGTCCGGTCTTATCGATCACGATACGACCGAGCGCATGCATTCGGGAAAGCACGTCCGCAAGCACAAACATTGGCATGCTGTCAGCCTCAATGTGGCCCGGCGTGGCCATGATTTTGTAATATTCTTTCGCAGGATCTTTGGGCTCACCATTGTCTGGCTTGAATCCATCAGGAGGATCAGGCTCTCCTTTGGTCAGTTTGGGTCCACTCTTTGCAACCACCAGGGCATAGATTGGCCGCTCGCGTGTCTCGTGGTGGTACTTCATATGGAAACGCTCAGTGAGCAACGGAATGAGCATCGCATTCCGCTCGGCACCTTTCAGCTTATTCAGGCTGGGCGCATCTTCCGGTGCGACCTTCGCCTCGATGTCAAAGCGGCTTGCGCTTACCCACGAAGGTGCGTCAACGATCCGATTGTCGTCAATTCCGAATGCCGTCTGGATGACCATTCGCACGGGCGCACCATGAAACGAGGTGCCGTCTGGAAGTTGCCTAATCAGAGTTTTGTCGTCGCTCGGCGGGGTAGGCTTGATAGAGGCGACGTCGAACTCCAGTTTCCCACGGCTCTCGAGCTTTTGGACCCGCGAGTTCGCATTTGGCGTTTGCCCAATCACTACTACGCCGAATCCCATCGAGGCCACCCCTGCAGCGACGCCGAGGAAGGTCATTCGCACACGGTGAGGGCTCATGAAACTCATCGGCTCATTCTACAAAGTAGAGGCCAATATTGGGAGCGTTGTTCGGGTTGCAATCCTTATGGAATTGACGGTTCCGGCTGGGTTGTCGCCAAGTGTGACCCTGGCCGATTTTGCACCAGAATTGGTAATGTCAGAGCTAACGGTCAACCGCAGCCTATAAGCGCCGCGACGGAAGGAAAAGAGCCTTTCCGGCATGTGGCCAGATTCAGAGCGTCAGGTAGAGCGCGTAGACATCCAGCGCCCATCGGGAATAGACAGTGGGATTCTCTAGCCCACGTATTCGGCCGGTCACCAAGACTTGCGCTTGGGACCGGCCGCGATCCTGAACCCGCAACCTAGTTCATCGCAATGTCAATCGTAGAGACCTGGTGTGCATTGTCGGCCAGCGTCCGGTCTGACTTGTGTTGCACGGCCACTTCGCTGTGCATGCTCGTTCCGGCAATCCAAACCTGGGCAAGGTACTTCCGCGATCCTTCCTGATGGAAGATCAGGCGGCCGCGTGTCTCAATGGCTGGGCCGGCCTCGGGACGAACCATGAGGACCTGGGTTTTGTTGGTCTCTGCGTTGCGTAGGGACAAAAATCGGTCTGTCAGTAGCTCGACCTTGTAGGTTCCAGCGGCCACATATTGGTTGTCGGCCGAAAATGCAAACGGGATAGTGATGGATGCCGAGGTTTGGGCTGAGGCGTTGGCACCTGCGCAGAGCAGGCCGGTCGCTAGCGAAAGACTGAACATCAACTTGCTGAGGTTTGCGATGCGAGATGTCATGGTGGTTCTCCTTTTGGGATTGCGATCGCCGGTCGCCGGCACTCGCTTGGTATGCTCGGACTTTGGACTCACCCCGGATTTCGCACCATGCATTGGCGGTAATTCGGAAATGCACTGGAGGTAATTCCGAAATCAATCGCGTATTTCACCTGTAATCAAACTGATAGATAAGGACTTAATAAAACAGAAGCGCAGGTGGATTCACGCTAAAGATTTTTTCACCGCGTGCTAAACTCCACGGCAGACGGGCCGAAGGAGTTGAAAAGTTGGCGACGTCGGCTAATCCAGATCGAATCTGGCGATTCGGTGCGTATGAAGTGGATACGCGGCGGCTGGAGGTGCGCCGGGACGGCACCGCCGTCAAGCTGCGCGACCAATCCTTTCGCATCCTGGTGTATCTGGTCGAGCACCCCGGCGAAATTGTCACCCGCGAAGAATTGCGGCAACTACTCTGGCCGTCCGATACATTTGTCGACTTCGATCACAGTCTGAATACGGCGGTGATGAAGCTGCGCGAAGCCCTTTGCGACTCAACCGGAGCGCCACTCTATATCGAGACCATTCCCAAGCGCGGTTACCGGTTTATCGCGCCAGTCGGAATTGGGGAAGCGAGTGAGAAGGGCCTAAACGGGTCCGAAAGTCCAGTTAGCCGGAGGGTGGAAGGCCTACTGGCAACGCTGACAGCTCAACGGAAGCATTGGCCGATGGCCGCGTGGGTTGGTGCGTCTGTCGTGCTGTTTGCGGCTGTCTGCATTCCGTTCTTTATTCTTGCTCCTTGGCGTCGCGGCGGCGATCGTTCGCGTAGAGCCTGGGTGCAGATCACTCATTTTCCAGACGGAGCCACATCGCCTGCGCTCTCGCCTGATGGACACATGCTTGCCTTCATTCGCGGGCCCGAGACCTTTGTCACTCGGGGTCAGCTCTACGTGAAGATGTTGCCAGATGGGGAGCCGTTTCAGCTGACGCACGACGAAGCGTTGAAGATGGCACCTGCGTTCTCATCGGACGGATCACGCATTGCCTATACCATCACCGACATTTCCGGCTGGAATACCTGGGTTGTGCCGGTGCTTGGCGGGGAACCTCAGGAACTTCTGCCCAACGCAGCTGCGTTGACATGGACCGACAGTCAACATGTGATGTTTTCGGAGCTCAAACAAGATCCACTCATGGGCCTGATCACTCCCATGAGCGTCGCCACCGCGAAGGAGAGCCGAGCGGGTGAGCGCTTTGTCTATGTGCCGGTCGAAAAAGTGGGAATGGCGCATCGTTCCCGAATATCGCCGGACGGAAAGTGGATCCTGGTTTCAGAAATGGATATGGTAGGGTGGCGGCCGTGCCGCGTGCTGCCCTACGACGGGAGCTCAAGCGGCGAGGTCGCAGGTCCGACCGCGGCTCGTTGCACATACGCAGGCTGGAGCCCGGATGGCAAGACGATGTACTTCAGCGCCGATGCCGGGGACGGGTTTCATATCTGGCGGCAGCGTTTTCCAGATGGCAAACCCGAACAGATGACCTTCGGCGCAACCGAAGAAGAGGGTATCGCCATCTCTCCGGATGGTCACACGCTGATAACATCCGCAGGCATCCGGGAAAGTACCGTTTGGGTGCACGACACACGCGGCGACCGTCAGATTTCGGGAGAGGGTTTTGCCACGGTACCCGGTTTGGGATTCGCCGGTACGGGCGTATATTCCGTTTTTTCGCCCGACGGAAAAACGCTGTTCTATCTGGTTCGCAAGCAAGGCTCACGAGCCTTCAAGACGGGGGAACTTTGGATGACGGATCTGGCCTCCGGTCGAACGGAAGCGGCCCTGCCGGGGGTGTCGATAACGGAGTTTGATATTGCACCCGATGGCCAGCGAGTAGCCTTCGCCGCACTCGATGATGAAGGAAACTCCCATGTATGGGTAGCGCCCCTCGACCGACACTTGCCTCCCAAGCAGATAAGTTCATTCATCTCTCGTCAGCCATGTTTTGGAGCCGGCGGAGATATTTACTTTCTAGCTCGAGAAGGAGGACAGGAATTCCTTTACAGTGTCGGGGATGGTGATACTGCTGCAAGAAAAACATATTCTGAACTAAGTGCAGAGTTCACCCGCATTTCCCCCCTTGGCGGCTGGTGGATCTCGGGTAGTGATTCGGGGACAGAAATTGCCCGATCAACGAAGGGAGGCTCCGCGGTTCAACTCTGCAGTTCCTGTGGTGTTGGTTGGGGACCCGCGGAGAGTTCTTCAACGGGTAAGTTTCTTTACATCAGATTCCGCAAGTCCGGTGAGATGGATGGTGGAGAAACAGTCGTGATCGGCTTGCCCCCCGGCAAAGAACTCCCCACCCTCCCGTCGTCGGGCCTCAAATCGCCTGAAGACGCCAGGGGTTTGAATGTCGTTGCGGTGATCGATATGAAGGACAAAGCAATACTGGCTCCTGGACCCGATCCCTCCGTCTACGCCTACGTCCGTCTGACGGTTCAGCGAAATCTCTTCGAGATCCCTCTGTATTGACTCTTTAGATAAGAGAAAGCGCCGTAACCTCGGCGAAATTGAGCACTGTCTCATTTGGGCGGGAGAATCGATTCACAGTCCGAAATCGGAACAGGTTGCGTGTTCTTCGCGCCGAGCGGAACTGGTCGCAGGCTGATCTCCCCGATCGACCGGAGGTGTCGCGTGTCAATCGGTCAATGCGGTCGAGACGGGAAAGCTCGGTCGCAGTCTCCCGCTCTCTTTCAAACTTGCTCGTGTATTCGGGACGACAGCTAGGAATTTTTATCGACATGGAGGATGCTGACGAAACGTGGAATTCGCTGGCTCGCATGGCCTCCGCCATGATACCCAGCAACAGTTAAGTGTTCTGGACGTGTCGGCCACTCTTCCCTCAAGAAATTGCCATTTCGGATCGGGCACGAAGCGAACCGAAGACGATCTCGAGACGCATCTTCCCGGTGATTCCGCAGCACACCCGGCGGACGTCAAGCCCTCCCGCCTTAGATTTCCGCTAACTCACTGGAAACAAGCGGGAGATTCCCTGCTGTCCTTTGCAGGGAGTTTCCGGCCTTTTCGATATCCTTCCGTCAGCAGAAAAACCACCGGCCTCTTCTGCGCCTGCCTCGCTTGGCGAACGCCGCCTGCGGCGTTGACCGCCAGGATCGCTTCCGCGCACCGTGGGGAGAGCCTTACCCTTCCCCAGTGAGGAACAAAATCGTGCTAAAACGCGCAAAAGAGCGCCACAACAATTTCAGATAACTAACGCAGAATCAATGAGAAACACCCGAAACAGACCACAAAGTTTACTGGCCCGAGAAAACCGAATTCCCGCTCCGCCAGAAAACCGCGTTCAGAGGATGAAAGAATCAGGCGCGAACCGCATCGAACGCAATTCCGGACTTGAAAAACTGCTCCCAGCGAAAGCTGCAACTCCACCCAATTGCAAAAATGCGAAAATAGAAGCTGGACGCATCTTCCCTATGCCTCAGAGCCGCACCATCGCCGTCGCCATGTCTGGAGGAGTCGACTCGTCGACCGTCGCGGCGATCCTTGCGCGGGATGGGTCCCGCGATGCGGCCGGCAGTGCGGTCGTCGGCCTCACCCTCCAGCTATGGGACCAGACCCGGCTGGCCGGCAAGCACGGCATTCCGGAGGCGCCAAAGGCAGGCCGCTGCTGCAGCCTCGACGACGTCTATGATGCCCGCCGTGTGGCCGAGCATCTCGGCATCCCTTACTACGTCGTGAACCAGGAAGAACGCTTCGAGCACGACGTCGTCCGCCCCTTCGTGTCGGAGTATCTGAGCGGCCGCACGCCCATTCCCTGCTCCCTTTGCAACAATCACCTCAAGTTCGACCAGTTGCTGAAGACTGCCCGTTCCATCGGCGCCGACTCCATCGCCACCGGCCACTACGCTATCAACGAATATGACCCCGGCCGCGCCCGCTGGATCCTCAAGCGTCCCGCCGATCTGGCCAAGGACCAGACCTACTTCCTCTTTGGACTCACCCAGGAGCAGCTTGCGCACACACTGTTCCCGCTAGGCCATCTTACGAAGCCCCAGGTTCGCGAATCAGCGCGACAGCATGGCCTCGCGCTCGCTGAAAAGCCCGACTCGCAGGAGATCTGCTTTATCCCCGGCGGCGACTACAAGCGCTTTCTCACTGCCTATCTCGAAGAACAGGGCGAGTCGGTGCCGGAAACGGCCGGCGAGCTGGTCGCGTCGACCGGCGAGGTCATCGGTCATCACGACGGCATCTTCAACTTCACCGTAGGCCAGCGCAAGGGTTTGAAGATCGCGTCACCATCGCCGTTCTACGTCCTCAACATCGACCCCGCCAGCCATCGCGTTACGGTTGGCGCCGACGCGGAACTGGCAACCACAACGCTCCGCGCCAATCGCATGAACTGGATCAGCATTCCTGAACTCACCGCATCGATGCGCGTGAAAGCGAAGATCCGCCATCGCCACGAACCCGCCTGGGCCACCCTTGAGCCTGCATCCGGCGCCGAAGTGCTCCTCACATTCGATGAACCGCAGCGCGCCGTCACGCCCGGCCAGTCTGCCGTCTTCTATGAGCGCGACGAGGTGGTTGGCGGCGGCTGGATTATCTAACCAAATCCCTATTTCTAAAAGGCTTCCCGTTCGCACCGCTGCCCCAAGCGCTCAACGCCAAGCGAAGTTCTCCAGCTTACATACCCCTTACGTCTCGATTGCACCAGCTTCGTGACGAACAACCCAGCCAGCCCGTCGACTCACCAGGACACCGCCGGAATCGGTCTCGTCTGGTGGTACGGACAAAAACAGGGCGCGTGGTAATTCTCCTTCTGACATGAGAAAAAGCCTGGCCGCATGCGCGCGTTATACTGGCCCGGGTTTCTTTTCGGAGAAAATCACCTATGCGAGAGAAAACGTTTGCGCAAACGGTCTGCGCATCCGCCTTGGCAATTTCGGCGATCCTTTCAGCGGCGCAAAATCCATCTGCCAAGCTCACCATTCATGCCGATCAGCCCACTACGAGCGTCAGCCCGACCCTCTACGGCCTGATGACCGAGGAGATCAACTACGCCTTCGACGGCGGACTCTACGCTGAGATGGTGCGCAACCGCACCTTCCGAGGAGACTGGAGCGGCATCCTCTATTGGTATCTTGTCGAAAACGGAAATGCCCGCGCCGTGATGGCTCACGATGGAACCACCGGCCCGAGCTCCGCGCTGCACACCAGCCTCAAGATCGAAATCGCGCAGGCTGATCCGCACAATCCGGCTGGTGTCCTCAATACCGGCTGGTGGGGCATGGCCCTGCGGCCGAACACCGCCTATCATGGCTCGGTCTACGCAAAGTCCGATCGCGATATCGGCCCACTCTCCGTCAGCCTGGTCAACGATAACACCGGCAAACCCGTTGCCTCTACGACCATCCCCGGAATCGGTTCCGACTGGAAGCAGTTCACATTCACCCTGAAGACCGGTGCGATCCAAGCGTCATCCGCCAATCACCTGGTTATCACCGCTGGTCATACCGGAACACTGTGGCTCCAATTAGCTTCGCTGTTTCCGCCGACCTACCATGATCGACCCAACGGCAACCGTATCGACCTGATGGAAAAGCTTGCCGCGATGCACCCGTCCTTCCTGCGCCTGCCCGGTGGGAACTACCTTGAAGGCGACCACATCAACGAGCGCTTTGAATGGAAGAAGACCATCGGCCCGCTCGTCGACCGGCCGACGCATCGCAGCCCATGGAATTACCAGTCTTCCGACGGCATGGGTTTGCTGGAGTTTCTGGAGTGGTGTGAGGACCTCCGCATGCAACCGGTGCTCGCGGTGTATGCAGGCTACTCGCTGGCGCAGGAACATGTGAATCCCGGTGCCGACCTTGAGCCCTACGTCCAGGATGCGCTCGACGAGCTTGAATATGTGACCGGTGGACCGGATACCCAATGGGGCGCTGAACGTGCGAGGGATGGTCATCCCGCGCCCTTCAAGCTGACCTACGTTGAAATAGGCAACGAAGACTGGTTTGATCGGTCGAACAGCTACGACGGACGCTTTGCCCAGTTCTACAAGGCCATCAAGGCAAAGTATCCGGAGCTGCAGTTGATCGCAACCGCACCCGTGAAAAGCGTCAAGCCTGACGTGATCGACGAGCACTTTTACGTCCGCGCCACACAGAACTTCCAGGACGCCACACATTACAACCCGTCAAACTCCGGCTCGCCTTCAACGCAGCACTGGGACAACGGCCACTTCGACAAGATCGATCGCAACGGACCGAAGATCTTCGTCGGGGAGTGGGCCACGCGTGAAGGCACACCCACTCCGAATATGGGAGCAGCGCTCGGCGATGCCGCTTGGATGACGGGCCTCGAACGCAACAGCGATCTCGTCATCATGGCTTCCTACGCGCCATTGTTCGTGAACGTCAACCCCGGCGGCATGCAATGGGAAAGCGATCTGATCGGTTATAACGCCGCTTCCAGCTATGGCTCGCCCAGCTACTACGCACAGGTGATGTTCGCGTCGCATCTCGGCGATCATACCGTCGCTTCGCAGGTTGAAAATGCCGGAGCAAAATTCTTCTACTCCGCGACGATCAACAGCGGCGAAAAACAGCTCTACCTCAAGCTGGTGAATGCCTCTTCCGACGCGCTCCCGATTGACTTAGCGTTGCCCGGCGCGCATCCCGCTGCCAATGCGAAGCTTGTCCGCCTCAGTGCTCCCGACACGCAGACCACCAACAGCATTGATCATCCGGACCGTGTCGTTCCGGTGGAATCGGTCATCCACAATGTCAACGGCAACTTCGCGATGACGCTGCCCGCCTACTCAATACAGGTTCTCCAGATTGATTTGCACTGAACGATGAAATCGGTGCCCAACCATGCGACCATTCTGCCGCATGGTTGGGAAAGCAAAAGAATCTAGATCGTTCGTTTTCTCCGATCTACTGCTGCAGGGCCCAGGCCATTCCGTCAGGGTTTCCTCCTGCATCGATCTTGCCCACCACTTCGAGGGTCCGCAGATCGATAACCGCGACAAAACCATCCTGTGCGAACGCAACATAGGCGCGCCTGCCATCGGGCTGCATCTGGATTCCGCCTCCTCCGCCGTGCCCAATGCGGAGCCGCTTCACTTCCTTTTGTGTGGCCACATCAAATACGATGACTTCCGGTCCCGCGGAAACCAGAGCGCGGGATCCATCGGGCGTGAACTTCAGACGATTGGCACCGCGGGCATTCGCCTGCAGCGTTGCCGTCACTTTCTTCGCGGCGATGTCGATAACGGAGATCGTCCCGTCCCACGCATTCGCGACCCAGGCCTGTTTCCCGTCAGGCGTCACGTCGAATCCCTCGGATCCGCCGCCTACCGGGATTACGGTTTCATTCCAGTCGCCACCCGGAGGCCCCGGCGGTGGTCCTCCCTGACCACGCGGGCCCGGAGGCGGCAATCCCGCTCCCTGCCAATTCGGCCCGCCCTGCGGGGGACGCTGCATCCCTGCAGGGTGATCCGTATGCTCGAAAATCGTTACCGTTGCCGAATTCACATTCGTGGTTAAAATTTCTTGCGCATCCGGAAACACATAGATCATGTGGGTACGGTTTTGCCCCGTACCCATGATCCAATTCACTGCCCTGCTGCCCGAATCGACGCTGCCGATCACCTTCGCAGCTTCTGCCGTGAACCACACCCTGCCTCGCACAAACGCTAATCCATGCGGACCATGCAAAGGCCCGAGGTCGATCTGCGGCTCGGGTTGCTGAGCAAGCAGGTCAACCACGGAGATCGTATGAAAGGCGCCAAACCCGTAGTTTGAAACGTATGCAGTGTGCCCATCGGTCGATGCCACCACCTCATGGGGATCATCTCCGACAGGGACTCGCGCGACTACGTGCAGGCTTGCGGGATCGACGATGGCGAGCGCGTGATCCTGCTTCGACAAGACGAGTAAAGCCGGATTGGGGGTTGGGGCTTGCCGGGATTGCGCCGGCGCGACTGCGGCCAAAACAATCGCCGCGATCCCAGTCCAGGTCAGATAGGCGAATCGTTGTAGCGTCTTCATCGCCGTTACACGAACATGTCCTGATCCGCCACGACTTCCTCTCGCTGGCCCGGTCGTCTCCCAGTAGCCAGTACGGTGAGAAAAGCCTTCGCCGAGGCAAGCAGTGCGCTGATTTGCCGGACTGGCCTGCCCACCGATTCTGCGATGACATTGCTGGTGTGCTCGATGCTGTCGATCACCCCTGTAATGATGGCATCCACACGCGAGGTCTGCCGTTGAACGCGGCCCAATATCTCTGTTGTGGTGGCTTGCAGCTCGACCGTCTGCTCCTTGAATCGCTCAGTGAGATCTGCCATGTCGGTGAGAATCGATTCGGCCTTCGGCGCAACTTTTTCAAGCAGGTCCTTCGATATCTTCAAGATCGGCATGACCGACGTCCGCATCTCCTGAACATCGGAGTGAATAGACGCGATTGTTCTGCGCATAGTCAGAAAAGCAACCAGCATTACGATCGCCTGGACCATGAGCGCAATCCCGGTCAGGGCGACAAAAACGACAATAGCAATGAGGAATGTTTGATTGTTCATTTTGGCACCGACGCGATCTCCAACTTCAGGCCCATTTAGCACCCTCGGCTCACCCTACAGAGCGCCGGGGACGGGGCCGGTTGCGCCCCTCGCGGCCGGCCTATCTCTCAATGCTGCGACTTGAGCCTGTCTGGACAGCGGCCAGGCCCGTGAGCGCAACTATGCGGTTGGCTCCGCAGGCTTGGTATTTTGATAGGCTTCACGCCCGGCATCCACGGCAGCACCTACACGGGTCGTCTGATCGTTCACCAGGTTCTTGCCGCGCTCCACGAAGTCTTCCCACTGCGCACGGCCGCGATCCATGATCTCGCGTCCCCTTCCCATGTATTGATTCACCTGCTCCTTGCCCTTGTCGACCATCTGGCCCATCTGCTCGGCGGCCTGACGTCCCCGGGCGCGCAGATACTCGGTTCCTTCGCGAGCGCCCTGCGCCAAATCCTCCCTCGTTTCCCGTCCGCTCTTGGGAGCATACAGAACACCGATCAGAGCGCCGACACCCAATCCAGCCAGAAACCACGCCACTCCCTGAAGTTTGCCCGAATCTTCGCTCATAACGTATATCTCTCCTTCTGCCCAGTATAAGAAGCCTGAGCGTGCCAAAACACCATGTTACGCCGCAAATCTGCCTCCAGGCGGAATTTACACCCAAGCCCAGGGCAAATAAGCCCGGCTTGCCGAAGAGCAATATCGTTCCCCGGTTCTTTCGCATTGGACGCCATGGGCCCGTAATCAGTTGTAACGGCAGTCTCGCAGCCATTGACCGGTTATGGCGACTGCCCGGTATCCAGGCGGACCGGCGATATGGCTCAATAGTGCTTCACCAAGGCGTCGGGCGCAGCTCCGGTTCTGCCACCAAGTAGCCAGTCCAGGGGACGGCGAATATCGTCCTCGCGCGCCTCGCCCAAAACCCGCACCACAACCTGTCCCTGCTCATCCAGAATCAGGGTTGCGGGCAACTCGTTCCCCAACCCGGCGCGTTCCAGCATATCGAGATCTGCACCAACCCAAATCTCCATGCCAATCTGGTGAGCGCTGACGAACCGGTCGAGCTTTGCTCGATTCTTCGCCTCATCCGCCGAGGCGGCAACGAAACGAATGTTCTTGCCCGCGTACTCCTTTTCGAGTTTGCCCAGCAGCGGAAGTTCTTCCTGACAGGGAACGCACCAGGTGGCCCAGAAGTTAATCACTGCGATCGATCCGTGCAAATCGGAGACCTTGGTCGTCTTGCCCGAAAGATCCTTCAACTCCAGGTTTGGCGCACGTTTGGCAAAAACCTGTGGCCCCAAGAACGCCATCATCATCACTACAGGAACCAATTTGCCTTTCATCCCACCTTCCCTTTCCTCTGTGATGCCACGATGAAACGCCGCCCCTGGATCGAGGCGGCGAATTCATGATGTGGATGCCCTAGAAACGGTGCGTCACGCTTGCCAGCCAGACATACTGGGCAAATGCCGCATCCCCGTGGGTTCCGTATACGGAGTCCGGGTAGCTCGAGGTACGGTCGCGATGAACGGCCTTATACACGCCCGCCGTAATCAGATTCTTACCATGTACGTATTCGAGTCCCGGTCCGATCGTCACGGCAAAACCCGGACGCCGGAAACCATCGTTGCTCACCGGAAAAAGATTCTTCGCTGGGACTCCTTCGTCGCGTGGTCCGAATGTCGCGCCCAACCCATGTTCCTGAAGGACCGGAACAAGGACTCCCGCTTCCATTAAATATTGATCCGAGATCGCCACGTAGTTGTTCAGCGGCTGGGTCGAACTAAGCGTCGCGCCGCGCTGTATGCCATTCGTGCCGCCCTGCGTCGCAATGTAGTCGCCATCGGTGTAGAACGTCATCATATGGTTGATCTGCCAGTAGCCGGCCCATTGCATCACCATGCCCCAGCCGCCGTTACCTGGCTGAATCGAATAATCCACCGGCGCCGTCACCTCAACCGGCGCACCTGTTCCCGTGGTATTCGTATCTACCGTGTTCGTAACGTCGTCATTGCCGGTAGGCATCAGCACTCCTAGTCCAACAGATGCGTTGCCCCGCGGCGCGTGCTCGGGATTACGAATCCAGGTGTTGAACCCGACGATCGTATCGCCAACACCCGATGCCGCATATTTGATCGGCGAATTCTGGCTCTTTCTCGACGCAAACAACCACGGCGCATCAATTTCGAAGCTGATCCTTGGCGTCCACTGGTAGGTCAAATTGGTAGTAAGCAGGTTGATCCGGTTTTCGACCTCAGTCCCGTCTTGAGCGCGATATTCCTGGTAAACATCGCCAACGTAGTGCTGATATGAAAACTGGTGGCGTTCGCCCACCGTGATCTCAAAATGACCCGGCTCTAAAATCCCACCCTGCCCGGTCGGCAAGCCGTTTTCCGGCGACCGCGCAAGGACACATCCCTGCGACCACGCAGCATTTGGGGAGAACAGCAATGCGACCACGACGGCCAGCGCGAGTGCAAAGAGACGAATCTCCATCCGGACGACTCGTCCAGATACACGACGACTGCGCGATGAGAACTGAAGCATGCGTTTTGACCTCACTTAATGAAAAAGTTCAACATCCGTCACATGCAGCGCACACGTGTCTGCTGCGATTGCGCAACCATTCCATGCACATCGCGTTGCACTGCTGCCGTGACCTTCTCATAACGGTATGAGGCAAACGCACAAGCCGCATCCCGCATTGTGTGGAGATGCGCATCGTACTTTCGATTTACCTGGAACCAATCTGCCGCGGAGACGTGCGGATTTCAATTCGCGGGCTTACTTCGGAATAAGGCCGTGAGCAATCGCGTCGAGGATGCCGTTCAGGAAGTTGATCGACTCAGGCGCAGAATAACGTCTCGCAATTTCCAGCGCTTCGTTGATCACGATGGGAAAGGGCGTGGACTTGAAGCCAAGCATTTCTCCGACCGCCATTCGCAGGAGATTGCGATCAACCGCGGGCATTCGCTCGATCCGCCAATGACGCGAATTTGCCGCGATCAACTCATCAATCTGCTCTTGTCTTTCGAATGCGGCGCGGAAGAGATCTTCGGCGAAACCTCTTATCTCCGGCTCAACCGCATCCGCCGATTTCCAGAATGTGGCGCGCACCTGATCGGGTGTCTGTTTCCCCATGTCGGCCTGAAACAGCATCTGCATCGCCAATTCGCGAGATTTGCGTCGGGAACCGGCCGTCACACTTTCCCGCTTTCCGCCAGCTTGCGTTGCAGGCTGACCATCTCGATGGCGGCAACCGCCGCTTCGAATCCCTTGTTTCCGCCCTTGATGCCGGCACGATTCAATGCCTGCTCCAGCGTCTCGCAAGTCAGCACGCCAAAGCTGTGCGGCACTCCCGTCTCCTGCTGCGACTGTCCGATTCCGCGTGCCACTTCGTTATAAATCGCCTCATAATGCGCGGTCTCGCCTCGCAACAGGCATCCGAGGGGGATGATTGCGTCCACCTTGTGTTGTTCGGCGATCTGGCGCGCAGCGACAGGAATCTCCCACGCACCCGGCACCCGCACGACGGTGACATCGCCACGATGTGCGCCGCTTCGCAGCAACCCGTCGAGTGCACCCTCCAGCAGACGATCCGTGATGACCGCATTCCAGCGCGCCACGATGATCGCGAACTTCATTCCTTCCGCCGACAAGTCGCCCTCTAAGGCGACCGGCTTGCCCTTCAGCGGATCTGTCCACGCCCAGAATGAAAACGCAAATCCCGGCTCCGGCTCCACGGTAAAGATACGCGACTTCCAATGAGTGTCCGTGATTTCCGACAGACGCACCGGCGCCTCATCGCCTCCATTCACACGAAGCCATACCTGCGCGGCCTGGTGCGCTGCATCGAGCGAGGTCACTTCGACCATCACATCGGCTACCGACGGAAACTCGCCATCTACAAATTCAAAATTCCCCAGGGGAGCGAGAAACGATGCCCCAGCACTCATCTCATCCTTCCATCCCGAGCCCTTGGCAAAGCCCATCGCCTCAAAGAATCCACTCAGCCGCTGATACGCAGACGTATTTCCGGCTGGGCGAAGGATAGAAATCCCCTTGATCATGCATTGATTCTATCGTGCTGCATCGGCTGTCTTTTTCACCGCGGACTGCCTGCTTTTTGAGACCCAAAGAAAGCAGAAAGGCCGGCAGAGTGCCGGCCTTCTGTACTTCAGACCGCATCGCGCTATGTCGTCGAGCGCGGCTTAACCAGAATCACCGTCGAGGGTACAACGGTGGTGGTTGTCGAGGTATTCAGGCAATCGGGATCAGACCCTGGCGTACACGCAGGCAGACCGGGACTGAGCTGTTGCGTGTCCTGCAGGGTCGATGTGTTGATGAAATGGATTTCGTTGTCGCCCGCCGTCGAGACAAAGAAGTACTGATTGTCGAGACTGAAAGCGCCTGCCACCGGAGCCGTTACTGAACTGCTGTCACTGAAGGTGACATAGTTCACCGTGCCCGCTGCACCGCCGGCTCCCGGAAGATAATAGGGCAGCATCGCGCCCGGCGCTGAGCCAGTGTAGGTGAGGAAGGTTAGATCTGAGGACGGCGACGGCACGAGCTGGTTGAGTGCCGTGGCGCTTATGCCGCTCACCGCCGATTGGGTTGGCGGATTGGGATGGGTGATCGTCAGCGGTTCCAGCGTCGATCCCGATTGGGGACACGTGTTGGGCAGGTTGACTACCGTCGAAGATCCGCCCGTGGCAGCGCCACTGCTTGGCGTAAAGGGGATGGAAACGCCGATATCGGATAACTGCACGCCACCGCCAACGATTGCCGCACCCAGGATGTGTTCTCCATCCGGCGTCGACGACAGCACGCTGGTCTGCGTAGTGACCGAGTCTCCCTCGGGATAGAAGACCATGCTGGCGTAATTGCTCGCCGTTCCCGAGGGGCACCATGTATGCGCAACCGTGGGATTTCCGCTTAGGTACGCACCGACACTGGGGATGGTCAGTGTAAGATTCGTCCCGCCGCCTGAAGCGGTCAGATCGTACGTCGTCCACCCAGTATTGGCGTTGTACACATAGAGCGTGTCGCTGTGATTCGGTCCTAGAGAAGCACTGTCGGTCACATAGAGTGTCTTTGAGTCCGGCGTCCATTTCGCGGCGGCGCCCACGCCCGTAAATGTCGCGGCTATTGAACCTGCGGTGTTGTAAAGATAGAACACCTGGCGCACCTGATCGTTGATCAGGATCTGCGAGTTATTCGGCGCGACCGCCAGGACCACGCCCGGAACAGCCGTATTGGGCGAACCGTTCAGCGCGTCGGTTGCGGTACTGAACGTCATCAGCGCGTGCGAGGATCCAAAGTAAAGCGTGGTCCCAAGCTGGTCCATCACCATCGAGTTTGGAACATAGGGCAGACGCACTGTGGAACCGAGCCTGTTTCCCACCAGATCGTAGGGCACAAAATACTGCGATTGTCCTGGCGCTGCGAACCACGCGTAGGAACTGGCTGTCCCTGGCGTAAAGATATTTACCGCGTTGCTCGAAACCGCCAACCCCGTGCCAAAGAGTCCCACCTCGTTAATCGGCGCAGGATTGCAAGTTGCCGGCTGGCAAATGGCATAGACCGTAGCCTGGCCAGGGAAGGACGGCAACACCGATCCGGTAGTGGAAGCCGTAATATCAAGCGGGTTGGTCGATTGGTAGTCGAGCGTGAGGCCGGTGATCGGCTGACCGTTGGTGTCGAGCACGGTGGTGACCATGTTCTGGGTTATACCCTGGGTCACCGTGGCACTGGTGCCTCCGTTCAGCGTAACGGAAATTGATTTCGGCGGGCAGGTCGTGAAGTATCCCGCAGACGCGCCTGATCCTGCGACCGAGGCGGTAATCACCGTCGTGCCCGGCTGCTGAGCGGTGATGACGTTCGTAGCTGCGTTCACGCTGGCAATCGAACTCGTGCCGACGGAGTAGGTCAGTGCTCCGATCGAGCTCGAGCACGAAGGCACCGACGTCACTCCCGGCGCCAATCCGCCAGGACATGAGTAGTTCGTGACCGTTGAAGGAGCGCAAAACTCATATTGCGTTCCATTCGACACGTAGCAGGCCTCAGAGTCGAGTTGCGTGTTTGTACCCTGCGAAAAGCACTGTTGCGTCGATGGGGCGCCAGTTATAGCCAACGCCACCGAACTCACCTGGGCATGGATATACACCTCCACCGGATTAGAGGTGACTGAATTGGCAGAAGCCGAAATATACGCGGTTCCGTATGGCAAGCCGCCCGTGCTTGGAAGTGGACTCGGCGGGCTGCAGATCGTGTAGTCGGGAATGCCACCGCCCGAGTTACGATTCCAGGTGCCTGCGCACAGGTTACCGCTCGGGGTGATGTCCACCAGTTGGTTGTTCGTGGTCGCGTAGGTGTAGGAGGAGACGCTGGCGTTGGTGCCTTTGCAGGTCGTCGCCGTGGGAGCGTTGATCTGACGGGTTTGACCAAAAGCCAGTGAAACACCGGTCGTCTTCGGCTCGAGATCGATCGCGTACACATCCGTGTCCTTCAACCCGTACCCGAGACCGTTGCAATAATTCCCTGCCGGGTTACGATAACAGCCGGTGAAGGTCACCCCCGCTGGAACTGCCAGAAACAACATGAAGACAAGCGTCAGATACCGCCGCATGAATCCTCCCCGCCCCGCCCACCAGCCGCGGAACGGTCTCTCCGAATCCGTTTCAGCAAGACCAAGGTCGATGTATCCCGGGAGCTCCGTCCACCCAAGTCGCCCGAACAACCGGACCAGACAACCTTGGAGTGAGCCAGACAAGACACGGCAACTATGGTTTTGCTCTAAGTAATATGGGTTAAAAGCGAGTCGTCTTCGCGCCCGGCGCAGGCTTGTATCCAGATCGTTGCACGCAGGCTACCGGCCTTCGGCATTCGTCCACTCCATGCAGCCGGTCGACGGAACACGCTCGATTTGCTCCAAAGATAAAGTGTACCAGCACGGGTTGGCCTTTCGGACCGGCCCCGGCCTCCCGATTTCCATGTACTTTCATAGACTCGCCCAGGTGGCATTGGCGAGCAAATCCGGTCAACGGTTTCCAACGCTATCGGACGCGCTTGCGGGCATGTATTTGGCAAACCACTCCACCGCCCGATCCATCACGTCGCGCCGGTGTTCGGGGTTTACAAAACCATGTCCCTCGTTGGGATAAACGACGAGCTGGGTGGTTACATGTTCGTCCCGAAGCGCATGCCAGAACTCATAAGATTGCGGTGCTGGACACTCGCCATCGCGGTCACCAACCACCACCAGTGTGGGGGTATGGGCCTGCTTGATGAAATTGATCGCCGAACTCTTCGCATAGACCGCTGGATCGTCATAGACCGAGGCGCCAAAATAAGGAATCATCCACTGGTCAATTGAGTTCTCGCCGTAATAACTCTGCCAGTTCGACAACCCCGCGCCCGACACCGCCGCCTTAAACCGTTGCGTCTGCGTAACCGCAAACATCGTCATGAATCCGCCATAACTCCACCCCGTGATGCCGACCCGCTGCGGATCAATCGGGTATTTGCTCGCGACGGCATCGACACCCGCAAGGATGTCGCGCAGGTCGCCATAACCAAAATCCTTGCGATTGGCCTGCGTAAAGGCTTCGCCCTGCCCATAGCTGCCGCGGGGGTTCGGCTCGAGCACAAAATATCCAAGGGCCGAGAATGCCGTCGAACTCAATCCTCCACCACCGCCCCAGCGCGCGATCACGGCCGCGGCCGGACCTCCGTGAACCTCAACAATCAGCGGATATTTCTTGCCTGGGTCGTAATCCTTCGGCAGCAGCAGCCAGCCCTGAACATGAAATCCATCACTCTTCCAGCTCACCGACTCCGATTTGCCCCATCCCGGCTGCACGCCGTCATTGAAGTGAGAAAGCTGCATTACGCCTTCGAGGCCCGCGGTCATCACCGTGCCCGGCTTGGCCGCGTAGATCTCAGGCGCACGCTCGAAGTTGCTCGCGCTGAAAACAAACAGCGAATGATCCGCCGTGTTTGACAGGCTATGCGACAACCGCCCGTCGCCAACCGTGCCCGGAATGCTGAAGATTGGCGAGCCGAATGTGACCTGCCCGTCCCCAGTGCGATCCCCGCTGAGCTTGTAACGGATCAACTGGCTGTTGCCGCCCGCCAGCTCGCTCACGAACAGGTACTCATTCGAACCCCACTCGATCCACGCAGGCGAAGTCGGTCTTCCCTCGGTGAGATCTTTCGGGGCTCCGCCTCCCGCCGGGACGATCCAGACATCCCCGCCCGTCGATCCCTGGTCGCTCATCAGCCCACCGATAAAGGCAATTGTCTTTCCGTCGGGCGACCATCGCGGCACCGCGATCTGCAATCCGTGCAGCGGACCTGACACTTCAGCCGGTGCCAGGATGGGCTTTGCCTGCCCATCGAGACCCTGCGTGTAGAGCTTCGCCACCCACCAGTTGTTCTCTCCCGGCGGCTCTGCGGCGATGTAGGCCACCCCCTTCGAATCGGGAGCCCAGTCGAACTCGTAAACGTGCAGGTCCGGCGGACTCACCTGTGTTGGAGCAGCTGCATTCCCATCCGCACCCGCCACGGCAAGCCGCTGCACCTCCACATTGTCCTCGCCAATTACCCCCGCTGGCGGTTTCATCGCTGCAAGCGCGCCCGCTGGCCGTGTCGCACCCTCTACATAAAGGAAAGCGATTTTGCTGCCGTCCGGAGAAAACGCCGGCTCGTTTACATAGCCCTTCAAAACCGTCAGCCGCTTCGCCGGGTTTCCATCCAGCCGCGACAGATAAAGGTCGACCTGGTGGTTCTGGACGTCTGCGCAATCCGAGAAGAACGCCAATCCCTTCGAGTCTGGCGACCATGCAAATTCGCCCTCCCGGCAATGCTCGTCCGGCCGGGTTGCCGCCGTCACTCGCTCGGTCTTCGCCAGATCGCCGATCGGCGCGACCTCAATTTCGCCCCCACCGCGTCCACCATCGAGCCATGCCAGCCGCTTCCCGTCAGGCGAAACGGCAACTTGGCCAAACGATCGGCCCCTATTCAGACCTCGTAAGACATCCTCAATATGCGCAGGATCCTGCGTAGGTTGCGCTGGACTGCTTTGTGCGAGGATCTGAAGCGCAGGGAATGTCGCCAGAATGGCCGCAAACTGGGCGATTGCGAAACGCGTGCGAAGGGGAATTCGAGACATGCAGAAATGCTATCAGGCGAACGCAAATCCTCTGCCTGCTGCACAAGCTTTCAGGTGGCTTCTGAACTATCGTTTTCTGCCAGGATTTCCTGCCCAACAGGCTTCAGGCCTAGGTTCTTAGACCGGGAATCTATGCAAGGTCGACCAGATCCTCTAAGCTGGCTAGCATGAATCGACGTCTTTTGCACGGTGGCTGCGTCAAAGGCCTGGTCGCGCTTGCAGTAATCGCCCTCCTGATCAGCGGGTTTGCAGCCCGGGCGCAAGTCTCAGGGAGCGGAGTAAATGGAACTCCCGCCACACAAGTGCAGGCGCCATCGTTGCTGGCGATCTTCGATTGCAAACTCGATTCGAAGACCGTCAAGGTCGGCGAGGCCGTTGTTGCAAAAACCACCAAAGAGCTGAAGTTGAGCGATCTCGATATCCCCAAGGGTTCGAAACTGGAAGGCACGGTCACATCAGTTATGGCCGCTCAGGGTGGGAACGACGATTCGATGTTGGGTGTCCGGTTCGATCGCATCGAGATGAAGAAGGAGGAGCTCCTTCGCATCCAGGGCTTGATCGTTGCGATCGGCCCGGCTCCTGCGAATGAAACGGGGCTTGGATATGACTCGGTTTTAAGTCGCGGCGGCGCGGGTTCGACGCCAGGGCTTGACCCATCCGTCGCTGCGGATAAATACGATAAGGACAAACCTCAATTCGCCCGCGGAAGCACCTTGGAAGGCGTTGCGCTCGCTACCAACTTTGACCCCAATGGAGCAACGCTCATGCGCGGCATTCATCGCAATATCAAGCTCAACTCCGACGTGATGATCCGCGTAGCGATATACCGGGCGAAATAGTGACTCCGCGCCAAATCTCGAAGGGTGCATGCGGTTCGTGATCGGCGCTGATTGTTCCGCAGCCAGGCGAACATTGCGCTGCTACTTTTCGCTGTCCAGCACCTGCATCTGGTGCGCATCGTAGCGCGTGCCCGCTACAGCATTCGCTGGAATCGCCGCTTCCGTTGCAACAATCTCCTCTGGCGTCAACTGGACTTCAAGCGCAGCAAGGCTTTCCGCAAGCTGCGCCCGGGTACGCGCTCCGATCAGTGGAATCAGCGATGGGCGCTTGGCCATCGCCCATGCGATCGCCAGCTGCGATTGCGTAACACCCTTCTGGGAGGCAATCTTGGCAAGGTGTTCAACAAGCTTTTGATTCTGTGCACGATTCTCGCTGTTAAAGCGTGGGAAACGGTTGCGTATGTCGCTCGATCCTTTATTCGGTGAGCCGGAAAGCAATCCGCGCGAAAGAACCCCATAGGCGGTGACCGCTATCCCCAGTTCGTCGAGTACAGGAAAGATCTTCTTTTCCGGAGACCGGCTGATCAGCGAGTATTCGATCTGCAGATCGACGATGGGGTGAACCGCAGCCGCCCGCCGAATCGTCTCCGAACCAACCTCGCTCAAACCCACATAGCGCACATAACCAGCCTTAATCATGTCGGCGATCGCGCCCACCGTGTCTTCAATCGGGACATTAGGATCAAGGCGGGCAGGCCGGTAGATATCGATATAGTCCACTCCAAGACGCTTGAGAGAGTAGGCCAGCGCCGTTTTCACGGCCGCCGGACGCGCATCATATCCGAGCCAAGAACCATCCGGACCGCGCTGCGCGCCGAACTTCACCGAGATCAGCACTCGCTCGCGAAAGAAGCGCAGCGCCTGCCCGAGGAGCATCTCGTTATGGCCCATGCCGTAAAAGTCCCCAGTATCAATCAGCGTGACTCCCGCATCGATCGCTGCATGAATAGTCGCCAGAGATTCAGGTTCATCGGCTGGCCCATACATTCCGCTCATGCCCATGCAACCCAGGGCAATGGGAAACACCTTCGGCCCGATGCGGCCGAGCTTGCGCGGCTTGATAGCAGATGCGATGGTCATCGTTGTCTCCTGAACATGGGCGTTCAAGCTCTTCTTGAGATGCGGCAAACTCCGAAACGGAGCGATGATGCACCTTTCCGGCATCGGTTGGAGGTGATCGCGCGCACTCTCGCGCCTACAGGTGGTCAATGCGGATCCGTCTTTCTGGACTCCAGACGATCGAAGTGAATCAGAAAATGAAACCAGGCTCCGTCATTGAAGTCTCCAAGGACTTGCCGTCCGAACTCATCTTTCCTTCGAAGGTCGACTGAAAGATAGTGATAGGTGGACGGCACCCTGATACACCAAAACACCATCCCAATCGCCAGCAAGCGGGAAGGCAGTT
>Ga0335073_10002842_pt1 | contig 23838 bp, 25 predicted proteins | sample Lox_Sample_22_FD_207093 | JGI IMG/M metagenome (GOLD analysis project Ga0335073, IMG submission 207093) | Soil microbial communities from Loxahatchee National Wildlife Refuge, Florida, United States - Lox_Sample_2.2 | ecosystem: Environmental > Terrestrial > Soil > Wetlands | place: USA... | reverse complement strand
GGCGAGCTGACCGGCCGGCACCTGCAGTCCGCGTGCCTGGAGCTGGGCGGCAAGAACCCGATGGTGGTCACGCCCAACGCCGACCTGGACCTGGCGGTCGAGGGCGCGCTGTTCGCCGGCTTCGGCACGGCTGGGCAGCGCTGCACCTCGCTGGGCACCGTGATCTGCCACTCGTCGGTGCACGACGAGTTCCTGGGCCGGTTCGCCGAGGCGACAGCCGCGGCCGCGGTCGGCGATCCGTTCTCCGATGTGCTGTACGGGCCGATGCTCGACACCCGTTTTTCTGAACGGTACGAGAAGTACCTGGCCTGGATCGGCCCGCAGCACAAGGTGCTCGGCTCAACCGGCGTCGGGCGGATCACCGCGGCCAACCCGCGGGCTGGTTTCGTGGGCGACCCGGACGCGGGGCTGTTCTACCACCCGACGATCGTCGACGGGGTGCGCCCCGGAGACGAGATCTTCGGCAGCGAGACGTTCGGGCCGCTGGTCGGGGTGACCACGTACCAGACCATGGATGAGGCCATCGAGCTGGCCAACGCCCCGGGCTACGGGCTTTCCTCAGCGATCTACACCAACGATGCCCGCGAGGCGTTCACGTTCAGGAAAGGCGTGAGCGCCGGTATGGTCAGCGTGAACAACTCCACGTCAGGCGCGGAAGCGCATCTGCCGTTCGGCGGCAACGGCAAGTCCGGCAACGGTTCCCGCCAGTCCGGCGTGTGGGTGCTGGACCAGTTCACCCGCTGGCAGTCGGTCAATTGGGACTACTCGGGCCGGCTGCAGAAAGCGCAGATGGACGTGGCCGAGCTCACGCCGGATCTAGAGTTCAGGTTGTGACCTTTCGCCATATGGTGATCCCGGCATGACGACGGCCGCCGAACTCGACCAGCACTTCATCCACACCGTGGGTGGCCTGCCCGGCGGGCCTGCCCGCCCGGAGCCCGGGGCGCCGGTGCGCCCGGGCAGCAGCCTGGACGGGGACACGCTGCTGGCCATCTTCGATGCCCAGGCGCAGAGCCGTCACCTGGACTTCGCCGCGCGGTGGATGCAGCAGCAGGGCCGGGGCTACTACACGATCAGCTCGGCCGGTCACGAGGGCAACGCGGCGGTGGCCGCGGCGCTGCGGCCGAGCGACCCGGCGCTGCTGCACTACCGGTCCGGCGGGTTCTACTGTGCCCGCGCCCACCAGGTGAACGGCATCGACCCGGTCATGGACGTGCTGCTCGGGGTGGCCGCGTCCGCCGATGAGCCGATCGCGGGCGGGCGGCACAAGGTGTTCGGCCGGGCCGAGCTCGCGGTGATCCCGCAGACGTCGACGATCGCCTCGCACCTGCCGCGGGCGGTCGGCGTCGCGCTCGGCATCGGCCGGGCGGCCAAGCTGGGAGTGGCCTGCCCGTGGCCTCGGGACGCGGTGGCGGTTGCCTCGTTCGGCGACGCCTCGGCCAACCACTCCACCGCGGTCGGCGCGGTCAACGCCGCCTGCCACACCGCCTACCAGGGGTTCCCGGTCCCGCTGCTGCTGGTCTGCGAGGACAACGGGATCGGGATCAGCGTGCCGACCCCGCGCGGGTGGGTGGCCGCCGCCCATAGCGCCCGGCCCGGCCTGACCTATCTGGCCGCCGACGGCTGCGACCCGGTCGCGACCTACGACGCGGCCGTCAGCGCGGCCTGGACGGCCAGGTCCAAGCGGCGCCCCGCGTTCCTGCACCTGTCGACGGTCCGCTTCCTCGGCCACGCGGGCAGCGACGTGGAGACGGCTTATCGGTCACCGGCCGACCTGTCCGCCGACCTGGGTCGCGACCCGCTGGTGGTGACGGCCGCCGCGGCGGTCGAGTGCGGCCTGCTCACCCCGGGCGAGGCGGTGGCCCGCTACGTGGCGATCGGCGGCATGGTGCACGCGGCGGCCGAGCAGGCCCTGGCCAGCCGGCCGCTGGAAGGCGCGGCTGAGGTGATGGCGCCGCTGGCCCCGCGGCACCCGGACCAGGTGGCCGCGGCGGCGCGGCGGAGCCTCCCGGCCAGCTTTGGGGCGGAGCCGGCCACGCCGGCCCGCGAGCCGGTCACGCTGGCCCAGGCGGTCAACCTGGCTCTGGCCGAACAACTTGACGTGGAACCACGGATGTGCGTGTTCGGGGAGGACGTCGGGCGCAAGGGCGGCGTCTACGGCGTGACCAAGGGTCTGCAGCGGCAGTTCGGGCCCGCCCGGGTCTTCGACACGCTGCTCGACGAGCAGTCGATCCTCGGGCTGGCCCTGGGCGGCGGGCTGGCCGGCCTGCTGCCGGTCCCGGAGGTCCAGTACCTGGCCTACCTGCACAACGCCGAGGACCAGATCCGGGGCGAGGCCGCCACCCAGCAGTTCTTCTCCGCGGGCCAGTTCCGCAACCCGCTGGTGCTGCGGGTCGCGGGCTTCGCCTACCAGAAGGGCTTCGGCGGCCACTTCCACAACGACAACGCGGTCGGCGTGCTGCGCGACATTCCGGGCGTGATCGTCGCGGCCCCGGCCCGGCCCGACGACGCGGCGGCGATGCTGCGGACCTGCGTGGCCACCGCTGCCGTCGACGGCTCGGTTTGCGTGATCGTTGAGCCGATAGCCCTGTACCACACCCGGGACCTGCATGACGACGGCGACGGCGGCTGGCTGGCGCCGTACCCGCGGCCGGACGCGCACGTGCCGGTGGGCCGGGCCCGCACCTACGGCGACGGACGTGACCTGACCATGGTCACGTTCGGCAACGGGCTGCGGATGAGCCTGCGGGTCGGCAAACGGCTGGCCGTCCGCGGGCTCGGCGTCCGGGTCGTCGACCTGCGCTGGCTGGCCCCGCTCCCGGCCGAGGACGTGCTGCACGAGGCGCGGGCGACCGGCCGGGTGCTGATCGTAGACGAGACCAGGCGCACCGGCGGGGTCTCCGAGGGCGTGGTCACCACGCTGGTCGATGCGGGTTACCGGGGCGTGATCTCCCGGGTGACCAGCGAGGACAGTTTCGTCCCGCTGGGCCGGGCGGCCGAGGCGGTGCTGCTGGACGAGCCCACGATCGAGAAGGCCGCCATCGACCTGGTGCAGTCCAGCTGACGACTGATAAATTCGGTGCCGTTGTGCGCTGCTGCGAACTGAGGAGGTGAGACCGATCAACGCTGTGACCGGTCGGGGCTCCCTCCCTCGCATGGCCTAGGGAGTGCCCGCAAAAGGCATCCCGAAAGGCTTCAAACACTATGCGCTTCACCTCTGAGACGTCGTCCGGCGGCGTCCGTGAACAGCTCTTTACCCTCGGCGAGCTTCCCGGCGTGCTGTGGACGCCGCAAGGTGCCGTCGGCGGGCGCCCGGTGATCCTGATCGGACACGGCGGCGGCGAGCATAAAAAGGCTCCCGGCATCGTGGCCCTGGCCCGCCGCTTCGTGGCCGAGTGCGGTTTCGCGGTGGTGGCGGTCGACGTGCCCAGCCACGGCGACCGGCCGCAGGATGAGGAGTACGGCCGGATCGTTACCGAAAACCAGGCTCGCGTGGCGGCCGGGGCGGAACTGGCTCCGCTGATCGCCGAATTTCAGGCGCTGGTGGCCCGGCAGACCACCCCGGAATGGCAGGCGGTCCTGGACGCGGTCCAGGAACTCGACCACGTCGGAGCCGGCCCGGTGGGCTATCGGGGGGTGTCGCTGGGCTGCGGGCTCGGCGTCCCGTTCGTTGCCGCCGAGCCGCGGGTCCGCGCGGCGGTGCTGGGCCTCGGCGGGGCGCTGGCGTCGGCCGAGGCCGCCGCGCGGATCACCGTCCCGGTCGAGTTCCTGGTCCAGTGGGACGACGAGCGGGTGCCGCGGGCCTGCTGCCTGGCGCTGTTCGACGCCTTCGCCTCGTCCTGCAAGACGCTGCACGCCAACCCCGGCCAGCACGGCGATCTGCCGGCCTTCGAGCTGGATAGCACAGTCCGCTTCTTCGCCCGGCACCTCAGTTAGGCGTGGCTCCTGGCGAAGCGGGCTGGGGTTACTGAGGTGTGGCGCCTGAAGTGCCGGGTGAAGTGCGCCTGGTCGTAGAAGCCGACCGCGGTGGCCACCTCGGCGGGGGCGGCGCCGCGCAGCAACTGGCGGCGGGCCGCATCGATCCGGCGCCCGATCACGTAGGCATGAGGGCGGTGTCGTGGCAGTGCCGGGGGTAGGCCCAGTCGATGATGCGGGCGTGGAACACCTCGGTGATGCCGGGGACGGCCGGAGCCCAGGCCTCCACCTGGCAGCGGGCGGGAATCTCCTCGTCCACCAGCGGTCAGGGCTCTCGCCGGTCACTCACCGCGTGCATTCCGCCAGCCGACGGGATCCACGCCGCCCGGCACCGGCGCGGCGGCGTCGTAGGGGAGCCGCGTGTAGGTGTGCGAGGCCAGGTCGAGCGCGACGATGCGGCCGTCCGGCCCGGGCACGGGACGAAGCGGTTCCCCGGCGAAGTAGCCGTCAAGACCGATCCAGCTCCCGCCGTCACCCCGGCCAAAGCGGAACGCCCGGGTCCCCGATCCGGCCACCCGGAACTCAAGCACCGGGCCACCCGGATCCTGCCCGTCCGCCTCGCTCGCCCCGCCGGCCACACTCACCAGGAACGCCGCCGGCCCCCAGTACCAGGTCCCGACCAGCTCAAGCGTGTCCCGGGCCACGCTGGTGGCCCTCCACTCGGGCTGGGCGGGCGGATCGTTCTCGGCCAGAATCCGCAGCAGGTCGGCCGCGAACACAGCCGCGCCCAGGCCGGACGTGGCGTTCGACAGCGCGATGGCCGCGTCGCCGGTATCGGCGTCGATCTGCAGGATGCCGATGAACCCGGGCATCGAGCCGGTGTGGCCGTAGCTCCGGTGCCCGTCGTCGTTCCAGAGCTGCAGGCCCAGCCCGTACCCGAGGGCCCACGGCTGGCCTGGTTCGTCGTCGATCCCGATCGGCTCACGCATCTCGGCCAGGGTGGCGGCGTCAAGCAGCCTGGTCGCGGTCTGTCCCGGGCCGGCACCGGGCACGGTGCCCGGGCCAGCCAGGAAGGCGGCCCAGCGGGCCAGGTCGGCAACGGTCGTCCACAGCTGGCCGGCGGGCGCCATCGCGGCCGCGTCGTGCTCCGGCTCGGGCAGCAGCAGGTCGGCATGCGGATGCACGGCAAAGCCAATGGCCCGCGGTGGCTGCGGCCTGGTCGTGGTCCGGGCCATGCCCAGCGGGGCGAGCAGTTCTTCCGCGATCACGTCGAGGGCGGGCTTGCCGCGCAGCCGGGCTAGCAGCTCGCCGAGCAGCGCGTAGCCCACGTTGGAGTAGTGATGCCACCGGCCGGGCCGGACCCGCCGCGCGTCCGGTCCGAGCGACGCCTGGGCCAGGGACTCGAACGGCGATCCCGCCGTTCGCTCCCACCACGGCCCGGCGGTCTCGGCCCGCAGGCCGGAGGTATGTGACAGCAACTGGCCGATGGTCAGCTTGGCCGCGCCGGCCGCGTCGAGGTGCTTGCCGATCGGGTCCGACAGGTCAAGCTTGCCCTCGTCGCGAAGCCGCAGCACCGCGACGGCGACGAACGTCTTGGTGATCGACCCCGCCCGGTACTGTACGTCGGCGTCGGGCTCTGGCCCGTCCGCTCCGTCGATCCGGCCGCGCCCGGCCGACCAGACCAGATCGGTTCCGCGGACCAGCCCGGCAGCCACCGACGGAAGTCGGCGACCCGCCTGCTCCTCGGCCAGCCGGGCGGCCAGCAGGCGTCGCGTACGCTCATCGGTCACGGCGCCCACGCTATCGGTCCGCACGTTCCGGCGACGGCCGCGGGTGCGTCAGACTGGGCAGAGGGGCTGGGGGTGCCGAGTCCCAGCCACGCGGTCTACGCACGGAGAGGATCCTGAGTGCCGTACAAGATCCCGGAACGTGACATCGTCGCGATCATCGATGCACCGCCGACGCCGGTGGCGCTGCTGGCTCCGGGCGGGCGGTTCATCGCGCTCGTGCACTATGAGTCGCATCCGCCCATCGCCCTGCTGGAGCGTTCCTACCTGCCGCTGGGCGGAATCCGCGTCGATCCAGTGCTGGCTGGCCGCCAGCGGGTGCGTCGGCTGACCGGGCTGTCGGTGCTGAATCTGGCGGACGGGACGCAGCGAGCCGTCGCTCTGCCAGACGGGGCGCAGCCGAGCATGCCCGCGTGGTCCCCGGACGGCCGCACGTTCGTGTTCACGATCGACGAGGCGGACGGCATCGGCGTATGGGTGGTTGATGCCGAGTCGGCGACCGCCAGGCAGGTGCCCGGGCTCCGGGTTCGGGACGTGCTCGGCGGTGACCCGCTGACCATTGGCGCCGCGGTCAGGTGGACCCGCGACGGCAGCTCCCTGCTGGCGCTCGGCGCGCCCGGCGGGGCGCCAACGTTGCCCGACGCGCCGGTCGAGCCCCGCATCGAGGAGACGGCGGGCAAGCGATCGCAGATGGCCACTTACCAGGATCTGCTGCGGACCGCCGCCGACGCGGACGCGTTCGAGGCGCTGGCCACCACGGTTCCGCTCCTGGTCGAGCCGGGCACCGGAGCGGTCAAGGAACTCGGGGTGCCCGGGCTCTACCAGCGGCTGTCCGACTCGCCCGACGGCGAGCACCTGCTGGTGCACCGGTTGCGGCGGCCGTTCTCGTTCCGGGTTCCCTACCAGTACTTTGCGCGCAGCGTCGAGGTGTGGTCGGCCGCGGGCGAGCTTGAACGCGTCATCGCCGAGATTGGCGTCAGCGACGAGGTTCCGCGCCAGGGGGTGCCGACCGGCCCGCGGCAGGTGTCCTGGGAGGAACGGGCGGCGGCCACCCTGGTCTGGACCGAGGCCCTGGACGGCGGGGACCCGGTGGCCCCGGCCGAGCACCGCGACCGCGTGATGCGGCTGGCCGCGCCGTTCACCGCGGATCCGGAGCCCGTGTTCGACGTCCAGCACCGCTGCCTGGGCTGGCTCGACCTGGATGAGCCGCACCAGGTCATGCTGACCGAGCACGACCGCGATCGCCGCTGGCTGACCACCTGGGTGTGCGACCTGACCGCGCCGGAGCGCCGCCGGATCCTGTTCGACCATTCGGTAGATGACGCCTACGCCGACCCGGGCTCGCCGCTGATGGCCACCAATCCGGACGGCACCCGGACCGTGCTGCAGGACGGCTCCTTGATCTACCTGCGCGGCGACGGCGCGACGCCGGACGGCGACCGGCCGTTCCTCGACCGCCTGGACCTTGTGTCCACGCAGCGGGAGCGGCTGTACCAGAGCCCGCCGGACGGCCTGGACCACGTGCTCGGTTTTCCGGCCGGGCCCGGCCGCACCGAGGTCGTGCTCTGGCACGAGAGCAAGGCCGAGCCGCCGAACCTGTATCTCGCTCCCCTCGACGGCTCCGCCGGCCGGGCGCTGTCCACCTGGCCTGACCCGCACCCCCAGCTGACCGCGATGGAGAAACAGCTGATCGTGCACGACCGGGGCGACGGGGTGCAGCTATCCGGCATGCTGCACCTGCCGCCGGGCTATGACCCGGCCACCGGAGGCCGCCTGCCCCTGCTGATCTGGGCCTATCCGCTCGACTACGGCGACGCGGCCACCGCCGGCCAGGTCCGCGGCAGCAGCAGGCGGTTCACCAGGCTGACCGCGCTGGAACCGACCTGGTTCGTGCTGCGCGGCTACGCGGTGCTCTCGAACGCGACGATGCCGGTGATCGGCGATCCCGAGACGATGAACGACACGTTCATCGAGCAGGTCACGGCGGCGGCGCGGGCGCACGTTCAGGCCCTGGACGAGATGGGCATCGTCGACCGGTCGCGGGTGGCCGTGGGCGGGCACAGCTACGGCGGCTTCATGACGGCGAACCTGCTCGCGCACACCGACCTGTTCGCGGCCGGGATCGCCCGCAGCGGCGCGTACAACCGGACCCTGACGCCGTTCGGCTTCCAGGCCGAGCGGCGCAGCTTCTGGGAGGCGGCCGGGATCTACGACCAGCTGTCGCCGTTCCGCTACGCCAACCAGATCACGGCACCGCTCCTGCTCGTCCACGGCGAGCAGGACAACAACTCGGGCACGTTCCCGGTCCAGTCCGAGCGGCTCTACCAGGCGATCCAGGGCAACGGCGGGACCTCGCGGCTGGTGCTGCTGCCGCATGAGAGCCACGGCTACCTCGCGCGCGAGTCGGTGCTGCACGTGCTGGCCGAGCAGTTCGACTGGCTGCACCGCTGGCTCGGCTGACCCGGTGCGTGGGCTGACCCGGTGCCTAGAGAGAGTCACCCGGGGGCCCGGCCATCCACGGCCGGGCCACTCCGGGTGACTGCGCGGCCATGCCGGATGCTGGGAGCAGGGGTGGGATCCGGCGGGCCCTCGGCCGCGTTATGAGATAAGGACACCGCAGAAAGGTGCAGCCAGGCTGAATGCCGCCTGCAAATCGTCTGGGCGCCCGGCCAGCGCCATTCATGCGCTGGTGGCGGCCCGGTGTTAACGTTGTCAACACCGGCGAGTTGCTGCAGTATGAAGCGGTGGCAACCACTCGCGTCAGCCGGGCCGCCTATCACCACGGTGACCTGCCCAACGCGCTGGCCGACGCCGCGACCGACCTGGCCCGCCGCGGTGGGCCGGAGGCGGTCGTGCTCCGCGAAGCGGCCCGCCAGGTGGGGGTCTCGGCGGCCGCCGCTTACCGGCATTTCGTCGGGCACGGCGAGCTGCTGCAGGCGGTCAAGGAGCGGGCGCTCGCGGCGCTGGCCGACGCGATGCAGGACGGCCTGGCCAGCGGCGAGCGGCTGGCCGACCCGGCGGCCGACGCGGTCAGGCGCTTCGAGAACCTGGGCCGTGCCTACGTCGGCTTCGCGCTCGCCAATCCTGGCCTGTTCCACACGGCGTTCTGCCGCTCGCCGGACAGCGGCCCAGACGCCCGGAGCGGCCCAGACGCCCGGAGCGGCCCAGACGCCCGGAGCGGCCCAGGCATCCGGAGCGGCTCAGACGTCACGGCCCGGATCGCGGCCTCACGCCCGTACCAGATACTCTCCGGCTCCCTGGACGAACTCGTCGCGGCCGGCCTGCTCAACCCGGCTCGGCGCGAGGTTGCCCCGATCGCGTTCTGGGCCGCCGTGCACGGCCTGGCCACGCTGCTCGTCGACGGCCCGCTGGCGGCGATGACCGAATCGGAGCAAGGCGAGGCCGTCCGGCGCACCCTGGACATCCTGGTCCAGGGCATCAGCTCCCCGCCGCGTCCGGCCTAGCCCCCACCCGTCCCGCCTGGCACGGTTCTGGACTGTGCGGATCTAGTGTTGCCACCACGACACCTGTCACACACAGAAGGCTTAAAGACATGTTGACACCGTTCACTTTGAGGGTCACACTGAAGATGTAAACAATGTAAACATTGTGGGATGGGGATGGCACCCATGATCGACATCCAGCTCCTGAACGACGCCCTGCTCACCCTCGCGTTCATCGTCGGCCTGGTGATTCTCGTGGCGATCTCAATCGTGGCTTCGGCGGCGCTGTGGCAGCGCCACGAGCGCAAGACAGGCGTTCGCAAGATCGAGCAGCACTTGTCTTCGGTGGCCACCGGCGACAGCGGAGCAGCTGCGAGCCGACGCTGAGGGCGTATCGCCAGCGGCCCAGGCCTTCCCGCGGCTAACGGCCTGTCATACCGACCAGCAGGGATAACGGGGCCCCAGCCGTGCTGCGCGGGCTGAGTGGCTCCACCTTGACCCGCAGCGTGTCCCGCTCGACGACCAGGACATGGCGATTGGGCAGGACGGTCCAGCCATCCTGGGGCCAGCCGCTCGAGGCGACGACCACGGCGTCTTCGGTCTCGGTGTAGGCGAGATCGAAGTAGCATTCCGGCGGCCCGGTATAACCTCTCTTCGCCAGCCCATCCCATGGAATGCGTTCTGGATCATGACTGGAGATCGCATACAGAGCGTCCGGGCCCAGCAGGATCGTGTTCAGGCAATCTGCCGAGAAGTTGCGGTCAATGTGAGCGATGGTGTCGTCAATGGCCGCGATCACGTCCCCGTCCCGCGCCTCCAGGCCGGACATGACGCGCAGGAAGTAATGCTCGCTGTCGGTGGTGCCGGCGACGTGCCGCGCCCAGGCTGGCGGGAGCAGGCTTCCCAGTTCGCTCTGGGGGTGGATGGCGCCGTTATGGGCCATCGCGAAGCCGCCGTAGTGGAACGGATGGGAGTTGCGAGCCTCGACCGGCAGCCCTGGGGTCGCCATGCGCAGATGCACGAGCCCGGCGTCGCCGAGCGGTCGGTGCACTAGCTCGTCGTAGGCCGGCTCATCGACCGCCCGCAGCGGCGACTTCTCGATGTGCAGCTGCTGGCTGTCGTACCAGGCCATGCCCCAGCCGTCGCGGTGGAATGCCGACAGGCCGGTGAAATCGCGGAGCCCTGGTTCGCCCATGATCTGGGCGAGGGAGACATTGGCGGGGGCGCAGTACCCCAATAGACGACACATGAGCGAAGGTACTTCCCTAAAGATACTTTCCCATGCCGCCGGCCACGTCGATTGACGCACCGGTTATGTAACTCGCCCGGTCGCTGGCCAGGAATGCCACCAGGCCCGCGACCTCGTCTGGGCGCCCGAACCGGCCGAGCGGTACCTCGGCGGCGGCCAGCTGCCCGAAGAACTCCTCGGCCGGCGTGTCGGGCGCGCGCCTGCGGTGGATGTTTTCCCACTGCGGCGTGGTGACGAAACCGATGTTCACGGTGTTGACCAGGATGCTCTCGTGGCCGAGTTCGATGGCCAGGGCCTTGGCCAGGCTGAGGCAGGAGGCCCGGTTGACCGACGAGGCGAGGAACGCGGGGTCCGGGTAGCGTGCGTACACCGCGTTGATGTTGATGACCCGCGCGGCCGGGCTCTGCCGCAGCAGCGGCAGTGCGGCCCGGGTGCAGCGGATCTGCGACATGAGCTTGACCTCGAAGTCCTCCTGCCAGTCGGTGTCGGTCAGCGACTCGAAGCGGCCCGGCCGGGCGCCGCCCGCGTTATTGACCAGGATGTCGATCCCGCCCAGGCTGGTGGCTGACTCCTTGATGAACGCCGCCACCTGGCTGGGGTCGGTGACATCGCAGCAGAACGCGATGACCGTTCCGCCCGGCTTGCGGAGCTCAGCGGCCGTCGCTTCCAGCTCGGCCTCGTTGCGGGAGCAGATAACGACCTCTGCCCCCTCGGCGAGCAGTTCGGCGGCGATCGCCCGGCCCAGTCCCTTGGACCCGCCGGTGACGACCGCGCGGCGGCCGGACAGGCCGAGGTCCATCTACTCGCCACCCTGCCCGGTGGCCGGTGCCCCGGCTTGCTGCGCCTCGGCTAGGGCGAGCAGGGTCTTGCGGGGCGGGCAGAACACGTCCACCTCCAGGCACGTGGTGCCGGTGGTCCAGGCACCGTGCGGGACCCAGGCCGGGATCACGGCCACGTCACCCTTGCGCATCGTGCGCACGTCACCGTCGAGGTCGAAGACCATCTCCCCGTCCAGGATGATCACGATCTGCTCTTCCTCGTGGACGTGCCGAGGCGCCTGCGCCCCCGGCTCGAAGTGCACGAAGTTGGTCAGGACCCCGTCGCCGAGTACCGGCCGGAACGTCAGCCCGGGCACGAACTCCGCCGACGCGACCTCATCGATGCGGACGTAGCGACCGGGGCCGGCAGGCTCGCCCTGCGCCTCCGCGGTGAAGTGCGTGGCAGCGTCGGTCATGTTCCCTCCAGTGCGGTCCGGACGAGGTCCCCGAGGCGCCGGGCCCCCTCGTCGATGAGTTCGTCGTTGACCCGGCTGTAGGCCAGGCGCATCTGGGCGGCCCCGTCCGGGCCGGTGTAGAAAGGCAGGCCCGGCACGTAGGCCACCTTGCGAGCCTTGGCCGCTGGGGAGAGCGCCACGGTGTCGGTGCCAGCGGGCGCGGTCACCCAGGTGAAGAAGCCACCGCGCGGCGTGGTCCAGCTCGTGCCCTCGGGCATGTGTGCTCGCAAAGCCTGGCCCATGAGATCGGCGCGGCGGGCGTAAAGCGCCCGGGAGGCGACGAGCTGGCGGTCGAGGTGCCCGCTGCGCCCGTAGTCCTCCAGCATCCGCTGGCCGAGCGCGCCAGAGCACTGATCGGAGTTCTGTTTGGCCGTTATCAGCTGCGCGATGACCTCGGGCGGTCCGGCCGCCCAGCCGAGCCGGACCCCGGGGAAGAACGTCTTGGAGAACGTGCCAGCCTGGATGACGACGTCGGGAGCCGCCGACCACAGGCTCGGCGGGGCCGTGCCGTCGAATCCGAGCTCGCGGTAGGCGACGTCCTCGATGATCAGGAAACGGTACCGGCGGGCCAGTTCGACCAGTGCCGTGCGGCGCGGCGCGGACAGCGACAGCCCGGTCGGGTTCTGGTGATCAGGGATCGTGTACAGCAGCTTGGGCCGCAGGCCGGCTTCGAGCAGGTCGGCGAGCACGTCGACCTGCATTCCGTCGTCGTCCATTGGCACACCGCGCAGGTCGGCCTCGTAGCCGCGGAACGCCATGATCGCGCCCAGGTAGGTGGGCGCCTCGACCACGACGGCATCGCCCGGGTCCACCATGCTCTTGGCGACGAGTTCCATGCAGTCGATGCCGCCACTGGTGATCATCAGCTCGCTCGCGGCCGGCCGCCTGCCCTGGTGTGACTCCAGCCGCCCGGCCACGTAGTCGCGCAGCCCGGGCAGCCCCTCGGTGGGGGAATACTGCAGCGCGACGGCGACGTCCTCGGCGAGGAGCCTGCTGGCGATCTCGCCGAGGACATCGCTCGGGAACGTCGCCGGGTCGGGGAAACCCCCCGAGAACGTGATCACGTCGGTGGCTCCGGCCAGGGACAGGATCGCGGTGATCTCCCCGCCTCCCAGCAGTTGGGTCCGGCGGGCGAAGCTCGCCGTCCAGTCACGCAGCTCGGGCGCGGCGGTCATCCAATGCCTCCCGGTTTGTCGACGCTGGTCATGCTTGACACGGAGCCTGGCAAACGTAAGAATTCTTGGCACCAGGACAAGCATTTGCTCGGATCTGGTTGAGATCATACCTGAGACCATCAGCCTACTAGCAGAGATATCTGCCAATTGACAACTACCTCAGCGCCGCTCGCGCGGCTAACCGACGTTGCTTCGCCGACAGTTGAGAAGGTCGAGGTCGACGACCTCGACCTCACCCTCCTGCGGGCACTGGCGGAAGACGCCCGACAGTCTCAGCGCGCGCTCGCCCGGGCGGTCGGGATGTCGCCGCCCGCGATCGCCGACCGGCTGGCGCGGCTGGAGCGCGTCGGCGCCATCCGCGGCTACCGCGTGGACCTCGACTGGGCGGCGCTCGGCTATCCGGTCGTGGTCTACCTGGCGGTGACCGCTGGACCCGGGATGGACCTGAGCGAGATCATCCGCGCCATCCGGGAGCTGCCCGAGGCCCAGGACATGAGCGTGGTCACCGGCGGCCTTGACCTGCTGGTCCGGTTGCGGGTACGCGACCACACTCATCTTCGCGAGCTTCTTCTCGGCGCGATTTTCCGCATTCCCGGCGTCCAGCGCACCGAGACCTTCCTGTCGCTCGCGGACGCCGAGCCGGACAACTTCGCGGAAGCTCTGCTCGACCAGATGAGCCAGCTCAGCCAGTCGGGGCAGCGGGGCAAATCCGGCGACCGGGCCCGAGGCGACAAGACCTGAAGGAGTACACCTACGTGAGCACCGTGTCCCCAGAATCTCGTGACGACTGGGCAAGTTCCCCCGGCGTCGGCCAGCCCGGTTTCGTGGCGCGTCACGGCCTGTTCGACGACCGGCAGGCGAACGCGGCGGAGGTGGTCGCCGCGCGGATCAGCGAGACCGGCCTGCGCACCGTGCGGCTCGTGGTGGTGGACCAGCACGGCATGCCGCGAAGCAAGTCGCTGTCCGCGGACGCGGCGTTGGCCACGCTGTCCAACGGGCTCGACTTCTCCGGGGCGATCTACAGCCTGGACACCGGCAACCAGGTGTTCGTGCCCGCGTTCGCCCAGGGCGGCGGGTTCGGCATCGAGGAGTTCACCGGCTTTCCCGACGTGGTCCTGGTGCCCGACCCGACCACGTTCCAGGTGCTGCCGTGGGCGGACCGGACCGGCTGGATGCTCTGCGACGTCTACTTCGGCAACGGGCAGCCGATGCCGCTGGACGGCCGTGGCCTCATGCGGCGGGCCCTCGGTGACCTGGCCGAGGCCGGCTACGACTACCTGGCCGGCATCGAGATCGAGTACTACATCGTCAAGCTCGAGTCTGACCGGATCACCCCGGAGAACGCCGGGTTCACCCCGCCGCCGCCCGAGGTGAGCGTGTTCGAGCGCGGGTACCAGTATCTGTCCGAGGTGCGCCTGGACAGCGTCGGCGACACGCTCGAGGCGATCAGGGACGCGCTGTGGGAGGTGGGGCTTCCGCCGAGGGCCATGGAGGACGAGTGGGGGCCCGGGCAGATGGAGTTCAGCTTCGCACCCGTCGGCGGGCTGGCCGCGGCCGACGCGGTTGTCCTGTTCCGGTCCGCGGTCAAGCAGGTCTGCCAGCGGCGCGGCCTGCTGGCGAGCTTCATGTGCCGGCCGGGGCTGCCCAACTTCTTCTCCTCGGGCTGGCACCTGCACCAGTCGCTGATCTCGCACCAGGACGGCAGCAACGCGTTCGCCAGCCCGGACGCGCCGCTGTCGGCTCTCGGCCGCCAGTACGTCGCCGGGCTGATCGAGCACTCGCTGCCGATGATGCCGTTCTCCACACCCACCGTGAACGGCTACAAGCGCTACCGCCCGTACTCGTTCGCCCCGGACCGGGTGTGCTGGGCGGTGGAGAACCGGGGTGCGCTGGTGCGGGTGCAGGGCTCGCCGGGCGACAGCAGCAGCCACGTGGAGATGCGGATCGGCGAGCCCGCGGCCAACCCGTACCTCTACATGGCGGCCAACATCGCCGCCGGGCTGGACGGAATCCGCCGCGGGATCGAGCCACCGCCACCGGTCGAGGCGGACCCGTACGTGGCGGATGCGCCCATGCTGCCCACCTCGCTGGCTGACGCGGTCAGCGCGCTGGACGCCGACAAGTTCTACCGGCAGGCGTTCGGCGACACCCTGGTCGACTACCTGCTGCAGATGAAGCGGGCCGAGCTGGCCCGCTACGACGCGGCCGTGGCGGAGAACCCGCCGCCCGCGGGGCAGGAGGTCAGCGACTGGGAGATGCGCGAATACTTCGAGTTCTTCTGACGGAGGCGACGGTGACCCTGCAGCACATCGTTCTGTTCAGCTTCCCTCGCGAACTCAGCGAGGAGGAGGCGGCCACGATGCGGGCGATGGTGGAGAGCTGGCCGACCGAGATCGGGCTGATGACCAAGTGCCGGTTCGGCACCGATCTCACCCGGGAGCGCAACCGCGGCTACGAGTACCTGCTCTACACCGAGTTCCCGGACCCGGACACGCTCCGCCAGTACCAGGACCACCCGGTCCACGTGCAGTTCCGTGACTGGATCGTCGAGCGCGAGTGCACGCCGCTCGCGTTCGACTATCACCTCGACGCCAACAATGTTTTTATGGCCGAATGACTGGCCGCCCGGAAGTGAGCTTAGGGAGGGCACCCCCATGGCAGACATCGACCGCAGCCTGGCCGTCGCTACCGGCCAGGATGAGCTGGCGCACGGCTCACTCAGGATCTGGGATGCCATAGCGATCTCGGTCTCGGTTATCGCCCCGGGCATGGCGATGCTGCTGAATGTGTCCGGCGTCGCGATCGTCGCCGGCGGCTCGACGCCGCTAGCGTTCCTGCTCGGCGGTATCGCCTGCCTGGCGCTGGCGTTCGTGGTGATCGGCTTCACCCGGCGGATGGCGTCGGCCGGCTATGCCTACACATATGCCAGCCGCAGCCTGGGCAAAGAGGGCGGGTTCATGGCCGGCTGGCTGTACTTCGCCGGCATGATCTGCTTCGTGCCGATGACCATGTCCGGCGTTGGCTACCTGGCCGCCAACTTGCTCGGGCTGAATCCCAACTGGTGGATCCTGTTCTTCTTCCTCGGCATGGCGCTGCTGGTGGTGCTGTCGATCGTGCGGATCAAGGTCACCACCCGTGTTCAGCTGATCGTGGGCGTGATCACGGTCGCGGTGATCGTGATCGTCGACCTGATCACCACCGCCAAGGGCGGGGCGCACGGCCAGGCGCTGTCGGCGTTCAGCTTCTCGCACACGGTCAGCGGCGGGTTCAACGGCGTGTTCTACGGGATCATCCTGGGCGTCACCTCCTATATCGGGTTCGAGACCGCCGCCGACTTCGGCGAGGAGACCGCCAACCCGCGGCGCTACATCCCGATCGCCATCATCGCGGCGACCGCGTTCGCGGTGATCTTCTACCTGTGGACCACGTACGCGATGGCCATCGGCTTCGGCGTCAAGAACGGCGCGACGTGGGGCGCGGACCCGGTCGCCTTGCAGACGATCGCGAACAAGTTCGTCACCCCGTGGGTGGGCACTCTGGTCGAGATAGGCGGCCTGTTCGCCGCGTTCATCGTGTGCGTGGCGTGCGCCACCGCCGGGTCGCGGACGCTGTTCGCGATGGGCCGTGAGGGCGTGCTGCCCAGCGCGTTCGCGCACACCCACCCGCGGTTCAAGACGCCGGTCAACGCGACCCTGGCGGTGGTCGCGGTCGCCATCGTGATGGCGCTGCTGGTCGGCTACCCGCTGTCGGACAGCGCGTTCGGCCAGCCGTTCAGCAACTACTACTTCTGGGCCACCCTGGGCACGCTGCTGATCATCGTCGTATACATCATGATCTGCATCGGCGGCATCGTGTTCTTCCACCGGACCAGGGATACCCGGCACTGGAACCCGCTGATCCACGTGCTGATCCCGGTCATCGGCGCTGTGGTGTTCGCCGCCGCGTGGTACGGCTCCGTGCACCCCACCCCGCCCGGCATCCTGAAGTGGACTCCGTACCTGGCCGGCATCTGGCTGGTGCTCGGTATTGGCGTGGTGCTGTGGCTGCGGTCCAAGCGCCCGGACGCGGTAGCTCGCATCGGCTCCATCCTCGGCGAGGAGGGCGGATCCGACGCCGCCCTCCTCGACGAGTAGGTCGCTGCGGACACCGGCCGCTAGGCGGACCAGGCCGCGCGCCGGCGCAGCAGCAAGATCGTGGCGCCGAGCGCGGCGGCGGCGAGGGCGACGAAGATGCCGGCCTCGATGAACTGGAAGGGCCAGAAGCGGTCGGCGGGCTGGTAACTGACGAGGTTGCCGGGCTTGGAGCCCAGCACCAGGTCGCCGATCCGGCCGGTGGACTGCGGCAAGACGGACTGCGGCACGACGCCGATGCCGCTGCCGCATCCGGCTTGCGTGTGGCAGCTTGCCGCCATCGCGGTGGTCAGCGGTGCGAGGAATTGGTCGCGGAAGACGAACTCGACGATGAGCCGGATGGCCAGCCACGGGATGAACGCGGCGATCATGGCCGGGATGCTGCGGCGGATCAGCAGCCCGGCCAGCACGGCGAACCCGAACGCGCACAGGATATAGGCGGTCAGGACCAGGCCCTCGAAGTCGAAGACATTGTGCTGCATACGCCCGGTGAGCCGGTCCATCGGCGCGCGGTACCACGTGATCACCGCGGTCATGGCGGCGCCGAGGACGATGAGCCCACCAGTGACCAGGCCCAGCTTGACGGCCAGCCACCGGGCCCGGGGGACGGACTGGCTCCAGGCCAGCCGCCAGGTGCCGTACTCCGATTCCCGGGCGATCAGCGACCCGCCGACCAGGACCCCGATCAGGCCGGGCACGATCAGGGCCACCGACCAGAACGAGATGTTGACCACGGTGCCGAACTTGTCCATGAACGCGCCGATCCCGTTCTCGCAGCCGATTCCCTGGGTGCGGGCCAGGCATGAGCCGGCCAGGCCGTCGCTGCTGAATGCGCTGCGCATCGAGGTGCCCTCGATGATGGCGTATACCGCGAGGGCGGCGAGCACGGCCAGGCAAGCTATCGCCTGGCCGCGGTGCTGCCGCCAGGTAACCCAGATCATCGGGTGAACTCCTTCGTGCTCGGCCGGGGCCGCTGCGCGGCTTGGGCGGGATCGTCGTGGGTCATTGGGGTGCTCTGGTGCTGCAGGTAGCCCAGGACGAGCTGTTCGAAGCTCACCGGGTCGACCTGCCATCCGGGGCGACTGCGGGCGGCCGGCTGGTCCGCGCCGGTGCGGACCAGCACGGTGGAATGCCGGTAGCTCGGCGAATCGCTGTCGGTGCGGTGAATGGCCGTCCCGGGCAGCTCGGCGCCGGGGGTGTCGCGCGGGACGGTCAGCAGCTGGTGGGCGGCAAGCAGGCCGTCGGTCGGCCCGGCCAACTGCACGTGCCCGTTGGCCAGGATGATCAGCCAGTCACAGATCCGCTCCAGCTCCGAGACCACGTGGGAGGAGATAAGGAAGGTCAGGTCCGTGTCGGCGGCTGAGGCCATCACGTCCCGCATGAATTCCAGCCGGGCCACCGGGTCCAGGCTGGAGACCGGCTCGTCGAGCACGAGCAGCGGCGCGCGCTTGGCCAGCGCCATGGTCAGCGAGACCTGGGCCTGCTGTCCCCCGGACATGCTCTTCACCTTGCGCTTCAGCGGGATGCCCAGCGCGTCCACCCGGGCTACGGCCAGCTTCTGATCCCAGCTGGGGTTCATCGCGTGGCCCAGGTGGAACATGTCCGCGACGGTGAAGTCGCGGTACAGGGGGTGGTCCTGGGCGACGTAGCCGACCCGGGCCAGCGTCCCCGCCGTGCCGGCCCGCGAGGTCTCCCCGAAGACCGACACCTGACCCTCGGTGGGCTTGAGCAGCCCGATGATCATTTCCAGCAGGGTGGTCTTGCCCGCGCCGTTCGGGCCGACCAGGGCGGCGACGGCGCCGACCGGAACCTCGAGCGTGCAGTCGCGCAGACCCCATACCTTGCCGTAGCGCCTGCCGAGGCGTTCGGCACGCAGTGCCGGGACGCCGCTCCCGGCGTCGTGTTCAGTCATCAGACCCTCTCTTTCCTCATGTCCTGACGGGTCACGGCGATCAGCGCGGTCACCGCTTCGTCATCAAGGCCGGCCGCTTCGGCGTCGCGGAGCCATCTCCCCAGCGGCTCCCGCAGGGCCGCCTGCGCCTCGGGCACGACCGGGGATCCCGTGGCGGTGATGAAGGTGCCCTGGCCGGGGCGGCCGCCGGCCAGGCCCTCGTGCTCGAGTTGCCGGTATGCCTTGACGACCGTGTTCGGGTTGATCACCAGGTCGGCGGCGACGTCCTTGACTGTGGGCAGGCGGTCGCCCTCCTGCAGGTAGCCCAGCAGCAGCGACTGCCGCACCTGGTGCACGAGCTGCAGGTAGGGCGGGACGCCGGAGGAGCCGTCGAGCCGGAACCGGAACATCGTCTTCTTCCATCATGACGTTATTCTATGATGATGGTATAACAGTAAAGACCGAGAAGTGCCCTGTCAATCGGGCACCGGAGGGCCACGGCGGCCCGGAGAGCTTGGCCGGGCCGCAGGTGGCAGCCTGCGCTAAGGGCCGGGTTCGGGGCTGCTCGCTGGGCCTGGCCGCCCGGGCGAGCCAGCTTGATGGCGCGCCGGTGCGGCAGCCAGATTGCGGTGCCGAGCGCGGCGGTACCCGCCGCCCGTATCGTGCTGGCTGGTCAGACCCGCTCTTTCCGCATGTCGTTGCGGACCGCCGCGATCAGCGCCGTGACCGCTTCGTCATCGAGCCCGGCCGCCTCGGCGGCCCTGAGCCATTCCTCCAGTGAGGCGCGCATGGCCCGCTGCGCCTGCGGTGCGACCGGGGACGAGGTGGCGGTGATGAACGTGCCCTGGCCGGGGCGGCCGCCGGCCAGGCCCTCGTGCTCGAGTTGCCGGTATGCCTTGACGACCGTGTTCGGGTTGATCACCAGGTCTGCGGCGACGTCCTTGACCGTGGGCAGGCGGTCGCCCTCCTGCAGGTAGCCCAGCAGCAGCGACTGCCGCACCTGGTGCACGAGCTGCAGGTAGGGCGGGACGCCGGAGGAGCCGTCGAGCCGGAACCGGAACATTGCCTTCATCCATCGTGACGTTCTTCTATGAAACTAGCATAACGTAACGGCAGAGGCACGCGGCGTCAACCGCCACCGGAGGTCACAGCGGTTCCGGAGGTCACAGTGATTCCGGAGGTCACAGGGGTTCCGGGTTTGGCTGTCCCTAGTGTCCGGGCCGGCCGTGAGCCCGGAATAGCGCGGCGACCCGCTCCCTGGGCAGCGCCGGGCTGCGGTGGCCATCGCGACCGGTCATGTCCTCGTTGGCGACGAGCGCATTGGCCACGGCCTCCTCGGTTGCCTGCACCACGGCCGCATAGAAGCGGTCGATGAAGCCCCAGGGCACGAACCGCAGCTGGTCGTAGCCCTCGGCCGCCGCGCCGAGCATGACCTCCCCACCGGGTGTGTATGCGCCCGGGTTGCCGGTGGAAAAGGCCAGGAACAGGTCGCCCGAGAAGTGCGAGCCGGTGGTGCCGGTGCGGGCCAGGCCGAGCGTGACCCGGCGGGCGAGGGCCGCGGTTTGGTGCGGCAGCAGCGGCGCGTCGGTGCCCACGACCGCGATCACCGAGCCGGCGCCGCCCGGGTTGGCCCGCGGCGCGGCCATGGGGTTGTCGTCGGCCAGCAGCTGCCCCACCGGCAGTCCGGCCAGCGTGAGCTCCTCGCGGCGGCCGAAGTTGGCCTGCAAGAAGACGCCGACGGTGTACGTCTGGCCGGCGAAGCTGACCTGCCGCGAGGCGGTGCCGTTCCCGCCCTTGAACTGATAGCAGTTCATGCCGGTCCCGCCGCCGACCGAGCCCTCCTCGACCGGCCCGGCCACCGCACCCTGCAGCGCGTCCAGGCAGTCCTGCTCGGTGACGTTCGGCGAGTTGATGTCGTTGAGGTACCCGTCCCAGGTCTCCGCGGCCACCGGCAGCAGCCAGACGTCGGCCAGGTGCGGATGCTGCCGGACCGCCCAGGCCACGATGGCGGCGTGCGCGACCCCGACTGCGTGGGTGTTGGTGATCGCCACCGGGCCGCCGAACGTGCCGGACTCGCCGATCCAGGACACGCCGGTCATCTCCCCGTTCCCGTTCTGGGAGAAGAAGCCCGCCGTCACCGGGTCGCCGGCACCCGCGGCGCCGCGGGGATGGATCGCGGTCACCCCGGTTCGCACCGAGGTGCCGCGGATCAGCGTGGCGTAGCCGACCTCGACTCCCGGCACGTCGGTGATCGCGTTCCACGGTCCTGGCCTGCCGGAGAACGGTATCCCCAGTGACCTGGCCCGCGGCTTGCCCGAAGGTGTCGCCGCGTGCGGACCAGGCAGCTCCGCTCCTGGATCTGGCCGTCCCGCTCCCGGATTCGTCATGCCCCGCACCTTTCTGCGCTGCCAATGGCGGAGGCACCATTCTCTTAGTAGGGGCTGGGTACCTTGGTCCAGTGGGTGCCATCCCAGTGCTGGATGAGCGTCCCGGTACACCCCGGAGAGAACGGTTTCCAGGTGCTCGCCTGACCCGGGCTCGGGCTTGGGGGGGTAGGGGTGCAGACCCTGGCCCAGCGGGTGCCGTTCCAGTGCAGCAGGAACGTGGCCCCATCACCGCTGCTGGTGTAGCCCGCGGCCCACGCGTCATCAGAGGCAATGGTGCTCACCCCCAGCAGCGCGGTGTCGCCGGTGACCCCGGCGGGGCGGGGGCTGCGGACCTCTGTCCAGCGGACGCCGTTCCAGTGCACGATAAACGGCTTCACCTTGTTCGTGTTGTAGATTCCCACCGCCCAGGCGTCAGCGGCCGAGACGGCGCTCACCGCGTACAGCTCCGGGTCGTGCGGCTGACACTGGCCGCCATATATACGTCTATGCCGTAAATGCGTCAAAGAACGCGCCCCGGATCAACTTCGAGATCGGCCTTGAGGGGCCAAGTTCGCCGAGTCCGCTCGGGCTCCGGTCTAGGAGCGGCTGGCGCGGGCCAGGCGCATGCGCAGGCAGACAATCAGCACGACGAGCAGGACAGCGATTGCTCCCGGCGCTATCACCCCGGGCCAGTCGAAGCCCGGGCTGGGGGGAAACCCCGGGGGGACCGGCAGGCCTTGACGGGCCATCATCTCCCGGGCGAGTTCGCGTTGCTGGAGGCTGGGGCCGTGGCTTAGGGCGGCGGCGGTGGCAGCGAATGCGAAGACGATGGCGGCGGCGGTGGATGCGCCGACGGCGATCCGGGTTCCGAGGACGCGATGGGCTCGTTCCAGGGCGGCGGCCTGCGTGGCCGGGTCGTCAGCTATGGGCAGGTCGGATAGCAGGCTCGTGAGTTCTTTGCCGGTTCGGGCGCCCAGGGCCCGCCCGGATCGCTGGTCGAATTCGTCGGCGGTGATCCGGCCGGCCTGAAAGGCCTGGCTCAGCTCACCGAGCGCCTGGTCGCGGTCGGCGTCGGATACCCGTAGCTCCTGGTCGGGATAGTTCCAGCCGGCTCGGTGCATGATTGTGCTCCTTCGGCGCGCAGGTCGGCGTAACGCCCGGCAGTGATGCGCGCCGGGCGGCCGGGCACCGGGTCCGATGCTGCGCCAGTTGTCCGTCTCGACTCATTACTATATCGTCCTAGCTACCTAGATTAACTCCTGATGGCGTGGTTAGGGAGTGACGGTGATCGAGTTCCACCTGAACAGCAAGTCCGGTGTCGCGCCGTACCTGCAGCTGATCCGGCAGGTACGGCAGGCGCTGCGGCTGGGCTTGCTGCGGGCCGGCGACCGGCTGCCCACAGTCAAGGACGTGGCCGGCTCGCTGGCGATCAACCCGAACACGGTGCTCAAGGCCTACCGGCTGCTGGAGTACGAGGGCCTGGTGGCGGCCAAGCCAGGCGTCGGCACGTTTGTGACCAAGACCGTCAGCGACGCGTCGGTCGCCGCGCATCAGCGGCTGAGCGGGGAGCTGTCGGCGTGGATCGGCCGCGCCCAGCAGGCGGGCCTGGACCTCGAGGACATCGAGGCGCTGTTTCAGCGGGCCGTCCAGTCCGCCGCACGGGAGGCAGCAGTATGACGAACGCAACCGCGGCGATTGAGGCACGCGGCCTGGGCAAGCGCTACGGGCGCCGCTGGGCGCTGGCCGACTGCACGCTCACGATCCCGGCCGGGCAGGTGACCGGGCTGGTCGGCCCGAACGGGGCCGGGAAGACCACGCTGATCAGCCTGGCTACCGGGATGCTGGCGCCAACCACCGGCACCGTCGAGGTGCTCGGCGGCGGGCCGGCCAGCGGTGCCGCTCAGCTCGCCCGCGTCGGCTACGTCGCACAGGGCACCCCGGCCTACGCCGGGCTGAGTGTGGCCGATCACCTGCGGCTGGGCGCGCGCCTGAACCCGCGCTGGGACGCCGCGCTGGCGCGGCGGCGGATCGAGGAGCTCGGCCTGGACTCCAGGCAGAAGGCGGGAGAGCTGTCGGGTGGGCAGCGGGCTCAGCTCGCGCTGACGCTGGCCCTGGCCAAGCGGCCGGAGCTGCTGATCTTGGACGAGCCGATCGCCAGCCTGGACCCGGTGGCCCGGCGTGAGTTCCTGCAGATGCTGATGAACGCGGTCGCCGAGCAGGAGCTCAGCGTGGTGATCTCCTCGCATCAGATCGCCGATCTGGAACGGGTCGCCGACCACCTGATCGTGCTGGTCGGCTCGCGGGTGCGGGTCGAAGGCGGGGTAGAGCACCTGCTGGCCACTCACCACCTGCTGACCGGCCCGCGCCGCGCCGCCGCGAGCCTGCCGGCCAGCCAGCAGGTCATCACCGAAAGCCACACCGGCCGGCAGAGCACGTTCCTGGTCCGCACCAGCGAGCCGATCATCGACCCGGCCTGGACGGTCGAGGAGGTCAGCCTGGAAGACCTGGCCCTGGCCTACATGGGCCCCGCCCCCACGCGGTCGCCGGACATCAGGGCGCTGGAGGCCAGGCCATGATCTGGCTGACCTGGCGCCAGTTCCGCTCCCAGG
>Ga0335073_10002841_pt1 | contig 23839 bp, 26 predicted proteins | sample Lox_Sample_22_FD_207093 | JGI IMG/M metagenome (GOLD analysis project Ga0335073, IMG submission 207093) | Soil microbial communities from Loxahatchee National Wildlife Refuge, Florida, United States - Lox_Sample_2.2 | ecosystem: Environmental > Terrestrial > Soil > Wetlands | place: USA... | reverse complement strand
CCGGCGGACCGCAGCTCGGTGCTGGCGCCGCTGTCGGCACAGGATTGGCTGCGGCCGGAATCGGCGCGGCCGGTATTGCGGCGACCGCCGGCGGACTCGCCGCGGCCGGTGGCGCGATTGTCGGGACGGCGCGCGCGGGGGCTGCTGTCGCCGGCGGCACCAGCGCGGCCTATCGGGCCGGCGGAGCGGCGGGCGTGGCGCAGGCCGCCGGCTCGGTCGCCATGAGCCCGCTGCGCCGCGCGGCCGCCAGCTTGCAAGAAAGTTTCGCTTCGGGTGAGCGCGCGGTGATGCGCGGCAACGCCCGCCCAGCATCAGGGACAGGCGGCGCGTCCGCCTCTTCGAACAGTCCGCCTGCCTGGGCGCAGCGCATGAAGCGCGGCCAGACCATCAATCGCGGCGTCAGCGCCGCCGACCACGCAATCCGCTCCGGCGACCGGCCAAGCGGCGGGCACCAGGTCGATCTTTCCGAGGGGGAATAGTCCATGTTCCGACGATCGACCGTGCGGTATGGCAAGACGCCCGAGGCCGAGACACCGTATCAGAGGGCGGGCCAGGTCTGGGACGAGCGGATCGGTTCGGCGCGCGTTCAGGCGAAAAACTGGCGTCTTGCCTTCTTCGGCGCGCTCGCTCTCAGCGGTGGGCTGGCTGCCGGCTTGGTCTGGCAATCAGCCCACGGGACCATCACGCCTTGGGTCGTGCAGGTCGACAAGCTCGGACAGGCCCAGGCTGTGGCGCCGGCAACAGCCGACTATCAGCCGACTGACCCGCAGATCGCGTGGCATCTCGCGCGCTTCATCCAGGAAGTACGTGGCATCCCTGCCGACCCCGTCGTGCTGCGTCAAAACTGGCTCGATGCCTACAACTACGTCACCGACAAGGGCGCGCTGGCGCTCAATGACTACGCGCGGACCAACGATCCTTTTTCCAAGGTCGGCAAGAATCAGGTCTCCGTCGACGTCGCGAGCGTCATCCGCGCCTCCGACAACAGCTTCCGCGTCGAATGGATCGAGCGCCATTACGTCGACGACGCGCTCGCGTCGACCGAGCGTTGGAGCGCCATCCTCACCATCGTCCTGCAGACGCCGACCGATGCCGATCGGCTGAAGAAGAATCCGCTCGGCGTCTACGTCCATGCCCTCAATTGGTCAAAGGAGCTCGGCTGATGCGCCCCCTTGCGATCTCATCGCTGTTGCTTGCCTCTCTGTCGCTTGGCGCATGCGCCACCGCATGGAAGCCGCCACAGATCAGCTACGACGACACGCCGAAGCCTGCGGTGCTGCAGGCGGAACCTCCAAAGCCGGTGCAGATCGTTGAGCTACCGAAGCTGCTGCCTTTGCCAGGCCAGCTCAAGCCGCTGCCCGGAAACACGAAGCAACCTCTAGAGCCTGCCGATCCGCACGCGCGCGTCGACCAGGCCAATGGCGCAGCGCGGGTGCAACCGACCCGTGCAGGGTATCTAAATGCGATCCAGGTCTATCCCTTCTCCGATGGCGCGCTCTATCAAGTCTACGCCGCGCCGGGCGAGATCACTGACATCGCCCTCGAACCGGGCGAACAACTGACCGGCTCGGGGCCTGTCGCGGCCGGCGACACTGTCCGGTGGATCATCGGCGACACCGAGAGCGGCGCCGGACCGGCGAAGCGCATCCACATTTTGGTGAAGCCGACACGCGCGGATCTTGTCACCAACCTCATCATCAACACCGATCGTCGCACTTACCATCTCGAGCTGCACTCGGACGACAAGACCTATATGGCGTCGGTCTCCTGGGCCTATGCGCAGGATCAGCTTATCGCGCTGCGCCAACAGAATGCAGCCGCGGAAGCGGCTACGCCCGTCGCCACCGGCGTCGACCTCAACGCGCTCAACTTCCGCTACCGCATCGAGGGCGATAACCCGCCTTGGCGGCCGCTGCGCGCCTTCGACGATGGACGACAGGTGTTCATCGAATTCCCGACCGGCATTTCGCAGGGGGAGATGCCGCCGCTTTGGGTCATCGGCGCCGAAGGCGACGGCCAGCTCGTCAACTACCGAGTCCGCGGTCACCACATGATCGTCGACCGGCTGTTCGCGGCCGCAGAGTTGAAGCTCGGCGGCAAGCACCAGGAACTCGTGCGCATCGTCCGCACCGACGGGAGGCCGCGGTCGTGACGGACGAAGCCCGCGAAGAGGAAGGGGCGAGCGAGTCCGCACGTCCGGGCGAAGAGATGCGGCTACGGGCCAGGCGACCTCCCGTGACGCGGCTGTCCCGCAAGGTCTTGCTGGGGGTGGGAGCCGCGGTGGCCATTGCCATCGGAGGCGCCTTGCTCTTTGCGCTGAGGCCGCAGCACCGGACAACCGGCACAGAACTCTTCAACACCAACAACCGAAACACGCCAGATGGGCTGGCGAACCTGCCGCGTGACTACACCGGGATTCCAAAGCCCGTGCCGCAGCTCGGGCCGCCTCTACCCGGCGATCTCGGCAAACCCATGCTCAATGCGGGTGCGCCGGCGCCTGGTATGCCCATGCCCGGCCCAAGCCCGGAGGAACAGCGGCTCGCCCAGGAGATGGAGGCGGCACGCACCAGCCACCTGTTCACCACAACGAACGTCGTCTCTCCAAGTGCGGCGATGCCGCCATCGTCGGCCGCCACACAGCCCGGGCCGACACCGGCGAATACATCGTCAGACCTTACATCTCAGGATCACAAGCTCGCCTTTCTCAATGGCAATATCGACCGCCGGACCACCAGTCCTGACCGCGTCCAGCCACCAGCAAGTCCTTATGTGGTGCAGGCCGGTTCCGTGATTCCGGCATCCCTGATCACCGGGCTCCGTTCAGACCTGCCCGGTCAGATCACAGCGCAGGTGACAGAGGACGTCTATGACAGTCCGACGGGCAAGACCCTGCTGATCCCACAGGGATCGCGTCTCGTCGGCCAGTACGACGCACAGATCGCGTTTGGCCAGTCGCGCGCCTTGCTTGTCTGGAACCGCCTGATCATGCCGAACGGCAAATCGATCGTCCTGGAGCGCCAGCCTGGCGCCGACACTGAAGGCTATGCGGGCCTGGAGGACGAGGTCGACAACCATTGGGGCATGCTGTTCAAGGCGGCCCTTCTCTCAACTGTCTTGAGCGTTGGGACGGAGGTCGGCATGAGCGGCAACAACAATGGCTCGCTTGCCGAAGCAATCCAGCAGGGGACGTCGCAAAGCATTAACCAGACCGGACAGCAGGTCGTCAGCCGCTCGCTCAACATTCAGCCGACGATCACGATCCGACCGGGTTTCCCGGTGCGAGTCATGGTCACCCACGATCTCGTGCTTGAGCCATACAAGGGATGAGGAGGATAGGATGGCAAAGCTGAAACTAAAGGCCCTCGAGGACGACAAGCCGGTAAAGGCAACCGTAGAATTTCCTGCAACAGTCTGGCGAGACCTCCAAGCCTATGCTGAAATACTCGCCCGCGAGCATCAACAAACGGCCGCAGAGCCGGTTAAACTCGTGCCTGCGATGGTGGCGCGCTTTATGGCGACCGATCGAGGTTTTGCGAAGGCGCGACGCACTTCGCTGTCAAATAGCTCGGATATGCAACGCACTGGCGCCGAGCGGTCACAATAGCATCCTATTGGATCAACCCGCGCTCTTTCGCTTCGTCTCGCATGAACGCAACGAAGCGACCGACGACGGGCTCTTCACACTCGGGTAACCACACAAGTCCTACGCAGAACGATGCGTTTGATTCTGCTATTGGCCTGAAGGCGACGCCGGGAAAGGGAAACTCGGCCTGGCTCTCGACGGTCAGCGTCACGCCAAACCCGGCAGCGACAAACGCGAGAATGTATTGCCGGCTGGCCGCGTGCGACTGAAACTCCACTTGTCTGCCGAGAAGGGATCCGAAGAACTCACGTTGAGCTTGGCTCTCGCCCCAACCTTGGACCAGAACTGTTTCTCCGGACAATTCTTTCCACTTTAATGCCTTGCGCGTCGCCAGCGGATGCTTTGCTGGCACCGCCGCGACTAAGCGCTCTTTGAAGACCGGCAGCATCGCCACATGCGGCCACAAGCCGAAGTGTGGAACAAACGCCACATCAAGCCGCCTATCGGCGAGGGCCTCAGCGATCTCCCTTTCGTGCATCTCGTATTGAAACACTGATACCGCGGGATATCGCTCATGCCAGGCTCGCAAAAGCTCTCCAAACGGCTTACCGATTGCTGGCAGTCGCAAACCTAACCGAATCTCGCCGCTCGTACCCAACCCATTCTGTTGACCAGCGAACCTCACGGCATCGACTTCAGCGAGCGCGCGCCTGATATGACGAATGACTGTCTGACCACTCGGCGTGAGCCGGACCCCGGCCCGGTTGCGCTCAAATAGCGTTAGCCCCAACTCGTCTTCAAGACGCGCGACACGTCGGCTGATCGTCGACGCGTGCTGACCAACCAGCGCCGCTGCGCGCGCGAAACTGCCCGATTCCACCACAGCCGTAATGTAGTGGAAATCGGAGAGCTCCATTTACAGGACCGCTGAGTTGCCATCCCGTGCCCTATCTGCGGACGCGATCAGCATCGTTCGCCTTGCAATTCGGCGTCGTCGGATTCTTCTTCGTCCGTTCCGGCCTTTTGTGGCGACAGTGCTTCAGCAGCTACGTCGTTAAGGACTGGATAGGCTAACGATGCGATGTGGGAATGCACCCGGCGGAGATCTCGAACAATCCGCAGGAACTGACTGCCTTCTTCGGCGACCCGGGCGACACCAGCACCGGCGTCGGCGCGCGCACCAGTAGCCGCAGCACGTAGCAACTGCACATGAAGTTCTGTTGCGCGCACTTCCAGTCGCCGCAGAGAACCCTTGCGCCCAACCAGCCGCTGCGCTTGGGAGGCATCCCGGGTCAGGAATACTGTGAGCCCGATCCGCAAGCTTTCGAGTATTTCCGCGATCATGGACGCGATAACGTCCTGCTCGCCCGTAGCAAACGGCCACCCGCGCCTGATTCGCCTCACAGCGAATTCCAGAAGGCTGTTAGCGACGACATCTCCGACGTGCTCGAGATTGATCACGGCAGACAAGATCTCCTGGACCCGCGAACCATCGTTGTCATCGCTGAGGGGTTGTTCATTGCTCAGGTCCGCCAAATAGCCGCGGATCGCGGCGCCGAGCCGGTCAACCGAGTGGTCCATTCGACTGATTTCGCCGGCCTGGCGAGCGTCGGCCTGCCGAAAGACGTCAGAGGCGCCTCTCAACATCGCTTCAACCAAGTCACCCATTCGAAGCGTTTCGCGCGAAGCGTTCGCCAAAGCGACCGTCGCGGCGCCGAGGCCAGCCTCTTCAAGGTAGACCGGCTTTCCGGGATCGTTGGGCCCTGGCGGATCGGGAAGAATGCGGATCAGCGACCGGGCAAGCCAGTTGGACGGCCCGATGAAGACGACCGCCAAGATCAGATTGAACGCGGTGTGAAAATTCACAACGATCCGCGATGGAGCCGCATCGATGTGCGCGAGAAGCGGCACGCATATCGTTATCAGCGGCAGTGCTACGATCGCGCCAGCTACCCGAATAAGGGTGTTACCGAGCGGAAGCCGCCGAGCGATCGGCGAACCTGCCTCAAAGAGCGCCGGAAGAGTGCCGCCAATATTCGCGCCGACAACGAACGCGAGAGCACCCGGTACTGTGAGAGTCTGGGTCGCGGCCAAGGAAACGACAAGCAGCACGACCGCAACACTGGAATGACACGCCCACGTCAGAATTGTTGCCGTTGCGACGGCAAGAAGTGGTTCGCTGCCAAGCGCGGCTAGGACACTTTTTAGAAGGGGCGCGTCCTCAATTGGCGCAAGCTCATGCACCATTCCGGACAATGCCAACAACATCAGTCCGAGCCCGATCGCGATTTGACCTGCATTGCGTACACGATCGTCGTCGAACGAACGGAAGGCCAAAACGCCGAGCATCGCCAGTGGAGGACCGATGAGACCGGCGTTAAACGACAGTACCTGAGTAACCAATGTAGTTCCGACGTTGGCACCCAGCATCACCACCAGCGCAGGCCCAAGCCCTATGAGGCCATCTGCCGTAAATGCGGACGCCATGAGCCCCGTGGCCGTGCTGCTTTGTAGAAGCGCAGTGATGCCCATGCCGGCAAGAAACGCGCGCCATCGCCGCGTCAGGTTGTGTTCCAGCCAGATCCGAAGAACATCGCCGAAGCCGCGCTGGACACCCGCAGTGACCATGTGCGTACCCCAGAGGAGGAGGCCAACAAAGCCGCTGAGTTCTACGAGGATAAGGGTACCTGACATCCGACCGCCTCCTGTTATCGACGGCCGGCGTTATGCGCCTGCGTATTGAGAGCCACATCCGAACGGTTCCACCAGCCGCCTCCCAGCGCTTGGAAAAGTGCCGCCGTGTCCGCGAACCGTGCTGCCTGGGCTTGCACCAGACTGATGCTTGCCTGCTGGTAGGCCTGCTCGGCAGTCAGAAGAGAGAGATAATTGACCGCCCCGAGCCGATGCTGTCCTTTAACAAGAGCCAGGCTCCTCGCGGCCGCCCGCTCTGCCGCCACGCTCGATTTCAGTGCATCAGCGTCATGCTGAAGCGCGACCAACGCGTCCGCGACGTTCTGGAAAGCCGTGAGAAGCGTGCTGCGGTACTGTTCGAGAGCCTGATCGTATGCAGCCTCGGCGCCGCGCTGCTTATGAAGAAGCACGCCGGCGTCAAAGATCGGCTGCGTAAGGGCCGACGCGACCATCCAATACCCGTTGCCGGGCATGAAGATCTGACTCAGTTGTGTCGCTGTACGCCCCGCATTTGCAGTGAGGGTCACATTGGGCAGGCGATTGGCGATAGCCACTCCGATCTGCGCACTCGCCGCGTGCATATTTTCTTCCGCGGCGCGCACGTCGGGACGCTGCGCGACGAGCTTTGAGGGCAGACTCACCGGCAATTCCGTAGGGAGCACCAGATCCTGAAGCGAAAACGTCGCCGATGGCTGATCGCTTGGGAACCGCCCAACGAGCGTCGCAAGCATATCCCGTTGCTGAGCTAGCTGCTTTTCTTGCGGCGCCAGCGTCGATTTGGTCTGGGCAAGAGCCGCTTCTTGCGCAGCAACATCGACATCGCTGACCTCGCCGAGCGAATTCATCTTTCGGAGTAGTGCGAGGGACTCCTCCTGACTCGCGACAATTGCACGCGTCGCCTTGATCTGCCCTCGTAGCGCCGCCTCCTGAATCGCTGCAGCGACGATGTTCGATGATAATGTGAGGTATGTAGCCTCCACCTGGAACCGCTGGGCGTCCGCTTGCGCAGTAAGCGACTCAACCGTGCGGCGATTCAGTCCGAAGAGATCCGGGACGTAAGAGACGCTGAGCTGGCCAGTATAGAGACTATACAGCGCCTCCCCGTTGACCTCCAAGGACGCCACGCTTCCGGTCGCATCCTTTTCCCGGCTGGCATTCAAGCCGCCAGTCACGGACGGATAGCCTGACGCGACCTGTGCTTTGACACTTTCCCGCGCCACACGCAGCGCCGCCTGCGCAGCCTTGATGTCGTGGTTGTTCGCCAAGCCCTCTTCAACGAGGCCATTCAAGGCTCTGCAATGAAACAAGGCCCACCATTGCCCCGGAATATCGAGGTCGGCGACAAAGCTTTGTCGCGCACCACCGATGCCATCGGTGGAGACCGTGGCGTTGGGCAATGGCGTCGGCGTATATCCATCGATCGCCGGCACAGGCAGACGCTGAAAGTCCGGCCCGACCGCGCAACCCGCCGCCAGCGGCGCCAGCATCACGATCGCAACAACAGTTGCGCCTCTTCTTGTTACGTCGTGAACTCGCATGAGGTGCGTCATGGCTGCTGCCCTTCCAGAGTGGGAATTGAAACGGGGACAGGGCGACGTGCCGCGATCCATCTCTCGAGGGCGAAGTAGACGGTTGGCAGAATCAGCAGCGTGAGCGGCGTCGTTAGGAGCAGCCCCCCGACCACAACGGTCGCGAGGCTTCTCTGGACGTCACTTCCAACGCCGGTCGCGAGCGCCGCAGGCAACATGCCGAGCGTCGCAACCGTAGCGGTCATCAGGACTGGCCGCAGCCGTTCGCCCGCTCCAGCGATGACCGCGTCCATCAATGGAAGGCCTTGGTCGCGAATCCGGTTGATGTTCGCGATGAGAATGATGCTGTTTTGCACCGCCACGCCGAACAGCGCGATAAACCCGACGGCGGAGGCGACATTCAGGGTAACGCCGGTGATATGGAGCGCGATCAATCCGCCCAGAGTCGCTAGGGGAACAGCTCCCAGAACCAAAATTGCTTGGCGAAGATGTGAGAATGCCGCGTACAGAAGGACCAGCATTCCTCCCAGCACAAGACTTAGAATCAGCACCAGTCGCACTTCAGCGCGTTGTTGATTTTCGAATTGTCCACCCCACTCGATCCGGTATTTGTCTTGGTCGAACTTCACCTGCTCGGCGACGTGCTGTTTGGCGTCTGCCAAGAAGGACGATAGGTCCCGATCGCGATAGTCGAGCTTCACGACCATCACGCGAGCATTCATGTCATGAGCAATCGTGCTTTCGCCTGACTTCAGTTGAACACTGGCGACTTGCGAAAGCGGGATTTTCGCTCCCGTCGACGACGTCAGAACGAGATTGGAAATGGCTTGCGGATCGGATCGGGTCCGCTGCGGGAATCTAACAGACACGTCGTATTGACGATCGCGGATAAAAAGCTGCGTAACCGCTTGGCCGCCGATCCCGGTCTGAATGAGGTCGGAAACATCACTAACATTGATCCCGTAGCGCGCGAGCGCTGCCCGATCGACCTGCACGACCACTTGTGGTAGCGGCGGCTCCTGATCTATCGAAACGTCCGCGGAACCCGGGGTCGCCTGCAATGCGGAGACGACCTGAGTTGCAATCCGCCGCAACTCCCGCAGATCATCGCCAAAGATCTTCACAACCAGTTGGCTGTGAGCACCCGAGATTTTGTCATAAACGCCGTCGATCATCGGCTGAGTGAAGCCGACTTGGAAACCCGGCATCTCGCGAAACCGGGTATCCAGCTTTTGAATCAGGTCCTGCTTGGTCTCGCCGCGCGGCCAGGTACTGTATGGGCGCAGGCCAACACTCGCCTCGATATGTGACGGAGTAAACGGGTCCGTGCCGTCGTCGTTCCGACCGTCTTGGGTGACGACATAAGATACTTCGGGAAATTCTCGGATGGCCCGACGAAGCTCGGCGGCCATTTCAGTCGCGGTGTCAAGCGAGATTCCGGCCGGCATTGTCACTTGCAGCCAGATGGAACCTTCATCAAGCTGGGGAAGATAGTCACGGCCCACCGTCCCGCCGAGGACTACGACGAGCGTCGCCGCCGCGGCGGCCGCGACGATGGCAATCCTTGGGCGCCCAAGCGATCGACCAAGAAGACTCTCGTATCGCGACCGCAGCCATGCCAGCGCCGGATTTTGCCAGACGCGACGTGGCTTGCGATACGCGATGAGAGCGAGGCTTGGAATAAGCGTCAGGGCGATAAGCAGTGCGCCGAACAAAGAATAGCCGACCGCATACGCCATCGGCGAGAAGAGCTTGGCCTCGACCCGTTGGAAAGCGAACAGCGGAAAATAGGCCGTTATAATGATCAGGGTCGAGAAGAAGATCGGACGCCCGACTTCGTGAGCCGCCTGGCGAGCTTCGTCCTCTGTCAATGGCTGATCGATATGTGCTTCGCGCCGGCGGAGAATCGCCTCGGTCATGACTACGGCGCCGTCAACAATGATTCCGAAGTCGATGGCGCCCAAAGACAAAAGATTTGCGGGTATGCTCGTAAGCCGCATCAAAATGAATGCAATTGCCATCGCTAAGGGGATGGTGACCGCGACGACTACTGCGCTGCGGGGGCTTCCCAGAAACAAGATCAGAACAATAAGGACGAGACCGACACCCTCCATGATGGTGTGCGACACCTTGTCGACTGTCGCGTGAACAAGGTCCGACCGATCGATGTAAGGGACGAGTTGGACATCCTGTGCTCGGAGCTGAGCGTTGAGGGCCGCAACTTTTGCATGAACTCCGTCCATCACCCGAGACGGGTTCTCGCCCTTCAGGAGCAGGACAATTCCTTCAATCGTATCGTTGTTGTCATCCTTGCCCAGAATGCCGTGGCGTTCCTGATTGCTGAGCCTCAGTTCGCCTAAGTCTCGTACCAGGACGGGATTCCCGCTCTTCTGTGTGACAACGATATTTCCAATATCGTCGAGCGTTTGCGCGAGGCCGATGCCACGAATGACATAGCCATATTGGCCGCGGTTCATGACACTGCCGCCAGAATTCTGAGTGTTGGCGGTGATCGAGCCCGTGACATCTTTCAAGGCGACGCCGAATCGGGTCAGCGCGTCCGGGTTCAACTCGACCTGAAATTGGGTGGTTAGGCCGCCAAAGTTATTGACATTGACGACACCAGGAACCTGCTTGAAGGCCGGTATGACCGTCCATCTTTGAATTTCGGAGAGTTGTCGGAGCGTCTTGGATTTGGACTCCAGGGTGTATCGGTATATCTCACCGATCGGCGAGGTGAGATCGTCAAGGCCCGCCGTGACACCGGCAGGAAGGGTTACGTTTTGGATGCGCTCCTGAATGCGCTGCCGTGACCAGTAGTCTTCAGAGCCGTCACGAAAAACGAGCGTGATAAGCGACAAGCCGAACGTGCTCTTGGAGCGGATCGATACCAAACCCGGCGTGCCATTCAGCTCACGCTCCAAAGGCACCGTGATCTGTTGCTCCACCTCCTCCGCGGCAAGACCCGGAGCCTGCGTGATGACCTGTGAGGTGACATCCGCAATATCGGGGTAGGCCTCGATCTGGAGCTGCGTCCAGGAGTAGGCACCGAAGATCCCTACGAGCACAAAAACGGTGATTGCCAGCGCCCGCTTGCTGATGGCGAGATCGATGATGCGCTCAATCATTGAGGAAGACTCCCCCCTTAATGACCACGCGCTCGCCTGCAGCAACGCCTTGGGTAATCGTCACTTCGTCGCCAAAGCTGCCTTGCGTTGTGACCGGACGTGCCTCGAACCTCCACGGGCCAGTCTCGACGAAGACACTGTCCGTGTCGTTCTTGAGGACGAGTGCCGTAGACGGGATCATCGCGATTTTTTTCGGCGGAGCGATAAACCGCACGCTTCCGAACATGCCAGGCTTGAGGCGGCCGGCAAGATTTTGAAATTCGATCCGAACCTTCATACGCCTCGTATCTGGATCGACGATATCGCCCGTGCTCGAGACGCTGCCCGTGAACACCTCGCCCGGATACGCCAAGAGCCTGACTTCTGCGGCTTGGCCCCTTGACACGAACGCGATGTCCTTCTCGGAAACACTCGCGGTAACCCAGACCATATCCAACTGGGAAACGGTCATGAGCGGCTGCGTGGGATCATTGAAATAGGTCCCCCGCGCTGCGGACAGATCGGTGACCGTGCCCGATACGGGCGCCGTGATGTTCAACAATCCCTCGCCGGCACCACGCGCGGTCGCCGGCGCGCCGATCTGATCCAGCCTCGCTGCGGCTCTCCGAGATTCCGCTTCCGCCTGCGTGAAGGTATCTTGAGCGGCTTCCAGATCTTTGGTCGCCCCGGCGCGGATCGCCGTCAGGCCGCGTTGGCGGTCGAGAGTTCGACGCGCGAGCGCAAGCGCAGATTGCGCTTTGTCGTAATCGTTGTACGCCTGGGCCAGATCCGCCGACTTCAAGACCGCGACGATCTGGCCCTTCTGGACACGATCACCCAAGCCCACGCGCAGCTCGACAATCCGTCCCGCCAGCGGAGGCGATAATTTCGCTGTTGTTGCGGGGTCCGCTTCGACTACCGCGGGAAAGTCAAGCGTCTGGGCGACGTCTTTAAGTTCGACTGCACGGATCACGAGCTGCTGGCGCAACGGCGAACCGGGTGGAATGTCGATGCTGCCATCGCCACCCACGACCAAAAGACGGACATCGCTCGCCGTCGCACGGGCGACGCCCGTGTCGAGATGTCCCTCCTGGGGAGATGCAACGATCAGTGAGACGCCGACAATAATTCCCGCCAGAACAAGAACAATAACACCTCTTGTCAGTATGGGATGATGACGTCCGGCACGGTTGCCGTTGCCATCATCTTCCTTCGAACCCCAAGTCACCATGTGCTTAATTCGTGCCGCAGCTTCTCTAATTACTCGAAATCGAACTGGCTTCATTGGGAGTCTCCATTGTCTTTGAAACCAGCTTTGGTCCAGCTCAGGCGCGACTTGTCCTTCGCCCCATGTGAAGAGGCGTCATTTGCTGCACGCCAAATATCGGCGCGGCGGAGTGCCCGCTCGGAGCGGTAGATCGCCCAGGCCCGCCTCAACAGACGCGATGAGAGCCGCACCGCCATAAGAGCGCCTCGGCGATCGAGCAGCCCTTGTTTCGCTAGGATGCGCGCTACCCTCACGACCCAGGTCGCAACCCACAAACAGGCCCGTTCTTCCAGCCGTCTCGCGGATCGCCGCGGCGGCATCATCGCGAGCCATCCTCGCGGCTGGTGCGAGCCAGCCGGCAGCGAATTTGCAGATGGCGGCTGTCGATCCAGGCAAGCGCCCGTTGCCTTATCCAGCCCCTTGGACATTGGAACAGGAACGCTTCGAAGCGCGCCAGAAACCAAAGCTCCACCTGGGTGCTGATCGACAGGGCATGTCCCGGGCTGCGGCGGCGCATCACATCCTCCGCAGGTCCGATCGGGACCGATAGCAAAGTGCGGCCAACCGTTCCCGGTACAGGGACTCCCCGACAGATTTGCCAGTTCCCCCAACGTGATGCCATCGCGCTCTCTTAGCGCCGCGATCGCGCACGCACGGAGCCAGACGTCTGGGTCGGCCAGCGGCTTCAGCAAAAGCCGAATGCGCTTTCGGACGACCGTGGCCCGAATACCGCCGAGAATCCGCCGCTGCATAACCGACGCCGGAGATGTGTGATGAGGTCTCCACAGCATGTTTCCCCCAGTCACCGAGCGCCGAGAGAAAGCTGTACGATGCGGAACAGGACGAGCCCGCCGGCCACAACGAGATAGGCGCGCAGCACCACCATCCACACGCGCGTCAACGGGGTCATCCGCGCCGGCGACAGCTCACTGAGTGGCGGCATCCGCCAGCTCGTCCGCTCGCTTTGTTCGGCCACGCTCACGGATGTTTCGCGCCGCACGAACAGAAAGCCGAGCGCTATGCCGACGGCACACACGCCTCCGACCCCGAGGATGGCAATGATCGTTGTCTCACTTATCTCGGGGTAGAGCACCGAGGTGGTGAGGATGATCGAAAGCATGACCAAGATCCCGATCACCGTGCCGGTGAACAGGTTCATCCATCGACCGTTAGTCCAGGGGCCCAAGACCGCTTTGTCATTGCAGAGAAGAAGCAGGAATACGGTAGCGCTCGGCAACAGCACGCCAGCTAGTGTCTGAACGGCGTTCGTAAGAAGACCAAGAGGTGTGTCTGGAGCGAGGACCAGGGCCGCGGCCAACGCGACGAGGCCGCCATAGACGGCATAGAACGCCTTGGCATCACATGGCTTTCGATGCAGCGAATGGCGAAGCGAGAGGACGTCGCCGATCGCGTAAGCGGTGGCCAGGGAGACAGCCATCGCACCAATCACACTCGCATCAAGCAGCGCCAGGGCGAAGAACACGCCGGCCGTGCGGCCAACATACTTTTCCAGCCCCGCGGCGACAGCGCCTGCGTCCTGGAAATTGCCGAACTCTGGATGGCCCGCGAACGTCGCGGCAGTAAACGCCATCATCGCTACGGCCCCGATGATGACGAGCAAGATTCCAATCGCGAGATCAATCCGCTCGTAACGGACGAAGCGCGTCGTGATGCGCTTATCGATGACGTAGCTTTGCTGGAAGAAAAGCTGCCACGGCGCGACTGTCGTCCCCACAATCGCGATTATGAGCAGCATCACCTCACTCAGCTTTCCACCCACAGGAAACTGAGGCACCACGAAATCGTGTGCGATCTGGCCGACGGGCGGATGAACCCAGAACAGTATTGGCACCAACAGAAGGCTGCCGAACACGAGAAGGAGCGAGAAGCGCTCGAAGCGCCGGAAGTCTCCGGTTCCGGCCGCAGCGATAATGACCGCAGCAGCGGCGATCACGCCGATCTCGCGGGGCAGCCCTAAATAGTTGAGCGCAAGACTGACACCGATGAACTCGGTGACGATGGTCAGCGCGTTGAGTAGGAAGAGGTCGATGACACTAAACGCACCCCAAAATTTGCCGAACCGCTCGAGAATGAGCCGAGCATGACCGACGCCGGTCACCGCACCGAGGCGAAGGACCATTTCCTGGTTCACGTACAAAACCGGCACGAGAAGCAAGAGCGTCCACAGCAGCGACGTTCCGTAGTCCTGGCCCGCCTGGGTATAGGTGCCAAACGCCCCAGCGTCGTTGTCACCAACCATGACGATGAGACCCGGGCCAAGAATGGCAAGAAGCGTCATCAAGCGGTGACGCCAACCGTTCCGTGGGCCCGTGTCATCCCTCTTGATGGTCCCGAGCGCACCTTTGATGTCGCCGAGATGAGCTTCGTCCAGTACCGCGTGGCGGACGGGTGTATTGAATTCAGACAGCATGACTAATGCCTTTGGAATTTCGCTCGAGTTGCGGATGCGGTTGTTAGGTGCGAAACGGCCCGGAGAGCCGAGCTCGTAAGCAGCACGGCCGGTCGCCCGACCTTGTCAGTCGGGCGCCAGATACCAACGACACTCCAGGCGACCGTCGTCGCCACGCCGCCAAGACGCGAGCAGCCGCGGACGCGCTGTCGAGCGCCCGTCAAACACGACGGGGCTTGCGCGCCGGCCAAAGGTGGGGGGAAGCAGAGGAACTGCTTGAAAGATGCCCGTTACCGGGCGCAGGTCGAGAAACTGGAAGGTCATTCTTGCCTCCTGATGCGTTGAGCTCAGGAGGCGGCAGACGTCAGACCGACGCGGTGCGACCCGCGCGGCTCTCGACGATCGTGTCGACGTCCTGAGCATTGTCGAGGAGCAGCGAAGCGAAAGCAGACGCGAAGCGTCTACTGTCGCAATCGTCGGCTCGACTGCTAGGTCGCGGGTTCATTTCGATCCCTTGCTGTGCCAATCCAAATCCAGCCCACCATGGACTGGACCACGCCAAACCGCCCCTCGCGGAGCTTCCTAAGCGCAAGCCGGTGATATATACTCCAGGGGGTATATTGCAACTATACCCGGGTATATGAAATGGGCACCTCGCATACCGTTGCCGAGAAGCAGAAGCTCCTCAACCGCGTCCGTCGCTTGCGAGGCCAAGTCGACGCCATTGAGCGCGCGCTCATCGCCGACGAGAGCTGTGGCGACGTGATGCGCCTCGTCACGGCGACTCGGGGCGCGATCAGCGGGGTTATGGCTGAAGTTATCAACGGCCACATACGCACACACATGATCGACGCTAACCGTTCGCCCTCGGATGCCGAACGACATGCAGCTAGCGAACTGGTGAGCGTTCTACGAAGCTACATTAAGTGAGCACGATGATGCAGATGGATACGGGAGCCCGGAGCGCTGACCGGAACCAGACGGCGCCAAATATGTCAGGACATCCTCGGTGGCTCTCCCGCCTGCCGCAGAACTTCATTTCGCGAGTCAGCGGACCACAAAATACTCGTTCATCACTCACGCTGCCAATCATCAGCGCTGCGCTGATATTCGGTATCTTCGTAGTCGATACGATAACTCCCTACGAGATTGCGGCCGCGAACCTCTACGTGGTTGTCGTCCTCTTGTCGGTTCGCTTTTCCCGGAAACGCGGCGTTGTCTTTGTTTCGGCGACGTGCGTGGCACTTACCATCGTAAGTTATGTTCTTACGCAAGACGGAAACTTTAGGCTTGGCGTGATCAATACTTCCATTAGCCTCACGACGATTGCAGCAACGACGTATCTGGCTTTGATCATCGAATCTGCGCGAGAGACGGCCGAGCGCGCGCAGGCACACCTCGCCCATGTCGCTCGCCTCACGACACTTGGCGAACTTGCCGCCTCGATCGCCCATGAGGTCAACCAGCCCCTCACCGCCGTTATCACCAATGCGAATGCCGGCACGCGTTGGATACAGTCCGTGCCGCCGAACTTGGAGAAGGTCGCTAGCTCAATCGATAGCATTGTCGAGGACGCTAACCGGGCTAGCGAAATCATAGCTCGGGTCAGGGCGCTGACGACAAGAGCTGAACCTCAAAAAATGTGGCTAGACATCAACAGCGTGATTCACGAGGTTCTCGCGCTCATGCAAAATCAACTTAGCGAGAATCGGATCGTCACTCGAATAAGCCTCGGCGACGATCTGCCGCCGATCTTTGGCGATCGCATTCAGCTCCAGCAGGTCGTGCTTAACCTCGGCGTCAACGCCATCGATGCAATAAACGCAGCCGGAGACGACACGCGGGAGCTTCGCATCAGCTCCTCTAAGACTCGGCCCTGCGGGGTGGAGATCGCCGTTAAGGATTCCGGAATCGGGCTTGCCGCTGGGTCGATCGACCGGATCTTCAACGCTTTCGTCTCTACGAAGCGCGACGGTATGGGAATAGGTCTTTCCATCTGTCGTTCCATCATTGAGGCTCATGGTGGGCGCATTTGGGCAGAATCGGTTGAGCCTTCCGGCGCGATTTTCCATTTCACTTTGCCCGGCAACCTTGAGGCGACGCCATGAGTCCTCACGCCTCATCCCTCACAGACGAGAAGCCGACCGTCGTCATCATCGACGATGACCCCTCGGTTCGCAAAGCCATCAGCAATCTTTGCGAATCGGTTGGGCTAGGCGTATGCGCGTTTGCGTCCACGACCGAATTCTTGCGCTGGACCGTTCCTGAAGCGCCACTGTGCATGGTCTTGGACGTCCGCATGCCGGGTGAAAATGGGCTCGATTTTCAACTGGAGCTGTCCAAGTCGCACGCCGAGATTCCGGTCGTATTCATCACGGCGCACGGCGATATTCCCATGTCCGTGCGCGCCATGAAGGCGGGCGCCCTCGAATTCTTAACCAAACCCTTTAGAGACCAAGAGCTCCTGGACGCAATCAACGCCGGCCTCGCAAAGAGCCACGTCCGTCGCTGCACATTGACAGCTAACGCAGAGCTGCTGACGAGATACGAGTCCTTATCAAGCCGCGAACGCGAGGTCATGGACCTAATCACGAAAGGCCAGCTTACGAAGCAGATCGCCGTGCAGCTCGGTCTGAGCGAGATCACCGTCAAAGTCTGTCGCGCGCAACTGATGAAAAAGATGCAAGCCAACTCGTTGCTTGAACTGGGACGTATGTCGGAGAAGTTGGATCGAATAAAGAAGACGCCTGATTAGCCTGGCCACCGACGCGAATCCAACGATCCTACAGCAGTCATCCCATTTCTAACCCGCCTCATCCTGGGAGCCGCCGGTCGTCCATAGCAGCTTCCCACGCTTCATAACGATCCCATCCTTTCACTTGCTCGATCGCGATGGGCGAGGACCGACGCCTCACGAAAGTGACGGAGCCGAGCGCCAACACTGACGAGCGTATGCGTAAGAATTGTTTGCTTGGCGCAGGCTCTTTCCCCGCGCAACGACGCAGAGGATCGTCGATCAATGACTCCTTTAAGTCCAGAGGCTCAGAGGCCCCGTGTCCCGGCGGGTACTTAGTGTTCATTCGCCGAACGCGAATTTCACTGCCCGGCGCGCGCCGCCCGCGCGACAGCTATGTCACTCGTTTAGGATGAGCCTCGAGGACCCGATGTTGAGGCTCGGACCAGGCGGAAACCACGATGGCTGGGCTATGGTTCAAACCAGCAGGAGCGCGAAGACAACCAAAGCCCGCCACATCCACTGGTCGTTCGTATTCTCCGGCCGAGAAGGGAGGCACTGGGAACTGCCCTGCGATGGCGACCGCGCAATCGTCTGCTCGGCACGTTCGCGAGACAAACGACCTCGCAACGCTTCGCGAGCGTGAGACGATGCGGGAAACGTTAGAAGTACTGATTCCTGCATGATCCGCTCCTTTAGAGGATTTCGTATCGTGTGTGGCACACGTCACTTTCGTGTAGGTCTCGGAGTCTGTTCCTTGCTCGTTGTCCGCTGCGGCTTTGGTCGCTTCTCAGCAATTCCGGTGATCTGCGCACGCTGCCGCATCTCGGCCCAGACATCAGCGGGTTGAATCCCGAGCGCGTGCCAGAGAACCACTAGGTGATAGAGAAGATCGGCGCTCTCCCAGACCGTGGTATCAGTCCGCCTTCGCACTGCCTCGAGAGCAACTTCCGCGGCCTCCTCGACGACCTTCTGCGATAACTTCCGCAAGCCGGCCCTCATCAGTCTCGCCGTGCGAGGATTCTCCGCCCAGGTCACTTCATTTAGAGCGTTGTAGAGCCGCTCCAAATCGCTCGCGACCGCAATAGGCGCGCAAGACGACGCCGTGCCTGCGAGGCGCGCAGGCAGCAAAGCTACCGAAGCATTCATCACGCAATCCCTTCACTTGATCATAGCTGCAGAGCAGCAGCTCTAAGGCGCGCACGGCATCGCCATGCGTCGACACGATCAGTCGTCGGGATTCTTCAGAATGGCCAACGCCTCTGGCAGCCAGCTTCCAGTCGGCCGACCATCCGATCCGATTCGCCACCGCATAATGAGCGCTGGCTTCACCAGCTCGTGGACAACTAACGTCATGGCTAGGCGCGCCCGGCCGAGCGGCGGGTGAGCACGGACGGCCATTGAAGGCATCTGGCGTGCATCGATATTGAGAAGAGCGGCCATGGCCACCTCCTTCGGTTCAAGCGGTTGCTCGAACCCGGGGTGACCTGGCCGAACTGGCTCAGCGGCGGAACGCTGGCGCTGTTACGGCTACAGAACAGACCCGGGCGACGATCCAACCCAGCGAAGCGTTCAGAGCAGGCAGCAGACGCCTACTATCGCCCTCCGAGGGTTCGTTGCTAGATCGCGGGTTCATGTGATCCCTTGTTGTGCCAATCAGGAGCCAACCCACCACGAGTTGGACCACGACGCGCAGGCTCTTGCGGGCCTTCACTTCGCGCGCCCCTTATGTATACCCAATGGGGTATATTGCAATTATACCGGGGTATAGCGGAAAGACGCTATGGCGAATGACTACCCATGCTGTTCGCATAGAAGAAGGAAGGACTAACTTGACCAGCAGTTCCCGTCACGTCATGGGCCTTCGCTAATCGCGATTTGCTAATCGAGACCTGACGAGCCCGCTTCGAAGCACGGGCCCTTCGGCTGGCGCTATGGACAATCGCATGCCAACCGACGTCTTCCGCGACGCCAAGTCTGAAGTCCAACGCAGACGGGAGGCATCCGATTTTTGACCCATGCCAGCCGGCAGACCGACGTCGAGCTTGAACGGCTTCTCATAGCTCGGTCCTCGCGTCATCGTTTAGTCGTGCGCCATCGTGATGGGACAGTGCTTGGCATTCAGCAGCGTGATGGCTTCAGACGCCGGCCAGTGCGAGCGATATGCGCAGCGACATGCGATCGGATGACCAACATGATCGTCCACGACGGAGGTGTAAGTGTCCGAAAATAAGTTCCTTACGACCGAAGAGGTGTCAGAGCGGTACCGCGGCCAGATCTCTGTCGGGACACTTCGAAACTGGCGCGCTCAACGTGTTGGTCCCCCCTACGTGAAAATCGGCAAGTCGGTGCTTTACCCCGTGCAGGGTTTGGACGAATGGGATAGAAAGAACCTCGTGATCTGCCGTGCTTCACACAAACTCATGACGACTGAGGATGAGCAAAGGTGATTGTCACGCTGGTTCACGGAATACAGACACAGTCCCACGCCCCTGCCGACCCTCGCTATTCTAAGAAAGATCGTCAACTCAATGAGATGGCCGCAAAAGAAGAACCGGCGTACAACTATCCGTCTCCGTGCCCGTCTTCACGTTCAATCACGAACCATCATTCCCGATTAGTGATCGAGCGTGAATTCGATACTTTCGAATCTTCGGTCAATACCAATGCCCAGGAGGCTTCCGCCCGTTGGAGGTCGGCGGTTACATCGCGGACCCCAGGCACCGACCAAACGGCATCGCGAAGCAGGAACCGCCAACTGTTGGTTCGCTCTACACGCTTTGCCAACTCCACAACGCGGACGTGCGGGATCAGCGCAGCCCTAAGAACTTGATAGTCTTCCTGGAACAGAACGGCGGCAAGCACATCAAAAGCCTGCGCCGGCAAATCGCGAAGCGCCCCGAGTTGTCGCGAGTTGTTATGCGACGTTAGGCGTCGTCCCTTGATCTGATATCGCACCTCCGCGGCATCTGTGGCGTCCGCATCGCGCATCGAGTTCGGCGCCTGCTTCCACCCGAAGGCACGACAAAACAGATGCTCAGCAAGATCGCCGACGGGATTATTCGAACTTCGAATGACGCCGCGCCGCCGCAATTCCTCCGATATCGCAGCGTGCATCACGAGCAGCTCAGGCGGCGTTAGAACTCTCAGATCTCGCAAAGATTCACCTAGTGCTCGCGCGGCTCATACATCTCATCCGGATATGGAAGTCTGCCGTTGATCGACCGAAGGAGCGCAAGATAGCTGCGCACGGCCTTCTGAAATTCGATCCCGTCACCAATCGGTCGATCTTTGAATGCGTGAATCGCGTTTCGACGTTGCTGCACGAGTTCGACAAGCGCATCCCCTTCGGCGCCGAGCAGTTCTTTCGTTTTGCAATAATTGCGCAGCTTCTCCAGGCCGAGTCCGTCCGGGGCGTGTGCCACCTGCTTTGCGTTATCGTAGGCGTTCGCCTTCTTGAGATTGTCGATGTCGGCCTTGTAGGTCTCATACCAGACCGACAGAAGCGTCTTAATCGTGCCCTCGACGAGGCTTCCCAGATTGGCCCAAGCCAGGATGAGTTCCGCCGGCGTGAGCGCGTTGGGTGGCTCACGCATCCAGAGCCTAAGCGATCCCGACAACGAGGCTTGCCAATCGAGCCGCGACTTTCCAAGCAGGCCGGCCGCGGCGACAGGAGCCCAGCCATCGCTCTTTGACCAGAACTTGGCGATGCCTTGGTTCAAGGTCTCAATCCGATCGACCACTTCCGCCATGGCCATCGCATCAATTGATTTGGGCGCAACCTTTTTGACGAAGCTCAACGATGCGGTCATTTCTCTTCCCTCGCGCGCCAGGCCGGCTGGGCCATTGGCGTATCTAGATGGCGAACTGCTTCGCCCGAAAATCGGTGACGCGCGCCATCCGACCGACAAGATATGAGCGGTAGTCCGCCAGCAGCCCTCCCGGATCCGATGCATCGTCGCTTAGCATTTCGTCGATCTCGCGCAGGGCCTGTTCGAGAGTTAAGCCACCGGCGTCAACATCAACTAAGCGACCACTTAGGGCATCCTCAAGTTCAAGTCTGATAGCTTCTGGTAGAACCGCCCGCGCCTCGAAGTACAGCAAACGAAGCCCGAAAAATCGCAAGCGTTCATCATCGATACTTTGGACAATCGCTAATCTGCCAGCCCAATCCGCATCATGAAATTCGATCATGCGGGCTTCATCCTGCGGACCAGGAAATCCGTCATAGAGGCGCTCCTCGGCATGTCTCGAAGGAATGCGAGGTTCGCGTGTTGAAGTGTAAGATGAGACAAGCCGGGCGCAGAGCGACGGATCATCCTTCACTCGGCGTGCTCGCGTTTCAATAGCGTCAATATCGAGGCCATCCAGCATCACTCCCGGCGCGTCATAGAGAGCCGTCAATGTTGGCGCTGCGTTGATCCGAAGCCGGCGAACCGGACAGGGCTTCTGAGCCAGCTCAGTTCGAAGCTCATCCTCTGTCATCGCTGCAAAGCGATCCACATCACTGTTTAGACTCAAACAAAAGCGGCCATTGGCTTGATCTGGATCTCGCCCAATGCACACCACCGGCACGTGATATGCCTGATTGGCAAAGAACTCGGTGAGCATGAATCCATCTTCGGCTTCGACGAAGTCGGCGACGGTCGCTTTCTTTGAAAAGCGTACGAAGCGCTGCCAGAGCTCTGACGACCGCTGATGCACGAGGCGACAAAGTTCGAGCGTGGTGATGACGTCGGAGAGAGCATCGTGGGCCTGTTCCTGAGCGACGCCGTTAGCGAGCGCCAATTGTTCAAGGCGAAAGATCGGTCGCCCCTCTGGACCAATTGGAACGTTGAGACATGCTGGCGACACGGCGGCTGCGGCCATAACCAGCCCCCACACGTCCGCACGGCTGTTGTTGTGGTTGCTCGTGAGATAGGCGGGATGAAGCGTTTGAAACAACGCGTGCCGCAACATCTCCTCGTCGAAACGGATCGAGTTGTAGCCTAGAAAGATCGAAGGGGACCACGAGAGCAGCTTCTGCCGGATCGCTCTGACCATGTCGTAATGGGACGGAAGACTCGAGTCCAAGAGCCTTCCGATCGGCAGGCCATTGGTGCGCAGTGCTGCCGGATGGGGAAGCACATGTGGCAGAAGACGCGAGCGTACCTCGAAGCGGTCAATCTCATTCAGATTCGCGTCGGTGCGTATGGCCGCGAAGTGCACGATCTGGTCGAAGCCGTGCTTCAGGCCGGTTGTCTCGGTGTCGAAGAAGACGAAGCTCAACGGGCCCGCCTATTCCTAGAAGCGTCCTGCTAACCGATATCGCATTGCCGCGGCGCTTACGCGGAATTTGCGGGCAAGCGCTTCGATCCCAGCGTCATCCTCGATATCCAATCCGCCCGCATCCAGCGCGCTCATGAGGAATTCGCTCGGCATCAGCAGTTCCGACGCGAATGCGTTGGCCTCAATCTCCAGTGGATCGATGCCCTGCGAAGAGACGTCATCACGCAGAAGCACACGAAATCCCTTATCGACGTGGACCGCCTTCCCAATCTCTTGGGCGTGCAACTCATGGTGACCGAGCTCGTGCGCCGCCGAGAATCGCTGACGATTGGGATGGTGCAGCGCGTTCACGCCGATGATGCCGACTCCGTCCTTGATGTAGGCCATCCCGGAGAGGTCTTCCTCTAGCGGAGCGTATTGGAGGACGATGTTTCGGGCTTTGATGATGCGCTCGACCGGAACTGGCACCCCCTTTACGCCAAAGGTCCGCAAGATCGCGCGAGCCGCCTCCCGAGCTCGTTCGGGATTCGCCGTCATGACCCAGCCTTTGCGCCGCCGCGTTGCGCGAGCGCATTGGCAATCAGATCGGTGATTTGGGCTTTACCGCGTGCGGTTACGGTTTCGTCTGACAGGATCATATCCAAGTCCTCCTGGGTCGATGGTTTTGGTTGCGCCGGCAGCAGGTCTGAGACCTTGGAGAACTCAAGCGCCGACGCCAGTCGATAGACGTGGTGCAGCAGCACGTTCTGACGACCGCTCTCGATGTTGGCGATCGAGGCACGCGAGATGCCCACTCGGGCAGCTAGCGTAGCCTGGGTAAGGTTCAGCCCCTTTCGCCGCGTGGCTACCGCCTGCCCGAAAGCCTTATAGATCGCTTCGTCCGACATGCTGGATGATTGCTGCGCGCGAATCTGAATGTCAATATCACAAACATATGTGCTTAATAAGCACATAGCTTTGTGCTTGTTGACAGCATCGGTTTCTTCTGGAATCCATGCTGGGTCGGCGAGCGGGTTCAGTCGGCGACAAACAAAGGATCGTCGACGATGCAGAAGCTGGCTGCGGTGCAAAGTGAGGATTTCAACCGACCAAAGGGGATCCAGCGATCGCGCCGGCTTCCCGATTCCGCCCTCGGCGCCCTCTGGGACTCAATTATCCTGGAAGAGCGTCTGAAGGCTCAGCTCCTCTCCCAAGCGATGCTGAACTTCACGATGCGCGGCAAGGTCGATCGTAGCGTCATTCCCCTGCAC
>Ga0335073_10002840_pt1 | contig 23840 bp, 15 predicted proteins | sample Lox_Sample_22_FD_207093 | JGI IMG/M metagenome (GOLD analysis project Ga0335073, IMG submission 207093) | Soil microbial communities from Loxahatchee National Wildlife Refuge, Florida, United States - Lox_Sample_2.2 | ecosystem: Environmental > Terrestrial > Soil > Wetlands | place: USA... | reverse complement strand
TACATCTCTTCCCAACTCCTTTCGCAGTTTGAGGACTCAGTCAAAGAAGGGCGGCTTCGATTACGACTCAAAAAGAGAACCCGAGGCAGCCGCCGTGTGCGCTACATTGCCGACTGAAAAGGACGAAACCGAGATTAGCGTTCTTTATTGAGAGTCCTTTAGGGTATGCGCAGAAGGATGGAGTCCTCAAGACGAAGATGGGCTAGAATCTAATCGAGGCGCCTGAATCCTAAATTCCGATCCACAACCTCAAGCGAGTCCTGGTCTATAATCCGTCCGCATCGGGCACAGACATGTAGGTTATCCCACCCCTCCGCAGGTACCGTCTCGTTGCCATTCTTGTCGCAGGGATAGAAACCGTCGGAAGTAGGCGTGTTGCCACATAAGCACACCCAGGCTTCTTCATTGCCCTCTTCGTGCTTGATAAATTCCTTGGTGCTGACCATGCCTTAATGGTACGGAAATCATGTAGCTTGGCAAGGCCACGGAATGTACAGAAAATTTCAGGCCTTGGGGACGCAACAGGCAGAGTCAGCGGAAGCCTACAACTCCGGACAGTAATAATTGATGAGCGTACGCATGAGCTGTTCGCCTCGTTTAGTCAATCGGTCAATGTCATCGGGGCGCATCGCGGCAAAGTCAGTTGGATACTCAAACACTTGCTCGCGTCTTACCAAATCGCGGGGCGCGTACGGCACTCGGCTATCAATCTGACCGAGATACGTAAGGACAAACCCCTTCACTTGATCTGTCGCGTCGAGAAGATGCAAGCGATTCTGAGTCGCATTCTGAGCCTTTCGAAATATCGACTCGAATGCGCGAGCCATGCGCGCACCCCACAGATACGGTACCGGGCTGTCCTTGAAGATTCCCTGTCCGGCATCACAACAAATGACGTATTCGGGCGTAAAACGGTTATATCCAACGTCGCTCGCGGACCCTGGCTCAAGACATGTAACACCCAAATTGTCGTAGAGAGGAACGGGAAACACTTCGAACTTGCATGTGGCGCAAGATTGTGAAGAAGCTCGTGAAGTTCTTCAATGACGATCCTGGATCCACTTTGATTCCCGTCGCCGATTGAATGGTTTTCTTACAGAATATGCGAAATCTCCTCGCCGACAAGCTGGGAGATTCTGCATGCCGTGCAGGAGGACCGTCCTCACAAGCTCTGCAAGGTTGTGCGAATTGAAACTTCCGAACAGTGTGCAATACTTAAGGAAAGCCCACGAGGTTGAGATAACGGCACTCACATGTTAAGTACCCAAGCCCCGAATGGAAATCGATCCAGGCTGCTCTCGGCAATCCTAATGGCTGTCGCCACAGCGGCGGTCAGTTGGCTGATTATTGGGCGTTGTCCGAGCTCTTTGGCAGGCATAGACACCCTTAACCGCGTCTGGCCCTTGGTCGGTTACGCATGTGAGCGGCAACTCGAATGGAGCTCTCTCCTTTCTCTCCCGGGATCCTTCATTCTCATTGTCCTTCAAACCGGCGGCATCCTCGTTGTCTCTCTATCTGGACACAGCCCTCTCCAGAAATCGATAAGATTGGCGCTTCTTGCGATCGCCACTTTGTGTTTATATTTTCTTATGTTCGTAGTTATTTAAGTGGCGAATCCCTTCTGCTTTTGTTCGTCGCGCGTGTGCTTTGGTTCGAACTTATCCCCAAATTGTTTTATCCCGGCTCGCTTTGGGTTGCGGTCGTGCTTTTATGAATCTCAGGGTCCAACCGTAATTGTGGCTACTCCGTAGTCATTTGACTTCACGGGATCAATTGCTACCACGTGAAATCGGCCGTTCGACACGCTGCTCGTGTAAATGCCATTCTGGGTAATCGTACCCGCACTTGATCCCTCTAACAGACTCCATACAGCCGGCTGCCCCGAAACAGTTGTGGCGAAAAGTTTAATACTGCCGGTCGGTGCTATCTTCGCAGACGAGGGAGTAACTGTAACATCCTGCCTCATCAAGGCTGGAATCTCAATCTGCTTCTCAATTGCTGCAATCGTCTGATCAGAGCTGCCAGTGCAGTTCATTGAATGCAAGACATCGTAGAGACCACACGGTCCAAATGAACTGCCATACGGATTTCTTATCTCGAATAGATTGCTTTGAGAGTCTTGTGCGGGATTCCGAAGGTTTGAATAAAGATCCTGAGTCTTAATTTCAAGCACATTATCCGAATACAGTCCGAATGGGTCAACGAGATCCAGCGGAACTGGGATTGTCCAGTAGCTTACAACTGAGTAAGCGGTAAGTGCGGGAGGTAGAGGACTGGCACCTGGCATGAAATAGTTCAGCACAGGAATAACACTTTCGTCCCCGCTAGGATGCATCTCGATCTTATCTTCTGTCTGTTGTTCGAGGCACTTGCCAACATCAATGAAGTTAACATATGAAAACCATGAACCTCCGTGTGGCGTATCGATTGTAATAAGGGTTGAAATATCATTAAGGTATATATCCGTCCCTAGACCATTGCCCAGCGTTTCAATATAGGCTCTTGAAACCAGCCCTCCCATGCTATGTGTCACTAGAAGTACTCTCGGAGCACCCGTCAGGGATTTAACTCTCCACACGATATGAGCGAGTTCGTCCGCTTTCTGATAGATTGAAATTCCGGCGACAATGAGCGGATCGAAGTTCTGAACTAGAAATTCGGTGGGATCATCAAAAGCTACGGCGAAAAAACGACTCGACGATGGAATATCCGCGGATGTCTCTGTGTAAAAAGGAATCTCAAAATTGACGTGAAAACCGTCGTAGAAAACCCAGTGCGGATGAGGATCACTGTAGGAGTCGGGATACGTTTGCTGCAAGAATTCGGTCACCCTATTCTCGGTGTAATGAAGGTCATCGGCCGTCTCACAGATTCCAGGTACGAATAATATCGGGAGGGCAGTACTCTGATTCGAGTTTAACGGCAGAACCCACAGGTCCGTTGGATCTGGAATAATCATAAGGCGCTTCAGGTTTGGATCGTAAGAACCAATAAATGCGCCTGCTGGCGGCGAACCCGGCTGCCCGTTAGGGATCAATTGCTGCCATGTTGGTGTACTAATTCCATTTGCGTTATAGAGCTCCCAAACATCATTCCTAAATGTGCCAAAACTCGGTGAACCGCCAAAAAAAATCAGCGTGTTGTCAGCTTGATCATGGCCGTAATTCCAGTTCGATAAAGTTCCTGGAGCTGGAGAGTTTTGCGTCTCCAGTTGCCATGTGGGAGTGCTGTCGCCAGCACCGTTCGCATTTGAGAGTATCCAAAGATCGCTTTGAAAACTGCCGCCAAATATGGTCAGTGAATTAGTGACCTGATCGTAGCTCACCATGGCGACTTCGCGAGGGCTGGGAGGGCCGCCTGTTGGGAAAAGCTGAATCCATTCCGGGGAATTACCGATGCCATTAGCGTTGGTGAGCACCCAGGTGTCGTTTAGATCGTTTATGCCGTCATTTCCACCTCCGAAGATGACCATTCGATTAGTGGTCGGGTCGTACACTGCCGCCTGAGCGGAGCGAACGGGCGGCAAAACGCCTGCGGGAGTAAGTTGGTTCCAAACGGGAGTACCATCATTACCATTCGCGTTTGAGAGGACCCATACATCGTTATAAAGAACGCAGAAACTGCCGCACTGACTGGTGAGAATCCCGCCTGCAAAAATGATCAGCCGATTGTTATTCGTATCGAATACTGCGCTATGACTTTGGCGAGCTGGCGGAAGAGTGCCAGTCGGAGCAAGTTTCTGCCAAGCAGGAGTGCCACCGACTCCGTTTGCATTCCTAAGAACCCAGGTGTCGTTGGTGCAGCAGGAACCGTCGGCCTCCAGTCCACCGAAGACAATTAGACTGTCGCTCGTAGGGTCGTATACAGCTGGATTTGAATTGAGCACCGGGCCCGTGCCCGTCGGGACAAAATGCGCCCACGTCAAGGTCTGTGCGAGAACGTCAAGTCGGAGTCCGATTATCAAGAGCAACGTCAAGGAGATGCGCATTTCTTGTCTATTCATGGCGAAACTCCCGCACCGGCAGATTTTTCGTAATCCATTTCTTAGAGATCCACTTGTTCGGGCCGATATATAACCTGAGAGTAAGACGGAGCCGGGGGCCGAAAAAATCGGACTTCAGAGTCGTTCAGGCAGAGGACGTGATATGTCTTTCTGTGATCTGGACATTCAAACGATACTTTCCAAGGTGACTAGCATTGATAGCCTCACATTCGCTCGAGGTCAATGGCACTTTCGTGGTTCCAGCATCCGACAAAGGCGCTCATAGCAAACTGATCTGACACATGTGCCCATGCTGTTCCAAGCGACGGCGCATCGATACATTTTCATCGGCAGCATGACGCTTTCCAACGATTATGATGGCCCAATTGTTATTTTGTGCTCGCTCATGGATGCGGTCTGCAAATCGCTGGCCGCGTTCACCAACACCCCGGACACCTGCCGCTTGCTCATCGGCAGCCTCACTCATCGTGCACAGCAGCTCATCTTCGTTAACGATATTCGCCCGATTGCCAATAAATCTCGCATAGAGTGGGAGGCGATCGTCGGCGTAATGAACGATGTCGGCCTGATCAGCTTCCCTCCCTTGATCGAGCCATAGGAGATTCACGTTGGGATAGGACATCAGGTGACTGTCTGCTTCATAGCCGAGAGACAAGGCTAATACGTTGAGGAGGGCATCGGAAAATCCGGGCCAGCGCTCCGCGGCCAATTGCCGGAGATGGGTCCTCTGTTCTCGTACCCGTGCAAATATAATTGGATCCCATGCGGTTGCAAGAAAGGAGGGTCCGGGTCGCTCCGCGGCGAAGTTTGCGAACCATTGCTCCAGCTTATCTCTGCCGAGAACATCGAAATGATTGATTCCCGCAATACGCAGAAGCATGTGAAACCGACTGAAATAGAGTTCTACTCAAGACGTTTGAAATTGGGATTTTGGTCGAGAACTTCGAGTGAAGATTGATCTATGATCCGGCCGCAACGGCCGCAAACGTATAAGTTCTCGCAGCCGCCCACTGGCTCCATTTCATTGCCGTCCTTGTCGCACGGGAAGAAGCCATCGGAATCTGGCCGGTTGCCGCACAAACGAACCCACGCTTCGTCGTTTCCCTTTTCGTGCCGAATATATTCCTTGGTGCTGACCATATTTCTCTAATCATAGGGAAAATTTGGCAGCTCGCCAGGGCCGAGGGAGAGCTTGCATTACCAGCGATTCGAGCCCAGAATAACATCGACTTTGCTGTGTTGCTCATACGGGGCGCCTGATATTTTCCGATTCCTAGGTTACAAAATATTGAGTTCGGATATCCTACAGGAGAAGCAAGATGCAACCGAAACCAGTGTTGGTACCCAAGTCTCACGATCAAGCAAGATTGCTTGACGCCATCAAAACAGGCGGCCTTCCGAGCATCGAGGATTTCAAGAGCCTCATCCTCAAGTTAGACAACCACCACATCCTTGCGCGAGTTTTCCTACTGGATGGTACGCCATTTGTGTTCAGCCAAAGCCCAATGAAGTACATCATCTTCAAAGAACAGGTTGCATCGGAGTTCAACCTCGGTTCGCAAGATGTCTGCATTGTTGGTAGCGCGCGGCTCGGGTTCAGCCCGTCGGGACACAAGTTCGGTCAGCCGTTCGCCGAAACATCGGATGTCGATGTTGTCCTTGTTTCTGAGCCGTTATTTCTCGAAGGCTCTCAGGCGCTTCTTCAGGAACTGAATGAGGTGCCTCCAGGAATCCAGTATGGAGTATCTCCGAAGAGTGTTCAGGTCGAGAGTAAGGATTGGCAGAAGGTCAAGAAAGCTATACGGAACTTCGTATTCAACAACTTCAATCCGGGCCTTCTGAAGCACGATCACCCTCTTCGAAGACAAATTCTCGATGGAATTGAAAGCACGACGGGGCTTTTTTTAGCACTTGATCCACAGATTTTCGTCTCGAAAATACGCTGTCGCGTATTCCGTTCCTGGAAAGCAGCTGAAGACTATTACGCCAATTCTCTGCGCCAGGCGCAGAGCCAGTTGAAAGGCGAAACCGTGACCGAGATCATTGAAGATGATGATGATACTACCTCACCAACGGCCAATGAAAACGACAACGAAGTCACGCAGGAGAAATAGGGGTAGCGACTACACACTCTGGAGCGCCCGTAGAATACGCTGAATGCAGTGACCGCCGTCGCTCTTGATCTGATGTTCCCAAAGTCGGATTACCGTCCAATTTGCGGCACGCAGGCGTCGGAAATTTCTCTGATCTCGCCTCCTATTCGAGCGCAGCTTTGATCGCCAAAACGTTGTAAGCTTACGTTCCCATGTTGGTAGTCGCCAGCCATGCCAAAAATCGCCGTCAATAAAGACGGCCACTCTCTCTCGCGGAAACACTATGTCAGGTGACCCCTTCAGGGCTTTGTAGTTGGAGTGAAAGGTCAATCCTAGTTTTCGGAGTTCGCGCTGGACAAATGCTTCCAGAGGCCCGCCCTCTAGTTTCACGGACTTCATCGCGTTGGAGCGCTGCTTTCGCGTCATATGATCAGGCATAGCATCACCCCGACCAACTTCAATTAGTCTTCGACAAAATTGTTTTGACTCTTCCTTTGATATTTTCGCGGACGGTCGAGAGTTTCGTCTTGGCCGCATCAGTCAAAAGAGCGGTGTGGGCAACGGCGTCTCTAATCGGCTTGTACTCGTTGGCGTCCCTAGCCAGACATGCTTCTTTGATGGGATCTCTCTTGTCAACCAGGTTGGCGAGATCGTCCATCGACAAATAGCTAGCAGCGGTCGGTTCTCGGCGGATGGAGATACTTATATTCCCCTTACCCTTACTCGCTTCCTCTTTCTGTTTCCACTGCTTCGCCACGGCCTTCGCCTCTGGCGACAAATTGAGCTTCCTATCCTTAATATACTTTCGGACGAGATTTTCAGAAACGAAACAGTCCGCATAGGATTCGAAATTGAAAGCTGCATCGTCAGACAAATCGTCTACCCAGCCGCCTACTTTGCTTCGGTTGACCTTCCCTTTGGCCAGCCCATATTCCTTCGAGACTGCACCATAGAGCCCTAGCGACGCCCGCTCCTTTTTCGTCAGTCGCTCGTTATCGGGGTCGCCCTCTTCGCGATGTTTGATACGCCACTTGTCCCAATCTTCGACGACTTTCAAAATCGTTTTCTTCCTGAACGTTTCTAAGAACTTGGTGTACTTGGGATCATCGGCCACGATGCCCTCGCGGCTGCTCGTGAACCGGTCGGTCGTATCATCCAAACCATCGAAATGGATCTGGCCGTAGAGGTAGCTCTCCGCGACCCGCGCGGTTGGTATATGCTTCAAGATATCCCGCTCACGTAAACGTCCGTTCACAAAGAGATCAATCCCGACCCGTTCTTCGGTTGTCATGATTTTCAGGTCTCGCGGCTTCTGTACCGAAGCGATGAACCCGGTGACGCCTCCTATCGTCAGCTTTCGGGTTTCATGATCCTCAGGACTCCCGTCGAAGAGCGACTTGAGGGACTCGACGTATGGGTCGTCACGATCACCGATGATCCACAGAAATTCGGTCTTTTCAGCTAGATCTTCAAGGTGCTCGTGAGTAATTTCTTCTCCATTGAGAGATATCTTGAAACTCGGGTCTAGGAGAGAAAACCGGAAATATAACGCGATGATTTTCGCGAGGAACGGTAAGCTGGCCTTAATGCCTTTCTTGACGCCTTCGAAATAAACGATGGTGCCGTGCTTGTGCCTCTTGATGTACTTGGAAAAGGTTTTCGTACTCCATTTCCCAAGTGGATATTCCTTGGGAGTCAGGTCCTCGACAATAGCGTCGTCGAGTTCTAAATTGTCGATCACGCCACCGACGTAATCCCGACCTTCCGTCTTCGAAATAACTGTTATCTTGTCTGCGCAGGACAGGAGTGCGAGCTTTCCAATGCCTTTCCTCCCGATGAACGGTCTGCCACCCGGCGACATTTTCGTTCCATCTTTGCGCTTGGAGTACCCGATCTTCAGAAATTTGTTTTGAAAATCGTCCGCTGTCATGCCGACGCCGTTATCGATTATGAGCAAGCTATTCTGGCCCTTATTAACGTGAATCTCTACGTTCTTGGCGTCTGCATCCCAAGCGTTCGAGATCGCCTCACCTAACACTGTCGCGAAGCTGCGATACAGACTCCGTCCGAGGTGATTCAGGACGCTCAAAGAAATTTCGAACGTGAATTCCTTCGCTTCACTTCTCATGTTCGTGTAGGTGTTTTGTGATTGATCTGCCGATCGCTGCCCCAAGCCGGACTGGTACTGCATTTCCGATCAATCTGCCGATCTTTTTCATCGCGTATTCCTCACCGGGTTCAACGAACTGGTAACCCCTAGGGAAGGATTGGAGAATCGCTCCTTCTCGCAGTGAAAGAGCGCGATCTTGAGCCGGATGCCCAAAACGCCCATTGCCGAACCCATAGAACTGGGTCGTGATGGTTGGAGAAGGCTCATCCCATTCCATCCGTCCGTAAACGCTGGAGTAGTGTCTCCCGCTCTCTTCTTTATGGCAGTCGGCGCGGAGCCGTCGGGGCCAATCGCGCCAAGTACCTCCGGGCTTAGAGGTCTGAATCCGCCGCAGATTACGAGCGGACAAGGCGCTGGCTCGATGCAGCGGATCGTGTTTCGACTGGCCACCTGCGCTCAGCCGTGGCAGCCTCCGTACGGCGTCTGCTACAGTACGATATTCGCTAGGACTGTGTGTCGGGGGTAACAGCTCGATGGGTCCCAACCGTGATGCTAGTATCACGAGTCTGCGACGATGTTGTGGCACACCGTAGTCTTGGCAATAGACAACCCACCTCTTCGTGTCCTCTGTAAAGTAGAAGCCTTCTTCGGCGAGAACCGAGAGGAAATCATGAAAGATTCGATAGCGCTGGATTTCTGGAACGTTTTCGATACTGACGACGTGAGGCCGCACTTGGCGCACCAAGCGACCGAAATCCTTCAGCAAAGTCCACTTCGGATCTTTCGCGTTTTCCAGTCCTTGGGTGTACTTCGAGAACGTTTGACAAGGGGCGCATCCGACGAGGATTCGTCTGTGCCCGGTAGGATACTGCGCCTTCAACTCCTTGGCTGTAAGAGTAGTTATGCTCTGTTGATGAAATTTGGCGCCGGGATTGTTGCGCTCGTATGGGTAGCGGCAATCTTCGTCGATATCGTAGCCTGCAACGACGTTCAACCCGGCGTTCGTTAGCCCCCGTGTGAGGCCGCCGGCTCCGCAGAAGAGGTCTATCGCAGTTGCTGGCAATTTCCGAGTTTTCGGCATTCGTGCACTTTTTAGTATATTGCCCTGGCAGCATTCGTCAATGTTATCGCTAGTTTGTAACAATATCCGGACAAGACTCCGCCCTGCGAGTGCCGAATCGGAGCCCCAAGAAAGTCTTTATTGAAAAAAATGGATGCGTGGAAGCTACGAAAATACTTCGACTGGCAGGAACACGGGAACTTACCGTAACGAAATCGTCTACAAGGCCTCTGCCGAAGTGTAGACGGAAAAATCAGAAGCTTCGTCCAAGTTGCTCAAAAGAAAATGGTCGGGAAGAGAGGATTTGAACCTCCGACCCCCTGGTCCCGAACCACATTCGAGGCGTGTTGAACGCTACGGATTTGCGTAGGCCAGAACTCCTTGCTGTGGAACGATTTGCAGCGTGCGCAAAATAGAGATTGATCGATATCGAACTGTGATGTTTCGACCGACGCAAAATCGTCTGCACTCGCGACACCAACCACCGGTCGTTCTGAAATATAGTCTTTGGAAATTTCTTGCAGCAGTTTTCTTGCACGAAGCATCTTCGACTGGTGGAGTGTCTCCCCCTCCACCCGACGCCGTAGGCGGCGCGCTTTTGACCTTCCCCCTGGCACGGCACCTCGGGCTGGCAGGTCACCCCATAGCCCATCTCCCGGACCACCACGTCACCCTGGGCTGTGCCGGATTCGCCACACCCCCAGCTCAGGATCGGACCTGGATTCCACTCCGCATCGGACCGCTAATCCGACCCGCGTGAGGACGCGGATCGGACAGAAGATCACGGCAGGAATCGGCCAGCCAAGGCACCTGGAAACAGCAGTGAATCAGCAGAGCAAAAGCAGTTTAGACCGCTGGTCAATCCGCCAGCCAGATTTTGCTTACGCGGTTATCCGTCCAGGCGTAAAGGATCGCCCACGCTTCGTATTGGCAGAAGACGATAACGGGCTTCGCCGCACGAAGCTCCTTTTTTCCGTAAACGTCTTGATACTTGCCGGGGTCCTGGCTCCAGACCACGGGTATCGAATCTTTCGCTGTATCAAGCTGAACAGTGCTCCAGCTTTCGCCAACTCGGTGTGCAACAACCAGCTCGGCCTTCCCTTTACCTCCGTCTTTTCCAATCAGGACCAACGCCACTGTAGGTTTGCCATCGCCGTAGAAGTCGACATCGACTAGGCCAGGGCATGCGTTCCCATGATCCTTTTGAAACATTCCCTTGTCGTCGTCATTAAGATCGGACAGACTGACGATTTTCTTCCCCGGATACTTGCTAGCTATTTCAACTTGAAGGTCCTGCGGAAGTTCACATGCCTTGTTCGTCTGCGCTGTTGCGGATTGAGCGAAAAGAGACAGCAAAAAGATGCCGATCAGGGGAATCAAAACAGATTTCAGGCGCATGCGTGCAATCCTCCGATTTCTCGGCTTGAGCCGCCGTTCGGTTTGGGTCCCCGACACCAGACACACTGGCTCCGAGGCCGTCACAGCGAGAAACCCGTCTGCAGAGTTCTCAGTGGAGACATCGGTGGCATCGCAGAGAATGGGCAGCCACCTGGCTTGCAGTACCACGGTATTTGATTGGGGGCCTTCGGGCTCGGATGATGCGGCGGATGAAGTTGGATGTGGAGGTTGGGACCAGTTGTGAATCGGAACTTCTGCCCTCCCGCAGACTCGTTCAAGCCCCACGCCCCACCGCATTTTCCAGCACAGCAGAACGCATTCGCTGCCGAAGTTCCTGGTGGTCTTAGATCAACGCTCGTGCCTGCTGCGTGTCCTGGATCTTGGTGTTGCCCTTCGGTTGTAGATGTAGCCACAACGGGAACTCCCAAGCATCCGTCCATGCACTTCAAGAACTTATCTAGAGCTGCAGACGGTGCCGGAACGCCGGGCTTTGTCGTGTATAGCCCAAGTGGATCAATAAAATTCAACGGGTTGTTTGCAACGTAGGGGTACAGGTTCGTTTTGTCGTAAAGGGGATCGGCATCCCACGGGTCTTCGCTCAGGAATCTCCCTGTCGTCTGATCGTAGTATCTGGCCCGGTAGTAAAACCGCCCGGTTTCGTTATCGAACTCGCGAGATGTGTACTCAAACGGATTCGTCAACGTACCTGTCGAAGCCGTCAGGTTGCCGAAGGAGTCATACGCATAGGTGTCTACCAGCGCCGCCGATGTATTGCTCAGAGAAGTTACTGAACCGAGTGCATCAAGTTGGTAATAGCTAACGGTGCCCGAGCGAATCTCGGCTAGCGGCTCATCGACAGCTTGCCCTTGTGAGTACTCCGCCAGAAGGTTCCCGGCATTGTCCACTTCTTCGAGCGAAGTTGCTCCATCATAGAGGTAGTTCGTGGTTCCGCTTGGGCCGGACTTCTGGATTCTTCTACCAAAGGGATCGTAGCGGAAGGTCGTGGTGCCGACATTGGGCACGACGGCCTGAGTGAGCCGGTTCTCGAAGTCCCAGGTGAAGCTGCGGCCCTGGGCGTCGGAGAGGGTATTGCCGTTTGCGTCGTACGTGTAGTTGCCGTTCGTCACGTGGACTGCTTTATGTAGGGAAACGGAGCCCCAGAGTTTATTACCAGCTTGAACCAGGAGCGCTCGACTGCCTGAAACGAATTCTCCATGACATCGGTTCGCCAATCTTTTTTCAGGTGGCCAAAACCATCCGCGACGGAGCCGAGACCATGAAACTCTACGGAGCTGTCCTTTTGGCTATACCGCCATGTCCCGTTGAATGATTGTGCTCCCTCTCCGGTTACTTCGATCTTCTCGTTAAAGTGCCCGTCTCGCTTCAGCATCAATGTGTCGGTGCCGAAAGGATACGTCGCAATATACGTTCCGTAGAGGCGATCAGGGTTTACATGTGTACATGCGAGCATAAAACCGAAGCACAAAGTGAGAACGATCAAGCTCAGAGCGCGGATCATTGTTTTTGACACCCACAGCGAGAGTTGTCGATTGGCTCAGTCCATCTGAAGACCTGATAAATGTTGCTCCCCGGACCGGTGGGACTCTTGCGGTCAGGGACTAGATGCAAGAAGAAGGAATAAGTTCCTGATGTGTTGGGAATCGTAATTGTCATGGTGTCATCCCCGTTGTTCACCGCCGAGGCACCTCCGAAACCTCCGACCTCCGCAGCCGTGTTTGACCAGTCCGCTGTTATAGGATTTGCAACGGTATCCCAATAGGCCGCAGCAGTGCCATAGCTCACTCCCCTTGCGCCCTTGCAGCCGCTCTTGTAAAAGGCGTCTCGCACTTTATCCGCCCCTGGGGAAAACATCATTTCCCATGTCTCCTGATCGTTGGGTCCATAGTTTCGATTCTTTGCACCCCTCCCTAGAGCCCAGTCCCAGAAATACTGCCAGTTTGATCCCCACGTCAGCCCAGACGGGTCCGTCAAGACAACAGGGTTGTTCGCAACGTAGCCGTAGAAGTTAGGACCGCTGCCGCTGAATCCGATCGGATCTTCACTGATGAAACGTCCCGAACTAGGGTCGTAATAGCGCGCTCGGTCGTAGTAGAGGCCGGTTTCAGTGTCGAACTCACGCCCGCTGTACTGGAAGTAGTTCCGCACTGTTCCAGTCGAGGCAGTCAGATTTCCAAAGGAATCGTAGCTGTACGTGTTCGCCAGCGTACCCGAGGAACCGCTGAGCGAAGTCGTCGATCCCAAGCCGTCCGCTTGATAGTAATCCGTCGTGCCGCTGCGCAACTCTGCCAGCGTCTCATCGATTGTGGGCGTCTGCGTGTAGCTCGCCATCTCAGTGCCCGACGCATTGAGCGTCTCGATCAGATTATCGGCGTCGTAGACAAAGATGCTGGTGAAGTTCGGCGAGATTTTCTGGATTCTCCTGCCGAAGGGATCGTACTTGAAGGTCGTCGTCCCGCCATTCGCACCCGGCACTACTGCCTGCGTCAGCCGGTTCTCGAAGTCCCAGGTTAACGTCCGCCCAGCCGCATCTGTCAAAGTATTGCCGTTTGCGTCGTAGGCAACTGTGGACAGCGGCGTCATACCCGAACCCATCGTCGCCCACTCACGGATTCTTGCCTTCGGATTTCTCACCGCCGCCTGCTTTTTTCAGTCGAATCGTGAAGTCCCCATTAGGAGGAGCAGTGCCGGAAACAGTCTGGGGTTCGTAACCATCTTTGCGAACTGTGACGGTGTACTTGGTGGGCCGAGAGTGGCTAAGGCAACGAAAGATGAATGCACCTTTGCTGGTTACGACTCGCTGTGTATTGACAGGTTTGGTGCCCTCATAAATCGGAGTGTCGACCTGGAGCACCACCTCCACATCCTGCAGCGCTGTGCCATCGTCAGCCGATATCGTTCCTGTCACGTCGAACGTGTAGTCCTTGACACGTGCAGGACAGACTGTTGCCCATCCCAGAACTAGCAACATCAACATCAGGGTTTTCATTTTCCGCCTCACGTTTCACAGATGGATCGCTAGTGCCCACGACCAGGATCGTTTGGCACGCCCCCGCCGTCTCCGTGGTTCCAGCCGCACCCATGAGCCCACTCGTGAATGGAAGTCTGGCCATACCATGTAGCCGCGTATGAGGGATCGGTATAGTTCGGCCAACTCTCGGTGCACTGGTGAGCAGTTCGATTCGTTATACCGGGAAACTTCGAGTTGAAGCCCCCTTCACTACTCGCCTTCGACGCGCAATCGCACTTGATCGTGCCCTGGTTACAACTCTTCTGAATGCATCTCCTCAACTTTAAATCAGTGATCGTGTTGGAGTTGGCGCACGCGTTATCCGTTCCTTGTTTGATCAAGTCGGAGAGGCTCACGTTATACGGTGGTTTGCCGGGGTTATTTGGCCCGCCGCCCCCAAGCGAAACACATTTGCCCTGGCAGCTCTTGTCGATGCTGTATAGGCCGGAGGGATCAACGCTGCCAGTGGGGCTGTTGTACACGTAGGCGTAAAGATTCGGCCCTTGGCTCGGGCCGCTGGGATCTTGGGAGACGAACCGCCCGATAGTCGGGTCGTAGTATCGGGCCCGATAGTAATACAAGGCTGTTTCCGAGTCGGATTCGCGGGCCGTGTACTGGAAGAAATTGCTGAGTGTTCCAGTGGACGCCGCCAGGTTTCCGAACGAGTCATACGTATAGGTTTTCGCGAGGCTCCCGGTCGCGTTACTTAGGGATGTCAGCGAACCCAGTCCGTCTGCCTCGTAGTAACTGGCGGTCCCCGATGTTAGTTGAGCAAGCGGATCATCAACGCCCACTCCTTGTGTGTACGCCGCGATGAAATTCCCACCGCCGTCCAGCTCGTTCAGAACATTCGATCCACTGTAGAGGTAGTTCGTGGTTCCGAGCGGGCCGGACTTCTGGATGCGGCGGCCGAAGGGATCGTATTTGAACGTCACGGTCCCTGATCCCGGCACGGTTGCTTGCGTGAGTCGGTTTTCAAAGTCCCAGGTGTAGCCCTTTCCGCTTGGGTCCGTCAGGGTGTTGCCGTTTGCGTCATATGTGTAGCTTCCGGTCGAATTCGACGTCAGCTCGTTCGACGCGTTGTAGTTGTAGTTGGGCATGCCTAAAGATGACAGTCTATTCCCTACGGGGTCGTAGCTGTAGCTCTCGGTAGTACTACCTCCTTGCGTGACTTGGGTCAATTCGTATAGGGGATCGTAACCATAGTTCGAGGTTACCCCGTTCAGATAATTGGTTTTCGATGTGCGATTTCCCGCCGCATCATAGGTATAGCTCGCTCCATCCAATACCGAGTTTCCGGCCTGATGCAGCACGCTCAATAGATGCGACACGCGATCATAAGAATAGCTCGTGTTGACAGCGTTCGGACGCGTCAGGCTTGTCCGCCGGCTCAAAGCATCGTAACCGAAGCCGAATGATCCCGCCCAAGAGTTTGCGAGGCCATTCAAGCGGTTCAGAGTGTCGTAACCGTAAGTTGTAATGCTGCTGTCGGGCGCCGTGAGCGATGTACGATTTGACGCCGCATCGTACGTGTAGCTGTTCTGGAAGTTCAGTCCGGGCAGCCAGCCATACTGCGTGGTCGTGCCGATCAACCGTCCCATGTTGTCGTAGGCAAAGCTGTAGGTCCCGGTCGAGTCGCTCACTTGCTGCACCTTGCCGGCCAGGTCGTAGGCGTACTCCACACTGGTCTGGTCCGGGTAGGTCTTCGAGGTCAGGCGGTACAGTGCGTCGTAAACGTACTGGATGGTCTGGTTCTTGCGGTCAGTCTTCGACAACAGGTTCCCAACCAAATCGTAGGTGTAGCTCTCCGGCAAACTGGACGGGAACGTGGTTTGTGTCACCCATCCGCGGGCGTTATAGGCAAACTGCGTCACGTGGTTGTTCGCGTCCGTAATCGAGAGCAGGTTGTCTTCCGTGTCGTAGGCGTACTGAGTCGTGTTGTTGGCGGGATCGGTGACGGCCGTCAATCGGTCGGCATCATCGTAGGTGTAGATCGTCGTCTTGCCGTTCTGGTCGGTGGCCGTGATCCTACGGCCGCGTACATCATAAGTAAAGCCAGAGGTTGACCCGTCAGGGTAGGTTATGCCAGTCAGCCGGTTCATGATGTCGTAGCTGAATGTAGTGGGGTGAGACGCACCGTTAATTGGATCGACCACAGCCGTCCGATTCCCACGTGTATCGTACTGATAGGTCGTGACATTATTCTGAGCATCGGTGATCGACGCGATCAATCCGGCCGAAGTGTAGGTCAGCTTCGTGACGTGATTCAGCGGATCGGTGATCTGGGTCAGTTCTCCCTTGGTGTCGTACTGGAACTGCGTCACGCTGGCGGCCGTATTTCCGTTGGGCGCCGGCGTTGATACGCTAAGCAGATTTCCTTGGGCATCGTACGTATTCGTCGTCGTGTTGCTAAGGGGATCCGTCATCGTCAGCACTTCCCCAAAGCTGTTGTAGGTGTAGGCAGCCCTCTGAGTGGTACTGATGTTCAGAGGCTTCGAAACCGAGGTCATGTTGTTATTTGAATCGTAGGTATACGACGTAGTATTCCCCAGATCGTCGGTGCTCGTCAGCATGTTGCCGTTCGTGTCTGCAGTGTTCGTGATGTTTCCGCGCACACTGCACGTACTGCATCCCGGGCCCACCGAGGACGAAGTGAACCACTGGCCTCCCTCAATCGTGAAGTTGTACACCGTCTGATTTCCCAGCGAATCAGTAATCTGAGACTGGGTGTTGACGTTAAATGACGATGGAGAAGCCACTAAGGTTCCACCCACAGTCACCATGACGGGCCCGGTTGTAGCATCTGTGGGCACCCAAAGGGTAATCGACGTGTCGCTCCAACTCTGAATCTGGGGGGCCGTGTTGCTGAGGGTGAAATTCACGGTGCTATTGCTCTGGGTCGCTCCGAAACCGCTACCCGTAATGGTCACTGGCTGAACAGTGCCGTCTGCCGCAAAAGGCCCCTGGTTGGGAGATACATCGGTGATCGTCGGAGGCTGTTCGATGGTGTACTGTGCGCTATTGCTGGAAACGCTCCCAACAGTGACCGTTACGGGTCCACTAGTCGCTCCGCTGGGAACTGCTGTACCTATGCTCGAGCTGGTAGATGAAAAAACCTGCGCAGCGACGCCATTGAAAAATACTTGAGTTGTAAGGCCGCTAGAGGTCAATCCGGAACCGTTGATGGTCACCTTGGATCCGATCGCTCCGGCAGGCGGAGACAAGGACCCGATGGCAGGGTTGTTCACGGTGAAAATCTGATCGCCGTTGCTCGGAACAGAATTGACCGCCACCGTGACTGGACCGGTCGTAACGTTGGAAGGCGCATAAACGGTAATGGATGAGCTTTGCCAGCCAAGCACCGTAGCTGGCACGCCGTTGAAGGAAATCGTGCTGCTCCCCTGGCTGGAACCAAAATTCGATCCGTAAATCGTGACCTCAGTGCCAGCGGTGCCTGAACTCGGACTCAGCTGTGTGATCGCCGGAACAGGCACCACGTTGAGGCTCGAGTTGTTGCTGCCGGCCGTATCGACCAAAACGTAGACTGATCCAGTAATCGCATTCAATGGAACGGTCACCGTCATCGACGTCTCATTGCGAGAGAGAGGGGTAATCTGCGGTAGCGGATAGGCGTTTTCGTCAAACACGACATACGCTGTATCTTGCGAGTTCCCGAAGTTCGTCCCAGTGATGGTGAGGACAGTCCCAGCCTGCACTGGATTCGGCGAGAAGCCGGTGATCGAGGGTGTGTAGGTGACGGTGAAGGGCCATCCATTGCTGGATACTCCATTCACGGTGACAACGATCGAGCCAGAGGTCGCTCCGCTCGGAACCGTGGCGGTAATCTGGGCGTCGCCCCACGAGTTCACAGCCGCCGGGGCACCATTGAAGGTTATCGTGCTCGAGCCCTGTGATGTCCCAAAGTACGACCCTTCAATTACGACAGACGCTCCCACCGAGCCCTTGGAGGAGTTTGTGGCTGTGATGGCAGGAGCCAGTGAGGTGGTTCCCTGACCAGTGGTGAAATAGAACGACCCCGAACTCAGAGGTTGCCCCTCAAGGTCGGTGATCGCAGTCGTGAGTTGCAGGTAATACATCGTCAAAGATGCGAGCGACTCCGTTGGGGTAAAGCTCAAGGTCAGTCCATCGGAAGAAAGCGCGGTACTTCCCGGCACCGCAATACTCATGTAGGCTTCCGGATTCAACTGAACCGTCGTCGGGGTAACCGTCAACGGGTTGACGGGCTTCGAGAATTGCACCTGAATCACGATGCCGGTTGATACTCCGGTCGAATTTGCTGGCGGGCTCGAGCTGCTGACCTTCGGAGGATTAAGGTCAGCACTACTGCCAGTTGAGAAAGTGCTGGCAACTGGGGTGGCTATCGTATTTCCGCTAATATCCTGTACGCCGCTCACGTTAATGGTGTACTGCGCACTCGTCGTGAGCGGCACTTGTGGGACTAAAGTTACCGTTTGATTTCCATTACTGACAATCTGTGACGCTTGTTCGGCGCCGCCCGGCCCCGAAAGAGTTATCCCGCTCAGCTTGGTTACATCGATCGGCTCGTTGAAACCGATCGCCGGACGTACGTTGGTCGGTAGTCCCATCGAACCGTTTGCAGGAGTGATCACCGTTACTTGGGGTGCGCTCGTATTGCTTGTGGCGCTGGTTGTAAACGTGAAGTTTCCGGATACCCCGGTCACTGAACTGTTGAGCGGATTACCCGCTAAATCGGTAATCGTCGCGGTAAGGGCATCGAGTGAGTACTGCTGGTTGGCTGCAAGAGGAGCGGACGGTACGAACGTAGCCGTGAGGCCATCTGCGCTTAGCGAATACGTCCCCGCCACATTTTGACTTTGGGAATCGTGTACAACAAACGAACTAGAGTTGATTGTTCCGGGATCGAGTGGTTCGTTGGCTTCAATCTGGAGGATCGCATTGGTCGGTATGTTGTTTGGAGGCTGGGAGGAATTCGTCTCTAACGGATTTGTCCATACGATGACCGGAGCCACTACGTCCGGCCCCGCTCCGGTCGCAAACGTCGTGGTCTGGCTCGGAATCGCGTTGCCCGCAACGTCTGTGATTCCGTTTATCGTCAACGTCATCGGAGTGTTGTCTGGCAATGGCGAATGGGGGACGATCAAAACCGTCTGATTGCTGTTACTGAAACTGATTGAATCTGGAATGAACGTAGTGCCGCCCCCGCTGAGCTGAACTGTACTGCCATTCACAGTCAACGGATTCACGGGCTTGCTGAAAACCAACCGGATATTCGCATTGTCACCCACATTTGCCGACCCGTTGGGCGGTGCGAGGGCAAGGATAGAAGGAATTACCACATCGGGGCCGCTTCCGGTGCTAAATCCTATCGAACCTGGATTTGCCGCGATTCCGTTGAGGCCGAGCAGTCCGGTGCTGGTCGTACAAGTCGTGGAAGTGTTGGGTAGCAGTGGATTCCGCGGCACAACTTGAATCACAGTTCCGCCGTCTATCAAGCTGATCTGGCCCTGCAGCCACACCCCGTTTTGATAACAGAAAACTGAGGTGGCAGTGAGCGAGTTGGGATCAAGCGGCACATTGAACGCAAGGTCAATAACGATGTTTGTCGGCAGCCCCTGACTTGCGTAGGAAGGATTGCTGGCGATCAGGCTCGGTACGGTCGCGCTGGTATCTGGAACTACCGTGAACGAGCGCTGATAATTGTTCATGCTGACGCCGTAGCTGCTTTGTGCCGAAGACAATACAAAGACCTGCACCAAAGCTCCATTCGGAAACGGAGCACTCGGCAAGAACTGCACGGTTTGACCGTTATCACTGACCTGGAGACTTCCGCTAACGGGAACGCCATTCTCCGACACATAAACGGACTGCGTGAGCGATTCCGGATCCATGGGCTGGCTGAAATACAGCACGACGCTTGAGTTCGTCGGGACACCTGTCGCTCCGGCTCCCGGCCGTTGCGCGAAGACGGTTGGAGCCGTCGGTGTGAGCACCGGGCCGGTGTAGAACTGGCTTTGGAAATAGGTCAGCGGGTTTCCGTAGAGATCCGTGATGCCGCTGGTGGCTAATACTGTTACCGTACTCGATCCGGGCAGGTTTGAAGGGGTCAGCGTGACCACGCGGTTGTCTTGCGATGTAGTGTAACTAAAGGAAACCGGCACTCCGTTGGCCAGCAGTCCAATGTTGCTACTGCTGATCGTGTTCGGGTTGACAGATTCGGAGAACGTAAGCGTAACCGTTGCGGTCAACCCTAGTCCGGTGGCTCCATTCTGCGGAGTTATCGAAGCAACGGTCGGCCCGGCAGCGTCTACCCCTGTGCCAGTCGTGAAAGAACTCTCAAAGTAGTTACTACCGTTGCCGGATTCATCCATCACTCCACCGCTGTAAACTTGCACAATCATGTAGGTGTTGGTGGGAAATGGACTCGAGGGCGTAAACGTCAGAACCGTGCCCGTTGTATCCAGACTGTAGCTGCCGGCCAGAACGCCGCTGTATCCGTTGGCCACGATGGGTACCGTGGCGATACTCACGGTTGTCGGATCAATTGGCTCATTGAACGTCAGGATAATGGGGCTGCTTACAGAAACGCTGGTTACGCCATTGGCGGGACTCACGCTCTGCACTGCGGGATGTGTCGTATTCGACGCCGACGACGAACTCGTTGTGAATCCACCTGTGAACTGTGTGATCGGGTTGCCAGCCTGATCCGTCACGCCGCTTACTGTCACGGTGTAGGATGTATTCGTGGCCAAGTTCGCGCTGGGAAGATAGGTAAGCGTCAACCCGTCGCTACTGAGAGTGACCGTACCCGGGGCTGAAACGCCTCCCGATGACACCGAAATGGAATCACTGCTGACGGAGGTGACAGCGAGCGGGACAGTCACCCTCACGTCTATCCGCGCATTTACGGGTACCCCTGTTGCCCCATTTGAAGGACTGATCATCTGAACAGCAGGAGCCCCAGAATCAGTCGAAGCGCCGGTGGTGAAGTACCAACCGGTACCCGACAGAGCATGCCCTTCCACGTCTGCAATGCCGCCGGTCACCTGAGCGGAATACATAGTGAACGGAAGCAACGCGCTCGTTGGCGAAAGTGTCGCCGTGGTTCCGTCACTCGATACTGCGACAGTTGCTGCCAACGGTGCGAGGGTAGTCTGCGGGTAGACATAGAACGTCGTGTTAGTAACGGTTAGCGGGTCCACCGGCTTGGTGAATTGCACCTGAACGACCGAGTTCGTGGGGGCCTGGCTGCTGGTCGGGGTCTTCAAGCTCACACTCGGGGTTGTCGAATCGCTGTTGCTACCTGTCGTTAATGTGAAGGTCGTCGGATTGCTGAGGCTTAAGCCCCCTACGTCGGAAATCTCAGATGTGACCGCAATCGAATAGCTTGTATTGGCCGCCAACCCTCCGGTTGGAGTGAACGTGACCTGCTGATTGCTGTTGGAGAGTGCAACTGCTCCTGGAACGGATACTCCTCCTGATTGCACCTGTATTCCGCCCGCGACTGTCATCAGATCCAGCGGTTTACTGAACGCCAGCACGATCAAGGAGTTCAACGCGGCGCTACTGGTTCCATTAGCCGGGCTGGTGCCGACTAGTTGCGGTGGTGTCGTGTCGGCCGCGAATGATGTACTAAAGCTGAATGATGTCCCGCTACCGCTGAGGCTGTTGCCGGAAGAGTCTTCAATCGAAGATTGCAGAGAAATTCCAATCGTGCGTCCAACGGGCAAAGCCGGCTGAGGAATGAAAGAGGCGGTCATCCCTGACGCGTCCACTTGCACAGTGCCTGCCAATGGATTTCCGGTCACGTTGTCGGAAACGACAAAGCTCTGCGGCGTCAGCGTGCCAGGATCCATCGCTTTACTAAATTGCACTACCATGGGAGTACTGATCGGGACATTTGTGTTGCTGTTCTGTGGATTCGTCTGAAGAACGGTTGGCCCGACTGTGTCCATGGTCGAGCTTGTAGTAAAACTGCTCTGGAATTCCGGAGTCGTTTGATTGCCAGCCAAATCGGTTACCGCCACATTAATCACGGCATTCGGTGGCAGATTCACGGACGGAATGAAGGTGATGGATAATCCGTCGTTCGATAGCGTCAGTGCACCGGTAATGTTCGTCGAACCCTTGGATAGGGAAACGGTACCCGGTATCACGGCATTACTCTGGACCGGTTGTGAGAATCGAACGATAACTCGGCCATTTTCCGGAACGCTCGTAGCTTCGTTTGCTGGTTGCACCTGGGCAACTGACGGCAAAGGAACGGTCAAGACGGTCAGCGCAACGGCGTTGCTGGACAGAGCGTTTTCGGTCACGACGACGTTTCCTGTGGTCGCTCCCTCAGGTACGGAAACAGCGATGCTCGTAGGACCCCAAGCCGTAGGAGCACCCGGCACTCCATTGAACGTCACGGTACTGGTGCCCTGTGCCGAACCGAAGTTCGTTCCGGTAATCGTGATGGATTGCCCAACAGTTGCCGAGGAGACAGACAGACTCGTGATACTTGGCACTGGCAGCACGGTAAATGGCAAACCGTTCGAGCTTCCATTCGAGGTGGTGATCACGACATTCCCACTGGTCGCTCCATTCGGAACTGGAACTGCAACGTTCGTTCCGTTCCAACCCGTCGGCGTCGCTGCGGTTCCGTTAAAGGTAACAGTGCTCGTACCCTGGACATCTCCAAAATTCACGCCGTAAATTAAGACGGGCGTTCCCACAGGTCCCGCTGTTGGAGACAACCTACTGATGCTCGGAGTCTGTGAGACCGTAAACGGAACTCCGTTGCTTGCGCTACCTTGCACCGTGACAACGACGTTTCCAGAGGTCGCGCTCATTGGAACTGGAGCGGCAATGCTGGTAGGGCCCCACACCGTCGGCGTGCTTGCCACTCCATTGAATGTCACAGTGCTGGTTCCCTGGCTCGCGCCGAAGTTTGCACCAGATATCGTGATGGACGTACCAGGCACAGCGGTGTCGGGTGAGAGCCCATTGATATAGGGGGCCGTGGATTGGGTACTGAAAGTATCAGAAACATTGTCGAAGGTGACGGTGTCGAGGCTTGACGTGTTCGCGCTGGTCACCGCCAGCCCCGCCTCTATGTTCCCCGTCGTGTTGAACGCCTGGCTTGTACCCACCTGAGCCCAATTGACGCCATCAGAAGATATGTAGCTTGCTATTGTGTTCCCGATCCGCACCAGCTGCAGCCAATAGGGCAGCGATGCCGATGCGTTGCTTACTCCCGTCACGTTGCCATTGGTCGTCGCTCGCAGATCGAAATACACGTATCCCGAGTTGCTGCTGTAGGCGCTCTCAACCGTCTCTCCGTCCACCGATCCCGCAGCCAACGTCTGCCGCACCATCACGCCAGCGGTCGCCCCTGCCGGTTCGCTCACCACCCTCGCAATGAGGCTGCCGTCCCCACTCACCGTCTGATACGCAAAATGAAAACCGTCCGCGCTGCCATACGTCAGTCCCGTGCCTGCCCCCTGCACCGTGAACACCCCATTCGCATAACTCGCACTCCCTACCTGCCCCACTGTACCCACATCGCCGTCCAGCCACCCACTCGGTAACGGCTGCGTCTCCACCGTAAACCACACTGGATTGCTGTCGTTCATGCTCGGTGCCACTGACACCACGAGATATCCTGTCGTCGCACCGGAAGGAATCGTGATCCCAATCGATTGGTCACTCCACGAGTTGACCGTTACCGGCACCGCGTTCAAGGTCACGACGCTGCCACTGCTCTGTGACGCTCCGAAACCGGAGCCGCTGATTGTCACCTGGCTTCCTACGCTCGCTGTCGTCGCAGATACACTGGTAATCACCGGAGCCGGCGTCCCAGACAAATTGAGAGAAACGTTGTCGAAGGTGACGGTGTCCAGGCTTGACGTGTTCGCGCTGGTCACCGCCAGTCCCACGTCCATGGTGCTGCCCACGTTGATGGTCTGAGGCGTACCTACCTGCGTCCAGTTCACTCCATCCGGCGACTGATAGCTAGTGAACGTGTTCCCGCTCCACGCCAGCTGCAGCCAATAGGGCAGCGATGCCGATGCGTTGCTTACTCCCGTCACGTTGCCATTGGTCGTCGCTCGCAGATCGAAATACACGTATCCCGAGTTGCTGCTGTAGGCGCTCTCAACCGTCTC
>Ga0335073_10002839_pt1 | contig 23841 bp, 10 predicted proteins | sample Lox_Sample_22_FD_207093 | JGI IMG/M metagenome (GOLD analysis project Ga0335073, IMG submission 207093) | Soil microbial communities from Loxahatchee National Wildlife Refuge, Florida, United States - Lox_Sample_2.2 | ecosystem: Environmental > Terrestrial > Soil > Wetlands | place: USA... | reverse complement strand
ATCCCGCCGGTCGCGGGCGATTCGCTGCACCTGCTGGCCGCGGCGGCGGTGCCGGTGGCGCTGATCGCGCTCGGCTCGTCGCTGCACGGCGGCGAGCGGCTGGACGGCGCGCGCACCGAGATCTCGGTGATAGCTGGGGCGAAACTGGTGCTGCAACCGGCCGTCGCGCTGCTGGTGGGGGTCGCGCTGGGACTGACCCGCGCGCAGTTGCTCGCGGTCGTGGTCTGCGCGGGTCTGCCGACGGCGCAGAACACCTTTATCTTCGCGCAGGAATATGGCATCGGCCGGGCACTGGCCAGCCGGGCGGTGCTGGTGAGCACCTCCCTGTCGCTGCTCACGCTGGCTGCGATCGCGGGTCTGCTGCGAGGCTGAGCCGAATGACGGGCTGGCGTATCGGTCGAGCCGTACTCAGTCTGCAGTGAGCGGTGTTGCCCGGTCGTCGATCACGGCCATGCAGAACGACGAGGTCGGGCAGGAGAGGTCCGACAGCCCCGGCGCCGCCGCGAGTGCGGGGAGGGGGACGGTCCAGCCGGCGCCGTCCCAGCCGACCGTCGCGGCCGGGCTCAGCCCGAGGCAGCTACCGGCGGCCGGGCACGCCAGCGCGACCGGCAACTGGAATGACGTTGCCGGCACCGGCACCAGGGCAGCCCCGTTCCAGACCATCGCGCGATAGTCGTTCGAGCCGGCGGTGTAGGCGCTGATCAGGCAGTAGCTCGTCGAGGCGCAGGACACCCGATGCGGGGAACCTGCCAGCACGCTCTGGGGCGACCAACCGCCGGCGGCGAGCACGTCTACCGGGTAGCCACTCCGAGAGACCGCGACGCAGTACCGGGCGACCGGGCAGGAGATGTCGTCGAACTGGGAGTTGATCCCGAGCGGGGTCGACCACCGCACGCCGTCGAAGGTCTGAGCGTGTCCGGTGGAATCGACCGCCACGCAGAACGTCGTGCTCGGGCAGGAAACCGCGGTCAGGTTCCAGTTCGGATCGATGCCGCCGATCCGCCATCCGGTGCCGTCGTACATCGCGATCTTGTCGCTGCTGCCGACCGCCACGCAGAACTGCGCCGTGGTGCAGGTCAGGTCGGACACCGTGCCGATGGCGGGCAGTATGCCGGCCGCCGACCAGCGTGTTCCGTCGTAGCTGCTGAGCGCGCCCACATCGTTGCTGGCCAGGCAGAACGTCGCGGCCGGGCACGAGACGTGATCGACGCCGCCGTGCTGGACGTCCAGGTTCGCGATCGGGCTCCAGGTCCCGGCGTGGTAGGTGCTCGTCGGGTCCAGCTCGGTGCGTCCGATCGTGACGCACTGGTCCGTGCTCGCACACGCGGCGGTCAACGAGTCGGGTGCCGTGACCGGGTCGGCCGACAGCGGCGCCCAGCTGCTGCCGTCGAACCAGGTCGCCCGCCCGGTCAGGTCCACCCCCAGGCAGCTGGCGGCCGCCGGGCAGGTCAGCGCCATCGCCGGCTCGCCGGGCATGGTGACCGGCGCCGACCAGGTACTGCCGTCGAAGGTGCTGAGCTGGCTGTGCGCGTCCGTCCCGGTGCGCGGGGGCGAGTTCTCCGCGGCGCAGAACGTGGTGGTCGGGCAGGAGACCTGGGTCGCGGCCGCGGCCAGTCCGGGCTGCTGGGCGGGTATCGACCAGGCGCTGCCGTCCCACCGGCTCAGCTGGCCGTTGCTGTTGGTGCCGAGGCAGAACTCCGGGCTGGCGCAGGACAGGTGTCGCAGCGTGTACGGGACCTGGATGCTCTTCTCGGGTTGCCAGCTGGTGCCGTCGTACCGGGTGTAGTAGCCGGACACCGTGCTCGCCATGCAGAAGGTCGGTGACACGCAGGACACGACGTCGATCTCGTCGGCGGGGTTCGGCACCGGGTGGGGGGACCAGCTGGTGCCGTCCCAGACGAGTGAGGCGGAGCCCGCAGCGAGGCAGAAGGTCGTGGAGCTGCAGGAGACGCCGTGCAACGAGCCGGTGAAGCCTGCCGGGCGTGCTGCCGCGCTCCACGAGCTGCCGTCGTAGGTCAGCAGGTAGCCGTTGGCCTCCACCGCGACGCAGAAGCTCGCGCTCGGGCAGGAGACGGTGGCGGCGACCCCGTGCGCCGGGTCGACCTGCTGGGCGGTGGCCGGTGCGTACGGGTTGGCCTCGCCGAGGAAGTAGCCGTAGACGTCGGCGACCACCAGGACCGCGGTGGACGGGTTGCCCGGCGCGTTGTTGTGTACGGTCAGGCTGCCGTCGATGCCGACCCGGGTGGTGAGCATGCTCTGCTGGCTCTGGCCGGCGGTGAAGCTCATCGTCGCGGAGCCGTTCCAGCCGGTGTCGCCGGGGTAGACGGCAACCGAGCTGGTCAGCGATGGCGCGATCACGGTCACGTTGACGGCCACCGCCGAGACGCCGGACACCGGAACCGTGCTGGTGCCGCCGGCAGCCGTGACGTGCAACGTCGGGAAGGTCTCGGTGCCGTTGCTGCCGATCGGGTACTGCCCCGGCGTCCCCAGCCGGGAATCGAGCACCCGGGTCGGCGACACCGGCGTGAACGCGCCGGGCAGCACGGCCGGCCCGGCGCGGTAGTAGCCGACCACGTCGACGATGATCGCCAGGCCGGCGGCGGTGTTGTTCCGGACCGACAGCTGGCCGTAGAAGTCCAGGCTCTCGGTGAGCATGTGCTGGACGTTGATCCCGGCGGAGAAGCTCGCGGTGGCGGAGCCGTTCCAGGCGTCGGTGAACACCGAGACCGATCCGGCACGCGCCGGCGTCAGCACGGTGAGGTTCAGCTCGACCGCCGAGGCATCCGCCGGGACGGCCCCGGTGCCGCCCACCGCGAACGTCGCGGTGTGGGCGGCCGTGAGGAGGTGGGTCGGCGTCCTGCGGGCATCGTAGGGCCGCTGCGGGACGACGGGTTGGTACGCGCCGGCCGCGCCCACCGTCCCCCCGGTGTAGTAGCCGGTGACGTCCACGATCAGCTGGACCGGCACCGCGAGGTTGTTGCGCACGGACAGGCTGCCGGTGGCGCCGAGCTGGGTGGTCAGCATGTTCTGCGCGCTGGCGCCGGCCGGGAAGCTGATGCTGGCCGAGCCATTCCAGGCCGTGCCGCCGGCGAAGACGGAGACCGAACCCGCCCGGCTCGGGGTCAGCACGGTGACGTTCGCGCTGACCGCGCCGGCGCCGGTGGCGATGGCGCCGCGCCCGGCGACCGGGAAGGTCAGCACGGTGCCCGCCGCCAGCGCGTGGCTGGCCCTGGTGTCGAGCACCCTGGTCGTGGTCACCGGCCGGTACAGGCCGCCGGCGTCGGGCGAGGAGCTGGTCGGCGCGGCCGAGGCGGCAACCGGTGCGGCGAGCCCGGCCAGGGTCAGCAGGCAGGCGGTGGCGAGGGCGCGCAGGCGCATCGGGACATCCAGGACTGTAGGTAGCCGACGGGTGGGGTCGGACGTACCCGGCCGGTACGCAGGGCGGAGCTTACGGTCAGCGGGGCGGTGTGGCGCGCTTCTTCCGAATCCGGTCTCGGGGGCGGCCGCCGTTGCTGCGAAGATCGGGCAATGCCCGCACCCGACGACGCCATGATCCGGGTACGCGGCGCGCGGGTGCACAACCTGCGGGACGTGGACGTCGACCTGCCGCGGGACGCCCTGGTCGTGGTGACCGGGGTGTCCGGCTCGGGCAAGTCGTCGCTGGCCTTCGGCACGATCTACGCCGAGGCGCAGTCCCGCTACCTGGAGTCGGTGGCCCCGTACGCCCGACGGTTGATCGACCAGGTCGCAGCACCCGACGTCCGCGAGATCACCGGCCTGCCGCCGGCCGTCGCGCTGCAGCAGTCCCGCGGTGTGCCGCAGTCCCGGTCCACCGTCGGCACCGTCACGGCGCTGTCGAACTCGCTGCGGATGCTGTTCTCCCGGGCCGGTGACTATCCGGCCGGCGCACCGCGGCTCGATTCCGACGCGTTCTCGGCCAACACCCCGGCCGGCGCCTGCCCGCACTGCCACGGCCTGGGGAGGGTGCACGAGGCGACCGAGGCGTCCCTGGTGCCCGATCCGGGTCTGTCCATCCGGGATAGGGCGATCGCCGCCTGGCCCGGTGCCTGGCAGGGCAAGAACTACCGCGACATTCTGGCCACCCTCGGTTACGACATCGACCGGCCGTGGCACGAGCTGCCGCAGGCCGACCGAGACTGGATCCTCTTCACCGACGAGCAACCCGTCGTGACCGTGCAGGCCGAACGGGAGGCACACCGGATCCAGCGGCCGTACCAGGGCACCTACGCCAGTGCCCGCCGCTACGTGCTGCACACGCTGGCCACCACCCAGAGCGCGACGCTGCGTCGCAAGGCCCTGCAGCACGTGGAGATCCGTCCCTGCCCGGCCTGCGCCGGAACCGGCCTGCGCGCCGAGGCGCTGGCCGTCACGGTCGGCGGTGCGACCATCGCGGAGCTGACCGCGCTGCCGTTGAGCGCCCTGGCCGGCCGGCTGGCGTCCGCCGGCGAGAATGACGTCGCGCGCAGCATCGTGCCCGATCTGCTCGGTCGCATCGAGGCATTGTCCGAGCTGGGCCTCGGCTACCTGGCGATGAACCGGGCCACGCCGACCCTGTCGGCCGGCGAGTTGCAGCGGCTGCGGCTGGCCACCGCGCTGCGTTCGGCACTGTTCGGTGTGGTGTACGTGCTCGACGAGCCGTCCGCCGGGCTGCACCCGGCCGACACCCGGGCGCTGCTCGGGGTGCTGGATCGGCTGCGTTCGGCGGGTAATTCGCTGCTGATCGTCGAGCACGAGCCCGATGTCATCCGGCACGCCGGCTGGCTGATCGACGTCGGGCCGGCGGCCGGCGAGCACGGCGGCCGGGTGCTCTACAGCGGGCCGCCGGGCGGGATCGAGGACGCGCAGGAATCCGCCACCCGCCGCTACCTGGCCGACCCGCCGCCGGCGGTGTGCCGCAATCGCCCGCCCACCGGCCGGATCGAGCTGCGCGGCGTGACCCACCACAACCTCGCCGGGGTCGACGTCGACGTCCCGCTCGGGGTGTTCACCGCCGTCACCGGGGTGTCGGGTTCGGGCAAGACCAGCCTGGTCACCGGGGTGCTGGCCACTGCCGTCCGCGATCATCTCGGCGCGGCCAGCGACGAGGACCTCGACGAAGATGGGGAGATCGAGACCGGTGGGACGGCCGGCAGCGTCCACGGCCTGGCCGGGATCGGCCGGCTGGTCGAGGTGGACCAGCGGCCGATCGGCCGCACGCCACGGTCCAATCTCGCCACGTACACCGGATTGTTCGACACTGTCAGGAAATTGTTCGCCGCCACCGAGGAGGCGAAGGAACGCGGTTATTCCGTTGGGCGATTCTCGTTCAATGTCGATGGCGGCCGGTGTGACAACTGCCAGGGCGAGGGCTTCGTCGCGGTGGAGTTGCTGTTCCTGCCGGGGACGTACTCACCCTGCCCGGTGTGCCATGGCAGCCGCTACAACCCCGAAACGCTGCAAGTCCGGTACCGCGACCGGTCCATCGCCGACGTGCTGGCCCTGACCGTCGACGCCGCCGCCGAGTTCTTCGCCGAGGTCCCTGCGGTCGCGCGCAGCCTGACCACGCTGGCCGAGGTCGGGCTCGGGTACCTGACCCTCGGCCAGCCGGCGACGGAGCTGTCCGGTGGCGAGGCGCAGCGGATCAAGCTGGCCACCGAGCTGCAACGGGCCAGGCGCGGCCACACCCTGTTCGTGCTGGACGAGCCCACCACCGGCCTGCACCCGGCCGACGTCGACCGGCTGATGGGCCTGCTGCACAGCCTCGTCGACGCCGGCAACACCGTCGTCGTGATCGAGCACGACCTGGACGTGGTTGCCGGCGCCGATCACGTCATCGACCTCGGGCCGGGCGGCGGCGACGAGGGCGGCACGGTGGTCGCGACCGGTACGCCGGCCGAGGTCGCGGCCTGTCCCGCGAGCCGCACGGCCGGGTACCTGCGGACGGTGCTCGAACGGTCCTAGGGCCGGCTGGCGTAGACCCCGCGGTGCGTCCAGATGTGCTGCAGGGTGATCCGGGTGCCCGGCGTGCGGGCGACGTACCAGTTGCCGCGGCCGGCGTAGATGCCGACGTGGCTGATGCCGCGCGGGCTGCCGCCGGAGAAGTTCATGAAGACCAGATCGCCGGGCCGTAGCTGCGAGAGCGACACGTGGCGGGTCACCAGGTACTGGGCGAGGGCGTTGTGCGGCAGCCGGCGGCCGACCCGGGCGTAGGCGTACTCGGTGAGACCCGAGCAGTCGAAGGCGTTCGGCCCGGCGGCGCCGTACCGGTACGGCTTGCCGACCTGGGCGCGGGCGACCGCGACGGCCCGCTGGCCGAGGGTGGGGGTGGCCGCGGTGGCCGTGCTCGTGAAGCTGACGGTCGTGAGGGTGAGCAGGGCGATCAGGCCGGTGAGTGCGAGTTTTACGGGCAGGCCGAATCGACGCGCGAGAGTGCGCATACGGGTGGTCCTTTCGGGACCGCCTGCGAAGAGTGACCTGTCGGGTTCGGGCTCCGAATTGCCCGGCCAGCATGGTGGCTTCACCCCGAGGAACCGTCGTTGGCTCCGGCGTGCGTTGGGTTCTCCGCTCCTGCCGAGGTTTGTTCGGTTTTCGCCTATCCGGGGGCAGGATTCGGCGTCCGGCAGGCAGCCTCACCGACTGGCGAGGGCTTTGACGCGGGCGAGTCTAATCACGGGTTCCGGCTGTGCGGGAGCGTTCGGCCAATCTCGATCTTCGGGTGTTCGGAGATGGCCGGGTTTGGCGGGTGGATTGGGTCGGGTCGGTCGGCAAGGTCGGGCCGGGTCTGAGCGCCGGGAATTCCGCCGAATGTGGTGAGGTCAGCTACGCATGGGTAGTGGCCCCGCGTTCTGACCGGAGTCGGTGGAGCTGGGACCGTCTGAACAGAGATCATCCGTCGCGAGGGGCGAGCCGGTGACGACCGGGCGGGGACGGTGGCCGGGGCGGCGAGGAACCTACTGGACACAGCTGACCGTCAGATTTCACACAGTAAATGTAATGCGGAAAGAGGTGTGTACCCGCAAACCTGTGCGTTTGACGTGACCCCGACCCCTTCGGTAGCTTGGCGAAGCCTCTTTACAAGGGTTTTATGCAATTGGACGCCTCGGTGCTGTTCGGGGTGGCAAACGGGGGATTATCCAGTGCGTTCCTTGACCTGCGGCGTTGCGCTCGCGACGTGCCTGTCGCTGTTCTTGCCGGTGTGTGAGCCGTCGGCGCACGCCGACGGCGGGCAGGGAAACTCTGCCACCGCCGTCTCCGACGCTGCGTCGGCATCGGATGAGGCATCGGCGTCGCAGATTGCGCGGCTGTACGGACACGCTGTGATCGTGTCTTCTGAAGAATCTGAATTACGCATCGTCTCGGCCCTGCCGACGGGTGGCTTTTCCCTCGACCAGTCCACTGCGCCAGTGCGAGTGCGCAGCGGTGATGCGTGGCAACCGCTCGATCTCACCCTTGGAGCCACGGACGGGGGAAGGATCGCGCCGCGCGTGGCAGCCGTGCCCGTCCAACTTTCTGACGGCGGCACGTCGACATTGGCGCAGATTCAAGCCCCCAGCGGGCAGTGGCTTACGGTCACGTGGCAAGCCGGGCAGCTTCCGACGCCGACCGTCACTGGCGCGGTCGCCACATATGCGGATGTGTTTCCCGGCGTCGATTTGAGTGTGACCGTAACACCGAGCGGCTTGTCCGAGGTCTTGATCGTGAAGTCTGCCCAGGCCGCATCCGACCCTGGCCTGGGCAGCGTTGACTTCGGTATCGACGATGGAAACCTCACGACGACGGAGGCCTCCGGAGGGACCGCGGTTGCGGCTGCAGCGGACGGTTCGCCGCAGTTGACCTCCTCCGCACCGACCTGGTGGGACTCGTCCAGTCCAGGTTCCGGACCGGCCGGTCCGGGTGGCGACGGCGTGCCGAGACCGCTCGATCACACGATCAGTGATTCGCAGATCACCGTAGACGCTGGCCAGGCAGCACGTGCGCCAGGCGCGACGTACCCGGTCTACATCGACCCGCCGGTGGACACCTCCAAGGTCAGCTACACGTACGTCGACTCGGCTTATCCGACCACGAGCTACTGGAACGGATCTGGTGCGCCTGACTCCTACGCCCACGTCGGCTACATCAATGCAGCCAACAGCGACGACGGCCAAAACCATGTGACACGCTCGTTCTGGTCGATGAACACGAGCGCCGTGGTGGGCAAGCACATCGACGATGCGCAGTTCAACACCTACGAGGTCTACTCCTCATCCTGCACCGCCCGCACCGTCGAGCTGTGGACCGCAGGCGCGGCGACGGCATCGACCACCTGGAACTCGCAGCCGGGACTCTCGGCCTTGTCGGACTCGGCGAATGTGGCTTACGGGTATAACGCGTCGTGCCCTTCCCATGCGGTCGGTTTCGACGCGCTGGCTGCTGTTCAGCGCGCGGCAGATGCTGGCGATGGAGCAATCAATTTCGCCCTACGCGCGACAGCCTCGCAGGAGTCGGACTGGCTGAGTTGGAAGAAATTTGCGTCCAACCCGACGCTTCATATTGACTACCACAGCGTTCCGGGTAGGCCTGCCTGGCGATCGCTCAGTGGCTGCACGTACGTATGCACGACCAGTCATTACACCGCGGACGGCACGCCGACGGTCACCGCGTTGGCGCTCGACTCCGACGGCGGCACCCTGACCTACCATTTCGAGATCTGCTACGGCGATGCGAACGGCACAGGTAGCTGCCCGAGTTCTGGGACGGTGTCCGGACAGGCGGTCAATACCGGCGACAATTACCAGTCGCATTGGGCCTCGTATACCTCAGGGCCACTGTCGGACAACAACTACGGCTACCGGGCATATGCCTGTTCGACGGTGTGCGGTCCGTGGAGTGACTGGTTCTGGTTCACCCTGGACCGAACCGCGCCGCCGGCACCGACGATCGTCGCCAGTTCGGATGTCGCGAACTCCACGATGTCGACTCCGTCGCGGTTCGGAGTTGTCGGAGAGACCAAGGAGACGATCACTCTGTCGGCCCCGGCTGACCCGCATGTGTACGGCTACAGCTGGGCTTTGGTGCCGAGTGGCGCGCCGGTCACGCTGCCTGCCAATCTGTCCTGCGGTGAACAGATCAATGGGTACGCGACCACTTGCGCCGGCGCGGTCGGGGGGACGGTCACGGTCACCGTCACGATGCCCGAGCAAGAAGCGACCTTCGAGGCGATCACTTTCAGCGCCTCAGGAGTGACGGCGTCCGGGGGCATGCCGAGCGCGGTCACCTTTCATGCCCAGTCCGACTACAGCGACCCGTCAACGGGTTACGCCTCGCCAGTTCAACAAGGTCACTCCTGGTTGACGGACGCGGGCCAGCCGGGGTGCTTTGCGAGCGGCTCGACGGCGGTGGCCGACTCGGCGACACCGGGGCAGCCCCTGATCAGCCAAGGTGGGACTGCCTGTCTGATTTCCGATTCGACTGCTCCCATTGCGCCAAGCGGATTTGGAACTAATACCGCCCTGCAGTTGAACTCGGGCTCGAATTCCTTCGCCGCTTCCGCTGGCAGCATCATCGACACGACCAAGAACTTCACGGTGGCTGCGTGGCTGAAGCCATCCGATGCGTCGAGTTCACTGGTGGAGTCGGCCCTCACTCAAGACGGCGCCAACGCGAGCGTGTTCTTCCTGCAGAACAGTCTCGATCACTGGCGATTCTGCATGTCCGCGGCCGATTCGGCATCGTTCACCGGGAATTGTGCTATCTCTGCGGGCACGGTCTCCACCACAGCGTGGACGTACGTGGTCGGTGAGTACGAGGCGGACGACAACATGTTGCTCCTGTACACAAGTTCGAGTGGACAGGTCGGCACACCAACTATCGCGACGCAGACGCAGCACGTGGCGAGCTCCGGCCCCGTCACGATCGGGCGGGACAAGCTCGGAACCAGCTACAGATTCTGGTCGGGGGAGATTCTCGACCCTGTTGTCGCGCAAGGCATAGCCGCCAAGGATCAATTGAGTCAGCTCGGTGGACTTACAGCACCGAGTGCCCTCAACAAGCCTGTGATTGGGAGCTGACAGTCGTGTTCAAGCTATTTCATCTCACCGCAGGCATGATTGCTGCCGCAGTCGCGGCCGCGACTTCGTTGCAAGGCGCACCCGCGGCGCCGAGGCTCGTCGCCGACTATCACCACGCAAAGGCACCTCGCGGCCACGAAACGTCTGCTCGGTTCTGGACCGGAGCGGCGAACGGATCGTCCGGGCCGGCTGCTACGACTGCGCGTGTGCCGGTCGAGGCATTGCCGCCAAGCTCGGCAGTGCGGCTGACCTTGCCCGCTGGCGTGACAATCGACCGCACGCCAACTGCACGCCCAGCGTCGGTCCCCACGGGCGCCGGGTTGAGCTGGCGTCAGATCGCGGGCAGCGGGGTCAGCCTGTCGCCCATGCCGGGCCAACCGAGCACAGCTGTGTCCTTCGCCCGGCTCGACGGCCGGCGCCAGGGCCTACGAGGTCCGGAATTTCAGATCTCCAGTTCGAACCAGGTACCGGTATCGACGGCGATCAAGGTCGATGATGCGGCGCTGGCCCACGACTATGGACCCAGCTTTGCTGCTCATGCGATCTGGCTCGTCAGGCCGAGCGGCGGCGCAGCGACGTGGAAGCGCCTCATTGTCCGGCGGAGCGGCACCGCAACGATTCTCTATCCCTCGGTAGGCGCGGGGACTCTCATCACCGCAACCGCCAGCCCGACAGCGTCCGACGGTTCCGGAACATTCGCAGCGACTTCGCTCAAGCCCTCCTCGTCGTGGCAGGTCTCCGCGCAGACCGGCGGATTCTCATGGTCCTATCCGCTGCGCACACCACCCGCGGCGGCAGGACCGGCGCCCGATCTTGCCCTGACCTACGACTCCCAGGCAGTCGACGGGGAGACAGGCGCGACGAACAACCAACCTTCCGACGAGGGTGACGGATGGTCCGTGGCCGGTACCGGCTTCGTGGAGCGGTCCTTCACTTCCTGTGGGATCGACGACGGGCCGAGCGGGGCCGTGACAGGTAGTGGGGCCGGCGATCTGTGCTGGAAGAACGACAACGCGACGATGTCGTTCGGCGGCTACTCCGGACAGCTTCTCCCGACCAGCACGCCGGGCACGTGGCGCCTCTCAGATGATGACGGCAGCCGGATTCAGCACCTGACGCTGACCGATGGTCGAAGCAACGGCACCTACGACAACGACTACTGGGTGCTCACCACCACCGACGGAACGCGCTACTTCTTCGGGCTCGGTCAACTTCCAGGTGCTGGCTGGCCGGCCACTCAGTCTGCGTGGACGGTCCCGGTCTTCGGCAACGACGCGGGTGAGCCGTGCCACGGCGCAACTTTCGCCAGCTCGTCCTGCACCCAGGCATGGCGATGGAACCTCGACTATGTCGTAGATCCGCATGGCAATGCCGAGGCGGCGTTCTACACGGCCCAGACGAACCACTTCACGAGCGACGGCTCGACCTACGCCGCATACACCCGCGGCGGAACCCTGAACCAGATCTCCTACGGGCTGCGAGACGGCGCCGCCTACACGACAACGAGCGCGTCGGACAAGGTCATCTTCAGCAACGTCGCCCGCTGCGATACGACGGCGACGGGGGATCCGTCGAGCGCTTGCGATCCCAACTCACCGACAGCTGCGGACTGGCCGGATACACCCTGGTATCTCAACTGCACGAGCAGTCCGTGCAGCGAATCGTCCCCGTCGTTCTTCTCGACGTCGATGCTTTCCACCGTGACGACAGCCGTTTACACGAACGGTGCCTACTACCCGGTCGATGTGTGGACGCTGACCCACACCTTCCCCTCCCCAGGCTCCGGAGCGACGAGTGGCCTCTGGCTGAGTCGGATCGACCACGCAGGCAAGGCATCCGGCTCCGGGATCAGCGGCGCCACGACAGTCACTGACCCCTCCACCGTGTTCCACCAGGTGAGCATGAACAACCGCGTCGTCCAGGTGGACGGTGCGACCCTGCTCCCCAAACTTCGGATCGCCAGTATCGACACCGCGCAGGGTGGGCAGATCCTGGTGAACTATTCCGGTGCCGACTGCACCGCTAGCACGGTCAGCGGTCTGGATCCAGCGAACAACACACATCGCTGCTTTCCGCAGTGGTGGACGCCGCCGATCACACCGACCCCGCCGGCGCAGCTCGACTGGTTCAACAAGTTCGTCGTGACCAGCGTCGAGCAGACGCCGGTGACGGGTGGCCCGAATCAGATCCAGCTCGAAACCGACTACGAGTACCTGGGAAATCCCGCGTGGCGGTTCGACACCGCTCCGGGTGCCGCTGACAGTCAACGGACCTGGTCAGTATTCGCCGGCTACCAGAATGTCGAGGTCCGCGACGGTAACTCGAACTCGGCCGGCCTGCAGCACACCACCGACTACACGTTCTTCCAGGGCCTCGATGGCGATCCGAATGGAAGCGTCACCAACCCGACCAGCAGCCATCGGACGGCCGCCGTCGGGCCGGTGACCGACTCGCCGTGGTGGGCCGGGCGCGTGTACGAGACCGTGGTGCGCAACGGCTCGTCCGGGGGCTCCGCCAAGTCGACGACACCGGTCATCAGTGACACGGTCACCGTTCCTTGGGCCTCCTCGGCCACCGCATCCGCGGCGACCAGCTACACCTACACCGACCCGCCGAGCAGCACGGCCTATTCCGCAAGCTTCACGACCGAAGCGCACCTGACCGGTGACTCAAGCGCTACCACCACCTCGCCGCTGTCCGCGGGTGGCAACCGGGTGACCCAGGTCAACACCTCCGGCTATGACAGCTACGGTCGGGCGACCCAGGTCGAGACCATCACTCCAGATGCCGGCTCGACCTGCACCCGCACGTCCTACGCGACGAACCCAGCCAGCTGGCTGATCAGCTACCCGAGCGAGGTCGCCAAGGTCGGCGTCGACTGTTCGACCACGCCCGTCTACCCGGGTGACGCGATCTCAGACACGCAGTCCCTCTATGACGGAGCCAGCGCGGCTGCCGGGCAGACGCCGGTCCGCGGCGACGTGACCCAGACCAACATCGTCAACGGCTACACCGGAACCACTGCCGACACAGCAACCTGGTTGACGACCGCGAAGTCCGCGACAACGGACTATGACGCGTTGGGCCGGCAGTTGAAGGTCACCGATCAGCTCGGCCGGGTGACGTTGACGAGCTACACACCGGCAACCAGCGGACCGCTCACCTCGTCGACGACCACCAACCCGATGGGGTGGACCAGCAGCAGCTCGCTGAACCCTGCCTGGGGCGTTCCGGTCACGTCCACCGACGTGAACGGCTTCCAGACCACCTACACCTGGGATGCGATGGGCCGAGCGGCCCAGATGTGGACTGCCGACTGGACCCAGTCCGCCCATCCGACGGTTCCGGTGACCTCGCACACCTACACCCTGTCGGCGACCCAACCCTCCGTTGTCACCACCACGGCCGTGACCGCGACCGGCGGCAGCGTCACGTCCTACAGCCTGTACGACGGGCTCGGCCGCCTGGTGCAGACCCAGAGCCCGGCGGAGGGCGGCGGCAGTGACGTGGTCGACACGACGTATGACGGAGACAATCAGACGGCCACGGTCACCGCTCCGTATGCGGTCACCAGTTCGCCGTCGGCCAGCCTCGTCACACCGCTCACCACGGTGCCCTCGACGACCGAGACGCTCTATGACGGCGCAGGTCGCACGACGGCGACCGTGCTGCTGGGTACCACGACCGAGCAATGGCGCACCTCCTACGCCTACTACGGGACCGACCGAGTGGACATGACACCCCCGAGTGGTGGAACGCCCACGAGCACCTTCACGGACAGCGACGGTCACACCGTGAAACTGGTGCAGTATCTGGCGTCCGCACCGCAGAGCACAGCGCCGCAGGAGGCGACCACCTACGGTTACGACGCCCGCGGCGACCGCACGGCGATGACCGATCCGGCGGGCAACACTTGGGGTTGGAAGTACGACGCACTCGGGCGGGTCTACTCCGCCATCGACCCGGACGCCGGCACCACGACCACCGGGTACGACACGGCCAACCGAGTCATCAGTACGACGGATCAAAGCCGGGTCACGTTGCCGGGCCAGCCGGCCGCGCAGGTGACGCTCGCCTTCAAGTACGACGCGCTGGATCGCAAGACGGGCGAGTACTCCGGCAGCACGAGTGGAACCCAGCTGGCCGCGTGGACGTACGATCCGTCATTCGGCAGCGGGGCCACTGCCTACACCGCGAAGGGACAGCTCGCGTCCTCGACCCGATTCGTCGGGAGCAACTCCTACACCACGACGGTCACGGGTTACGACCCCAGGTATCGGCAGCTCGGTCAGACGGTGGTGATCCCGGGTACGACGCCGATCGCGGGCAGCTACACCACCAGCTTCACCTGGGGTCCGGACGGCAGCCCACTGAGCCAGACCGATCCTGCGGCTGGCGGACTGGCTCAGGAGACTTTGAACTGGGGTTACGACACTCTCGACAACCCGACCGGGCTCAGTTCCAAGTTGGGTGCCGTTGCGTCCTCGATTTCCTTCACGAACCTGGGCCAGGTCTCGCAGGTCATGCAGCTGCAGGGCGCCCAGACCTGGCGCACGAACTACTGGGACCCGACAACCCTGCGCCTCGACGAGGTCAAGTCGGAACGCAACGCGACGGCGAACACCATCGTCTCCGACGACAAGTACGGCTTCGACAACGCCGGCAACATCACCTCGGACACCAACACGACGAATCCGACGGTCGGGACTGACACGCAGTGCTTCAGCTACGACAATCTGAGGGAGCTCACCGCTGCCTGGACGCCGGCGTCGAACAGTTGTGCCACCTCGCCGAGCACGAGCACCTCGTTCGGAGGTCCCGCGCCTTACTGGGCGAGTTGGAGCATCGACCCGGCGACCGGCAATCGCCTCAGCGCGACCACACACGCGCTGACCAGCACCGGCACGGACACCAAGGCGAGTTACACCTACAACGCTGGCCAGCCGCACGCCGTCGCGCGGATCGACACGGCGACCGCCCCTGCCGGAGGTACGACCTACACCACCACGGGGACGAACACCTACAGCTACGACGGTGACGGCGATACCACCGCACGGCTGAACCAGACGATGTCGTACACCCCTGACGGTCATTTCCGGACGGTGACGATCGGTAACGCCACCTCCCAACCGTTCGTGTACAACGCGGACGGCAACCTGCTGATCGGTTATGACACCAGCGGCGCGAGCACGCTCTACCTGGGTGACACCGAAGTGCATCTGGCCAGTGGCGCGACCTCGGCCTCGGCGACGAGGACCTACACGTTGCTGGGGATGCCGCTCGTCGAGCGGGACACGACCGCCGGGGTGACAGGCAGCCACGCCTACCTGCTCGATCCGAATGTCGACGGCACGGTGACCGCGTACGTGGACACCGCGACTGCGGCGGTGACGCGTCGGTACGAGGACCCGTACGGCAATCAGCGCGGTGCCAGCCAGGCGTGGATCGACGGCCACACGTATCTGAACAAGAACTCCGATGCCACCACCGGCTTGGTGTACGTGGGCGCTCGCGCGTACGACCCGAGCACTGGGCGCTTTCTCACCGTCGACCCGGTGCTCGATCCGAGCGACCCGCTCCAGAACAATCCGTACGCCTACTCGCACAACACGCCCGTCACGAGCGGCGATCCGACTGGATTGCAGCAGGCGTGCGAAGGGCCGTGCAGCGGCGCAGCCGATCCCTCGTCCGGCGGGGGCGCACCGAGGGGTATGCCGCCTACCGCCCCAGGGGCGAATGTATCGGCCGGTGGTAACCCCGACGAATGCGCGGACGACTGCGCTAATCGTCCAGGCCGGTCAGTAGCCGACGGGGCGGGACTCTCACTTCGTCACAACGCTGCAGTCGCTGCAGCAGAAGCTGCCTTGAGCGAATACACGGACGGGCTTGGCACCGTCTCCGTCAACTTCAGGATTGATGGCGCCAGTAAGAATGGCACCGGCAACGCTGGGTTTGCTGATCTTGTATGGCTGGATGACTTCGGGGTTATCCATATTTGGGAGGTCAAGTCCGTGGGTCAGGCAGGCAAGGCGGCCGCAGAGGCATACTGGTACGCCGACGCTTGGAATTCTGGAACGAGGCGTTTCCAGGCGGCGAGCGAACAGGAGACAGCTGAGCCGGGGTTCGCAATTCCTGGTCTACCCGTGGAGACTGGGTATCTCAATGATGTCGTAAATAATGTTCCGGACGGCGGTTTGGTGTACCAATCTGGACCAACGAGGCAGCCGCCTGCCGGCCGGTCTGTTCCGGTCGAGGTTGGCTCGCCAGTTCGTGTGCCGGCCTTGTCCAACCAGGAACTTAATTCGCTAGGCCGCGACGCTGGTGTGCTGGGTGCGGGGCTGTTGGCCGGTGGCCTGCTGGTTCGTGGAGGTGCTCTAGGCGGCGGCCTTATGCGTCTAAGGATGAGTTGACGGGGCAAGATAAGTATGCATTGGTGAGAAATTCCGTTGACCTGATTGCACGAGGCCCTTTTCGCCGACGTTGAAGGCGCTGGTGTTGTCCTGAGGAATAATCCTCCTGCCGTGCAACGACGGTGCGGCCTGCTACGAACCCCTGTCTGATCCGGGGCGGGTTGAGGGAATAATGCGCAACATGTCGGCCGCGAATTCTGAGGGCGTCCAATTCCGTTCAAATCGCGAAGGTCGCGATCGTTCTCATATACTGCCTCGGCATGACGGTTGCCCTGCGGTGGCATGGTCTTGATTCGTGTACGTGCCGGTAAGGAACAACACCGCTTGGTAGTCGGTAGCCTGGTTCCACGAGGTCTTGGCGGTGGTGGGATAATGCAGCGAGGTGGGATGACTCCGCGATTGGAGTAGGCGATAGTGGCAAATCCAGTTGATGCGATTGTGCGGAATTATGTTGATCCAGTGCTCAAGCCAGAGGGGTTTACGCGTAAGGGTCGATTCTTTTTTCGCTATTCGACCGAGGGTGATGCAGTGTCGTTGCAAATCCGAACAATACCTGGCGAGATGTGCTTCTTCGCAATCTTCGGAATTGTGCCCGCCGTGGACATATCTTACCGGCGGTCGCGCGGTGACTCCGATGTGCAGTCGCTGTATGCCGATAACGCGGGCTTATTCAGCAAACGGCTACATGTCCCTGGTCGGATCGGTGTAGGTGCGGATAGGTGGGGTTTCGACGCCGAAGATGACCGGTCGATTCAGGAGTGCGGTGAAATCCTGGGCCGGACCGTCGAAGCGGAAGTTCTGCCAATCTTTGAGTTGGTGTCGACACGGCAGGGCGTGCTGGAATTCTTGGGCTCCCTGCCCCCGACACAACGTGGGAAATGGCGTGCCTCCAGCCGCGAGGCTGCTCTGAGCAAGTTCCGGATGGATACCGCTCCGCCGGCGGAGGTGCTAGTTGAGGTGGAGGAGCGAATTTCCCGCGAGGGGTACCCCGGCCCTTATCAACGCTGGGCTCGAAAATACCTGACTGCCCGGTTGGAAGCGGAGCACGCGTGAGCCATGCTGACTTGAAGAGTCATTTTACCCTGCTGCAGTGTCCGACTCGACTTGAAGACCGAGTGCTCTGCACAACTCCATCAGCACGAGTTCCGCCGGCGTCCAATCACCTTCGATATCGACTGCCTCGGTTCGCGCGAGGATGTTGCTGATCTTCTCCCGGGATGGGAAAAGCCCGGCGGCCTCAGCCCAAGCGAGCACAGCACCCTCTACCTCAGGGTTGGGGACGTAGCCCTCCCAGTCGGGCCCCGCTGTTTCTGCCTCTTCGGCCGCGGCCAGGTAGCCGATGCACACGCGGAACCGACCATGTCCATCGAGTCCCTCCACCAGGGCGTAGTCGCTGTCGGCCACGAACGCAATGATTGTCGGCGCAGAGGTCAGCCGGTGTAGGTCCGGTAGGACATCTGCACGCTCGTCGAACAGGTAGGAATCCTCGTACTGGCCGAGGTGCCAGCCCTCGGCGAACGCCTGGTCTGCTACGAGACCCTCATCCCGCTCAGTGAGTGGCGTGAAGCTATCGAGTGGCGTTGCGGTACGGGCGAGTACGAACGTGGCCCAGGTGCCCATGTGACACTCCCGAGGATTCGACCTGCGCAATCCGCAGCCACCTGCTGGACCGCCTGCTCCTACAAAAATGTCCGCGGCGGTCGGCCGCGGACATTCACGTCACATTGGTGGGCAAGGGGGGAGTTGAACCCCCACGTCCTTACGGACACACGGACCTGAACCGTGCGCGTCTGCCATTCCGCCACTTGCCCGAGGCGTCTTCAACAAGACGCCGATACGTTAGCACGGCACGCCAGGTGCTCTTGACGGGCACCCAGGCCGGCGCGGATACCATCATGGGACACGAGCGCGTCCGAGCCCGGACGTAGCAAACGCATGCCCCCGGCCAGCCGGGTGCGGACCCACGGAGAGGAGGACCGCTCGGTGAGCCTCGCCCAGCGTTTCGAGCGCCGCCTCGAGGGCATGGTCGGCTCCGCCTTCGCGCGGGTCTTCAAGGGCCAGGTCGAACCGGTCGAGATCGGCAACGCCCTGCAGCGCGAGGCGATGGACAAGAAGGCGGTGATGGGCGGCAGCCAGGTGCTCGCCCCCAACCGCTACCGGGTGACGCTGAGCAGCTCCGACTACGAGCGGCTCTCGCCCTGGGAGGAGCAGCTGACCCGGTCGCTGGCCGAGCTGGTGCAGGAGTACCTGGACGACAACCAGCTGGCGACCATCGGCGACATCGAGGTCTACCTGGCCGAGGACGGCAACCTGCACACCGGCGTCTTCGGGGTGGCGTCGCGGATGGAGCCCAAGGCCCCGCCGCGCCGGCGCCCGTACGACTCGATGTCGATGCCGGTCGTCGCGGGCCACCCGGAGGAGTACGTCCACCCGTACGGCGTCCCGCAGGACGGCGCACCGCGGCCCGACGAGCCGCCGGCCTACCAGCCCCCCGCCTACCAGCCGCCTGCCTACGAACCCCCGCCGTACCAGCCGCCGGCGTACGAACAGCCGCAGCGCCGGTACAAGGCCGAGCTGGTGGTCGACGGGACGCCCCGCTCCCTGGAACTCACGCAGGGCAGCAACCTGGTCGGCCGCGGCACCGACGCCGACCTGCAGCTGATGGACCAGGGCGTCTCGCGCCGGCACGCCGACGTGCATGTCTCCGACGGCCACACCACCGTCTACGACCTGGGATCCACCAACGGCACCTCGGTGAACGGGCACCCGGTGCAGAGCCAGCAGCTGCAGCACGGTGACGTGATCCGGGTCGGCCACACCCGCCTGGTCTTCCACGAGGACAGCTCTTGACGTCACCGCTGGCGATTCAGCTCATGCGCTTTGCCTTCCTGGCACTGCTCTGGCTGTTCATCTACGGCATGGTGCGGGTGATCCGCGCCGAACTGCGCACCTCCGGCGCCCCGCGGGTGGCGGTGGCCAACCGCCCCAAGAAGGCCAAGCGCGCCGCCCCTGCCGAGAGCCGTCCGGTCCGCGGCGCGCTCTCCCAGCTCATCGTCACCGAGGGCACCCTGGCCGGCACTCGGATCGCGCTCACCGGCAAGCCGATCCTGATCGGGCGCGCGAACGACTCCACCCTGGTGCTGACCGACGACTACGCCTCCACCCGGCACGCCCGGATCAGCGAGACCAACAACGTCTGGTACCTGGAGGATCTCGGCTCCACCAACGGGACCTACGTCGGCCAGACCAAGGTGACCGGTCCGATCCCGCTGGAGGCCGGGGTGGTCATCCGGATCGGCAAGACCGCGATGGAGCTCCGGTAGCGATGGGTCACCGGCGAGCCCGCCAGACCAGCCCCCGGCACTGCGAGGCGCTGGCATGGCGCTGACCCTGCGATACGCCGTCCGCTCCGACCGCGGCCTGGTCCGGCAGAACAACGAGGACTCGGTCTACGCCGGCCCGCGGCTGCTCGCCATCGCCGACGGCATGGGCGGGCACGCCGGTGGCGAGGTGGCGTCCAAGATCGTCATCGGCGCGGTCGAGGAGCTGGACGAGGACCGCCCGATCGCCGACCTGATCAGCACCCTGCGCAACACCGTCGACGACGCGAACGCCGCCCTGGCGCACGCGGTCGACGAGGACCGCTCGCTGGAAGGCATGGGCACCACGCTCACCGCCATCCGGTTCGCAGGCAGCCGGATCGCTCTGGTGCACGTCGGGGACTCCCGGGCCTACCTGATGCGCACCGGGCAGCTCTCCCAGATCACCCACGACGACACCTACGTCCAGTCGCTGGTGGACTCGGGCAAGCTCACCGCGGAGGAGGCCTCGCACCACCCGCGCCGGTCGATGATCCTGCGGGCCCTGGACGGCTCGGACGTGGACCCTGACATCTCGATCCGCGAGGCCCGGCTCGGCGACCGGTACCTGCTCTGCTCGGACGGGCTCTCCGACGTGGTCACCGCTCCCACCCTGCTCGAGGCGCTGACCACCGGTACCCCGCAGGAGTGCGCCGACCGGCTGATCGAACTGGCCCTGCGCGGCGGCGGCCCGGACAACGTCACCTGCATCGTGGCCGACGTGGTCGACCCCGGCCAGGGCGACGACCGGCCGATCGTCGCCGGCGCGGTGCTGGACGACGCCGGGACCGACTCCGACCTCGACACCCCCGCGGCCCGGGCCGCCCGGATCAGCCAGCCACCGCGGCTGGCCCCGGCCGTCGCCACCCCGCGCCGGCGCGGCCGCCGGATCCTCGTCGCCCTCGCCGTGCTGGTGCTGGTGCTCGGCTCCGCGATCGCCGGCTACGCCTGGACCCAGACCCAGTACTACGTCGGCAAGGACGGCAACGAGGTCGCGGTGTTCCGCGGTGTGAACGCCCACTTCGGGCCGTTCAGCCTGGACTCGGTGGTCGAGAACAGCGACCTGCGCTTCTCCGACCTCACCCCGTCGGCCGGCGCCCAGGTCAGCAACGGCATCACCGCCAACGGCCGGGCCGACGCCGAGGCGATCCTGGCCCGGCTGTCCAACCAGCTCAAGCCGCTGTGCTCGTCGCTGACCGGGCCCGCCCAGTCCCCCACTCCGACCCCGACCGCCACCAGCCGGGCCACCGCCCGGGCCACCGGCAAGGCCACCCGCAGCACCAGCCGGACCAGTGCCACCCGGACCAGTGCCACCCGGACCAGTGCCAGCCCCCTGCCGACGCCGTCCCCGTTGCCCAGCGGCGTGACCACCTCGACCACGCCCGTTCCCGGTCTGGACTGCCGCAAGTGAGCGCCCCGGTGACCTTCCGTACCCGCCGCGGCATCGAGCTGGCCTTCGTGCTGGCCGCCGTGCTGGTGGTCGCCTGCGCCGAGGCGATCGTCGAGATCACCCGCGACAGCAAGCTCAGCGGCCACGTCGCCACCTACGCCCTGGTGATGCTGGTGATCGGCCTGGTCGGCCACCTCGCGATCCGCCGGTTCGCCCGGTACGCCGACCCGCTGCTGCTGCCGTGTGCGGTGCTGCTGACCGGTCTCGGCCTGGTGATGATCCACCGGCTCGACCTCGGCCTGGCCCAGGAGGCCGCCGAGAACGGGACGAAGTACTCCGGCGTCGCCGCGGCCAGCCAGGTGGTGTGGGCGTTCCTCGGCCTGGCCGTCTTCCTGGCGGTGCTGATCGGGGTCCGCGACCACCGGGTGCTGGCCCGCTACGCCTACACGCTGGCTTTGATCGGGCTGTTCCTGCTGCTGCTGCCGGCCGTGCTGCCCGCCCAGTACAGCGAGGTGAACGGCGCCCGGATCTGGATCCGGATCGCCGGCTTCTCGATCCAGCCCGGCGAGCTCGCCAAGATCGCGCTGACCGTCTTCGCCGCCTCCTACCTGGTCGCCAAGCGGGACGTCCTGTCGCTGGCCGGCCGCCGGTTCCTCGGCATCGACCTGCCCCGCGGCCGGGACCTCGGGCCGGTGCTGGTCGCCTGGCTGATCAGCATGGGCGTGCTGGTCCGCAACCACGACCTCGGCACCGCGCTGATGTTCTTCGGCCTGTTCGTGGTGCTGATCTACGTCGCCACCGAGCGGGTCAGCTGGGTGATCATCGGCGTCCTGCTGTTCGTGGCCGGCTGCTTCGCCTCGTACTCGCTCTTCGGCACCGTCAAGGAGCGCGTCGACGTCTGGCTGCACGTCTTCGACTACACCCAGGACCAGGGCTACCAGATGGCCCAGTCGCTGTTCGGGCTCGGCTCCGGCGGCCTGTTCGGCGCCGGGCTCGGCGGCGGCCGGCCGGAGCTGGTGCCGGTCGCCAAGTCCGACTTCATCCTGTCCTCGTTCGGCGAGGAGATCGGGCTGTTCGGCCTGGTGGCGATCCTGGCCGTCTACCTCGTGTTCATCTCGCGCGGCTTCGCCACCGCGCTGGCCGTGCGGGACTCGTTCGGCAAGATGCTCGTCACCGGGCTGGCCTTCTCGCTCGGCCTGCAGCTGTTCGTGGTGGCCGGCGGGATCTCCCGGCTGCTGCCCGAGACCGGCCTGACCACGCCGTTCCTGTCCTACGGCGGCTCGTCGCTGGTGGCCAACTTCGGCCTGCTCGCACTGCTGTTGCGGGTCAGCGACGCGGCCCACCGGCCGCCGAACGTCCCGCCGTCCGCGGTGACCACCGACAGCGGGCCGGTGCCCTCGGTGGCCTCGCTGCGGCGCAACCGGGGAGGTGCTTCGTGAACCGTCCGATCCGCCGGGTCGGCGTGTTCGTCGGCGTCCTGCTGCTGGCTGTCGTGCTGAACCTCAACTGGGTGCAGGTGATCCGGGCCGACTCGCTGAAGAGCAACTCGGCCAACCGGCGCACCACGCTCGACCAGTACAAGCGGCAGCGCGGCTCGATCGTGCTGCGTGGCTCGGGCACCCCGGTCGCCGACTCGATCCCGACCAAGGACGCGCTGATGTACCTGCGCCGCTACGTCGCGGGCCCGCAGTACGCCGCCGTCACCGGCTTCAACTCCCTGTACTACGGCGACACCGGCATCGAGGCGGCCGAGGACGGCGTGCTGTCGGGGACCGACGACCGGCTCTTCGTGCAGCGGCTGACCAACCTGCTCACCGGCCGCGACACCCGCGGCGGCAACGTGCTGCTCACCATCAACAAGCAGGCCCAGGCCGCGGCATACCAGGCCCTGGGCGGGCGTAAGGGCGCCGTGGTGGCGCTGGACCCGGCCACCGGGGCGATCCTGGCCGCGGTGAGCAGCCCCTCCTTCGACCCGAACGCGCTCAGCTCGCACGACGCGAACAAGATCCAGGCGGCATACAACCACTACAACGCCGACCCGAACAACCCGCTGGAGAACCGGGCCTTCGACATCACCTTCCCGCCCGGCTCGGTGTTCAAGCTGGTCGTCTCGGCCGCGGCGCTGAAGAACGGCCGCAACCCGAGCACCCGGATCCCGGCGGTGAACGCGCTGACGCTGCCCGGAACCACGACCCAACTCCGCAACTTCGACGGCGAGCAGTGCGCCGACGGCAAGACCGACACCCTCGACCACGCGCTGACCATCTCCTGCAACACCGCGTTCGCCCAGCTCGGCATGGACCTGGGCATCCGGACCGTCAAGCAGGAGGCTGCCCTGTTCGGCATCGACGGCAACGACTTCGACATGCCGCTGCGGGTGGCCGGCTCGACCACCGGGCCGATCGTCGACAAGGCCGCGCTGGCGCAGTCCTCGATCGGCCAGCGCGACGTCCGGGTGACCCCGCTGCAGGCGGCGATGATCTCGGCCGCGGTGGCCAACCACGGCACGTTGATGAAGCCGTACCTGGTCTCGGAGGAGCAGGCACCGAACCTGTCGGTGCTCAGCCACACCGACCCCCAGGTGCAGAGCCAGCCGATGACCAGCGCCGAGGCCGACCAGCTCACCCAGATGA
>Ga0335073_10002837_pt1 | contig 23845 bp, 20 predicted proteins | sample Lox_Sample_22_FD_207093 | JGI IMG/M metagenome (GOLD analysis project Ga0335073, IMG submission 207093) | Soil microbial communities from Loxahatchee National Wildlife Refuge, Florida, United States - Lox_Sample_2.2 | ecosystem: Environmental > Terrestrial > Soil > Wetlands | place: USA... | reverse complement strand
GTTAGAAATGGTAAACGTGTGCTTATGATTGCCATTGGAGGCTCTACCCATGCTTGCTGGGGCATCCTAGTCTTGTCGTGGTTGATTCAATCTTTTCTTCTCCACAGCAAAGACTTTTGACTCGTGGGTGGTAATGCCCAGAAATTTATGGGTTGAATGATTGTTGTTCGACAATAGCCCTAGGATCTTTCGCTGCATAAATCGGCCAGAATGCCGTTCGAACTCTGCTGACACCTACTTTTGTGAAGTGGTAAGCCTTCACGATCGCCAATGTGCAGATTGACCGAGTTCATGAGGAATTTTTTTAACCCAACCAGCGGTTCCAGAATTGTGTCTGAAAATCCGGTGCCTGAAACCGGGCTCTTCTCTCACCATTTTACTAGAATATCTTTACGACCAAGGAGACCGCTGACTGATGGCTCGAGACACGTTGGTGACGAGCAACGAAAGGTAATCGTAGCATTATATGACATCGGATAGAATCCGGGCTTGATTCTTCATCTCTGCTTACCAGATGTAACAGCGTGAAAGGAAGCGAATCAAATCTTTGTCCAAGTGAGGATGACAATTCTGAGCAAGTCCCACCGCCGACCGTGGAAGACCAGAATGTGCAGACGGATAACTCCACAAACGATAAAGTTGGATTCGAACTGACTTCGATCGGTTCGCAGTTCAATGCTACATTGGAAGAACCTGCCGTCTGAATGTCAATGCCAAACTACAATCTTAAGCGATGATGGGAGCTGTAGCGCAGTGGCTGCCGGGTGGAACGGATGCTTTTTCAGTCTAGCGTTTGGGTGACCGAAGGAATTTAGCTTGTTTCGCAGTATTCTTCCGTGCGTCGATTTTTGTGTTGGCACCTGGTGAGGCTTTAAATGACAACCTGATTGCTGTGTATCACAGCTTGGTAGGTTGCGTACGGTACCTGCCTGCTGTAGTCAAACTCAATAAACAACACATGTTTCTGGTTTTTGCGACGATGGTATGTAGCTCCTTCGGCAAAACGTTAAATTCAATTTTTTCTCTTTCTCGCTTCATCCGTAAACCTTTCTTTCATGGTATGCACTATACGCCGCAGGCCCTGTAACCTCAAGTCTCGCGTCTCACCGAGATACAAGGCTGCCACGGGCCAGGCATGAATCGAGCCTTGTTCTTCGTGCACATCGACTTCTGCGTCAGACTTTTCTAGCATTTGGATCAAGTTCCGACATTCTGGTGCTAGTACTTCCTCCGAGCCATACAGGAAGAACCAGCCACAGCTCGGAGTAGAGCGTCTCCAAAGATTCGAGTCTCGACATTCGCCGGGAGATACACGTGGGTCATGCGGCGATACTTTTGAGCCAATATAATACCTGCCATACAGGTCCAGAGTCTTTTGATCGAGATAATCACTTCTTGTGTTTTGATTCTTCTGAGAAATGATTGTAACCCAGGGCGAAATCATAACTGCAAGCCGCGGTAACCGTTCAAGATAGTCCGAATCTTCCGCTAGCACTAGCAACATGCTCAAAATCAGGGTTGATCCCGCAGAGTCTCCAGCGACACATACTCTAGATGGATCTTCGATGATGGAAAGAACATAATTATAGCCTGCAAAGGTCTGATGCACTTGTCTAGGATAAACGGCATCTGGTACAAGCGTATAGTCGAGGGCGAACAGCGCTGGATTCTTGAACCCAGCTTCATGAAGCAAGGCGACCCAAGCGAGTAGGAACTCCATGTAGAAATAGCTTGAGCCCATTGCAAAACCTCCACCGTGGCAATAATACACAACGATGTCGGGCTTCTTGGAGGCGTCAGAATTGATCCACACGCCCTTGAAATACGGCATTGAGATCTCACGCCACGGTATGGGGCATTTTAAATAGCCATGACGGAGCATTCGGAAGCGAAGGAACGGAAGAGCCACTTCTTTGGAAAAGAAGACTCGACCTATGAAGGCCGGCATGTTGGCGAATGCATAGCGTACACAACGTATTATGAAGTCCTGGAACGGTGTTGCTAGACGCACAAACGGTGCCTGGCGTTCTTTTGGTAGCCAGTACCTGTCGTGTATAAATTGTGAAGGGAGTTGAATTGCTGGAATAACTAATATTAGGTCACTGAAAGTCGAAAGTGATGGGGCCTGGAGGAATCATACTGAGGAATGGCAAGGCTCCAAGCAACCACATTGCCGTTCTGAAAAAGCCGGCTTGAAGGATCAGCTGAGGTGTTAAGAAGCCGAGAAACACCAAACAGTCTAGCCAGGAGATTTGACTCAGAATCATCGTGACGGTTCCGAGACGGATATACCTGAGAAAACCATTGAAAGAGACCCTTATTTATAAATCTCGGAGAAGGTAAGACTGCAGTGAGTGCGTATTCCCAATGAGTGTCGTGTTTCATCCAAGTTCATGTCCCATGATCGAAACGTCCGAGAGCATTAGCATAAGAGACTAGAGAATGAATATGTATGCCAGCCTTCGATCCATTCACAAAAGGACAAGAAGAATATCTAGGAAGCTACCACCAAGCACCGACCTTTGAAAATCAAAGCCGGGATGAAATGAGTTCTCGATGCCAAGATGGTTGCTGGCAGGATCTTATTAGTTCAATTTTATTAGACGCAGCAGATACGGAGGTACCATGGTATGGTCACGTGCGAGGCTAACACTAGCGCGAATCTACTCCCGCACCCCCGGGCCGGAAATCTTCCACTTCGAAACTTCGTGAGCTTTGCGACGCATCTAACAACAAACATCCACCATCCTCGAAGGACGTATAGCAGCGAGCTGTCAACCTCTCATCGCTTGCTATCTAGGGCGCCTAGGATGATGTAAGGTTACCAACCACATCATTTCTACGCAGATTCTGAAGGTCTCTCACATCAGTCGCCATGGCGGTGGTGGAGCTCTCGGAGAGTGCTTTGGAGCTTGCCAGGTAAGATCCGCCTTCACGCGGAGTCTCGGGCGACTTTACTGACATCTACAGGTCTCTCTCGGTCGATGAGATTCCCACGAAGCTGCGATGCGTAAACTGCAACCGTTTGGCCGTTTACGCGTCCAAGCTGCCTTGCTGCGATCAAACGCTTTGCGCAGATTGTAAGTTTTCACCCATCGTTCATGCTATTCCCCTATTCAGTACGTGGAACTAACTTAGAATGCAGGCCAAGTATCCCTGCCAACGAAATGTCGTGTCTGCGATTACGACGGCGTTACCGCCAGCAAACTCACTATCAACAAGCCACTCCGGCTCACCATTAGGCAGTGGCTCCAGAAGCGCGAAAAGATCCGTGACCAAGCGCGAGCTGAAGGTCTCACCTCCGCATCCGGTACTCCTGACACTCTAGCCGTTGCTAACATCACTGTCTCATCCAAAGGTCACCCTGCAACAGCGCAATCAGTCAAACCTGAGGTCGGGAATCAAGAGCTTAGTCAGAATAAAGGTATCACATCAGTTACTACCGATAAATACGTAGGGATCCTCGACATAATTTCATTTGACGAAGTAATAGCTTACGCGGCCAAACAGGATATCACCAAGGACAGCGTTGGAGACCAAACGACTCCACAAGAAACCCGGAAGTCCACAACACCTCAAGCTGGTGCCACGAATGCAGCAGGTGGAGATTCACCATATCAAGACCCTTCGAATCAGTCTGAAACAGTTGATTCCAACGATGGCTTGCCCGAGAACCAAATGGGTGACCAAACTAACGTTGGAATGAATTGGAATGTAACTGGCGGTCCGATGTATAGCAATGAATTCGGATATGATTCGACCGAAGCTGGATTCCAAAGCATGGATTGGAGCAACAACGGAATGTTCAACCCAATGATGCAAATGCAAATGCAATCAGGTTACGGCGGCTTTGCAAACATGGGTAAACACTCTACCAAATCACATCCATCAAACCGCTCTAACAAGTTGGTAGGTATGGGAATGAATCCCATAGGCTTCTCTACCGGAATGTTCGGAGGATACGGCATGCAAGGCATGGGCCCAATCATGGCGGGAATGAACGGCATGAACATGAATATGAATATGAACTCCAGTGGTGGGTACGGTAGTTGGAATGGACATCAGATGGGTGGCGACTTTGGCACAAATGCTGGATATTATCCCAATAGTGGATATAACTTGCATCACCAGCACCCTAATGGTAATTTCCACAACCAAAATGGTTTTCATGGTCAAGGTTCAGTCCGTTCGGGCTTCGGCCGCGGTTCACAAAACACTTACCGCCGCGGAGGTTCTCAGGTTTACAATTCACGACCTGATTCTAGGCACCCTTCCTTAACTGGTATGAAGCAAGACACTTCTGTTGCAAGCAATGTTCACCGCGGTTCTCCCATTGAGGTTACTGACCAAACTAAAGCCCAGCATAGTTCTACAAATCAACCATCGGAGTTGCCACAGCAGCGTGGTCAAGATGAAATGTCTGAATCTACAGCTGCAGACTTCTCAAATGACCAAGCTACTCAAAACGATGCAGCTTTGGACGATCAATTTGGGCCTGCAGGCGGAATAGACGAAAGCATCCTTCCAGACTTCGCAAATGACACGCGTGAGAACAACACACGTGAGAACAAGACACGTGAGACTGTCCGTACTCCTATACATCAAATTAACCCAGCAGAACCTGTCTCAGCTCCCCCATCATCTACTGCAGAATCAGCTACATCAGATATCCGCATCATCACCGAAGACTCCCAAGACGACATGATGGAGGCGCCCATCGAAGGTTTGCAGACATGTTGTTCAACTCCTTCGCAGTACCTGATTTCTGACATTGGTTCAGTCTTCGGCGTTGATATGCCGGCTTACGATCAGTACGATTATACGAACCAATTATGGGCAAATGGCTTTGCCCTTCGTGGTCGTGGAGGGAGTGGTTACCATCGTGGCGGTTACCAACGTGGTGGATTCCACGGAAGAGGCGGGCGTAAGTGTGATCACTGGTCGCCGAAAGATCGTGATATTGACCGTCGAACAGACCTTGGTTTTGAGGCCGCCGGCCAGGGTGTTGAGGGTGCTCCGAAGGGACCTAAAGCTTGGCGTGATGGCACTGCAGGTCAAGGTCGCGGAGGCTCAATGACAGCGAGGGGAGGTGCCAGCATCGCAATGGGTGAACACCCAAATCAATCAGAACAACCTGGATCACAGCCACAGCCTGAACGAGCTCGATCACCCGCAGCAGCTAGAGAGCCGCCCAAACAGCCAGATATCTCGGCACCTGCGCTCTCCGAATCTCGTGGTCAACCCGATGATGACACCGAAACCTCATCCACATGTCGACATGATCCGGAAGATGACACAGCAGCGATTAATGATGATATTCAGAGCCGTCTAACAATAAACGAAGATGGCACTCGAGATACTTCCGTTGATTCTCAAAGGCGCCATAGCAGCAAACAGAATAGGGATGAGTATCCTTCTTCGCGCTCCCGTCACCGACGTGAAGAGAGGTCGCGGTCGCGGTCGAGGTCGGGATCAGAATCCTCAGACTATGCTGAACGTCGTCGTGATTCCGATCTTAAGGCAAGTCGATCGACTAGGGCACAGAGTCTTCCTCCGGTGCTTCCGAGTTCTAACTTTTTCCAGGACCGACGCGATTCGGAGACCAACCGCCGTCGCCATGACAATGATCGCTATCGAGAGCGTGATCGGGAGCGAGACCGCGATGAGAGGACTCATCACCGTGAGCGTGAAAATAGAGCTATTGAACATGCTCGTGAAGCTAGGGATCGTGAACGAGACCGTGAAGATCGAATTCGTGGGCGAGATCGTGATAAGGAGCGCAAGCATCGCCGTGACCTGTCGTCTGAATCATCAGGTTATTGCCGTTCTTCTCACCGCAGTCGGAAAGACCACAAAGGAGAGCGTTCTCGCGAACGCCGCAGATCGCGCTCTCCTTCTCGCGAACGTGACCGTGAACGTGACCGTGAACGTGACCGTGAGCGCGGCAGTCGCAACAGCCGCAAGCATGGCGCTGATGAACTTCGCTCTTCCTCAAAGAAGACATCCTCAAACGGTGGGACACCTGCAGTTCGAGAAGAGGAGTTCAAAATCGCAGGTCGATCCAGCCGGAAACACGGTGCTGCAGAGACCTCACGCGCAACGAGCGGCCGATCGAACACTCAGTCAACTCTTCCAACCGGACCCTCGTCCATGGCACCACCGACGGGACCTCGCCGCGACCGCGATGCATCTGGGCGGCTTCCTCGTGGGCCTTCTGGCACGGCCTCTGCATCCCGACCATCGCAATCTCGAGCTTCGAATGCTCCGTCCACCACTCCGGCTGCACCAGCGCCAGCGCCCGCGCCTGCTCCGGCCCCGGCCCCGGCTACGGCGGCGACCGCTGGCAACGTGGACATCTACGCTATGGAGCGCGAGCGCGCGCGTCAAGAGCGGCTCGCGGTTGAAGAGCGGCGCCGGTCCATGGCGAGCGCTGGGCAGGGCCGCAAGCGGAGCTACGGCGACGCCACGGCCGAGGATGAGGTGCCGTTTGGAGCTCCGACGGCGCCGAAGGGGGACGGCGCCGGCCGCAAAAGGCGAGTGCTTGATGACCGAGCGGAGCGGCTGCGCCAGGTGGAGATGGAGCGCGAGCGCGCGAGGTGGGAGTAGGCAGTTTGAGCGGGAGATGATCGACATTGCATGGCGGGAGTTCCTTGATGCATTTACAGACTGGAAGGTGGCTTATTTTTACTTTGCTATCTCGTGGGATTTATAGCATGGGACATGGATGGCGTAGAATGGATACATCGGAGTTGCAAAAGATATGATCTGCCAGAAAGGCATCGATCAGGGATGGCACTTTCAACGGGCTGGTAACATTCGACGACATTTATCTGTATAGTACTTGAACCGGGTGGACATGGCATTGCTAGCAGTTCTATCATCATAAAAAGAATAAATGAGAATCACCTATTGGTTTTTGAATGAATCCTTATAGACTTTTGAGCAGCTCCGTACATTGCTAAGCACTTATTCAGACCGTTGATTGTAACTAAGTTGTTGCATCCTTCCGCTACGATTGTGGAAATATATCGTCGATGAGAAATGGTAGGTTACGATGGGCACAATGACAACATATTAAGATTCGAAAGTGTGAATCTCTATTTCTAAGGACATTTTGGCTTCACATTCGCTGTAGCTTTCAAGGTTGCGTGTGTTTGCCTTCTCTTTTCGCAGATACGGGCGAGCTTTATCCCTAAACTCCGTCATTTACAAAGCTATCAAACGCTAGATTGGATTAAGGCTGCAAAATGTTCGCACAATTGGCCAGGTTGTTAGACTATCCCAGACGAATCCTTGCCGCATGTCATGGGTTGATCTCGGTGTCCGCCAAAGCGCGAGGGATTCGATTTCCGCAATTCGCGGTTCATTACTCTACGCTAAAAGCTACCTGGAATCGCTCGGCACCTACCCGTGTCCTATATCCGCTCGATTCATCGATTTCCGGCATGCTCTTAAGTCCCCCTATGGGTGTTCACTCGGGACCCGCAATTCTTCCATGGGGTTCATGTGGTGCTCATAACCGTAAGTAGAAGCCCTGTGCCGAAGGAAAACATTGCGTACACATAGGAAGAGGATGCTTGGACTGAGATCATACTTTAAACGATTTCTATTTATCAGCGGCTTCTTGAATTCTTTATATTTTTCCTTTCCTTTGTCGTACTCTTAGTCGTCGATTCCTCTCTCATCGTCCTGCTAGCAGTACAGGATGGCGCAGAATTCACCTCTTCGTGATGCTCAAGACTCGCTCCCGCACGTTCTAGAAAATTCAGCAGGCGCGCTCCCTTCGCAAAACCCAACTATCTCTCAGAAAGATCGATTAACTGTCGTTCATCCAGAAGAGACAGCAGTGCCCTTTGCAGAGTCGTCAAATGGAGACTTCGATAAAGATACATCTATTAACGATCTAAATACTGGCTATATCAGCAGTGAGATAAAGCTGGAATCTCCAACGAGCTCGACAGACGAAAGTATCAACACCGAAAAAGACATCGAAAAAATTGCGGAAGCTCGGGCCGTAAAGGTTTCATTACCTCAGCAAAACAAAGATCCAAATCTGGTACAATGGGACGGACCGGACGACAAGGAGAACCCCATGAATTGGCCAACATGGAGGAAGTGGGCTACTTCACTTTCAATGGCCTGGATGACTTTCGTCATAACCTTCGCCTCATCTGTGTTTTCCACTGCGACAGTTGCAACAGCAAAAGAATTCCATGTTTCCGAAGAAGTAACGGTCCTGGGCACCGCTCTCGCTGTCCTTGGCTTTGTTGTAGGTCCCATAGTGTTTGGGCCCTTCTCCGAACTGTATGGCCGCAAGATTCCCCTGTTCTTTGGATATATTGTGTTCGCCATCTTCCAGATCGCCGTTGCCGTCGCTCAGAACCTGCAAACCATCTTCATTTGCCGCTTCCTTGGTGGCGTCTTTGGCGCTGCTCCACTAGCCATCGTTGGAGGAGCGTTGGCCGACATGTGGGATCCTGTGAATCGAGGCATAGCAATGGCGACCTTCAGCTGCGCGGCCTTCGTCGGACCCGTGGCCGGACCAATCGTCGGGAGTTTCATCACACAATCACACCTGGGTTGGCGTTGGACTGAATACATCACCGCCATAATGGCTTTCTTCTTCGCTGGAATCGGCCTCCTTGTAATAAAGGAGACCTACGCACCCGTTTTGCTCCAACGCCGAGCTGAAGAACTGCGACACAAGACCAAGAACTGGGCACTACACTCCCAATTGGACGAAAATCGAGTAGACATAAAGGTGCTGGCAAACAAGTACCTCCTGCGGCCCTTCATCATGTTGTTCCTTGAACCGATTCTCACTCTTATAACGATATACATATCGCTGGTCTATGGTATCATATACCTCTTCTTTGAGGCGTATCCGGTGACTTTCCAGGAGGATCGCGGCTGGAGTCCGGGCATTGGATCGCTTCCTTTCCTGTCTCTCACCATTGGCGTCATTATCGGGGCCAGCATCATCATATACACTTCCAAGACTCGGTATGCGCGCAAACTCAAAGAGACAGGTCACGTTGTGCCGGAAGAGCGCCTCATACCGATGATGCTCGGCGGCATCACTTTGCCTATCGGATTGTTCTGGTTCGCGTGGACGAGCAATCCGTCCATCAATCCCTGGCCCCAGATCATTTCTGGCGTGCCCATTGGCATGGGCTTGATTTTGATTTTCTTGCAGGGCCTGAACTACATCGTCGACTGTTACTTGATGAACGCCAACTCTGCAATTTCGGCCAACTCGTTGATTCGGAGTTCTTTTGGTGCTGGGTTTCCTTTATTTGCGACTGGAATGTGAGTGTTCTTCTCTTTAGCTTTGCTCATTGAGCGGGCCTGGAAAGAAATTGTATTGACCGCTGTTATAGGTATCACAATCTTGGTGTAGCGTGGGCAACTAGTCTCCTAGCTTTCTTAACAGTCGCGCTGGCTCCAGTGCCGTTTCTGTTCTTCATTTATGGCCAAAAGATCAGGATGATGAGTCGATTTGTACCGCAGCTGTAGAATGATGCAAAACTGGTGCTATGAGCGAGGAAAGCATCGCATATAGATTCCAATTGCAAAGATGGGAGTGCGGCATGCAGCCATCACCATACGAAACGCATTAGAGAAACGAAACGGCATGAATGAAATTATATGCAATCATGATTGAGCGATGACTTCAATATTCACATTTTGGCGCATGATATGAAGTCCAAATAAGCTATATGCGAGCCATGCCTTTGACACGTCTCACATAAGACGCCGTTAAGATGTCGTGTTCTGTTGCTTATTCGGGCCAACTACAGGTTTGTCGCCTTATCGCCTTCGTAGTTGCTCTGCGCTCTGTGCTCAGCAAGCCAAGTTGAAAACAAGCGGGTATCGTAGGTGGCGTTTCAGCCTGCCAATGATCGACCATTGCGTTGGTGGTTGGCCAGCGGAAGGGAGTCGCCGTTTCAGCCCTGTCGCTCAACGCTTTTTGTGGCGTGAGCTTCCAACTACTAGGTGGGTTTGGTGGATGGGTGTGGTGGGGTCCTTTGCTCACAAGAAAAGAGGTGTGCTGACATCGATAACTTGGAAATCGATGATCGATCTCTCTCTTTTCCATTACCCATATTGTGGATCGAATCGAGAGTTGAGAGCGTACAATGTCTTCATTACGTTGGTGAGCTTGTCAGCTTTCGTGTTGATGCGAATGAACCAGTAGCTTATCACTACTTTGTAGATATCTGCATTCGATTGGGTTGTCTGCTCGTAGGCCGAATCCAACTCCCAGGGCCACCGAGTAAGCTCAGTAAGTATTCGGTATTTTGTATACATTTAATTCTTGCATTCTAACTCGAAACTAGCTTCTGCGGCTTCCGTCCAAAGCGTTGTGCTGCTTCCTATGCTTCCGGAAGGCGCGATAACCTCACTACAGCTCAGTATTTTTTCAACACGCTTCTCCCTGAATGTCTGTTTCATGCTCTTCTATCGCATAGCAGCTCAAATCGTTCCGCTCCAAGTGTTCTTACTAGCCTTTTAACTACTGGTAATTGCTCGACGCGTTCACTTTCGTAACGACTATTCTTGCCTACTTTCACCTAATCTTCCCTTCGACATTTAAGTTCAGTCTATCACCTCAAATTGCTTTCATCATGGCCTACATCGATACCTCGCATTCGACCTTATCCTCTAAGACAGTTGTCATTACCTTCAGCTGTCGGGATGACTCGCTCCCTGTCTATATTCTCACCTCGCTCAACGACTGGGAGCCGACCCTCATGACCAAACATGAAGACCTAAGCTCTGAGGATGACCATTGCTTTCAGCATACAGTTGTTGTCAAAGGAGGCATGAGCAGCATTTTATACAAATTCCGAATCGGTGACAGCCATTTCCTTCATAATGATAGCGCTCCCGCTGGTAGGTTTCTTGACGAAGCTTCATATTCACACGATCGTCGAACTCACAACATATAGAGTCCGACGGATTTGGAGGCTCAAACAACATATTCGTCGTACCTTGGAGCTCTGAAGTCCCTAATGCTACTCCCGACACTGCGTCCACCTCATCGCCAACTGATAAAGACAAACATGTTGTATCAGACGCTATCAAGAACTACGAGAATCTATCCCAGTCAACCAAAAGCGCACACCCACCTTCTACCCCGGAAACCAGTGAGCTTGGCCAGTCACAGGCCCTGCAAAAGGAATATGCAGCAATTCCTGGTAATGATAATGCTGCAGGTCTTGAACTGCCGAAACCAGATCACACAGTCATTGCCGATAGTGGAACACCCCCTTCCAAGAGCATCCAGCAAGAAACGTCCAAAGAGCCAGCAAACGGTACCACATCTACAACCACGCCGGCGTCAGCTACGCCTAACGGCCTCATCCATCTACGCCCTGAGAAGGAAATCGGACAAGTTGATGGAGTACCTGATGAATCAACATCGGAGAAGCCTACGGAATCACAGAATGAAGTGCTTATAGAGAACACGCAGAAACGCGACAATGAACTGGAACCCGCCAGAGCTGAGGGACACCAGACTGAATCGACGGACGAGCTTGAAGCTGTGAGCAAAGAAACAGAAGCGCTGCCAGAGGCTTCTAAGCAACAAGAGAGTGAACAACAAAAGAGCGACTCGGCCACAACCGATGAACATGAGACGAAGGTACATATTGAAGATGCCAAGGACCAAGATAATGAAGGACTGTCCGCACCTCTTGCGCAAGCTGAGATTAAGCCTTCAGAGATTCAGCCTACGGTGCTTGTGAGTGATCCTGATAAGGCTCAAGGCGATGAGGAGGTTGTCGCGGTGGCTGGACAAATTCACAAGCCTCTTGTTGCTCCCCTGGAACAACTTACACCTGCTACGAACGTGGGAGGCGAAACCAATGTTGCAGCCAGAGAAACCCATTCCAAGGAACTCGAAAAGTTGGTGGTTGCAGATACTGAAGAACACGGGGAGGCTCCTGCCTTGGAGTCCAAAAGCGCTTCCGGACAGCCTACAGCTACGGAGACCGATGAAAATGTCGCTCAGGTCTTTGATGAACTAAGGGTATCACCACCCGAAAAGCCAGTAACCACAGAATCCAAAGACTATATGATTTCGGAAACAGAACAAACTACAATCACAAAACCTGATGAGCCGATAACTGCTAAGTCTGAGGAGCCTATCTTTCTGGTATCTGAAGAGCCTATGGTGTCAGTGACCGCAGAGGCACCCAAAGTCGAACAGGATGATACCGCCACTGCCCTTCCAGAACAAAGAGAGGTAGAGACGATTGACCAAGAAGCGTCGACCACCGCGACGACAATTCATACCGCAAAAGCAGAAGAAATCGCCGATTCGGCGACCGAACAAGAAGAGATGGAGACAAATATCAGGGAATTGGAACTCCTATCACCATCAGCGAAGTTACAGCAGGAATCTGATAAATTGAAAGCCCACAGCATTCAACCCCAGTCATTATCAGCGAAGCTACAGCAGGACGCTGACAAATTGGAAGCCTACAGAATGTACGCGCCTTTCCATTATTTCCCGATCTCGACATGGCCACGCTGAATGGCTGTGACCAAAGTCGTGGCATCTTGATTCGGTTCTAGTACACGTGTTGCTGAAGTCGAAGCTTTAAACTAACACTATTGTAGGCCCTTACTTTTATTTGCTGTTGCAATGGCGATATTTGCCGTGTTGGCGGTGTTGGCACGTTGGACTTAGCGACAATAATACTTCGGTGAGGGTATGTTGTTAGGGAGGTGGCTTCGTTGCAACGCTGTGAGTATAATGACCCGTTAATTAGCCTTGGGTGTTCATTAGCGTTGCCATTGTACAAAATTGATCTTATTTAAGCCCACTTTCATTGTTTCGCGGGTTCAAAATCTACAGTGTTAACTTCACCATCGACAAGATCGGTCCGTCCCCGGAGAATTCGCTCTCATTATATTCTCCCAATCGCGACGTCGTTCACAATCTCTGCAACTCTCTCCGGCTTACTTAGTCGCGCCATGTGGCCTGCCGGAATTCGTACAATTGGGTCACTGCCAGCTACTGTCGCTAATTGCTCTTGCAACGCTGCAGGCAAGCAGCCATCCTTCTCGCAAATGATATACTTGCTCGGTACTTCTCGCCAGCCGCAGTACGTTATCGTCTGGCCATTCCACTCGGCGGGACCCGGTTGCAACGTCGAAAGCCAATACTCTGCGTCTTTTTCCTGAAGGTCGTTGAAGAACATACCTTTGACATCGACACAGGTCATTGCGCCACCCTTCAAGCGGAAGTTAGCTAAGGGTGTCCATAAACGCTTTCATAGTATTGCTCTGTCGGCCTGCCGTCAAATGTCATACCTCAAACTTCATAAATGGCAATGCCTGGTGGAACCATACTCTCTGGTGCCACGCCAGCGGTCATGAAAATGATCCTCTTGATACCGCCTTGCTTCTCTTGTTCGCTCATAGCCTTGGCAGTCAAATCCTTCATCGCTGAACTTCCAAGAAAGCCGCTTGCGGAGTGACATAAGGCAACTATGCCATCTGGTCCCGCTTCCGTGACAGCGGTGGCAAGATCAGATCGGATGTGGTCGATGTCATCATACGCGGTGCACCTGGAGAAAGCTGACCCGTGCTGATGAGTTTTGTGGTGATTACTGGCAGATGGTAGGTCTCTTTAAGGGTTGAGATAAGCTTTTCCCATGCTGCTGGTCCTTCCCAGAGGCCAGGAACGATGAAAATGGTAGGAGGCATGAGCGTTTGGTGAGCGGACTTTATTGAGAACGGTTTACAGTTGTGAATTCGGGGGGAATGAAGACGATTTAGCTCAATATCTGACTACTGCTTCCAGCCTCTTATAAATCGATGTCAGGAACTATAAGTTTGCACCCGCAGAATCCGAACAGTTTCAGATATTCTGTCCTTTGGGCCGCATGGCGGGTAGGTCAACAGGTGTGGCTTAACAATCGAAGTTGATCGCTCCGTGAAGTGCTGAATCTGGGAGCAAACCCGAGTCTGCTGACAAGGAGTTCTTTATTCCCAAAGAAGCTTTTCTCTTGACGACGGCTCTCTCCACAAAGTGGATGATTGAAATCGTGACGTTCTCATTTGCTGATGGCCACAATTATCACCGTTCTCAAGTTTGCGGTGATGTAGAGTAGTGAAAATCATAAATCCCGAACCGCAAAGCAGAGCTTCATCCCTCTTATACCCGGATTCTAGTAATCCATGGAAACAACTTGGCACGTATCTCACCCTTCATCAATTCCTGGAGGTCACTTGCTGCATTAAACATAACCTGAATCTCTGATTCCATAGTTGAATATGCCACCGCCACGAGTATCCTTCTACACTCGCGGCCAACGACATGTACATGAAGATTCATATATCATCGTTAATCAATGTTACATCCAGTATAGACCACCAATTCTACAAGCTCAGAAAGAAGAGCCACCAATCCCAATAATTTTCATCCACGGCGGTGGCCTAACAGGCGCACAATGGGAGTCAACGCCAGATCTTCGACCCGGCTGGGCTGTTCGCTCTGCTGAAGCTGGCTACCATACTTACATCCTCGATGGTGTTGACAGTGGCCGTTCGCAGCGAGCGCCAGATTCACTTCGAAAAGGCGATTCCGAGCACAGGACCGTGAAAGAGATGTGGGATCGATTCAGGTTCGGCTCGCCCGACGCCTTCGAGTCAAGACAAGTATTCGACACCAGTCAGTTTCCAGTCGACGGCCTCGATGTCCTCCTCGCCTCTCAAACGTCTAGGCGCCGTACGATTGATAATGTTGAGTGTCGCGGCATCGCCGAGGCTATTCGCGCGGTTGGTGAATGTTGGGTTATCGCTCACAGTCACGGTGGTGCGTTGATGATTGATGCTCTTCAGGAGACGAAATCATTAGTCAAAAAGCTTGTACTGATTGAACCTGGCGGTACGTCGCTCGCAAAGAATCTCACTAAGGAAGTTCCTACACTAATAGTCTGGGGCGATTTTCTCGACAGTCACTATGCTTGGTCCAAGTACCAGAGAATGTTCGACAATGCTCCAGTCGAGACTTTGAATCTACCCGAAGTTGGGCTGCCGGGGAACTCTCATTTCCCAATGAGCGATCTCAACAGTGACGAAGTCTTTAAGCAGGTGTTGACGTGGTTCGAAAGCAACTAATATTAGCTCGGGCCTCCAAGCTACACAACGCCCGTTCGTGGAAACGGAAACCATCAGGAATTCGCAGTGAATCTGGGAGCCGAAGGAGTAACACCCTTTCGTGTGCAATTGGCAGTTTGCGGAGCATATTTGAAAGAATTTTGATAAATATTGGAGCTCTATTCTTCGGGATCATTATGTGCGAATGTAAATCCCTCGCCACTCCCAAGATTTGTACCATTCGGGATCAACATGCTGCTTTCCGTGGCGACACTCACCGATGCGGTTGAACTCGCAGGGCTTCCACTGGTCGTCGTAGCATTGCTGCTAACTCCATCCGTCTGCGGTGCAAAGCCCAGTCTCGGCGGGTCGCTTCCATCAAACACCACGAACTGGCTCTTCAAAAACACGTCACCCCAGATGCTGAAGTCGTCGCTAGTTTGCTGGATGCCTCCGTAGCATAATCCGCTCCCAGTCGTGCTAATACTCCTATTCATGAGCTCACCGGGAATTGTCGCCGTCGCGCTGCCATCACCATTCCCCGTACCCATCGTCACTGTCAAATCAGGTAGAACGGTGTCGCAAGGAAAGACGAAACCGCCTTCCGACGATGAGTCTTGCGAGTTGGAAACTTGCGCATAATAAGCGTCGACAATCGCGGGTGGTAATAGCATGAGTGTTGTACCAGTGTCGGCGATGGCTTGGAAGTTTGCGGGTGTAGTAGCTGTTGCGTTTCCGACCGCATAGCCCGTCATAGTGAATTCCCAATAGCCACGAGAAGAGTTGACGCCAATGTATTGGATATCGCCCTTGGCATTCGTTAGCCATGATTTCAAAATGCAAAATTATCTGGACTCACCGTGTACTTGTTTGGATCGATGAAGCCGAAGTCGTACGTGCCTGTCGCATTCTTCTTCAACGATACGGCGAAGACGGGCAATTGCAAACTGGCTTTGATATTCTCAAAGAAAGTCGGCTGTTTTTGAGGTCGAATAGTATTGGATATTCCGAATCCAAGGCCCATTAAGCCATCAGAGTTTTCCGATACGAACTCCGTCGAAATTGATGTTGCCGCCTCAACCGCCTGCGAGGTAGCGGTTGCTCCTCCGACCACTACCTTGTCGGCATATACAAGTCCTTGCGCACCGCTCCCATCAGCGTAAGATATCTGCCACGACGAGCCCTGAAGCTCGGTTCCGGTGCTATTGCTTCCGATATCGTACACATCATGTCCCGCCGTCACAGCAGATGGTAATAAATTTGAGAAAACCCACAAGTCACTGGAGCCTGTGTCGAAGTCCAGCATCACCGCCGTGTCACCAACTAAGACAGGTGACAAATATTCCAAGTCGTCCATCTCAGTAACTGCGATATCTGTAGCTGTCACATTTGTCTGAGGAGCCGCCTGTCGTCGTTGCAGCGCGGCTGGTATATCCATACCGTACTTTGACAAAGCTTTTCGTCGCGCCGTGGCGCCATCATTATACTGATTCAGCTGCCGTCCGCTGAAAACGTTGAGACTGAAAGATCGCTTATCAAATGTTGACGGTGCTGCAGATATCGCTCCTGTACATGCTACCACAATGGCCAAATATGACACCGTCTTCATGATGAACGAAAGGCACAGCCCGAAAGGCCGCTATGGGTAAAGAAAAAAGAAGATCTATGAGTTCATAAATGATGAAAGAGACAAAGATTCAGTAAGGACTTCGCAACAGTGCTGAGCAGGGGACATCACTGCATCTCCAAACAGGCATATGAATGAAATGAAAAGGAACAAGAGATACGGCGACAACTGGGACTGACCTAGACATTAAGGCACAGCACGAGTTTCTTGCAAGTTTGGTAAGCTGCCGCTCCACATGTCTGCATCTACCTCGACCGTTCGCTAAATCCCGGCGGAGTAAGAGTGAAGCAGCTATTGCACTCTGGGACTTGCATTGATGTAGCAGGTAAAATTATCAATGCAATCACGGGGAGGTAGGGTTTGGGCCAGAAACATATGACTTAGCTTCCGAAAGTGAACGGTTCGACGACTACTGTAAGGAGAAGAACGTTTCCGACAGCGGTGAGCGTAAAATGATACGCTGGCGTATGAAACCATGAACGCACATGTTAGTGGCTGTCGACTAGAGAGTGGAGGAAGAAAGATATGAGATGTTTGAAGATGTGTTCTGAGAAGCGCATCTGCAAGTTCTCACAAGGCAGTTCGAGGCTCAATGAGCTACAAAACTTCTGTCTCGGCAATAAACGCAATTTTGAGCAATCCCACTTCAATTTCATCGCAGAAGCCACGTATCGGGGTGTGAACCTCAATTGAAGGGTCCGAGGTACTGGTAGAATGTTCTCAGGGATGAAACTCCGGGTTGTCGCAGAGAGACGCGGCCAATGGTCGCGGCGCTTGAAGAAGAAAACGGATTCAGGAGACTACTAACAAGGCCAATGAACTTGCTCGTTTTAGCGTAACGCTGTCAGAGATGATACCGCATTTGTGTAGGTCTGATTGAAGCTTTCCAGGTTAGAACATAGATCGGATGTCGTTGATGGTTACTATCCGGAAACCAGAGCCTCGCCTTCCGAGGTTCTTCCGAGCGTCACGTTCCATTGTAACCAGCTGACCTCAATTCGCCTTGACACGATGACTTTCAGCTGGAAAGTGAATATACACAGATTGACGTTCTGACATTCTGCGGAGCTGTCCGCAGTTTACATCCCTATGATGCAAATATGCTACAAAACAAATGCCATAGATACCGAACGCTCTTCCGCATTCACAATCCCGGAAGGCCGCAAGACCAAAACACTCCAAAAACGTACCAGCTTCACCCAGAAGCCACGGAGGGGGGGCAATTCCACATGAACTCATAGCGCGCGTCGCCAAACCCAAAAGCAAAAGATCAACCACGCCGAGGGCACCGCTCACCAGCTGCGAGCGAGCGAGCAAGCCTCGCCTCCGCCTAGCCAAGCACCGAAGAATCCAGAGGATATACGCCCGCCGGCCTGCCCGCCCGCTCTCCCGCTCGTGTCACACGCACCAAACGCCGCAGCAGCGCCTAGTCGGCAGCCGCGCCGGGGCCCTCACCGCCACTCTTGACAGCGAGCGGCACGCCAACGCGCTTCGCGGCGGCCGCGCCATCCCGGCCGATGCTGTGCTTGCGGCGCAGCTGGCGGGTGGGCGCGGGCGGCGGCACGGCATTTGGGGCCAGCGCGGGCGGCGCCGCAGCGGCGGCCGACGCGCCGGCCCCGTTTCCGTTGCTGCCCGCGTCCTTGCTGCTGCCCGAGCTGCGTCGCTTGGCCGGCTGCGGGCCCGCCTTCGCCAGCTCGTCGTCCGACCCGTCGTCTTCGCGCACCCGCTTCTTCTCGCTGCCGAGGCGCTCCGGCGGCGTGGGGGTCTCGTGGCGGGGCGCGGCGGGCGGGTCGGCGGGCGGCGGGCGCGACGCAGCGGCGGCGGCGTCCTCGGCCAGGATGTCGATGTCGTCGTCGTCGTCGTCGTCGTCGGCGGGGTAGTCGACCAGCGGCTTCATGGGGCTGGGGCCGTTGGGCAGCGGCTTCAGCACGCCGGCCAGCTGCGGCTCGTCCTCGCCCACGTCGTGCTCCGCGCCGCTGAAGAAGCCCTGCTCGTCATTGTCGGCGTCGCTAAAGCCCTGCCAGCGGGCTGCCGGGCCGCCGTTGATCATCTGCCGGCCCGTTGACGCTTGCTCCGTCTCCACGCTCGTGAAAGAAAGATTGTCCGGGAGCGGCGCGATGAATTTCTCGTACTTATCTATCAACTCTCTGAACGTGTTGACGTAAGTGATTCGTTCGAGGCGATCCCGGTACGTTTCAACCAGATGCATAGTAAGCTCCTTGAAATTCTCGCGTTTGATGAATTCGAAGAGCTCCAAGCACGCCGAGTTGAGAAGGTTGTCACGTGGCATGGTTTCGAAGAGGACTCCAAGGATCGGCTCGAAGAGTCGGTGCTGAATCATTTGACGATTGTAGATCTGCTCATGCAAGCCTATGCAGGATCGGAAATATTTCAAGGCAGAAAGCTTCAGATGTTTCTCGGAGCAGGACAGAAGCTGAGCTATTCGAGGTGCGAGTGGATCGGCCAGTGGGAATACTCTGCTCCGCGCCGTGTACTGTTTCACGAGTACAGAGAGAATATCAAGTAGATGTGAGAAGAGCATAACCTCCTGAATACTAAGACTATCCATGCTCTCCCGGTTTTCAAGGTCTTTCAATGGCCTGAACAATCGTTTTGTTGCGTCCTCGTAGTATTTGCTTAGAAGATTATCCGTTTGACTTAGGTGATTGCTGCGCAGTTTTGCAAGGAATTCCATATTCCTTGTACTTGGGTCGAAATTTGGCTGTGGAACTGGCATTGGATCTAAGAGATGTTTGATTGCGTCTGCGATTTGTGACTGTACTCCGAGATCCGTCTCCACCAGTAGTAAATCGATGAGGACGTCGGTCAAAGGCTTCGACTTGTCCTCACTGAGTGCCCGAGATATCTGGCCGCGCAGAAGAGTCGCGTCGTGGTCTAGTAATGCACCAAGGATCTCAGTTCCAGCGACTCTGGTAGCCGCGTCATGTTGGCGGAGCGCAAAAGCAATCACAGTAAATAGTCCAGCCGGAATAAAGCTCTGGTAGAGCGCCTGTCGAGCACCTGCTTGCAACGATTTTGCTATGTTGCAACAATGTTGAACGAAGTGAAGCGCATCCTTCTTTTTCTGTACATCAGTGGACTGCGTTACAAACAGACTGAAGAGTTCTTTGAGAAGTGATCCATTACTTTGGACGTACTGGAGAATGGCCATTTGGTGGAAGTAGATCAGACTGTTCAAGGCAGTAAATGTGCCGTCGTCGAGTATCCGAGCTAGAACGACATCTTTCAGATACTGTAATCGGTATGTGTAATGAATTTTCTTCTGCACGTCTGGATCCTCGATCTTGACGACTTCTTTGTACCGTGATGAATTTTGGAGGTAATGTCGGTGATTAGCTTTCTGGGTTGGAAAATCCGGGTCGTCTGGAACAGGTCAGTGAGAGAATATCAACATTACAGGATGATCACTGACACTCCAGAGCGCCGACCACTCCCATGAATAAGTCGTCCGTCACTACTTGTTCTATTACGGTGTGGTCGTTGAGAAGTATGAGCGTCTTCATGATGGTGCAGAGCTTGTGAAGGTCTAAAAGACTTTCTAGGTCTTCAGCAACCTCTACCAGGGGTACGAGTTTAGTTACGTAGTCGGCCTGAATTATGAACCTAGCCAGGGCGTCGCGACTGGCAGTGCCACTGCTGGCTAACCGGATGGCATTGTCAATGTCTGTGAGGTTGGCGAGGTCGGGATTTGGGAGCATTATCGAGGAGGGATCAACGATGTCGTCCGATAGATTATCATCTGTGGTTGCTCGGTCAATATTCATGGACCGCATGAACGGCATGAAGTGAGCTTTACCTGCTCCTACTCCACCGAGTCTCTGTTGCGCTTCGCTTATGAAATCCCAGATAACTGCACATCCTTCGGCCTCTTGAAAACTAAGCGCCATGTCGGTGACATTGGCCTCGGTCCAGACGATGAGAGTGTCTTGTTGTTTTTGATAGCCATCGTCTTTGGAAATCTTTGTTTCCAGTAGGGTTCGTTCAGGTTCATCTTCGGACTGTACGTGTATGTGCGCCTCATCCTAGAGAGCAGGAAAAGTCAGTCGGCGCAAGACAAGACATGCCACAGCGTTGGCACGAGGCAGGCGGCGAGTGATCAGCACGCAGCCTAGCGATGCTAACGGCAGAGCGGGATGCGCGAGGAAGACAGAGGGTGACTCACATTGACCAAGGAACCGGTGCAGAAGCCAGTGCCTCTATCGAACCAGTCGTTGCTTTTGAGCTCGTATACTTTAACGCGTTTGCGATCGTGGACAGCGGGCGGCGCCAGAGCCATTATACGGGAATGGGAGGCTCCCCGTCAGACCGGTCCGAAGGCGAAACGCGATCGGACCGGACAGGAATGGAAAGTGTGGTGGGCTGGACACTGAGACGGGAGATGCAAGGGAGGCGTCGGAGGGGAATAAGGTGGTGGAGAATCGGGGTCGCGGTCGCTTCGGTTGAGATTTGCGCGCCGACGCCGAAAAAGGGAACGTGGCGAGGGCGTCAAGGCATGCGACACAGCGATGAGGGCAGGCAGCCTCGGACTGCGATGCCGTCTATGCTGCTGCGCGCACGATGGCGATGGCGATGGCGATGGGACGTTTGGGAGCGGGTGCGAGGAGTTGTGCGATGCGGTCACGTTGCTTGCTGCGAGGTTGCGAGATCCAGCAGGATGGAGCAGGGACTGCTTTGGCTGTGCCGCGCTAACGTTCTGCGGATTGTAGCAAACGAGTAAAAACCGTGCCGTAGAACAGCCTGTACTCCGTACCTTGTCGCTGGATGAAACGGCTCGGTGGAAAGTGCGCGGTGACTTGCTGCGACGAGAGGCGCGCTGCACGTCGTCAACCCATGGAGCGAGGAAGGGTTCGAGGTGTTGAGCGCGGCAAAACAGGACACTTCGTCATAGAAGAAACGCTGAGATGCTCAGGTTTTCTTGGTGGGCAAAACGCCGATTGGCAGCGGTTCGGTAGGGCAGTACAAGCGCCCATCCTAAGCGCCAGCAGCCCTAATAACATATTGCGCGGGAAGAGTAGGAACATCGCATGCCGCAGCAAAGTGAAAACGCCCGAGTGAAGTCGAAGTCTCGATCCACTACGCAGTTGCAATTCTCTACCAAGCTGCATGCTTACACTTGATCTCGTCCATGAAATGAAGTCGCCCAACCATGTCGGGATTCCGTCGAAGCCAAAAGTGAGAGTTTAGATACTCTACGGAGAACTCCGTAACTCGCCAACGTGATGTTGTTCACGAGCGGCTGAGCAACTCTAGATGAAACGAGAGGCATCCTTCGCTCTATCGTAGCTTTGATGCCTGAGGGATACACTGCTAACCCAGCAACGTGTCTTGCGTGCACGTTCGACTCCGTCCATTTGGAATACGACCGTCCTTTGCAGTCCACTCTCGGCTTCTGTCACTGTGCGGTACTTTGCACTTACCGTTCTGCTCCACGGTCCAACCGCCTGGGATTGGGAAATAAGTATGAGGCGAGGCGGCTGCCGGCCGAGCGCCTCCCGAGCTGCTTCCATGAGCAATGTTCCCACCATTTTGGCCAACCGACACCCGTCGTCTGCATATCCGCCTCCAGCTAATCTTTCCTCCCAGGCGTGGCGTACAAACGAATATCGTGGCCCACGTACACCGTAAAAGCACCCTTGTCAACCGCGGAGCCCGATGCGCCCTCTACACGTGTTGGGTTGAACGTAGCTGCCACGACCCAGCAGACTCCATCCGTCGTATCTATCGTTTTAAGTTGTTGGAAAGGTTGCCATCCGTCGACTTCCGGAGAACCTCGCTTGCATGGTTCGTGATAAGGAAGACCACAGTCGACAGTGAGTGCCATAGATTTTGTTAGTGCCGAGGTCCCTGTCGCGCAATAAAAGGAATGTTACACGTCAAGTTGCATTGAACGCACTCTGCTGTAAGCTGCAGTCGATACTTTCCAGCATGGAGCTGGCGTGTGAATGGATTGCCGTCGGTCATGTTTAGCGAAATACAAATCGCAGCATTGGGCATGCATTGGGGCTGGAAACGCTCGGCGCGGCGATATGGCTTCTCGAAAGAGTCTGACCGCCTGAGAACCATTCCGAGAATGTTCGAACGGCATCCCAAAACTGAACCGCAAAAGGTCAAAAAAAAAAAATTGTTATCTTTGAGACCTTACACGTACCAACCCTGCATCCAGCCGCAGCCACATCCAAGCCACACAATGGCCGCGAATGACTGGGGTGTCAGGAGCGGGTGCCTTCTGTTGACATGCCACGCAATGCGGAGCCACTTTTCCCATATGCAGCACTGTATGTAGAGAGCCGACCAGGAGAAATTTCAGCCTCTACAGAAATGAATTTATGGGTTCGGGACTTTCTCAGCTCGTCGGATGCAATTGGCGGCATCAGGGGAGCCGCCCTGCCGTTGCTGTCACCGCTCACGCGCTGGCCAGCCCGTATCTCCCACCACCGAAGGCAGTCAGCAGAAAATGCTCCGGCACTATTGGCGATTGATTGCTGATGGAAAAATAATGGAGCAGGTAGACGAAGGGACGGGCGAATCGCTGGGAACGTGCTATAACGACTGCTCCCTTCCGGTAGTGGAGCGCTGCCCTGGTTCCACGAGCACGGCAACTGCCAGGGATTGGCTCGGGAACGGAGCCCTACGAAGATTCCGGCAAAGTCAAAGACACGCAGAGCAACTCAGTGGTAGCCAGACATTCGGGCCGGATGATGTCGCATGTCCGCATTACTGTACATGATCGCGGTGGGGGGGATGGGGGCCAGTGCCATGACCTGCCCTGTTAGGTCCTGGCACAGCGAGGATGCCAGCACCGTACATGAAGGCTACATCACTACATGTCACGTATTCGCACTGTAGCGTTGCGAGCGTGCCCAGTAGACCCGAAGCGGTACGTTATCTTGCTTAGCGTAGGATCTGGGAGAGGCTTTTCGACACGACTGCCAGATACGGAGCAAGTAAACAAAAGGCGTTAGGGAAATATGCCGGCGTCAAGATTAGAGGGAAGCAGTTGGAAATCGGTTTAGCCGGCTGGACTACCTCCGTACCCGCAGCAAGAATCAATTGTTTTGTGCCGCGCGCAGCCTAGCGAACGCC
>Ga0335073_10002835_pt1 | contig 23851 bp, 18 predicted proteins | sample Lox_Sample_22_FD_207093 | JGI IMG/M metagenome (GOLD analysis project Ga0335073, IMG submission 207093) | Soil microbial communities from Loxahatchee National Wildlife Refuge, Florida, United States - Lox_Sample_2.2 | ecosystem: Environmental > Terrestrial > Soil > Wetlands | place: USA... | reverse complement strand
CCCCTCGATGACCGGGAAACCGAACCGGGACTCGCTGCGCTGCAGCAGTTCCACGGACACCGGCGCCGCCCCGCACACCGCGAACCGCACGGACGAGGTGTCGCCGAGCTGCTCGGCGGGCAGCTCTGCCAGCCGCGCATAGATGGCCGGCACCGCCGAGAAGTACGTCGCCCGGTACTGCGACAGCGCCGCCAGGAAGGTGTCCGGGGCGAACCGGGCCAGGATCGTCACCTGCCCCCCGGCCGCGATCGGGGCCAGGCAGCTCACCAGGATGGCGTTCACGTGGAACAGCGGCAGCACCAGCAGGCAGTTGTCGTCCGGCCCGAGCTTCACCGCCTCGCCGATCGAGGCGGCCATCGCCGCCAGGTTCGCGTGGTCGAGCATTACGCCCTTCGGCCGGCCGGTGGAGCCGCTGGTGTAGATCAGCAGCGCGAGATCGTCCAGGCGGGTGTCCGGAGCGGGCAGCGCGTCGGACGGGCGGATGTGAAGCTCGGGCGGCGTCAGGACCGGCACCCCGTAGTCGGCGGCCGGATCGTTGGTGAGCAGCAGCTTGGCGCCGGAGTCGGCGATCTGGTACCCGGCCTCGTTCGCCGTGAATACCGGGTTGACCGGGGTTGCCGCGGCGCCCAGCCGCCACGCCGCCATCAGCCCGAGCAGCAGTTCCACCTGGTTGGGCAGCATTACCGCCACCACGTCGCCCCGCCCCACCCCGGCGGCGGCGAACTGCCAGGCGATGGCATCTGCCCGCCGTGCCACCTCGGCATAAGTCAGCTCGACGGACGCGTCGCGCATGGATACGCGGTCGGACCGGGCCGTCGGCTGGTTCCAGGGCAAGTACTCAATCGTCATCGGTTCCCCTCGCAGATCACGCTCTGTTTCGCTGCTTTCACAGAACGGTAAGAAGAACGAAGCGCAGGCCACAGGTGCGAGGGGGCCAGAAAGTTACTACATTCGGCCAGCCCCCGGTGCCTCTTGTGGCCAGGCTCTCCTCCGCCGGGACAGTGATCGGGACGCTGATCCCGGCAGTGCTCCTCGTCGCCGCGGGCCTGGCATATCTGGCCCAGGGCCTGGTCCTGGCCGTGTTCATCGGCCCCACGCTGGCCATCTCCTGGGTGATCCCCGACCGCTACTTCGAGTACTCCAGGGCCGCCAATCCTCTTGGCTCTGGCCACACCCCCGCAGTGCCCGACACTCGGTTCAGCCGCGCCATGTACGCCGACGCACCCACCGGGATCGTCCCGCTGGACCTGTCCGCAGATCTCGGCATCGCCTCCGGCCCGGCGACCAGCCCGGGGCTGCTCGCGAGCTTCATCCGGATCCGTTCCGGCGAGAAGGTCTCCACCAGTCCGAATGCGACCTCCCAGCTGTATTACGCGATGGAGGGCCGCGGGTTCGCCGCGGTCAACGGTCGCCTCGTCTGCTGGGAGAAAGGCGACTTTCTGACGCTGCCCGCGCGCAGCCACGTCACGTTCTTCGGCGACATCGACAGCGCCTTCTACTGGGTGCATGACGAACCGCTGCTGAGCTATCTGGGTGCCCACGCCACCGAGCCGAGGTTCCGGCCCACCAAGTTCCCGCGCGCCCGCGCGGTCGCCGAACTGGAGCAGATCGCGGCCCGGCCGGGCGCCAACGACAAGAGCCGGGTCAGCGTGCTACTGGCCGATGCCGGCCAAGAGCAGACCCTGACGATCACCCACGTGCTATGGGCGATGTTCGGCGTGCTGCCCGCCGGACAGGAGCAGCGGCCGCACCGCCACCAGTCCGTGGCCCTCGACCTGATCCTCGACGCGCGCCCCGGCTGCTACACGCTCCTCGGCACCCGCCTAGACGACCGCGGTGACATCGCCGACCCGGTCCGGGTGGACTGGGAACCCGGCGGCGCGTTCGTCACCCCGCCCGGCATGTGGCACGCCCACTACAACGAGTCCGGCGCCGCCGCCCACCTCATCCCGGTCCAGGACGCCGGCCTGCAGACCTACCTGCGCAGCCTCGACATCCGCTTCACCGCACGCCGCCAGCCGGCCGCTGTGCCATTCCACCTCGCCAACTGACACGTCCGCTGATCCAGTGCGGCGGCTGCCGCCAGTTTGCATGTGGGGTGAAGGGAAAGAGCCGCACATTTCGAAAGGTCGCGCGACGATAACCTGCACGTTACTTTGCAAAACTTGCGGGAAGTTTCATGCAACGTACGTTTGCCTTGTGCAGGTGCACTGTGCAGGTTGGCTTGATACTCTCCGTTGTGCCGATGTCTTGGCGGATGTTTTTTACGGTCATCCAAGGAGGAGAAATTTCATGTCAGTCGAAAACGGCGTTCCGGCTGATCAGCTGGGTGCGGCCTGGCGGAAGAGCAAGGCAAGCAACCCGAGTGGCTCCTGCGTCGAGGTCGCGCTCCTGCCGGACGACGAGATCGCTGTCCGCAACTCCCGCCACCCGGCCGGGCCCGCGCTGATCTACACCCGCGCGGAGATCGCCGCGTTCCTGACCGGGGCGAAGGCCGGAGAGTTCGACGACCTGGCGTAGACGTACCGAATTGGCAACATGACGCCAGCCGATCCGGTTACGAATATGCACGCAGTTCGCAGTTGCGTATGATGCCGTGGGAAAGAGGTTTCGGCGCAATGCCGTAACCTCCTTACCCCGTCGGTGAACTCGCGGAGCAGAGGTCTATCGGCATCGGAGCAGTGATGAGTACTGAGGTGCCGGGCGGCGAGCAGGCAGACCCTGGCGTTGAGGAGCCGTCGGTTGACGGAATTGTCCTGCGCATGCTGCTCGGCACCCAGTTGCGCCGTCTCCGTGAAGCCGCCGGCGTTACGCCGGAACGAGCCGGGTTCGAGATCAGAGCGTCGCGATCCAAGATCAGCCGGATGGAGACCGGCCGGGTCGGACTGAAGACCCGCGATGTCGACGACCTGCTCACCTTGTACGGCGTGACCGACGAGGAGATGCGGTCACGGCTGGTGGCAATGGCGAGGCAGTCCGGCCGGCCCGACTGGTGGACCAAGTACAGCGACATCCTGCCCGACTGGCTGGAGAACTACCTCGGTCTTGAGTCGGCGGCCAGCACCATCCGGAGCTTTGAGATCCAGTTCGTGCACGGGCTGTTTCAGACCGAGGATTACGCCCGGGCCGTCACCCGCCTCGGCCACCAGGCCGCGCCCGGGACGGAGATCGAGCGCCGGGTGGGCCTGCGCACGAGGCGCCAGGACCTGCTTACCAGGACGAACCCGCCCAGGATCTGGTCGGTCATGGACGAGGCGGTGCTGCGCCGACCGGTCGGCGGCCCCGCCGTGATGCGCGCCCAGCTTCAGCGCCTGATCGACGTGGCACGGATGCCACAGGTGACCATCCAGGTCGTGCCGTTCGCCCGCGGCGGTCACGCCGGCGCGGGCGGGTCGTTCACCGTGCTGCGCTTCGAGGACCAGGATCTGCCGGACGTGGTCTACATCGAGCAGCTCACCGGTGCCAGCTACCTGGAACAGCGCGCGGATGTCGAGCACTACCTGGAGGTCATGGACCAGCTCAGCGGCGAGGCGCTGACCCCGGCCGATAGCACGCGCTTTATCGAGCAGGTCGCCAAGGAGACATGAAGGGCACAGAGAAATGACCAGCGACGAGGCCGCGGCACCGCCCGGCGGCACCGCCAGCCAGGCCAGTCCGCCGCCGTTCGACACCACCAAAGCGAACCAGGCCCGGATCTACGACTACGTGCTCGGCGGCAAGGATAACTACGCCGCCGACCGGGCCGCAGCCGAGGCATGGCGCGAGTTCTGGCCGGACATGGCCTTCGCCGCCCGCGCGAACAGAGCGTTCCTCGGCCGCGCCGTCCGTTACCTGGCCGGCGAGGCCGGGATCCGGCAGTTTCTTGACATCGGCACCGGCATCCCGACGGCGGGCAACACTCACCAGGTCGCCCAGGCCATCGCGCCCGAGTCCCGCATCGTGTACGTGGACTACGACCCGATCGTGCTCGCCCACGCGCGTGCGCTGCTGACCAGCAGCGAGGCGGGCGCCACCGACTACATCGACGCCGACCTGCGCGACACCGACAAGATCTTGTCTGGTGCCGCGCAGTTGCTCGACTTCACCCGGCCGGTAGCGGTGACGATGCTGGCGATCCTGCACGCGATACCGGACGCGGACGACCCGCACGCCATCGTGGCCAGGGTGATGGACGCCATGCCGTCCGGCAGCTACCTCGTGATCACCCACATGGCGCGGGATCTCCTCGACCAGGAAACGCTGGCCAGGTTCGTGGACGTCGAGAAGCGGATGGTGCAGCAGCAGTTCACCTGGCGCACCCGCGACCAGGTGGCGCGGTTCTTCGCGGGCACGGACCTCGTGGAGCCGGGGCTGGTGGCGATGGAGCAATGGCGCCCAGACCCGGGCGGCCCTGCGGGCAACTCGGCCGGATGGTGCGCGGTGGCTCGCAAGCGCTAAAGCGGCCATGCTCCGACCGACGGCAGGCATCACACGACCGAGAAAGGCACCCAGGAATGACCAGCGACAGGCCCAACGGCGTCTCTGCCGGCGAGACAGGTCCGCTGTCGTTTGACACCAGCGTGGCGCACCAGGCCCGGGTCTACGACTACCTGCTCGGCGGCAAGGACAACTACGCCGCCGACCGGGCGGCTGCCGAGGCGGCGCTGCGGGTCTACCCGGAGTGGGCCTTCACCGCACGGGCCAACCGGGCACTCCTCGGGCGCGTTGTCCGCTTTCTCGCCGCCGACGCTGGCATACGCCAGTTCCTCGACATCGGCACCGGCATTCCCACGGCGGGCAACACCCACCAGGTCGCCCAGGACATCGCGCCCGAGTCCCGCGTCGTCTACGTGGACTACGACCCGATCGTGCTCGCGCATGCCCGTGCTCTGCTGACCAGCCACGAGTCGGGTGCCACCGAGTACATCGACGCGGACCTGCGTGACACCGGCACGATCCTGGCCCAGGCCGCGGAACTGCTCGACTTCGCCAAGCCGGTGGCGGTCACGCTGATCGCCATCCTGCACGCGATACCGGACTCCGACGATCCGTACGCCATCGTGCGCAGGCTGATGGACGCGGTGCCGTCCGGCAGTTACCTCGCCCTGTCGCACCTGGGGCTGGAATTCTTGGCACCGGAGACGCTGGAGGAAATGCAGGGCATGTCGAGCAACATCCAGCAGCGGTTCGCCTACCGCAGCGGCGAGCAGGTCGCGCGCTTCTTCGAAGGCACGGACCTGGTGGACCCCGGCCTGGTGAAGGTCGAGGAATGGCGGCCGGAACCAGGAAACGGCGACCAGGGCAGCTCAGCCCTGTGGTGTGCGGTCGGCCGCAAGCGCTGACGTTCCCCTACGGGATCGTGGCGGGAAGCTGTTCCTGTGATGAGGCCGCGGCCGCCGGGGAGCGCCTGGCCAGGCGGAAGCCGATGGCCAGCAGGACCAGCAGCAGGGCGACGCCGGCGATGATGTAGGCGTTGCCCCACAGCAGCTGGAAGCCGTGCCAGTGGTACTCGACGTACCCGGGCTGATCGCCATGCTGGGCGAACTCGATCGGATTGGTGTTGGCCTGCGCCCACAAGAAGCCAAGCGAGAAGTTGCCGAGGTTGCGGGCGTTCTCCCAGATGGCGTCGGGCCAGGCGGCGAAGAAGAAGACCATGCCGGCGACGAGACCCCACAGCCAGCGGGCGGCCGGCTTGGAGCCGCTCCGGGCGGCGGCGATCGCGTAGTGCCCGGCGACCGCGACCGCGAGGGCGATCCAGACCCAGTGGTGGTCCCAGCTGATCGGGGAGATCAGCAGTCCGGTCAGCGCCGTCGCGAGCAGCGCGGGCACCGGGTACCCGGCCCGGTCCAGCAGGTAGGCGGCGGTCATGCCGCCCGCGAGCGCGATGAGGGCGGCGACGATCCACGGGTCCTGGCCCGCCGCCACCGACCCGGAGAAGCGAGTGATGATCGCACGCAGCGACTGGTTGCCCGCCCAGCCCATGAACCCGGCCCGGTTGCCGTCGGCCAGGAACATGCCGTGCAGCCACCACTGGGATGAGTCGTGCGGCAGGACCGCGAACCCCACGCCGACCGTCACGGCGAAGCCGGCGACCAGGGCCGCCGCCTGCCGGAACCTGCGCGTGATCAGCAGGTACGGCACAAAGATGAGCGGTACGAGCTTGATGCCCGCCGCGACTCCGGTCAGCGCGCCCTTCCACCAGCGCCGCCGGCCGTCGGCGCGCCGGTCCGGCTGGCACAGGTCCCACATGATCGCGGCCATCAGCACCAGGTTGATCTGGCCCAGGTAGATCGTCCGCACGACGGGCTGCAGCCAGAAGGTCGCCGCCGCGGCAAGCAGGGTCGCACCGAGCCTGATCCGGCGGTCTGAGTAGCCGAGGCCGCCGAAAGTGAACCACATCGCCGCGACCAGGGCGGCCATGTTCACCACGACGGAGGAGGCGACCAGCGCGCCCCACGGCAGCAGCGAGGAGGCGGCGAACGCGATCGCGGCGAACGGCGTGTAGGTGAACTTGAGCGCGAGGGCGCTGTACCCGCCCCAGTCGTACAGCGGCGCGTAGGCACTCGGGTCGTAGTACGGGCGCACCTGCCTGACGATCAGCCCGCCGTCCCGGTAGACGGTCAGGTCTACCAAGCTGAGCGCGCCGTTGACCGCCTCGACCACCAGCCAGCTGACGACTACCACGGCGAAGGCGATGACGCCGGCCCGGAGCAGCCGGGTCCCGGGGGCGCGGGTGGCCTGCGGGGCTTCGCTGGCGACCGGTTTCACAGCAGTAACGATATCCGGTGACCGGCCGGGAGGAGGCGTCCACCGGATGGCCGTGGCCGCCACCGCGGCTGGCGTCGGCCATACTGGGAGGCATGTCAACGCTGAGCCGAGCCGTGCCGACCGGAGCGGGCGCGCGATGAGCGTGGTAAGCCTGGTGTCGTCCGGGCCGCTGCTGCTGGCCATCCCGGTCGCCGCCGCGGCGGGTGCCGTGACGTTCCTCTCGCCGTGCTGCCTCCCGCTCGTACCCGGGTACCTGGCGTACATCACCGGAATGTCCGGCGCGGACGCCACGCCGGCCTCGGCGGGGACCGCGGCCGACGAGTCCGCCGACGTCGCCGGGCTGCAGGTCGCGGTGGAGGGCGACGCGGGCGGCGGGGGCGTGACCACCCGGGCCCGGGCCACGGCGGCCCCGTCCCCGGCACGGCACACCGGCCGGACGGTCGCCGGGACGGCGCTGTTCGTCGTCGGCTTCTCCGCGGTCTTCTCCGTGGCCGGCCTTGCGGTCGGCGGGCTCGGCCAGTTGTTCAGCGCGCACGACTCGGAGCTCACCCGGGTGCTCGGCGGGGTGACGATCCTGCTCGGGCTGCTGTTCTTCGGCGCGTTCGACCGGTTCATGTTCGCCGGGCGGGTCTTCAAGCCGTCGGTCATGCCGAAGGCCGGGCTGGCGGGCGCGCCGCTGCTCGGCGTGCTGTTCGGCATCGGCTGGACGCCGTGCATCGGGCCCACGCTGACCGCGGTCCTGACCCTGTCGCTCCAGTCCGGCACGGCGGCGCGCGGCGCGTTCCTCGCCTTCGTCTACGGGCTCGGCCTCGGCATCCCGTTCCTGATCGTCGCGCTCGCGTTCCAGCGCCTGGTGAACGTGCTGGGCTTCTTCAAACGCAACGCCAGGATGGTCAGCCGGATCGGCGGGGCCATGCTGGTGGCCGTCGGCCTGCTCGAGGTGACCGGCGCCTGGACGACCGCGATCACCTGGCTGCACACGCACTGGCTGAGCGGCTACAACATGCCCCTTTGACGTGCTCCCCCGCGCCACGGGCGGCAACGGCGCGCGGCCAAAGAGAGTGCTTTAGCGGCGGGTGCCGGCCTTCGGCTTCATCGCGACCGGCTTGCGCAGCGCCTGCGCCTCGGCGGGCCGCGCCTGCCGCGGCTGGGCCGCCGCCTCGATCAGCGCGGTGAGCAGGCGGGGATCGTCCCCCTCCTCTGGATGCCAGTGGATCCCGACGCCGAACCTGTGGCCGTCCACCTCAAGCGCCTCGGTGACCTCGCCGTCTGGCGACCAGCCGGCTACCGTCAGCCCCTCCCCCACGTGGTACGGGGCCTGGTGGTGCCCGGCGGGCACCATGATGCGGGTGCCGAGCAGCCGGCCGAGGAGGCTGTCGGCGCCGAGGATCACGTCGTGCGAGGTGTAGCGCCCCCGGGCCGCGCGGTGTCCCGGCAGGTCCTGGGTGAGCGTGCCGCCGCGCGCAACGGTCAGCACGTGCAGGCCGCGGCCAATCGCCAGGAACGGGATGCCGGCCTCGAGGACGGCGCGCATCAGGACGAGTTCGAACCGGTCCCTGCGGTGGTCGGGCTCGTCAGACTCCTCGTGCCGCTCCTGGTCGTACAAGGCGGCGTCCATGTCCCTGCCCCCGGAGAACACCACCCCGTCGAGCACCCCGGTAAAGGCCGCCACGGAGGACGGCGGAACGGGCGGGATGATCAGCGGAGCCCCGCCGGCGCGTTCCACCGCCCTGGTATAGCTGACCGGCGAGACCGCGGCTTCCCTGAGCCAGTCGCCCCAGCGGGCCGCGTCGAGCTCGCTGGTGATGCCGATGATCGGGCGGCCCATGTCGCGGTCCTCCTGTTCGCCGTGCTGACCCCAGGCAATCGAGCCGGCCCACCCCCGCCCGGCTATACCGCCATTCTTCCGGACATAGGAGTCTTTTGCCCGGATGATGACGTATTTCTATATCGCTTTGCATGAGCCCGGGTGGAAGCGGCGGGAGCCGGCTTGGCCGGCCCGCCTGCTACTGCGGCGCGGGGACGGCGCGGCCCCTGGCGAGAGGACCCCGGTCAGCGGGTGCTGCGCCGGAGGGTAAGCGCGCCGCCGACGAGGGCCGCGACGGTGAACGCGGCGATGACAGCCACGTCGGCGGTCTCCGCCGCCGTCCAGGACGCGCCGTCGCTGATCCGCTGCATCGCGTCGACCGCGTAGGTCAGCGGGAGGATGTCCGACAGCCAGCTGAGCACGGTCGTCATGTGGTCGCGGGGCACGATGAGGCCGCACAGCAGCGCCTGCGGCAGCACGAACGCCGGCATGAACTGGACGGCCTGGAACTCCGAACGGGCGAAGGCGCTGGCGAACAGGCCGAGGGCCATGCCCAGGACCGCGTCGAGCACGGCCACGACGCCGAGGGGTACGGCGGATCCTGGCAGCGTGACGCCGAGCCAGGTGAGCGAGATGACCAGCACGACCGTCACCTGAAGGCAGGCGACGAGGCCGAACGCCAGCGCGTACCCCGCCAGCAGGTCAAGCTTGCCGAGCGGCATCGCCATGAGGCGTTCCAGCGTGCCCCGGGCGCGCTCGCGCTGGGTGGTGATCGCGGTGACGATGAACATGATGACGAACGGGAAGACGCCGATGTACGCGGGAGCGAAGCGGTTGAGGGCGACCGGGTTGTCGAGCACGTAGCGGAGCAGGATCATCAGCACCGACGGGACGGCGAGCATCATGACGACCGTGCGCGGGTCGTGCCGCAGCTGTGCCAGGACGCGGCGCGCGGTGGCGCTGGCGAGCGCCGGGCTGAGCGGCGGGGCGGCCCTGGACAGGCGCGGAGCGCTTCTCACCGTTGTCGCGAGTGTCATGGCTGGCCTCCGTGACTCACCTCGGACGCGGCGGGCGCGGCCAGCCGCAGGAAGGCGTCTTCGAGGCTGTCCGCGCCGGTGCGCCGCAGGATCTCGACCGGCGGCGCCTGGGCAAGAAACCGCCCGTCACGCATGAACAGCAGGTAATCGCAGCGCGCGGCCTCGTCCATTACGTGGCTCGACACGAGCAGCGCCGCGCCGGATGCCGCGAGCCGGTGGAACATCGCCCACAAATCGCGGCGGAGCACCGGGTCGAGGCCGACGGTGGGTTCGTCGAGCACCAACAGGTCCGGGGCGCCGAGCAGGGCGACGGCGAGTCCGACCCTGGCCAGCTGGCCGCCGGAGAACGTGCTGACCAGTCGTTTCTCCAGGCCGACGAGGTCGAGCGAGGCGATCGTCGCGGTCACCGCGGCCGAGAGCCCCGGTCCGCGCAGGCCGAGGACGGTACCGAAGTAGCGCAGGTTCTCGATGAGGGTGAGATCGGTGTACACGGCCGGGTCCTGGGTGGCGTAGCCGACGCGGGCGCGGAGCCTGGGGTGCCCGGCGGGCAGGCCGAGCAGGGTCGCCTCACCCTCGCTGATCTCCTGCACGCCGACGAGGGCGCGCATCAGCGTGGTCTTGCCGCAGCCGCTCGGGCCGAGCAGGCCCGTGACCCGGCCGCGGGGAATGGTGAACGTCAGCCCGTCGAGGATGACGTGCCCAGTCCTGCGCACGACCAGGCCCCGGGCCTGAACCACGGCGTCATCGCTCGTCATATGCCCATTAGGCCACGGCACACCGGCCGCCGGCCAGGGACCGAGGTCATGGCACGCCGACGGCGGGGCACGCCCGCGTTCGGGAACATCCGATTCCGTGCGCCAATGTTCACCTCTGGCTGGCCGCGCGGACGCGGCCGAGGCCGCCACCGTCCCCAGCCGGACGGGCACCGCCACGCGGGCCACAGCCCAGTACACCGAAGCCCTGCGCGTGCTGTCCGCACGACGCTGCGCCAGCCCGGCTCCCTGCCGTTCCCTGACAAGCCGGCTGGGACGGCCGCGCTGCCGAACATCGAGCACGTCGTCGTGCTGATGATGGTTCCTTGAGCGGCTGTGGAACCTGCCCGCCCTCACCTACCGCGACGCCAACGCCAATGACCTGACCGACTTCCTCGACCTGGGCGCGCTCACCGCGGGACGTACGACCTTCCCCGAGCTGCCGCCGCTTGCGGCCTCCGGCGACACCACCGCCCGGCTTGCCTGCTCCACGAGCGGCCCGGGGACCATCCCGCCGCCGGGAAGCATCACAGAGTAAAGAGGAACGCATCGTCGCCGGGTCTGGCCGGCCCGCTGATTCTAAAGATGCACGCTGCCGGAGATCAGCGTGTGCGTGCCGCCGCCGATCCAGATGGCGCCGTCCGCGTCGGTAGTGACGTGGACGCGGCCGCGACGGCCGAGGGCGGTGCCCTGGCTGACCGTGTACGGAGCGGTCGCCTTGCCCGACGACAGCAGCCACATGGCGAGCGAGGCGTTCAGCGAGCCCGTCACCGGGTCCTCGCCGGTACCGCCGATGAGCGGACTGAAGGCACGCACCTCGAACGCCTCCGGTGCACCCGGCGGGTACGGGCCGACAACCCCGATGTGCTGCGATGCCTTGCCGGGTGCGAGGGCGAGCACCGCGTCCGCGGTTGCCAGTTCGACGGCGACCCAGCCGGGCCCGTTGTCGGCCCACTGGGCGTCGACGATGTCGCCGCGCTTGATGGCGAGCGACTCCGCGATCTCGTCGAGCAGCGGCTCTTCGACCGGTCCCGAGCGGATCAGCGGCGGCGCCTGCAGCGCCAGCTGACCGTGCGGGGAGCGGCGGACGGGGACGAGGCCGACGCCGCACTCCTGGATGATCACGTCCTGCCTGGCCGGCGGCCCGCCCTCCTCAAGCCAGGCGTGCGCGGTGCCGAGCGTCGGATGGCCGGCGAACGGCAGCTCCTGCTGCGGCGTGAAGATCCGCACCCGGTAGTCGGCGCGCTGATCGGACGGGGCCAGGAGGAACGTGGTCTCGGACAGGTTCGTCCAGTTGGCGAACCGCCGCATCTCGTCGTCTGTCAGGTCATCCGCGCCATGGACCACCGCTACCGGGTTGCCGAGGAACGGCTCCTCGGTGAACACGTCGACTTGCCGGAAATGCCGGTGCACAACTGTCATCCTAACCGTCTGCCCTCAGGAAAGATCGTCATGAGCTACGCCACAGCCGGGCAGATATATGCTCGCACGGCATCCTTGCGGCAGCATGGGGGGATGACCACGAGCCCGTACGAGCACGCCTGCCGGCCCTGACCTGGTGGACCTGAACGCCGTCACCGAGTTCGCGCCTGCCACGGACGTGGCCTGGCGGGACGGAGACGCGTGGCTCGGCGGCGGCACCTGGCTGTTCTCCCAGCCGCAGCCGAAGGTCACCCGGCTGCTAGACCTGGACGCCTTCGGCTGGACCCCGCTGCGGGAAACGGCGGACGGTGTGCTGATCGCCGCGACCTGCACCTTCGCGCGGCTAGCCGGCTGGCAGCCGGATCGCTCCTGGTACGCGCCGGCCGCCGCGCTCGCCCGGCGGTGCTGCCACGCGCTGCTCGGGTCGTTCAAGGTGCACAACGTCGCCACCGTCGGCGGGAACATCTGCCTGTCGCTCCCCGCCGGCCCGATGACGTCGCTGGCCAGCGCGCTCGACGGCGTCGCACTGCTGCGCGGCCCCGGCGACAGGCGGCGCGGCGTACCGGTCGCGGACTTCGTCACCGGCGACGGCCGTAACGTGCTGCGCCCTGGCGAGCTGCTGACGCACGTGTACGTTCCGGCCGCCGCGCTCGCGGCACGGACCGCGTTCCGGCAGCTGTCCCTGTCCCCGGTCGGCCGGTCCGCCGTCCTGGTCATCGCCCGTCGCGGCGCGGACGGCGAGACGGTGGTCACGGTGACGGCGGCCACGCCGGGCCCGCTCTGCCTGCGCTTCCCTGCCCCGCCCTCGGTGGCCGAGGTCCTGGACCGGCTGGACGCGGCCGTCCCGGACTATCTCGACGACGTGCACGGCGGCGCGGCCTGGCGCGCGGCCATGACCCGCCGCCTGACCGCGGAAACCCTCGGAGAACTGGCCGGATGAGGCTCAACGGCGAACCCGTGCACAGCGGTCCGCGGCCCGGGCAGTGCCTGCGCACGTTCCTGCGGGAGAACGGCGCGTACGGCGTTAAGAAGGGCTGCGACGCCGGCGACTGCGGCGCGTGCACGGTGTACGTCGACGGGGTACCGGTGCACAGCTGCATCTACCCGGCGGTCCGGGCAGCCGGCAGCGAGGTCACCACAATCGAGGGCCTCGCCGCCGCGTACGGAGGGGCCGCGACCTTTGGCGGCGCCGCCGGTCAGGGCGGAGGACGCCACCCTGTCCAGGACGCGTTCCTCGCCGCCCAGGGCTTCCAGTGCGGCTTCTGCACCGCCGGCCTGATCATGACGACGGCGGCACTGTCCACCGGGCAGCTCGCCGATCTGCCGCGGGCGCTCAAGGGCAGCATCTGCCGGTGCACGGGTTACGGCGCGATCGAGGACGCGGTCCGTGGCACCGCCCGGATCGTCGAAACCGAGCCGGGTGCTTCGCCGCCGGGCCCGAACGACTCGTCCCCGGTTGGCTCGGGCGTGCCGGCTCCGGCTGGCCCGGCCATCGTGACCGGTGCGGCCCGGTTCACCTGTGACCTCGCCCCCGAGCCAGGGTCCGGGTCCGCGGGCGGACCGCGGCCGGACGAGCACCTGCCGCCGGAGCCGCCGCTGCACCTGAAGCTGGTACGATCGCCGCACGCGCACGCCTGGATCAAGTCGGTCGACGTCGACCCGGCGCTCCGCGTTCCCGGTGTGCTGACCGTTCTTACCTACGAGGACAGCCCCCCGGCCAGGTTCTCCACGGCCCGGCACCATAATCCGGATGACGATCCGTACGATACGTTCCTCTTCGACCGGACGGTGCGGTTCCACGGGCAGCGCGTCGCCGCCGTGGTCGCGGAAACCGTCGCGGCGGCCGAGGCCGGCTGCGCGCTAGTCGCCGTGGAGTACGACGTACTCGCGGCCGTGACGAATCCGGCCGACGCGCTGCGGCCGGGCGCGCCGCTGCTGCATCCGGGCCTGGCGCCGGGGAACGTCTGCGCCGAGCTGCACCGCAAGACGGGCGACCCCGAGGCGGGGTTCGCGGCGGCGGACGTGGTGTACGAGGAGACCTTCAGGACCCAGCGGGTGCAGCATGTCGCCCTCGAGACGCACGCCACGATCGGCTGGCTCGAGCGCGGGGAGGCGGCCGCGGCGGGACGGCTGGTGCTGCGTACCTCGACGCAGGTGCCGTTCCTCACCCGTGATGCGCTGTGCCGGATATTCGGGCTCGACAAGGACCAGGTCCGGGTCATCGCCAAGCGGGTCGGCGGCGGGTTCGGCGGCAAGCAGGAGATGCTCACCGAGGACGTCGTCGCGCTCGCGGTGCTGCGCACCGGGCGGCCCGTTCAGCTCGAGTTCACCCGCGAGGAGGAGTTCGCCGCGGCGACCACCAGGCACGCGATGGCGGTTACGGTCAAGGTCGGGGCCACCAGGCACGGCACGCTGACCGGATTCTCGCTCGACGTCACTGCGGACACCGGCGGGTACGGCAACCACGGCCCGGGCGTCATGTACCACGCGGTGGAGGAGGCGGTCACCGCCTACCGCTGCCGCAGCAAGCGGGTCGACGCCCGCGTCGTGTACACGAACACGGTCCCGGCGGGAGCATTCCGCGGGTACGGGCTGTCCCAGACCGTGTTCGCCGTCGAGTCCGCGATCGACGAGCTCGCCCGGCTGCTGCGGCTTGACCCGGCGGAGTTCCGTCGCCGCAACCTCATCAGCGGGGGCGACGTGGCGGACAACGCGGGCGGCGAGCCGGCCGAGGTGTCCACCGCGAGCCTCAGCGTCGTTGAGTGCATTGACCTCGTCGAGAAGGCTCTGGCGTCCGGGCGGGGTGAGGCTGCGCCCGCGGGGTGGCGCACCGGGACCGGGATCGCGGTCGCGCTGCTCGACACCATCCCCCCGGGCGGGCACCCGGGGCGGGCCATGGTCGCGGAGCGACCGGGAGGCGGGTACGCGGCATTCGTCGGGACGGCCGAATTCGGCAACGGGACGACCACCATCCACCGGCAGCTTGCCGCGGACGCACTCGGCTGCGAGCCCGACGATGTTCTTGTCTTTTCCTCCGACACCGACCGGAGCGGGCACGACACGGGGGCGTTCGGGTCGACCGGGATCGTGGTCGCGGGCACCGCGACCGTGCGGGCGGCGCGGGCGCTGGCGGATGCGATCGCGGCGCGGGCGGCCTCCGGTTCCGGTGACGGGAAGCTGCTTGAGGCCGAAGGGTACTGCGACGGGCTGTCCCGGTCGGTGTCGGCCGCCGTGCAGGGGTTCCGGGTGGCGGTCAGCGCCGCGACCGGCGAGGTGCGGGTACTCCAGTCGGTACAGGCGGTCGACGCGGGCACGGTGCTGAATCCGGTGCAGCTGCGCGGGCAGGTGGAGGGTGGCGCGGCGCAGGCGCTCGGCGCCGCGCTGTTCGAGGAGGTACGGGTGTCGGCCGACGGGGCCGTGACGACGCGGGCGCTGCGGGAGTACCACGTGCCGGTGCTGGCGGACCTGCCGCGGACCGAGGTGCTGTTCGCAGCGTCGACCTATGACCCGTACGGGCCGCACGGGGCCAAGCCGATGAGCGAGCTGCCGTTCAACCCGGTCGCGCCCGCCCTGGCCAACGCCGTGCGGGACGCGACCGGGGTCCGGTTCACTGCACTGCCGCTGCGCCGCGATGTCGTCTACGGCGCGCTGCGCGGGGACAATCCCGACTGGTCCAGCGAGTTAAACAGCGAGGAGAGTCCGGTGGTCAAGCTTGGTGCCAACCGCTATGGCAAGGCGGAGGTCCGGCTCGTGCACGTCGCGCGGGGCGCCGGGCCCTCCGGTGAGGACCTCATCCGTGACTGGAACGTCTCCACGTCCCTGTCTGGCGACCTGTCGGACTCGCACCTGACCGGCTCCAACGCGAAGGTGCTGCCGACCGACTCGCAGAAAAACAGGGCATACGCCCTCGCGAAGGAACTCGGCGCCGATGTCGCGCCGGAGGTGTTCGCGCAGGAGCTCGGCTCGTTCTTCGTGTCGTCGCAGCAGGCGGTCACCCGGGCGCGCGTGTCCGTTGAGGAGTACGGCTGGACGCCGGTCGGTGCGACCGGGTACTCGTTCGCGCGTTCCGGTGACCTGGTGCGGACCACGGTCGTGCATGTTGACGCCGCTGCCGGGGTGTCGGTGGTGTCGGGCCTGAAGGACCTGGTCGTGCTGAACACCACCGGGTCTGAGTTCTGGGGATACCCGAAGGACGCGTACACGACGCTGCCGGAGACCAAGGATCGCATGCTCGCCACCTCGGTCGACGCGTCGTGGCGGTTCCTGCCGTCGGCGGCCGGGGCCGGCACCGCCTGGGATTCCGCGTTCCAGGCGGGGAAGTCGGCGATCCTGTCCACGTTCGCGGGCAGCTACACGTACTCACTGCAGCAGATGCTCTTCCGGATCGGCTCGGCGCTCCTCGCGGCGGTTCCCGCGGTCTGCGAGGTACGGCTCGCGCTGCCGAACAAGCACCACTACCTGGTGGACCTGGCACCGTTCGGCCTGGAGAACGACCGCGAGGTCTACCTGGCCGGAGACCGCCCCCACGGGCTGATCGAGGGCACCGTGCTCGCCGACGACGCCCCCGATGCCGGGATCGCCTGGAACTAGACGGAACCGCAGCGGGGCCGGGCACGTCTCAAGGGAGAGCCTCCCGTGGCGCGGCCTGATCAGCTACCCGAACATCGTCGAGCCCGCCAGCGCCTGGTAGCCCGCGCACCGCCGCCCTGATCCGCAAGCACAAGGCCGGCGGGGTCACCCGGCGGATGCGAGCGCGGCGGGCTGGGCCGGCGGCCGTTGCCGCCGATAGCGCTGGAGCCGGATACGGAAGGTGACGAAGCCCCCGGAATCCTCGACGCGCGCTGCGGGCCACTCGCGCGCGATCAGGGCTAGCATCCTGCGGTTGCCCGGCAGCACGTCCATGGTCAGCAAGGTCACACCCCGGGCCCGGGCGCCGGCGACCAGCGCGCGCATCAGCGCCGAGCCCACCCCCTGGCCCTGCCAGGTGTCGGCCACCACCACGCCGACATCGGCCGTCCGTGCGGCCCCCGAGCTGACCTCGTCCACCGCCATTCCGTGCCCGATGATCACGCCACCCCGGACCGCGACCACGACGTTGGCGTAACCGTCGCTGCCGGACAGCCTGCGGAGCAGCTCCGGCCCCGGCGTGACCGGTGCGAAGAATCTCAGGTACCGGCTCTGCGGTGACAGTCCCGCGAAGAAGTCGCCGAGCGCGCCCGTGTCCGCCGCAGATGCCGACCGGATCGCGGCGGTGACCGGGGCGCTGACCCCCTCCTGGGTTCGAATCATGAACTCAGGATCTCCCGGATTGCTGAGTCTGTCAAGTAGACCTAGCATGCGGCTATGGAACATTCATGGCTGCGGGACTACGACCCGGCCAACTGCGCCATCGGCGCGGCCGTGGGAATCCTCGGCGACCGGGCGACCTTCCTGGTGCTGCGCGAGGCCTTCAACGGCGTGCGCCGCTTTGATGACATTCAGCGCCGCACCGGAATACCCCGGCAGGTGCTGGGCAGCCGGCTGGCCCGCATGGTCGGTGAAGGCCTGCTCCGCAAGGTCCCTTACCAGGAAGCCGGCCAGCGCAGCCGGGACGAGTACCGGCTCACCAGCAAGGGCCTTGACCTGTACCCGGTGCTGGTGGCGCTGATGCAGTGGGGCGACCGGTACGAGGTCGGCCCGGACGGCCCGCCGGTCCTGCTCGAGCACCGTGACTGCGGGGAACCAGTGCGGCTCCAACTGTGTTGCCGCGCCGGGCACGTGCTGCAGTCAGCCCGGGACGTCACCCCGGTGCCGGGCCCCGGTGCCCGCATGATCGCCTGAAGCTCCGGGCAGCATCACGGCCCACCCCGTGTAAGGAGAGACTTGAGGGAGTGCGCCCATGGAATGACGGTGGATGAATGACGGTGGATGAAGGAGTTGCAGCACGATGAGCACACGGGTCCTGGTGCCATGGAAGAGCGTCCGCGACGCTCTCAGCGACCTTGGCGGTCCTGCCGACGCCGGCCTGACCGTGGAGGTGTTCAGCGGCGACGAGCCTGGCCCGGACGACCTCGGAGACGTGGTGTTCTTCACCGTGCCGTACGACCGCCCGTTCGGTACCGAGCCGATCCCTCGGCTGTCCGGAGTGCGGGTCGTCCAGGCGCTCACGGCGGGCTACGACAATCTGGTCGGTCTCGTCCCCAGCGGGGTAACCCTGTGCACCGCACGCGGCCTGCATGACTCGAGCACGGCCGAGCACGCGCTCGGGCTTATCCTCGCTGCCCAGCGGGAGCTGCCGCGCTGGGTCCTGGCACAGCGGGAAGGCCGCTGGGAGCACACGCACACCCGGTCGCTGGCCGGCTCCCGGGTGCTGCTCGTCGGGTACGGCTCAATCGGGTCCGCGCTCGACGCGCGGCTGCGCGCCTGCGAGGCCACGCCAGTCCGGGTGGGCCGGCGGGCGAGGCCGGACCAGCAGGTTTTCGGCGTCGCCGAGTTGGACGGCCTGCTGCCGTCGGCCGACATCGTCGTCCTCATCGCGCCGCTTACGGATGAAACCCGCGGCCTGCTCGGCGACCGGCGGCTGGCACTGCTTCCCGACGGGGCCCTTGTGGTCAACGTCGGCCGCGGGCCTGTGCTCGACACGAACGCGATACTGGCGGAAACCGCATCCGGCCGGCTTCGCGCGGCACTCGACGTCACCGACCCCGAGCCGCTGCCCCCCGGCCATCCCCTGTGGCACTCTCCTGGAACGATCATCACCCCGCATGTGGCCGGCGGTGCCGCCGCCTTCTATCCGCAGGCCGCGGACTTCATCGTGCGGCAGGTACGCAGCTTCGCCACGGGGGAACCGCTGCGCAACGTCGTTTGCTAGCTCACCGCGGGCGCGGGAGCGCCCTCATCGGTGAGGCTCACCGAATTGCGGCAGGCCTAGGTGCTCGGCTAGCCATGGCCCGGTCGCGCTTCCCGGCAGGCGTGCGACGTCCGCCGGCTTCCCCGCCGCGAGGATGTGCCCGCCGTCCGGGCCGCCGCCCGGGCCCATGTCGATGAAATGGTCGGCGGCGGCGAGCAGGTCAAGGTCGTGGTCGATGACGATGATCGTGGCTCCTGCGTCGAGCAGCCGGTCGAACACGCCGACCAGGATGGCCACGTCGAGCGGGTGCAGGCCGGTGGACGGCTCGTCGAAGACGTAAAGCGCGCCGCGCTGGCTGCTGCGCAGCCGTGAAGCGATCCGCAGCCGCTGCGACTCGCCGCCGGACAGGGACGGCGTGGGCTCGCCAAGCAGCAGGTAGCCCAGTCCGACCTCGCTGACGGGCCGTAGCGCCGCGGCGACCGGGCTTCGGTCGGCGAACCGCGCCACGGCGTCGTCCACGCTCAGGGCGAGCACGTCGGCGATGGTCAGGCCGTCGACCTGGATGGCCAGGGTGGCGTCGTTGAAGCGGGCGCCGTGGCAGGTCGTGCACCGGACCGTGATGTCGGGCAGGTACTGGACGTCCAGGTCAATGTGGCCGAGCCCGCGGCAAGTCGGGCACTGCCCCTCCCTGGTGTTGAACGAGAAATGCCCCGGCTTCCAGCGCCTGCGCCGGGCGGCCGCGGAGCCGGCGAACACGCGGCGGATCTGGTCGAATGCTCCCGAGTAGGTGGCCGGCGTCGATCTGGCGTTCTGGCCGATCGGCGAGGCGTCAACCTGGACGACCTGGCGAATGCCGCCGAGGTCCAGGCGGCGGACGTGCCCGGGCAACGGCGACCCGTTCAGCAGCGCCCGGGCCGCCGGGAGGAGGCTGTCCAGGACCAGGGCAGTCTTCCCCGCGCCGGACGGTCCGGCCAGCGCGGTCAGCTGCTGCACCGGGAAGGCGGCGGTGACGTCGTGCAGGTTGTACAGGTCGCTGATTTCCAGGGTGATCTGCTCACCGGGACCGGAGCGTGGGGCAGGGTCCCTGGTCACGGCCGCGGCGCCTGCCAGGAACGGGCCGATGATGGACTGCGGGTCGCTCTCAAGCTTGCCGGGCGCCCCCTGGGCGATCACCGTGCCGCCCTTGGTGCCGGCCGCCGGCCCGAGCTCGATGACCCAGTCGGCGCTGCGGATGAGCTCCCGCTCGTGCTCGACCACGACCACGGAATTGCCGTTCCCGGCCAGGGCCGTGATCGTGTTCAACAGCCCCTGGACGTTGCTCGGGTGCAGCCCGACCGACGGCTCGTCAAGCACGTACAGCATGCCGGTGGTGCTGGCGCGCACCGTTGAGGTGAGCTCGATCCGCTGGCGTTCGCCGGTCGAAAGCGAGGCGCCGGCGCGGTCGAGGGTCAGGTAGCCAAGTCCGACATCGAGCAGCGGCGTCAGCCTGCTGTCCAGTTCGGTCAGCAGGCCGGTCGTCATCCGGGCCAGCTCGGCGGGCAGCTCTGCGGGCAGGCCGGCCACGAACCCGCGCAGTTCGCCCAGGCCGAGCGCGCTGATCTCGGCGAGGTTGCGGCCGCCGAGCCGCGAAGTCAGCGCCTCGGGCCGCAGCCGGGTGCCGTGGCACACCGAGCACACCCGGGTAACCAGGAAACGCTGCACCAGGCGGCGGGTGCGCTCGTTGTCGCTGCGCAGGGACCGCTCCACCGCGGCGACCGCGTTGTCGTAGTTGACCGACAGCTGGACCGTCCGCCTGTTTCTGCCGGACAGCGTCACTTGCCGCCGGACCGGCTCACCGTGCAGAACGATGTCGCGCTCGTGATCGGTCAGTGACCGGTACGGCACGTCCAGCCTGACCCCGAGCTCGCCCGCGGCGTACATCGACAGCCGCCGCCCGCCGGAGTTCCACGGCAGCACCGCGCCTTCGGCGATCGTCTTGTCCTGATCGGGAACCAAGGTGCTGACGTCGACTTCGGACCGCACGCCGAGGCCCTGGCAGGCCGGGCACGCGCCGTAGGAGTTGAAGGCGAACGACTCGGCACTTGGATGCGCGAAACGCGCGCCGCAGACCGGACAGGTGATCTCCTCGCTCATCGTGGCGATCGACGGCCCGACGCGGTGGCCGTTCGGGCACAGGTGCGAGCCCAGCCTGGACATCATCAGGCGCAGCACGTTGAGCACTTCCGACATGGTGCCGACCGTGCTGCGCGGCCCCGGTACCGGCGGGCGCTGGCGCAGGGCCAGCGCGGGCGGCAGGTGGTCGATCCGGTCCACGTCCGGCCGCTGAGCCTGGGTCAGCCGCCTGCGGCTGTAGGTGCTCAGGCCTTCCAGGAACCGGTGCAGGCCCTCGGCGTACAGCGTGCCCATGGCCAGCGACGTCTTGCCCGATCCGGAAACCCCGACGACCGCGACCATCCGCCACAGCGGCACGTCCACGTCGAAATCCCGCAGGTTGTTGTGCCGGGCCCCGCGCACGCCGATCACCGCGGGCAGGGCTCCAGGCGCTGGAACATCACTAGCCGCCATGTCAGGTAACGTACGCCCGTCCGTCAGCGGCCAGCGCCCGCCCCCGGCCGCCCCGGGGGCGGGCGTTGCCCCGGGGGCGGCCGGTGCGTTCATGCCGTCCTGTGAGCGCCCGCTTCCGTGTTCACCCCGCTGGCACTCGTGACCAGTGCAGCCAGAGCGCACAGAGTCCAGCCGGGAGGGTTCGAGCGCGGAAGTCAGCCGGACGCGTGATCCTGAGTGCGGTGTTCAGGATCGAGGTGCCGCTGGTCACGTGGAGGCGCCGGCGCGGGCGCGGCAGTGCTCTAGGACGTTGGCGATGACCTGGTGGCCGCAGCGGCCGGCGGCGGTCAGGATCGACTCAGGATGGAACTGGACGCCCCAGCGGCCGGCCTCGGTGTCCTCGATCGCCATGACCGCGCCGTCTGGGGTGGTGGCGGTGACGGTAAAGCCGCCTTTGACGTCCGGTTCCTTCGCGAACAGTGAGTGGTAGCGTGCGGCGGTGAACTCCCCGGGCAGTCCGGGGAACAGGACGCTCTTTTCCTCGCCGCGGACCTGGACCCGGCCAGGCTTGCCGTGCTGCGGTTCGGGCAGCAGCGACAGTTCACCGCCGGCGTGCTCGACCATCGCCTGGAGGCCGAGGCAGACGCCGAACGCGGGCAGCCTGCGCGCGTCGAGTTCCGTCAGCAGTTCGTCGCAGCGGAAGTCGGCGGGACGGCCCGGGCCGGGAGACAGCACCACAAGGTCGGGGGCGATCTCGTCGAGCAGGGCGGCGGGGAATCCGGCGCGCAGCGTCGTGACCTCCGCCTTGTGCTGGCGGAAGTAGTCGGCGAGGGTGTGCACGAACGAATCCTGGTGGTCCACGAGCAGCACGCGGAGCGGACGCGCGGCGGGTACCGCGGCAGGGCTTCCCTGATAGTCGGCGGAGCCGCAGGCGGCGACCTCGGCTTCTGTCGGGTCTGTCACGGCACGTTCGGCCGCCATCCGCGCCTCCTCGACCTCGCGCAGTGTCTCCACCAGGGCACGGGCCTTGATGTGGGTCTCCCGCTCCTCCGATTCCGGGTCGGAGTCGTACAGCAGGGTGGCGCCGACCCGGACGGCCGCGGTGCCGCCGGAGATGTGCGCGGTCCGCAGGGTCAGGCCGGTGTTCATCGAGCCGTCGAAGCCGATCTTGCCGACGGCCCCGCCGTACCAGCGCCGCCTTGAGTCCTCGTTGTCCTCGATGAACTGCATGGCCCACGCCTTGGGCGCACCGGTCACGGTCACCGCCCACATGTGCGTCAGGAACGCGTCGAGGGCGTCGAACCCCGGCCGCAGCCGTCCCTCGATGTGGTCCACGGTGTGGATCAGCCGGCTGTACATCTCTATCTGCCGCCGTCCGATCACCTGCACGCTGCCAGGGACGCAGACCCTGGACTTGTCGTTGCGGTCCACGTCGGTGCACATGGTCAGTTCCGACTCCTCCTTCGCCGAGCCGAGCAACCTGGCGATGTTGGCCGCGTCCTCCATGGGATCCGCGCCGCGGGCGACCGTACCGGAGATCGGGCAGGTCTCCACCCGGTCCCCGTTCACCCGGACGTACATCTCCGGCGACGCGCCGACCAGGTACTCCCCGTCCCCGAGGTTGAACAGGAACTCGAACGGCGCAGGGTTCCGCTCCCGCAGCCGCTCGTAGAACCGCGACGGCGACGCACACCGCTCGTAGAATGTATGACCGGGGACGACCTCGAACAGGTCGCCGCGCTTGAACCGCTCCTTCGCCTGCCGTACGACCGACGCGTACCGGCCGTCGACGGGCTGCGGCGGAAGTTTTCCGCTGCCCGTCGCCAGTTCTGGCGTGGCCGCGGTCTCCCTCGGCAGGCCCTCCGTCGAGGCGCCGCCAGCGGTCACGTCTGGGCCGACGGCGAACTCGTAGGAATACCTGATCGCCTCCTCGCGGCGCAGGTCTACGACCCAGATCTCGTCCGGCAGGTGCAGCACCAGGTCCCGTTGGCCGTCTGTCCGGTCGATCGACAGATGCACCGGCTCGAACTGGAACGCCAGGTCGTACCCGAACGCCCCGTACAGCCCCAGGTGCGGGTCGACGCACCCGAACGCGGCGGTGATCTCCCGCAGCACGCTGAACACGGTCGGCCTCCTGGACCGCTCCTCCTCCGTGAACGTCCCTTCTCCCTCAGGAACGTCGACGGTCACCGTGTCAAGCGCTCCGCGCCTGTTGCTGTTATCCGTCGCGGGGTCGGCGGCGGATCCGGGGCGGGTGCCATCGGGAGACTCGGCGGCATCCGCAGGCGAGGTGCCGTCGGGCGAAGGGACGGGCCGCTCGACGCCGGCCCGCAGCATCGCGGCCCGGATGACGGGCATCAGCACCTGGCCGCGGTCGTTGAGCGCCCGGGCGGTCACCATCCTGCCCCGGCACGCGATCTCGACGGGCGGGTTCACGTAGGCCATGTGCCAGCGGGTGTACCGGCCGGGGTACTCCATGCCCGAACTGAGCACGCCGCCGCGGCGGCGGTCGACCAGTTCGGCGATCCCGGTCAGTTCGGCCGGGTCGAACGGGCGAGCGGTGCGGGTGATCGTGACGCCGCCAGCGGCCGTCATCGTGCTGGTGTCCACCGTTGGGCCTCTCGGGTCAGGTCTGTTCTGCTTGGTTCTGGCCCGGCACCGGCGGGAGAAACGAAAAGCGACCGCCGTTGCCGGGCGGTCGCTTTGACAACAG
>Ga0335073_10002834_pt1 | contig 23852 bp, 22 predicted proteins | sample Lox_Sample_22_FD_207093 | JGI IMG/M metagenome (GOLD analysis project Ga0335073, IMG submission 207093) | Soil microbial communities from Loxahatchee National Wildlife Refuge, Florida, United States - Lox_Sample_2.2 | ecosystem: Environmental > Terrestrial > Soil > Wetlands | place: USA... | reverse complement strand
TGAAGGAGCCGCGCCGTAGCAGGCGAATCGCGTGCTCGTCGATTACGATTTCCATTTCGTTGATGCGCGGCTCGAGAAGGAAGACTTCGCCCGGGAGCGCCCAGGTGCGCGTCTCACCGAGGCCGACGATGGCATCGAGGGCGCGGTTCATAGCGCCTTCCACGGTGCGCGCCATAGTCATTAAGTAATTGACCAGGGTGTCGTACAGCACCGCCTCCGTGGCTCCAGAGCTGCTGGCCATAACTCTCCCTCTTCGAGCGGCATGAGGAAGTGACACTTCCGCTCGTAAGTCGGATGTTCCCCAAAAAGCGATTACAGAGTCATCACATAAACATGAACGCATGAAGAAAAACCGTAAGGAACGAATGTCCGCCTGTGGCGCAGAAGTCCGCCAAGACATCCGGGTCAGTGCGCTGGCCGGGGGCCGCCGTTCCCGCGGCTGGGATTTCGTTCGATCGGGGAGTTCGGCGGCGTGCCGCGCTCGCCGTCATAAACCGGCACGGAAAAATGAAACCGGGAGCCCTGGCCGACTTCGCTCTCGACCCACACTCGTCCGCCATGCGCTTCCACGAGATGCTTGGCGATAGAAAGCCCCAGCCCCGTTCCGCCGGCTTCTCGGGAGCGAGCGACGTCGACACGGTAAAAACGCTCGAAAATCCGCGGCTGCTCGGCACGCGGTATGCCAATTCCGGTGTCCGCCACGGTGAAGACGACTTCATTCCCTTTGGCTTCCGCACTCAGGACAATCTTCCCTCCAGGCAGGGTGTATTGCACGGCGTTGTCGAGCAGATTTTGCAGTACCTCAGCGATGCGGCGCCGGTCTCCGGCAATTTCTGGGATTCCCGCCGGAAGATTCATGGAGACCTGGAGATTTTTTTCCGCAGCGCGATGCTGGGAGGTTTCCACGCAACTTTCGATCAATTGCGGCACGCTGATAGCGTGAACTTCCAGCTCAAGGCGTTCGGCGTCCATCTTGGAGAGCATGAGCAGATCTTCGGTGAGGCGAGCCAGCCGGCGGGAATGCTCGAGGATAATTTCGAGGAAGCGAGTGCGATTCTGCGGGTCGTCTATCGCTCCGCCGAGAAGGGTCTCCGCGAAACCCTGGATGGCGGTGAGTGGAGTGCGGAATTCGTGCGAAACGTTGGCCACAAAATCGCGCCGTACGCGCTCCAATTTTCGCAGCTCGGTAATGTCGTGGAGTACCACGACTGCTCCGTTGGTATCTCCCGAGCGAACGGCGGCGACGGTAGCCGCAAAAAAATGCTGGCGCAAAGTGCCGGTAACGATTTCGGATTCGACCCGTGTTTCGCCACCGAGGACACCGCGGACAGCTTGAATCAATTCGGTCTGCCGCACCACTTCGAGCAGTTTGCTGCCGCTTGTGGGAGGCACGTCCAGCCCCAAAATCTCTGCGAACCCTTGGTTGGCAAAGACGAGTTGTTCGCTCGCGTTCACCACCGCAACGCCTTCCACCATGCTGCCAAGAATCGCGGCGGACAGGTTGCGCTCTTCGGTGAGGGTATGAATGGTCCGGTCTAAACGGGCGGCGGTGCGGTTCAAGGAGATACCCAGCGCCTCGAGCGCATCCCCTGACCCGTCGCGCGGCAATGGTCGAAAATCACCCTCCGCAACGCGCCGCGAGAAGTCCTTCAGCCGATCGACCCGATCAGTGAAGCCGCGCGAAAATAGCAGAGACAAGCCCCCGGCCACCAGCAGAACCAGGAACGAAGACACCCAAAGCTTTCGTCGGAAAGATGCCAACACGTCTTCGATGGCTTGGACCGGCAGGGCGAAGCGCAGCACGACCGGCGGTTCACCCGGGGAGCCGGCTCGGACGGCGTAGTAAAGAAGGTCTCGATCGATCGTGACGCTGTGCCGTACCGAGCGTCCTTCGCCACCGGCCAGGGCTTCGCGCACTTCCGGACGGCCGCCGTGATTCTCCATGGAGTCCGCGTCGGCCTGCGAATCGGCGAGCACCCGTCCTTCGGCGGTGATCACCGTGATGCGCGCGCCGCTGGCCGCCATTTTCGCCACCCAACCGCGAAGCGGAGCGAAATCCTGGTTCTCGCCGGAAGAGGTTTTAGGAAGAGAAGGTGCTTGTGCGAGGCCAACGCGGGCAATGGCAGCCAACTCGCGGAAGCCCGTGCGTTCGTAATCCTCGCGAAACGAGCGTTCCGCGAAATAGTCCACGGCTACCAGCACACACACGAGTAGCGCAAGGAAGGTAAGCGAGAATTTCCAGAATAAGTTAAGCCGCACGAGTTTCGAAAAGATACCCCGCGCCCCGCACCGTCTTCAAGTGGATGGGATTTTCCGGGTCGCTTTCGATTTTCTCCCGCAAGCGCCGGACGTAGACGTCTACGCTCCGCGGAGTTACGAAACGATCGGTACCCCAGACAGCGTCCAGCAACTGATCTCGCGTGAAGACCCGGTTGGGTCGCGAGGCAAGATAATACAGCAGACGGAACTCAAGAGTGCTGAGCGGAACAGGCTTGCCGGAATGGCTGACGCGGTAGGAGGCCGGATCTATCGCCAGCTTGCCGATTTCGATCACGCGCGGCGCGTCCGCCGGCGGCTCAGCACGGCGCAACAGCGCTTTCACGCGCGCCAGCAGTTCCCGCGGGCTGAAGGGTTTTGTAACGTAGTCGTCGGCTCCCATTTCCAGGCCCACGACTCGGTCGGCTTCGTCGCCGCGGGCCGTGAGCATGAGGATGGGCAGGCGGTTCAAGGCCTCATCGCGACGAACCTCCCGGCAAATCTCCAGTCCGGAAAGCTTAGGCAGCATGAGATCGAGGAGCAGGAGATCCGGAGGAGTTTTCTTTAGTGTGTTCAGGCCGGTGCCGCCGTCGAAGGCAGCGCTTACCTGAAAACCTTCGTTCGCTAGGTTATAACGGACGAGTTCGACAATGTCCCGGTCGTCTTCGATGATCAGTACGCGCTTCATGAGCTTGGCACGCTCCGCACGCCGACTGGCCGGCAGTGTACCGTAGGCTGGAACGAGGCGGAAGGTCGCAGGCGTGGAGTCACTGTGAGATTGACGTAACACGACCCATTCTCCCAATGGACTTGTAACACGCGGATAACATCAATGTGAACGGACGGTTAAAGCCCCGAAGCTCAGTTCGCGTTGGATCCAGCCGTCGTAAATGCCAGAGCCAGCAGCGTTTTCTGCTCTAATTCGTGGGCTTTGGACGAACCTGTTGCCGGACTGGCGCTCGCTGACCGCTTCACCGAGCGTACCTGAACACCGCGGGCCTGCGCCAGCCGCTCGAGGCGCGGCAGCACATAAAAGAGCGCTCCCATGTTCGCGGGTTCCTCTTGTACCCAGACGATCTCCCGGGCATTCGGATGTTGCGCCAGGGCTTCGGTGATCTCCGTGCGCGGCAAAGGGTAAAGCTGGTCGAGAAAGAAAATGGCGGTGCTGGTGTCGGAGCGGCGCCGGCGCTCGGCCCGCAGTTCGTGGCCGACCTTGCCGCTGGCGATCAGAATGCGGCTCGCGTTCTGCACTTCATCATCCGGGATCAACGGGAGAAAGCGCGGCCGGGCGAACTCTTCGATGTTCGAACTAGCCTCCGGATGCCGCAGCATGCTTTTGGGAGTAAAAACGATCAGTGGCTTGCGCCAAGCGCGCCGCGCTTGCCGGCGCAGCATGTGGAAGTATTGCGACGCGGTGGAAGGCTGGCAAATCTGGAGATTGTCTTCCGCGGCGAGCTGCATGTAGCGCTCGATACGCGCGCTGGAATGCTCTGGGCCCTGCCCTTCATAACCATGCGGCAGCAACAACACCAGCCCGCTAGGCAAGTTCCACTTGTCTTCGGTGGCGCTAAGAAACTGATCAATGATCACCTGCGCGCCATTCGCAAAGTCGCCGAACTGCGCTTCCCACATCACCAGCGCTTCGGGAAAGTCGCGGCTGAAGCCGTATTCGAATCCGACGCACGCGGCTTCTGAGAGCGACGAATTGTGGATCTCGCAAAACGCCTGCTGCCGCGATAAATGAGAAAGAGTCAGGTAATTGTGTTCGTTCGCGGTGTCGATTAGGACGGCGTGGCGCTGATTGAAGGTGCCGCGCTGGCTGTCCTGCCCGGTCAGCCGAACGGGATTGCCTTCCAGTACCAGCGAGCCAAACGCCAGCGCTTCGGCAAAACCGTAGTCCACCGCCCGCTTGCCATGCCCCATTTCGTTGCGCTGTTCGAGCAACTTGGCGATTTTCGGGTGGACGTGAAAGCCTTCCGGCACGCGGACGAGTCCAGCGGTTAAGTCGGCTAGAAATTCGCGGGTCAGCCCGGTATCAACTTCGTATTCCGGTTTGTATTTTCCGTGTACGTAGGGCGACCAGTAGTCCGGGAGCTTGCGCAAGTGCGGAATCTTCTTCAGTTGCCCCGCTTTGACTTGTTCTTCTTCGTACTCTTTCTTTACCGCGTCGACGATGTGGTCCGCGTCCAAGCCCGTCTCTTCCGCATAGATTTTCCAGAGCGGCGCGTGATTGCGAATTTTTTCGTAGAGGAGCGGCTGCGTAATTGTGGGGTCGTCCACTTCGCTGTGGCCGTGTCGCCGGTAGCCGATGATGTCCACGACCACATCGCTGCCGAACGTCGCACGATATTCCGCCGCGAGTTTGCCAACGCGCACGACCGCGTCTGGATCCTCAGCGTTGACATGAAAGACCGGCACGCTCTGCCGCTTGGCAATGTCCGAAGCGAAACGCGAGGAGTGCTCCTGAACGGGTTGCGTCGTGAACCCGATCAAATTGTTCACGACGATGTGCACTGTGCCGCCCACGGTATAGGCCTTGAGATCTGCCAGGTTTAATGTTTCGGCCCAGATTCCTTGCCCGGCGAAGGCGGCATCGCCGTGCATGACAATCGGCCAGACGCTGTTCAGTGTTTCGCGCGAGCGGTTCACGATCGGCCCGTCTGCTCCGCGCCGTGTTTGTTTTGCGCGCGCGCGTCCCATGGCCACCGGGTCTACCGCTTCGAGGTGGCTGGGGTTCGATACCAGGTGCATGTTCAGCGTTTTGCCCGCCGTGGTTGTGTAAATTCCGGTCGCACCGACGTGATACTTTACGTCTCCTGCTCCCAGCACACTCCGGGGGTCCACGTCTTCAAATCCCGAGACCACTTCATGCGGCGGCTTGCAAGCGGCGTGCACCATCACGTTCAGACGCCCGCGATGGCTCATGGCCATAATGCAATCGAGTCCACCATGTTCGCCCGCGGTATCCAAAATCGAATCCAGCAGCGGAATCAGCGAGGTCACGCCTTCGAGCGAAAATCGCTTGGTGCCGAGATAGCGTGCCTGCAACACCTGCTCGAACAAATCCGCCCGGACCAAACGCTCCAGGATTCTTGCTTGATCGACTTGTTCCTGCAGACCCTCCAGCCGCGAAGCGATCCAGCGGCGCCGCTCTGGCTCGGGCATGTGCATGAATTCCGCGCCGATCGTTCCGCAATAAATCCGTCGCGCTTCGTCCGCTTCGGGCCCAGTAAACTCCGCGAGATCCGGGTGCTGCAACGGAACAAAAACGCCCAGCGGGTCGAGCGTCGCCTCGGAATAGCCCCAGCGGCGGAACGCATCAAGAACGCGTTCCCGCTGCTCCCCATTTCCAGCAGTTTTTCTGGAACCCTTCGTGGGTTTCGCCGGGCGCTCCAGCGCCAATGCCGTACGGTCAGCCATACCTCGTCCCAAACAACACTCTATTTTGCCACAGAACACCAAGTGGCCCTAAACGGCTGGATTGGATGTTGGCTCGGCTATACTCGTTGCAACACCAAATACTCCATGAACTGCCCTAACTGCAACGTACCCATGACCGACTGGAAGCTCACGGGCCACCTCGACGTGCAAATCACCGTGGACGTCTGCACCGGTTGCCAGGCCTTCTGGTTTGAGCGCCACGAGGACCTCGGGCTCACTCCGGCTTCGACGCTACAGTTGATGAAATACATCGGCGACCACTCCGCCACCCCCAAGCCAGCCCTGCCTGATCGGCTCATGTGCCCGCGCTGCGGCTCCGGGCTTACCTTGGCGCACAACATGAGCCGCAATGTGCACTTCGTTTACTGGCAATGTGGCAGCCAGCATGGCCACTACATCAACTTCTTTGATTTTCTGAAAGAGAAGAACTTCATTCGTCCGCTTTCCCCCGCGGAAATTCGGCACCTCCGCGAAACCGTGCAAGAGGTGCATTGTTCGAATTGTGGCGGCTCCGTCAACCTGCAGACGAGCGCCGCATGTCCCTATTGCCATTCGCCGATCTCGATACTCGACTTGCACGAGCAGCAAAGCATGCTCGAGCAGCTCAAAGAAGCAGCTGCCGCTGAAACCAAGCCTGTCGATCCCACGCTGCCCTTGAAGCTCGCGATGGCCAAGACGGACGCGTCCGACTATTTCTCCATACAACGCCATAGCGACTGGTGGGCCGATCCCGGCACTACCCGCGATCTTGTCGTGGGAGCCCTGAAAGACATCGCCCGCTTATTCGCCAGTCGAAGCGCTTGACCGTGGTGGCAAGTCCTCAGGCGACCTGACAGGCAGAGTGCGCCACCATAAACCTCAGTCGCTTTCTTTCGCCGCGCCCATTTCGCGAGCATGCCACCGCCAACGCTGCACGAATTCCACAATCCGGAAAATGAGCATTCCCGCCGATAAAATTACCGTAAACAGCAACACCCAGTAGAAGACCTGGTTCACGATGTGCACCGTGCGCAAGTAACCCGCAGTCAGATTCGCACCGACGCCGACCGGCATCACCCACGAACCCGCTCGCAGCAATGCACAAGCCACCGCCAGTCCGCCGGCGTGCAAGACGATTCGGTATAGCATTCGAAAAGGAATCCAAGCGGGCCGCGCCAAGTTGATGACGGCCCGGAGAATCTCGGCGACGGTAAGCAGCAAGATGGGGAAGTAAAGCTGGTACCAGATCGGCGCCAGCTTGAGAAACGATGCCGCCGGTCCGAGGATCAAAAACGGATAGCTTTGTACTCCCGTAATCCAGGCAATCGCTACGGCCGAGGCGATAATGATGGAAATCGATTCGAACCGTGAGACCTCCCGCCCCCAACCCTTCATGTCGCCCGCGATCCGCGACTCCATGTCCCGCTCAATATTGAGGTCGAGGGCGAACGTGCCACGCATTCCTTTCAGGTGCCAGCGATCCGGGTGCCGGGTCAAATGGTGTTGTACCAGCGAAAAGATCAGCGTCACGATAGCTAGCTGAATGAAAACTTGGAGCAGAGACGTCGAGAACATGTCTCCGAAGCCGAGTCTCTGGCCGCTAATACTCAAAGCCAAGAAGATCGCGCCAATCACGACCAGCGTTAGCCCCAGATTGAAAGAGAGGACTTTTACATAGAAAGGAAACAGCACCGGGCCGATCAATTCACGTCCAATCGTGAGCGACCGCTGGTCCTGCCGATAGCGCGCGGCGAGCAACAGCGGATTCCCGCGCTGCTTCAGTAGCGCTTCTTGTTCAGCGCGGCTCAGCGGTCTGCCCAGCTCTCGCTGCCGGTCTTCCACTTGGGAACGCAGGTCCTCCGAAAGTTCGCGGCTGATGTCTTCGCGCTGCCTTTCCGGTAGCGCCTTGGCTACTGCGCGCACATAACTGTCAACTAGGTCCATGGTCTGTTCCTTTCTTAGAGCATTCCGTTCAACGACTTGCTGATGCTCTGCCACTCCGCCAGAAGCTGTTTCAAAATCGCCTTTCCTTCGTTCGAAAGCCGATAAAAGCGCTTGTTGCGTTTCTCTTCCTCGCGCCATTCGCTGACCAGCAGTCCCTGACTCTCGAGCCGCCGCAACAGCGGGTAGAGGGTGCCTTCGTCAATCGCCATGCCTTGTTCGCTGAGCGTCTTGCGGAGCGTGTAGCCGTACTGCTCCTTGCGCAGCGCGGTGAGCACCGCGAGAACCAGGGATCCGCGCCGTAGTTCGAGGCGGAGGTTTTCAAATAACTCGTGGCTGTCTGTACCAGGTGCCATATAGTGTACGCCATACACTGTACGGCACATAGTATAGGTTGTCAAGCCTCTTTTTCGTACCTGCTAAGCATTTCGCTTCCAGAAACGCACTGAGCCCGTTCCAGGGAGGGCTTGCTACACTCTTCCTAGAGGCCAGAAAGGCGAAATGTCTCCCAGGTTTCTAGGCGGACGCGTCTCGGCTCTTGAGGCGACATCACCCGACAGGATGTCGACACGTTGGCGATCCGAAGTCTAGCGATTGGGGTGGAACGGTTTTTCGTCGCCGCTCGAACTCGCGGGTTCTGGACTCTTGATCTCCAAGTTAACCACAATCGGATCCTGCCCGCTTCTAACCACCACGGCTTCGCACGGTATGTCCGGGCGGGCATTCATTTCCTGATGCGGGACGTAGGGCGGCACGTAAATGAAATCGCCCGGGCCGGCTTCGTCGCAGAACTCTAACCGATCGCCCCAGCGCATGCGCGCACGACCCCGCACGATGTAAATCACGGTTTCCAGTTCGCCATGATGATGGGGACCAGTTTTCGCGTGTGGCTGCACGACTACCGTACCCGCCCATAACTTGCTTGCTCCGGTGCGCGCCCGTGTAATCGCGGCAGCCCGGGTCATACCCGGTGTCTGCGGCGTGTTTGCGTCTAACTCCCCCGCGTGCACAATTTTTACGCCGTGTTCTTTCCAGTCCATGCCCATCTTTGTTCCCAAGGTTTGTGGCTCTGACGGAGTATCCTCGCAGAAGACTTCCTATGCAAGGGAGCGCCGGAGGCAGGATCGAGAAGTCGGAAGATGAAGGGTTGCGCCAAGCGCACAATCCGAGTAAGCAGATTCTCGGCAACTTGGTTACAATAGGACACGGCCGAGGAAATCTGATTTTCCTTCGGCGGCATCGAACATAGAATTAAGCGGGGATTATGCCGGTACCCATTTCGCAGATGTGGACGGTTGCCACCTACGTCCTCAAGCAGAAGCTTGCGGGACGTAAACGCTACCCGTTTGTGTTGATGCTCGAACCGCTGTTCCGCTGCAACCTTGCCTGTGCCGGCTGCGGAAAAATTCAATATCCTGCCCACATCCTGAAACAAGAACTCTCGCCCGAAGAGTGCTTCAAAGCGGTGGAAGAATGCGGCACCCCGATGGTGTCCATTCCCGGCGGCGAGCCGCTCATGCACTCGCAGATCGACAAAATCGTCGAGGGCCTGGTCGCGCGGAAAAAATACATCTATCTCTGCACCAACGCACTTTTGCTGAAGGAAAAACTCGATCTCTTTAAGCCGAGCAAATACTTGACCTTTTCCGTCCACATGGACGGGCAGCGCGAGCATCACGACTTTTCGGTCTGTCGCGAGGGTGGGTATGACCTGGCGGTGGAAGGCATCAAGGAGGCCGTCAAGCGCGGCTTCCGGGTGACGACCAACACCACGCTTTTCGACGGTGCCGATCCCAATTCCGTCCGCTCCTTCTTCGACGAAATGATGAACCTCGGGGTCGAAGGAATGATGCTCTCCCCCGGCTATTCCTACGAGAAAGCTCCCGACCAGAAGCATTTTCTCGGTAGGGCTCGCACGCGGCGGCTATTCCGGGCGATTCTGTCGAATCGGAAGAAGTCCTGGCAATTCAATCAGTCGACCTTATTTCTCGAGTTCCTGATGGGGAAACGCAACTATGCCTGCACCCCGTGGGGAATGCCTACCTACAATGTGTTCGGCTGGCAGAAGCCCTGCTATCTTCTGCAAGACGGCTATGTCGATTCTTTCCAAGAACTTCTGGATTCTACCGCCTGGCAGGACTACGGCACGGAATCCGGTAATCCCAAGTGTGCCAACTGTATGGTCCACAGTGGCTATGAGGCGAGCGCTGTGGACCACACGTTTAGCGGTCTGCGCGGTATGTTCGCCACGGTAAGGAGCATGTTTTCCGGCGGTTATCAGGATGCGGATGCGCTTTCTCTGCTCAACGAACCCGTAAAGCCCGTGCATTCTTTCAATCCCTTGGTTCAAATCGATACAACCAAGGGGCAATTCGAGGAGACGCGCGCGTGACGGGGCCGCGTCACGCCGATCGGCCGGCGCACACCCATGCCGGTTCATCCATGGCCGACAAGTTGGAAGTGGCACCCGGTCGGATTCGCGAAACCGTTGAGGGGTGGGTTCCGGAACTTGCCAGCGAGGCGGAACTGCGGGAAGCGCTCGAGAAAGCCTTCGACTATCGCGGCGACGTCACGCTAACCACCAAAGACGGCAAGAAGTTAGAAGGCTACATTTTTGATCGGGTGTCTGGCCAAACTCTTGGCAGCTCCTTTGTGCGCGTGTTGCCCAGGGATTCCAGCCCGCGAGTGAAGATTTCCTATGCCGAGATTGCGGCTTTGGCATTTACGGGGCGCGATACCGCCGCCGGGAGAAGCTGGGAAGCGTGGGTGCGCAAGTACTGGGAAAAAAAGTCTAGTGGCCAAGGGGATTTAAGCCTCCAGCCCGAGTCTCTGGACTGACGTTCGCGCTCGGCTCGCTACGACCTCGATCTTCATCTATAGTCCATATTTTCAGTAACTTACGGAAAATCCAACGCTCCTTGCCGGTGTCTTCCCCAGTGGACAAATTGCCGCATTCGTGGTACTATAAATCTAGCGTTTGTAGCTCTTGTACCACCCTTCGACTCGTTCGAGGGCGCTGCAAGTTTAGTCGCTTGTGGGCTTTTTGCGGGCTGGAGGCTGTCGCGGGGCTTGGGAGACGCGGGCTTGGCGTCCGCGACTTTTGGGCTGACGGACCGAGAGTCAAATGCAATTCCAACGTAGCCACTCCGGCCCATCCGGGGTTGTGCGTGTGAGGTCGTAGCAGTGAAGGAACAAGGAACAGTGAAGTGGTTCAATGCTTCGAAGGGCTATGGATTCATCCAGCGTCAGACCGGAGAGGATGTATTCGTACATTTCTCCGCAATCATGATGGATGGATACAAATCGCTCAACGAAGGCCAGGCAGTTGAATTTGAAGTGAAGAAGGGTCCCAAGGGTCTGCAGGCTGAAAACGTCACCAGCCTCTAGCCTGTGCGCGTTTGGGTGCCCTCGATGGCCTCGGGGGCACCGGACCTAACGAGTTTCGCTCCACGTTTCCTGGGCCCGTTTGGACGTTCAACGCAAGTTCCACGGAAGTCCAGCGAAGTTCGAGTTCGACCCGCAGATTTCTTTGCGAACCAGGTTTGGTTTCATTGAACGCTGTTCGACGGCGCGACGAGTAGTCAAGGAGGACGATGTGCAAGTAATGCAAGAAGGACAGACCGTCAAGCATGAAATGTATGGCTTGGGAATCGTGACTGCATCCGACCAGGAACGCACCACGATCGATTTCGATGACCACGGCACGAAGATGTTCGTGACCAGCATTATGACCGCCGAACTCATCGGAGAAGCGCCCGCCACGCCGCCCAAGACCAAGCGCCGCCGCAAGGCTTCTACCGCTGCGAAAGCGGCCAAGAAAGCCGAAAAAGCTGCGGCCGCCGCTGCTCGCTCGTAAGCCCCCCAACGTTCCTGTCTTGCTTTCGCCGCTGCGGGCTGCTGCCCGCGGCGGCTTTTGTTTTCCCTCTCTGAGTTGCACAAGAAGCAGCTCTTCCTGCATAGTTTTGCGCAACTTGAGGCTCGCTAAGTGAACGGGCCGGGAACGACGGTCATGGACCTGCTTTCGCGCTTCCAAGAAGAACCTTTGCCCTTCGCCAGGCTCTTGGGTATTGACTTGATCAGTGTTGCGCCGGAGCGCATCGTTGCCCAAATGGCGGTACGTGAAGACCTCTGCACCCGTCCCGCCGTGCTTCACGGTGGCGCGATCATGGCCTTCGCCGACACGCTGGGGGCCATCGGTACTCTGGCAAGTCTCTTGCGATCAAGCGGCGCCGCCCCTCCGGGTACAGTGACTATCGAGAGCAAGACGAATTTTCTCGGCCCTGCCCCTTTGGGTACGCTCTTGATAGGAGAAGCAATACCCGTTCATGTCGGGCGCCGCACCATGGTTTGGCAAACACGGATCACCACGAGAGATGGGAAGCCGGTCTCTTTCTCGTTGCAGACGCAACTGGTTCTGCAGTCGTAGCAGCTGCGTCGCGAGGCGCTATGCGACGCCAACCGGTGGGCCTATGGTAGAGTGGCCCACATGAGACGCGTCGTCCTGCTAGTTGGATTGTTGTGCTTCCTTGCGGGAGTCATTTTTCTGGTGCATCCCGAGATCACCTATCAGAAGCGCGATGAAGTAGCGAAAATCGGTCCGATCACCGCCACCGTCGAGAAAAAGGAAACGGCCAAGGTGCCAGTGGCAGCAACCGTAAGCTTGTTGCTTGCGGGATTGGTGCTGGTCGTGTTGGGATTGCGAACGAAGTAGATCGATGCGCGCTGCGCTCCGATCCTCAATACTGCAGATGCCAAGAGAGGAGATGGAAGGCCAGGGAAAACCACAGCATAAAGGCGCACGCGGTGGCCAACAGCAGGCTCCAGACCTTTCCACCTTTGCCCAGCCTTCCATGGCACGTAAGCACGGCGTTGCCAACCGCGACCGCCGTCCCGGCTGCTCCCAATAGCCCAATCAATTGCTCGAAACGAATCCACGGATTCATCAAGCCGCTTAGCAGGGAAAAGTCGGAAAACGCGGCAACAAACAGCAAACTCCAGCCCAGTAGAAAAAGGACCCACACCAAAGCAGCCAGCCGAGCGCCGCGATGAGCAAAGAGTTCACGGCGATTCAGGACGAGAGGCTCTGCAAAGTGACGTCGCACCAACACCGCGACTGGCCATGCGATAACCGCCAGCAGGAGCACGATAGCCGCGCCCATAAGCAGCGGCACATTCCAGCCGGCCGATTTTGAAACGGGCACAGGCTGCAACGGCTCGGAACTGGCGTCCGAATCGGTGCTGAGCAGGACGACTTTTCCCGCGTCGACTTTCGCCGCCAGGCGCTCTTTCCCGTGCATTTCGCGCCAAACGAATGGCGCGACTTCGTGCCACACCTTGGGCTGGCCGTTCACTCCGGTGGACGACGGGAGCATGACGGTACCGTCTGCATTGACGGAGATGGCTTGCTGGTCAAAAAGGCTCAGCAGAGAAACAAAGCTCGAGTCCTCGCGGCGCGTGTCTCGGTAACGGACCTGCGCGAGGAACGTCGCGTGCTCGACTGCAGTCGGAACGGTGGGCTCCTGCGGTACTGGCGCCGGGAAATAGCGGTCCATGAACTGCTCGAAGACCGCTGTAATGGTCTTATACGCGGCGGAGTCTGCTCCGGTGCTGTTGAGCGAAATGAACAGTCCGACATGCTCGTCGAGCAGCAATTCCAGATCGCTGTGGAACACCAGGGTATCGCCGCTGTGGGAAATCACGCGCCGGCCGTTGCGGTCCGTTTCGAAAAAGCCCAACGTCATTCCGTGCAGCGGCGGAATCACGCGAAAGATTGAATTATGCATGAGCCGCGCGGTTTCCGGTCGCAACAGCCCGCCTCCGTCCTCGCGCAAATGCGCGATCATGAAGCGCGCCATGTCACTGGCGCTGGCGCTAAGCGCGCCTGCCGGAACCGGCCCGCAGATTTCAAAGGGCCGAGGCTTTTCGAGGGCGCTCTTGTAGCCCTTGGCCAGGTCACCTAGGAGCGGCTCGGGCACCGGTTGCCGAAACGTCGCATGCTCCATGCCCAGCGGCTGAAAAATGTGCTGTTCGATATACGTCGGGAAGTCCTCGCCCGAAACGCGCTCAACGATATATCCCGCCAACGACGCACCGTAGTTGCTATAGGCCGGCACTTCGCCCGGCGGATAGATGCGGTTCGGAACCTCTTTTACGAAGGCACCAAGAGTCGGCATGTGCTTGAAATCGGGAATCTCCACCCCGACGCGTTCTTCGAAGCCTCCCGTGTGTGTCATCAGATTGCGGAGCGTGATCGGTTTGCCAAAAGCCGGGGGCACCTCGAAATCCAGGTAGGCATTTACATCGCGATCGAGGTCCAACTTGCCCCGCTCGACCATCTGCATCACCGCTGTCCAGGTAAAGAGTTTGGAAACAGAGCCAACGCGGAACAACGTTTTCGCCGATTCCACGGGCGTCTTTGCTCGCGTATCCGCGTAGCCGTAGCCTTTTTCAAAGAGCACCTGGTTGTCTTTTACGACTGCAACCATCGCACCAACCACTTCGCCGTGCGTAAGCGCGTAAGGCATGAGCCCGTCGAACCATGCGGCTACGTCGCCGGGCGTTAGTCGTGGAGCGGTCAGCTCAGCGGCTGAATTCGTGGGCTCGTGACGAGGAGCAGTCGGCGCCTGGCTGGCCTTTCTCGCTCCTATCAGGTAGGGCGTAAACGACAGACCTAGAACGCCGGCAGCCAACGTCAGGGCACGACCGATGTGGACCAAGAAATCCTCCCCCTTGCCTCCGCCTATTGTTCTTCGAACGGCTTCCGATAGCGCTGCGAAGGCACTTCAGTAATTCAAGCTGCTGCTGAGCAGGCTGAACGCGAAGGAAAACCAAACTAGGTCTAGCATTGCGAGGGCAAGCACGACGCTCCCCGCTTTGGCCCAGATGCCTCGCGTTCCCCGCCAGGTCACCCACACGTTCCCGACCGTGGCAGCAGTGCCCAGCACCATCAAGAGCCCGATCAATTGAATTAGTCGAGTCCACGGGTCCAGCCCGACGTGAAAACCCGCAACGCCGCCAGCACCCACGGTAATCAGCAGCAACCAACCGGCTACAAACGTCAGGCCGGAAAGCGCTCCGAGCCGCGCAAACCGCCGCCAGCATCTCGCGCTTTCGTCGAGCCCCTCTTGGCGCCCGTAACGGATACGAAGAATCGCGCCAGTGGCCCAAACCAGGAAATAAAAAATCAGCAAAATCGTCGCGCAGGCCAACAACGGCACGTTCAACCTCTCGGACCATAGCAGGCCAACCGGCTCACAAATAAAGCCGCCGACATATTCCGGAGCCCATATCACCCGTCCGTCTTTGACGCTCATGGCGAGCCGGCCGCCCCCATTCACTTCCTGCCAGACGTATGGCGCGACCTCCCGCCATTTCTGTGGACCGCTGCCGTCCAGATGGAACAACGCAGGTGTTTCGATTGTTCCGTCTGTGTTGGCGGAGACACGCAGTCGCGCGGCTAAATACAAGGCTCTGAAGAAGGTTCTTCCTGGTCGGCGCGACATTTCGTATTCTCCCGCCACCTTTCGAGCGTGTTGCTTCGCCGTTGCCGTAGTCGGTTCTTCCGGTGTTGGCGTGGCCGGAAAATAGCGATCCATGAATTCGTGAAAGAGCGCCGTACGCAGGATGGATCCGGCTGGCAGAAGCCCTCCTACACCGTCGCTGTTGACGCATGTAAAGAATCCGACGTAATCGTCCAGGAGCAACTGCATGTCGGTGTGAAAGCCTGAGGTATCGCCGTCGTGCGAGATAATGCGGTGCCCGTTGTAGTCGTCGCGAAAGAAACCCAAGGTCGTTGCGGGTGCTCCCGGGAAAGGAACGAACGCCGGTTCGTTCATGCGCCGGGCTGTTTCGGCGCTAACCATCTGGAAATTCTCTAAGCGCCCTTGCTGCAGGTGGGCCAACATGTAGCGCGACATATCCCCCGCTGTGGTGAGCAGGTCGCCCGCGGGTTCTCCTATCGGTTCCTCGTCGTTCGCTTCCGGCGGCAGAGGCGTGCCGGAAGATGCCAGCCCATAATATTTCGCCATGTCCGCGCTCCAACTTGACGGAAGCGGCCAGAACGTGGAATGGCTCATACCGAGGGGGAGCAAAATGTGATGGGCGATGTACTCGGGAAAAGGTTCGCCGGAAACCCGCTGGACAATGTAACCCGCAAGGTTCGCGCCGTAATTCGAATAAGCGGGAACCGTTCCCGGGGCATAGATCCGGGCCGGCGCCGGTATCTGGGTCAGATATTCGCGTAAATTCCGCGGCGCAGTCCCCGGCCGATGCCAGCTTTTGATGCGCTCTTCGAAACCGGCCGTGTGGGTCATCAGTTCGCGCATCGTAATTGGCGCGCCAAACGCGGGCGGGATTCGAAAATCCAAATAATCATTCACGTCGCGGTCCAGGTCGATCTTCCCTTGCTCCACCAGTTGCATCACCGCGGTCCACGTGAAGGTCTTGGATACCGAACCTACGCCGACAATAGAGTGTTCCGGATCCATCGGTTTCCGCGCCGATAGGTCCGCGTACCCGTAGCCGCGTTCGAGCAGGATTTTGCCGTCGCGGATCACGAGCACCACGGCTCCCGCAATGTCGTTCCGCTGCAATGCGAACGGAAAAAACCCGTCAAGCCATGCTTGCAGATCCCCCTTCGTCAGTACCGGGCGCGGCACGACCGCGCCACCTTCATTCCCAGCCGTGTTGGCGCTCTCGGTGCGCTGCACAAGAGTCACCGTGCTAGACGCCAGGAAGAGAATGCCGGCGATCCAAGATTGATGCAGCCGACTCCAGCAAATGGCCTTTTGACAACCCATGCGACGTCCTCGCAAAAAAGGAAGCTGCAGCTTAGTCGAGTCAATTCAATGAATCAAATAGATGCTATACATAGAATCCATCGCAATAGACTATGGGTCCGAGCATGGTCCGTATATACTTTGTCCGTGCAAGTCCATCAACTGCGCGCATTGAGCGCCATTGTCGATACCAGGTCCTTCACCGCTGCTGCCCGACGGCTTGAAATATCGCAGTCTTCCCTTAGCCACGCGATCGCGACTTTGGAGGACGAGTTGGGCATACGGCTCCTCGAGCGTGGCCGGCGTGGCGCACACCCGACGCACCTGGGCATGCGCGTTTTGCGGCACGCCCAGCAGGTCTTGTCATTGCTGGATGCCATTTACGCTGAAGCAGATAACGCGGCGGATTTGCGGTCTGGACGCATACGAGTGGGCTCCATTCCGAGCGCTGCGGTCGCCTTCCTGCCGCGGGCGATCGCTCAATTCACCGCCCAATACGCCAACGTTGAAATTGTCCTCATTGAAGAGCCGAGCCAGGGCCCAGACCAGCTACTGAGCCTACTGCGGGACCACACGCTAGACGCAGCCATTCTGGAGCTGCCCGTTTTGGGCGTCGAAACCGTGCCGCTCTTGAAAGACGAACTCTGTGCCCTGGTCCCGGAACAGTCTGCTTTGGCACGGCGCAAGCAGCTTTCCGTCCGGCAACTCGCCGGAACGCCTCTGATCATCTCCCGCTATACCAGCGAACACTTCTTGCGAGAAGCCTTTGCCGCCCATAACCTGGAGCCCAAAGTTCGCTTCGAAGTCCAGGATTTGGCGACCCTGGTCAATTTGGTGCGAGAGGGACTCGGCGTTTCCATCATTCCACGGCTGGCGCTACCGACCGTTCCACCGGGTCTGATTTTCATTTCGATATCACCACGCATCACTCGAGAAGTGGGTTTTGCCGTCAATGCCATTCCAGCGATGTCTTCGGCGGTCCGCGCCTTTCTTCGCAAGGCGCAGGAATTGGCTAAGGGGCAGTAGCTTTCCGTTGACAGGTCAAGGTTGGTGGCCGTGTTGCAAGGCCTCAGCCGGAACGAAAATCTGCCCGTGCTTCCCATGCTTACCTCTTCGCATCTCCGCATCGCATAACGATTGACTTGGCTGCCTGGGGCGCTAGTGTAGAGATACCAGGATTTCCGCTGATGTCCGCGAGATCTACGCCACGTGGCTCCGACGAAGCGGAAATGTTGTTCGGCTGCCTAGTAAGCCTAGGGACACGGAACGAGGGCCTGCGTGGTGGTAGGCGGTTCGTAGAGCAACCGCAGATGCTGCGCATCGGTAATTGGTTAAGTCTGTAAGCTTCCCTCTCGGAGCGAAAAAAATGAACGCTTGGAACGTGCGGTGGGGCCACGGGTTTGCGTCGAGGTGTGCAATCTGGGCTGCCATCGTGGCCGCGACGGGGCTGCTGACGGTACGGTCCACGGTCACTTGGGCGCAAAACACACCCGGTGTGACCGAAACGGAAATTCTAATCGGGTCATGTTCGGCCCTGGAGGGGCCTTCGAAGTTCCTTGGCCAGCAAACCGTGACCGGCGCAAAGGCTTATTTCAGCTGGGCCAATGACGAAGGCGGAGTGAATGGGCGCAAGCTGAAGCTAGTATCGGCGGACGACAGCTACGACCCGGCGAAGACCCAGGCTTGTTTCGACCACTTGATGAGTGGAAAAGTGTTCGCGCTGGGATTCTTCGTGGGGACTCCGACGGCGGTGAAGTATGTGCCGCTGGCGGAGGCGAATAAGACTCCCTTGGTCGGCTTGTTCACGGGCGCGCAGACGCTTTATACACCATTGCGGCATTGGGTGGTGAACGTGCGGGCTTCCTACTTTGATGAGACTCGCGAACAGGTAGATGGGCTGTGGAAGACGTTGGGCTACAAGCGAGTTGGAGTGATTTATCCTGACGATGCATTTGGCGCGGCGGTTCTGGAAGGAGTGAAGGCCGCCCTGAAAGAACATGGGGCGGAACCGGCGTCGGCTGCGTCCTACCAGCGGCAAAGCGCGCAGGTTGGCGGAGCGATTGACGTCGTGCGTGGCGCTAATCCTGAGGCCGTTGTAGTGGTGGGCCCGGCGAACACGGTGGCCCCCATTTTGAAGCAGGCCCATGCGAAGGGCTGGAATCCGCTCTTTTTGACTGTGTCGTTTGTCGGAACCGATGAATTGATCACCGAGGCGGGCGGCGACGCGGAAGGCGTAGTGATCACCCAAGTTGTCCCACCGTACTACATGACTGAGTTCAAGTCCGTGCAGCTCTATCGCCGTGCGTTGACGAAATATTCCCCGGGCGAGCAGCCCAATTTCGTGAGCCTGGAAGGCTTCGTGGACGCGATGGCGATGGTGGAAGGGCTGAAGCGGGCGGGGAAAGAGCTAACGCGAGAAGGGCTGATTCACGGAATCGAATCCATCCACGACTTCGACATGGGATTGGGTCCGCAACTTAAGCTGGACTTTGGCCCCAAGGATCACAAGGGTTTTGACCATGTGATACCGACGGTGGTGCGCGGAGGACGCGCAGTGCCTTTCACGGACTGGACCACGGTAACGCCGAAATAGCAAAGGCTGGTAGATCTGACCTACCTGGTGGCGGACTCGGCCTGATCGAAGGCGTGGTAAGACGAGCGAACCAGCGGGCCGGCCTCGACGTGTTTGAAACCCATCGCTTCGCCGAGGATCTTGAATTCAGCGAACTCGTCGGGATGAACGTAGCGGACGATGGGAAGATGTTCGCGGGTCGGCTGGAGATACTGGCCGAGCGTTAGGATGTCGGTGCCCTGTGCGGCTAGATCCTGCAGTGTCGCCAGCACTTCTTCTTTTTCCTCACCTAGGCCGAGCATCAGGCCAGTCTTTGTCGGGACGTCGGGATGAGTTTCCTTCGCCCGCCGAAGGAGTTCGAGAGACCGCTCGTAAAGGGCACCCTTGCGCACCTGCCGATACAGCCGTGGCACCGTTTCCGTGTTGTGGTTCAGCACGTCCGGCTTGGTGGCTAGCACCACGTTCAGCGCGTTCCAATTGCCACGAAAATCGGGGATCAGGACCTCTACCTTGCATCCCGGAACGCGGTGCCGAATCTCTTCGATCGTCCGGGCAAAGATATGCGCGCCACCATCGGGCTGGTCATCGCGATTCACGCTGGTGACCACTGCATAGCGCAAACCCATATGCGCCACCGCTTCAGCAACGCGCTGCGGCTCTTCTTCATCTGGCGGACCGGCGGGTTTACCGCTCGGCACCGCGCAAAAGCCGCAAGCACGCGTGCAAACGTCGCCAAGAATCATAAACGTGGCTGTTCCATGGTCCCAGCATTCGCCCATGTTGGGGCACCGGGCGCTTTCGCAGACCGTGTGCAGGTCCAGCGTGCGCATAATGCGCTTGAGATCCTGATAGCGCTGGCCGCCGAAAAATTTCACTCGAAGCCAGTCCGGGCGCGGATGCGCAGTGGGTGGCGGCGTGGGAAGCGACCGGTTCGAAACGATATTGAAAGGCGAGGCCATGAGCCGTGTCCGAAGCCACCATTTTAGCTGGATTGCGCTCGCGGACAAAGTGCCGCCAGGCCAAGGCCACCTGCACATCAAGCCGGGGTTTGAATCTGGAGCAGAGCGAGTTGGCCGCAAGCGGCCATCACGTCGCGGCCGCGCGAGTAGCGCACGAAGGCAGGAATCCCTTTGTCCGTGAGGATGCGCCGGAAATTTTCGATTTGCTCCGGACCGGATTCCCGGTACGGCAGTTCGCCAGGGTTCCAGGGAATGAGGTTGACCTTAACGCGCTTCAGCGAAGCGAGCAGCCGAACGACGCGGCGAGCGTCTTCGGCGGCATCATTGATACCGCCGAGCATGACGTATTCGAACGTTAAGTGTTCCCACGGACGAAGAGGATAAGCCCGACACGCTGCCAACAACGTATTAAGCGGATACTTTTTGTTGATAGGCATGATCGTATCGCGTTGCTCGTCATGCGAGGCATTCAGCGAGATGGCCAGTTTGGGACGCACCTTTTCGGCGGCGAGTCTCTCGATCCCCGGTACGATGCCGCTCGTGGAGAGTGTTAGGTGCTTGGGGGACAAACCGATGCCCTCAGGGTCAAGCATGATCCTGAGGGCTGCAATCACGGACTCAAAGTTCAAAAGCGGCTCGCCCTGGCCCATCAACACCACATTCGTTTGGACCGGATCGGTCGAACCCGCAACGCCATGTTCGCCGAGCGGAAGAAGGATCTGCGCGAGAATTTCACCTGGCGTGAGGTTGCGGATCAGGCCGAGTTGTGCCGTCAGGCAAAACTGGCAGTTGACCGCGCAGCCGGCTTGGGTCGACACGCAGACGGTCTGCCGCCCTTCACTGGGCATGAAGACTGCTTCGACAGACGCCGGTCGGGGCTTGGTGTAGCCGGCGATAATCAGTGGGTTCTGAGGGCGGGCCGGTGTGGCGCGGCTTTGCTCTTCGCTTCGTGGGCCACCGGCGTCCTCCGCATTTGCTCCGTCACCGGTGAGTCCGAAAAGATAACGGACAGAACCATCGCCGGAGGAAAACCTCTGCCGAATTTCCGGCAGCGTGATTGTCGTCTCTCTCTCCAGTTGTGCGCGAAAGGCGGCCGGGAGATTGCTCATCTGCGCGGCGTCATATTTCCGCTCAGAATAAAGCGCGTGATAAATTTGCGTTGCGCGATACCCGGGCTGCCCCATGTTGGCGCAGACCGCGCGCAGTTCCTCTTTGGATTTTCCCAGCAGTTCGACCAAAGCCGGTAACCTCACGATCCGTTCCCCAGAAATCACCCTACAGAATATCGTGTTTTTGCTGAGGATTTTGCTGATTTTCGAGAACTAACGCGCTGGTTCGGCGCTATACTCTTGCAATGCCGAATGAACTCGCGGTAGAACAATTTTCCATCACGGATTGGGTGCAAGGACTGTGCAAAATCCCGGAGCGCGAGTTTACACTCGAACGCGTGCAGGGCTATATCGTCCGGCACGCGGTTCGTCCTGCGACGCTCGGGGAATACTGCTTCTTCTCCAAGGGAAATTACACGCGGAATCTGATTTTCAAGAATAAGCTTTTCGAATGCATGACGATTTGCTGGGAGATCGGCCAAGCGAGCCGCATTCACAATCACCGCGACCAGAACTGCTGGATGTCCGCGCCCATCGGACGGCTAAAGGTGCAAAACTTCCGGGTGGAAGAAAAAGATGCGTCGCGAGGAACCTGCCGGATCTTCCCCGCGGAGATTTATGAGATGAACGCCGGAAATCCCGTACACGTGAATCCGCTCGAACCGGTGCATCAAGTGCTAAATCTGGCGGAGTTCGATCAGCGTGCCGTGAGCATTCATGTGTATTCGAAGCCGTTCGATAGCTGCGAGGTGTACCAGCGGGAGCGCGGCACCTATGGCGACGCGCCGCTGCACTACACCAGCGAATACGGCAAGCTGAACCCCGCAGAAAAACTGCTGTAGCAGCTTTCGAGTTGCTGCGCCGCGCCACGCGGCGATTATCTCCTTGTAGCCATAAGAGTTGCTTACGGCTGAGGTTTCTTCTCGTTTTCGGTTTCCCTGTGTCACAATTAACAAATGGCGATAGCGACAGAAGCTCGCGACATTCAGAAGCGCGTCCTGCCCAATGGCCTGGTGGTCATCACGGAGACGATGTCCCATGTGCGTTCCGTGGCGGTCGGCGTATGGATTCGCAACGGCTCGCGCCGCGAAATCGCGGAAGAAAACGGCCTTGCCCATTTTATCGAGCACATGGTGTTCAAAGGGACAGAGAGGCGGTCGGCGGAGGCGATTGCGCGGGAAATGGATTCGGTGGGCGGCATGCTGGATGCCTTCACCTCGAAAGAGCAGATTTGCTTCAACGCCAAAGTGCTGGATGAGCATTTACCGATTGCCTTTGATGTGATCGCTGATTTGGTGTTACGGCCGAAATTTGACTCGCAGGATGTGAAGAAAGAACGGCAGGTGGTCCTGGAAGAAATCAAGATGGACATGGATAACCCGGAATACCTGCTGCACGACATTTTCACGCGGGGATTCTGGCCGGAGCATTCGCTGGGACGGCCGATTCTTGGGACCTCAGAGACGGTGCGGGGTTTCCGGCGGGAGCATTTGAGCGGGCGTTTTCCGGATTGGTTTGCGCCCGACCATCTGGTGATTTCCGCCGCGGGAAATGTGAAGCACGAAGCGGTGATGGAGCTGGTGGAGCGAGAGTTTGGCAGCCTGACGCCGGCGCGGATGTTGGACGGCCATGTGGCTCCGAGAACTGAAGCGCCCATTCATCTAGAAACCAAACGCGATCTCGAGCAGGTGCACATCTGCATCGGAGTACCGTCGTTGCCGCTGGGGCACGAGGCGCGATTCGCGGCGGCGGTACTGAATAACCTGCTGGGCGGAGGAATGTCGTCGCGGCTGTTTCAGAACATCCGCGAAAAAGAAGGCCTGGCCTATGCGGTGTTCAGTGAGCTTACGCCGTATTCGGATGCCGGAATGTTGACGGTGTATGCGGGAACGGCGAAAGAAACCATCGGGCAGGTGATTGACCTGACGATCAAAGAATTTCGGGCGATGAAAGAGTCCCCCGTAAGCACCGAGGAGTTGCTGCGGGCGAAGAACCATCTGAAGGGATCGTTGATGTTGTCCCTGGAATCCACGACGTCCCGGATGTCCAATTTGGCGCGGCAGGAATTGTATTTTGGCCGCTTTTATTCGCTCGATGAAATTCTGGCGTCGATCGAAGCGGTCAAGCTTGATGAAGTGCAGTCGCTTGCGAACGAATTGTTTCAGCCCGAGAAAATAGCGGTCACCGTGCTCGGCCCGCTGAATGGATTTACGCTGGACCGTGCCCGTCTCGCCTGTTAGTCAGATCGACCAGAAAACCAAATATTCCCCAAGCAAGCATTCAAGCGACGGCAAGATCGAGCCCGTTTGCAAACCGGACGTTTGCGGCGTACTCGATATGGAGGACGCGGCGTGGGCGGCCGCTCTGGGACTTTATGAAGCGTGAACGATAAGCGGCCGCATAGCGACTACCCCACCCGCTGAGACGAGACAAGCGATCGGCGCGATCCTGGTGGACAAATCATGGAGCTGCTCATCGGAAAGCAGGCCGAGCGTGTGGGTTGCCGGCAAAACCCGCAACGGGCCGTTGTCCGGGCCGGAATCATCGAGGTGCAATCGTAGAGCAAGCACTTGCTCGAGAGCGCTGGCCGGGGCGTGGGCATAGGCCACGCCATCTTTGACCGACCACGGCCCCCATCCATCAGTATCGCGATGCTCCCGAATGGGCAGGGCCGTGTCTTGATGCCAGACCACCAGCCAATTGGAATGCGGCGATTTATCAAACAAGGTCGCCCGAAACGGCGGCGCGCCTGTGCCTAGCACCTCTTGCGCAAATTGAAGCAGTCGTCGGTCCTGCGCGATGGCGGCGACAGTCGCAT